>ERZ1673743.63-NODE-63-length-166796-cov-25.524052_pt1 | contig 166796 bp, 152 predicted proteins | sample MGYA00580197_ERZ1673743 | MGnify/ENA primary metagenome ERZ1673743 (study PRJEB41218, sample SAMN15661795) | gut metagenome | host: Homo sapiens | place: Canada: London | collected 2015-08-20/2019-03-30 | study: EMG produced TPA metagenomics assembly of...
GGACACAGACACAGATACAGATACAGATACAGACACTGATACTGATACGGACACAGATACAGATACAGATACGGATACGGATATCGACACAGATACGGATACCGACACAGATACGGATACCGACACAGACACGGATACCGACACAGATACGGATACAGACACAGACACGGATACCGACACAGATACCGATACCGACACAGATACCGATACCGACACAGATACCGACACAGATACCGATGATGTCCCCGATGAGTCTGACAGGGAGATAATTGAGATTCCGCCGGAAGATGTTCCTATGGGATTTGTTCCTGACGACTATTCTCCGGATAACCCCACTGATTCTGTAACGTTCGACGATGGCATTATCCCGCTTGGACAGAATCCTAAGATGGGCGTCGAGGCTCCGGTTGGAGCTGGTATCGCCGCTGCTGGTGCAGTCGCCGCTCTTGGAACTGCTGCGGCTCTCAAGAAGCGTAAGAAGTAATTTTTATGCCCTCTCCTGGCGAGAGGGCATTTCCTTTTTAGTGCATAGAAAAGACCGCTGAATCTCCGTTCAGCGGTCTCGTATTTATTCGTTACTTTTTCCAGGTTGCCGGGGTGAATAAAAGCAGCATCGGGAACAACTCCAGTCTGCCGGCCAGCATGTCAAATATCAGCACGATTTTCGACTGCATGGTGAAGAGTCCAAAATTGGACGTAGGTCCAACCAGGTCAAGACCGGGACCTATGTTGTTTATTGTTGCAGTTACGGCTGTGAAACTCGTTATTAGATCGTGATTATCAAACGATATCAGTACCAGGGATATTGCAAATATCATCAGATATGCAACCATATAGACGTTTACCGAACGCACTGTTTCGTGATCAATAATCCTGGAATCTATCTTGATCTTCTTGATCTGACGCGGCTGCACCATAGTCTGGAGCTCCTTCGACATGCCCTTGAACAGAATTATTATTCGCGATACTTTGATACCGCCGCCGGTACTTCCTGCGCAGGCTCCGATGAACATTATTATAACCAGCAGAGCTCGCGACAGTTCCGGCCACTGGTTGAAGTCCACCGTTGAAAAGCCTGTGGTCGAAATCAGCGAAGCTACTGTAAACGCTGAATGCCGCAGCGCTTCCCCAACACTCGAGAACATACCGTGTATATTTATCGTTATGACGGTTATTACCGAGGCTATGATTATCAGGAACGTCCGGAGTTCAAGGTTGAATGCTTCGCGGAGTTTTCCGCACAGAAGCATGTAGTAGCAGTTGAAGTTTATCGCAAACAATATCATGAAAACCGTAATGACTATCTGCAAGTACGGCGAGAAGCTTCCCATGCTGGAATTGTAGAACCCGAATCCGCCGGTTCCTGCTGTTGCAAACGAGGTGGTCAGCGCTTCAAATACCGTCATGCCTCCGAAGAGGAGCATTATGAATTCGATAAGCGTCAGCGCGAAGTAAATCGAATAGAGTATCAGCGCGGTGGTCTTAACTCGCGGAACCAGCTTGCTGACGGACGGCCCTGGAGATTCCGCCTTCATAATGTGCATGTTCTGGGCACCGGACAGCGGTATAAACGCCATTATAAACACCAGTACGCCCATGCCGCCGACCCAGTGAGTGAAGCTCCGCCACATAAGCGACGCATGCGAGAGTTTTTCAACATCTGATAGTATGCTTGCTCCGGTCGTTGTGAATCCGGATACGGTTTCAAAGAGCGCGTCGATGAATGTCGGAATCTCCCGGGTCATCAGGAAGGGGAGAGCTCCGAACGCACTGAGTACTATCCAGCTCAGTGCAACTATAACGCAGCCTTCGCGGGCAAATAGCTGCTTCTTTTTCGGCTTTTTGAATACCAGCAGTCCTCCGATGAGAAAACAAATTCCCATCGCGATAAGGTAGCTTGGCAGCACGGACTCGCCGTAGACTATGGCGGTCAGCATCGGAACCGACAGGAACAGCCCTTCAAATATAAGTATCCATCCGAGGATATAGGAGATCATTCTGTAGTTCATAACGACCTCCGGTTACTTTGTTATGTCGGTGATGTTCCGCAGACCTATCTGACGTGAAACGATTATCACCGCGTCGCCTATTTGCAGACTGTCGTGTCCGCGGGGGATCATCACCTTTTTGTCGCGGAGTATCGCGGCTACCAGCACATCGGGCTTCAGGTCGAGCTCCATCAGCGGAACGTCAATCACCGGCGAATCTTCCTTGATGATGAATTCCGCGGCCTCTACCTTGCCCTTTATCACATTGTACAGCGTTTCCATGTTGCTGCCTCGTGAACTGCTCATCGCACGTACATATCTTACGATGGTATCCGATGTAATGCTCTTGGGATTGATTATCGTGTCGAGGTCGAGCTTGCTTATTACGTTGTCGAATCCGATTCGGTTTATCTTGGTCACGCATTTGCAGTCGCAGACGCTTTTCGCGAACAGCGACAGCAGTATGTTTTCCTCGTCGAGGTTGGTCAGCGCTACGAATGCGCCGGTCTGCTCCAGTCCGGATTCAACCAGGATATTCTGGTCGCTCGCGTCGCCGTTGATGACCGCTACTCCGTCGTCGAGCGTGGCACACAGGGTTTCACAGCGTGCGGGATCCTTCTCAATGAGCTTTACGGACATTCCCGAGCGTATGAGCTGCTCGCACAGGTAGTGGCCTATCTCGCCGCCGCCGACTACCATTACGTCCTTTACGGAGTTCATCTTGTATTTTATCTTGCGGAAGAATTCCCCCGCCTTGCGGGTAGCCGCCACTATCGAAATGACGTCCTTTTCTTCAAACACGAATTCGCCGTTTGCAATGTGGACTTCATCGCCGCGCTCAACCGTGCATACCAGCACATCGCAGTGCAGCTTGGTTACTATCTCCTTGACGGCGCAGCCTGCAAGCGGGCTGTTTTCCGGCAGGCGGAATTTCAAAAGCTCCACCCTGCCCCTGCCGAATACGTCGATTTTTATTGCGGAAGGGAACCGCAGCACCCTTGCTATCTCGCTTGCCGCTGCGAATTCCGGGTTTATCACCATTGCAAGACCCAGCTCGTCTTTCAGAAACTGGCTCTCGCTGTAGTATTCGGGGTTCCTTACTCTGGCTATGGTGTGGCAGTTGCCCGCCTTCTTTGCGATGAGGCAGCACAGCAGGTTCAGCTCGTCTGAGCCCGTGACCGCTATCAGCAGGTTGGCAGTGTCTATTCCTGCGTCCCGCTGCACCGAGTGGGTCGCGCCGTTTCCTATAACGCCCATTACGTCGCAGCGGCTGGATACGTCGTTCACCTTTTCGGCTACCTTGTCTATTACCGTTATATCGTTTCCTTCGTCATTGAGCTGCTCTACAAGCGCCTGTCCGACCTTGCCGCAGCCTACGATGATTATGTTCACTGTGTTCTCCTTTTTCAGCGGCTGTCTCCGCTATTCATCTTATATCATTACCTATATAATATACACCTTTTCGCGGGAAAAGTCAATGCTGAAAACTTAAAGTTCGTGGAATATATTGCGAGTTAGCTTTCGTTTCGAGCGCAGATACTTCTCAGGATTGCACTGGTATTTTTGTGATCTTGGAATATCGAGCTGTCTGAACCTTGTTTTTGGTTCTGGGTGTTTTTTTGAAAAGCCCTTGTAAAAATCGCCGATTTATGGTACGATATATTAGCAGAGAGATCAAATCGTAAAGGAGTTATCGTATCATGGAGAAAAAAATACTTGCCACTATTGAGGAAGCGGTACATAACGGCGACACAGCCGGTGCAAATGTCCTGGTTATCAAGGACGGCAAAGAATCGGCATACTGCGGCTACGGAATGCGCGACATCGAAAACCGCCTTCCCATTGAGCGCGACACAATTTTTCGGCTGTATTCCCAGACCAAGCCGATAACCGCTGCTGCCGCAGTGTCGCTCATGGAAAAGGGGAAACTCGACGCGGGCGCCTGGCTTTCGGACTACCTGCCCGAATACGCCGTATCGTATGTGCGGCGCAATGGGGAGCGCGTCCCGGCGCACAAGCATATCACAGTCGGCGACCTGCTGAATATGACCTCCGGTATACCGTATCCCTGCGAGGACAGCGAGGGTGGAAAGCACAGCGGCGCGGTTTTCTGGGAGATTGAGCAGAAGCTGTATTCCGATTCGCCGATCACAACGGCTGAATTCGCGCGGAAGATGTCTGAGGGAGAGCTTTGCTTTGAGCCTGGCGAAAGGTTCATGTACGGCGCTTCTGCTGACGTCCTAGGCGCGGTGATCGAGAAAGTCAGCGGAATTAGCTTCCGGGACTATCTCATTTCTGAGTTTTTCCAGCCGCTGGGTATGAAGGACACCGACTTCTGGGTGCCTGCGGAAAAGTCCAAGCGGCTGGCTAAGGTGTACGATTATTCCGAAAACGGGCTGTACGAGCTTCGCACGAATCACCTCGGTCTGGCTTACGACCGCGATATTATTCCGTCGTTTCAGTCCGGAGGCGCGGGGCTTTGCTCCACGCTGGACGACTACGCAAAATTTGCCGGAATGCTGATGAACAAAGGCAGCTTTAATGGCAGGCAGGTATTAAAGCCGGAGTCCGTCTGGTTCCTGACCCACGGAGGTCTCAAGCCGAACCAGAAACATCAGCTTGAGGACGGCTGGGGCTGGATGCGCGGCTACACCTACGGCAACCTTATGCGCGTGTGCGACGATGAGAGCATGACTACGCTGTTTGCGACAAGGGGAGAGTACGGCTGGGACGGCTGGCTCGGTACATTCTTCTCAAATGAGCCTGCCCACGGTATCACGCTGCTTTTCGGTACGCAGCAGGCGGGCGTTGGAAGAACCGGCGGCCTCGCCAGACGGATAAAGAATATCGTGATGAGCGAACTTGCATGATTCCTGACAGAATTAGCTTAAAAATCCCTCTCCGGGCTGGAGAGGGATCTTGTTTTATAAGAGTTTCTTGAGATACGCGCCGGTGTAGCTTACCGGGTTTGCCGCGACCTCCTCGGGGGTTCCGGACGCAATGACGGTTCCTCCGCCGCTGCCGCCTTCGGGTCCCATGTCAATGAGGTAATCCGCGGTCTTTATCACGTCGAGGTTGTGCTCGATAACCAGCACGGTGTTTCCGCCGTCGGTCAGCTTCTGGAGTATCTCAATGAGCTTGCGGACGTCAGCAGTGTGAAGTCCCGTGGTCGGCTCGTCAAGAATATATATCGTCTTTCCGGTGGAGCGCTTTGCAAGCTCCGCCGCTAGCTTTATTCGCTGAGCTTCGCCGCCGGAAAGCGTCGTGCTGCTCTGACCTATCTTGATATATCCCAGCCCGACTTCCTCGAGGGTCTTGAGCTTGTTGTATATCTTCGGAATATTCGCGAAGAACTCCACGCCTTCGGAAACGGTCATGTCGAGTACCTCGAAGATGTTCTTTCCCTTGTAGCGGACCTCCAGGGTCTCGCGGTTGTAGCGGTGCCCCTTGCAGACCTCGCAGGGTACGAATACGTCCGGCAGGAAGTGCATTTCTATCTTGATGATTCCGTCGCCTTCGCACGCCTCGCAGCGGCCGCCCTTGATGTTGAACGAGAATCTCCCCGGTCCGTAGCCCTTCGCCTTCGCTTCGTTTGTCTGGGAGAACAGGTCGCGGATATCGTTGAACACGCCGGTGTAGGTCGCGGGATTGCTCCGCGGGGTGCGCCCTATCGGCGACTGGTCTATCATTATCACCTTGTCGAGGTATTCGGAGCCTGTCATATCAGTGAACCTGCCCGGGCGGGTGCGTGCTCGGTTCAGCTTTGCAACGAGGTGCTTGTAGATTATCTCGTTGACAAGAGAGCTTTTGCCGCTTCCGGAGACTCCGGTAACGCAGGTGAATATACCGAGCGGCACGTCTACGTTGATATTGCGGAGGTTGTTTTCAGCCGCTCCGATAACGTGCAGCCACTTATCCGACGGCTTACGGCGCTTTTCCGGCACAGGTATCTTCAGCTTTCCGGAAAGGTACTGTCCGGTTATGGAATTCTTGCATTTCAGCAGCCCGCTGACTTCGCCGCTGTAGATGACCTCGCCGCCGTGGACTCCCGCGCCGGGGCCGATGTCGACTATCCAGTCGGCGGCGCGCATGGTGTCCTCGTCGTGCTCGACTACTATCAGCGTGTTTCCGAGGTCGCGCAGCCTTCTCAGCGTTGATATCAGCTTATCGTTGTCGCGCTGGTGAAGTCCGATGGACGGCTCGTCCAGGATATAAAGCACGCCGGTAAGGGAGCTTCCTATCTGCGTTGCAAGGCGTATGCGCTGGCTCTCGCCGCCGGAGAGGGTCCCCGCTGAACGGGCAAGCGTCAGGTATTCCAGGCCTACGCTCTGGAGGAAGCCCAGGCGGGATTTTATCTCCTTGAGTATCTGCTTGGCTATCATCGCTTCGCGCGGAGTAAGCTCCAGGCCGTTCACGAAGTTCAGCGCTTCGGTGACGGACATGCGGCAGAACTCCATGATATTCCTGCCGCCGACAGTTACCGACAGAGCCGCTTTGTTAAGACGCTCGCCGTGGCACTCCGGGCACTCTACCTCGCTCATGAATTCTTCGATGGTGTCCCGGGAATACTGGCTGTTCGTTTCGGCGTAGCGGCGTTCCAGGTTGGCTGCGATACCTTCGAAATCGGTATAGAACTGACCTCCGCCCTGCTGTTTCGGGCGCTTTATCAGTATCTTCTCGCCGTGGGTACCGTACATTATCTCGTTTATCGCTTCACCGGACAGCTCGGACACTGGCTGATCGACTGAGAATCCGTGCTTTTCGGCGAGGGCGTCGATATACATTGCGGCTATGGTGCCTTCGGCATAATTCCAGCCGGAAGCCTTTATGGCGCCGTTCCTGATGGAAAGTCCGGCGTTGGGCATGATGAGGTCGGGGTCTACCCGAAGTGAGCTGCCTATGCCGGTGCATTTCGGGCAGGCTCCGTAGGGGTTGTTGAACGAGAACATTCTCGGGGAAAGGTCCTCGATGGATACGCCGTGCTCCGGGCAGGCGTAGCTCTGGGAGAAGTGCAGTTCCTCGCCGTCGATGACGTCGATGTAAACTAACCCGCCGGTGAGGGTGCCGGCTGCTTCGATACTCTCTGTGAGGCGGGATTTTATTCCGTCCTTCATTACAAGGCGGTCCACGACTATCTCGATGGAGTGCTTCTTGTTCTTTTCAAGCGTGATCTTCTCGTTGAGGTCGTATGCGATGCCGTCTGCGCGTACTCTTGAAAATCCGGATTTCCGCGCGGCTTCGAACTCCTTCTGATGTTCGCCCTTGCGTCCGCGGACAACCGGGGCAAGCACCTGAAATTTGGTGCGCTCGGGAAGCTCCAGCACCTTATCGACGATCTCATCGACGGTCTGCTGCTTTATCTCTCTGCCGCAGACAGGGCAGTGCGGAACGCCTATCCGGGCGTACATCAGTCGCAGGTAGTCGTATATCTCGGTGACGGTGCCAACTGTAGAGCGCGGGTTCTTCGAGGTGGTCTTCTGGTCAATGGATATCGCCGGGGAAAGTCCCTCGATACTGTCTACATCGGGCTTTTCCATCTGCCCGAGGAACATTCTCGCGTAGGAGGAAAGGCTCTCCATATACCGCCGCTGACCGTCCGCGAAAATCGTGTCGAACGCCAGAGAACTCTTACCGCTGCCGGAAAGTCCGGTCATTACCACCAGGGAATCCCTCGGGATAGTGAGGTCTATATTTTTCAGGTTGTGTTCGCGGGCGCCCCGGATTATTATTTTATCGTTCTTTGCCATTGTCGCTACTCTTTTGTTCCTTTCTGCTTATTGCAGTTCCTTTATCTTATCGCGCAGGAACGCAGCATGCTCGAAATCAAGCATTTTCGCCGCCTTTTTCATCTCGGCGGTGTACCGCGCTATCAGCGCCTCGCGCTCGCGCTTCGTGAGCTGCTTCGCCGGCTTTCCGTGCTTCGATGTGCCGTCGGATTTCTTCGTTATCTCGAGCACGTCGCGGATATCCTTGATTATCGTTTTAGGGGTTATTCCGTGCTCCGCGTTGTATCTCTGCTGTATCTCGCGGCGGCGCTGGGTCTCGGTTATCGCGCGCTCCATGGATTCGGTCACGCTGTCGGCGTACATTATTACAACGCCCTCGGCGTTTCGCGCGGCTCTGCCTATTGTCTGCACGAGGGAGGTCTCGCTTCTCAGGAAGCCTTCCTTGTCCGCGTCGAGTATCGCCACGAGGGACACCTCCGGAATATCCAGACCCTCGCGCAGCAGGTTTATTCCGACAAGCACGTCGAATTCCCCGGCGCGCAGGTCGCGGATAAGCTCCATTCGCTCTATCGTGTCGACGTCGTGGTGCATGTAGCGCACCTTGATATCCAGCTTGGTGAAGTAATCTGTGAGATCCTCCGCCATCTTCTTCGTGAGCGTGGTGACGAGCACGCGCTGTTTCTTCGCAACGCGGGTGTTTATCTCGGAGATCAGATCCTCGATCTGACCCTCCGTCGGCTTTACAATTACATCCGGATCAAGCAGCCCGGTGGGTCTGATGACCTGTTCCACTATCTGGGTGGAATGCTCCTTCTCGAAGTCGCCCGGGGTCGCGGAAACGAACACCGCCTGTCCTACCTTTGAGTAGAACTCGTCGAAATTCATCGGGCGGTTGTCGTACGCGGAGGGCAGGCGGAATCCATAATCCACCAGGTTCTTCTTGCGGGCGAAGTCGCCGCCGTACATTCCGCGAACCTGCGGGAGCGTAACGTGGCTTTCGTCCACGAACAGCAGGAAATCCTTGGGGAAGTGGTCGATGAGCGTTATCGGCGTGGAGCCGGGGGCGCGTCCTGCGAGTATACGTGAGTAGTTCTCAACGCCCTTGCAGGTGCCTATTTCTCCGAGCATTTCCATGTCGTAGCGGGTGCGCTGTTCGATACGCTGAGCTTCGATGAGCTTGTTGTTTTCCGTGAAGTACTTCACGCGCTCCTCCATTTCGCGGGTTATCTCCTGGAGCGCGTCGTGGAGCCGCTCGTGGCCTACGATGTAATGCGAAGCCGGGAATATCATAACGTGCTTGAGCGTGGAGCGCACCTGTCCGGTCAGCGCGTCAAACTCGCTGATACGGTCGATCTCGTCGCCGAAGAACTCCACGCGTATCGCGGTCTCGTTTGTTCCGCCGGCGGGGAATATCTCGAGCGTGTCGCCCTTGGCGCGGAACTTGTTTCGAGTGAACGAAAGCTCGTTGCGCTCATATTGTATTTCGACAAGGCGTTTAATAACGTCCTCGCGGCTTATCTCCTGACCCTCGCGGAGGGACAGCGTATTGCTGCGGTAGTCCTCCGGGCTGCCCAGGGAATATATACACGAAACAGAAGCCACAATGATAACGTCCCGCCGCTCGGCAAGCGCCATGGTCGCGGAGTGCCGCAGGCGGTCTATTTCGTCGTTTATCGCGCTGTCCTTTTCAATGTATGCGTCGGTGGAGGGAATGTACGCCTCCGGTTGGTAGTAGTCGTAATATGACACGAAGTACTCCACGGCGTTGTTCGGGAAGAACTCTCGGAACTCGGAACAGAGCTGCGCCGCGAGCGTCTTATTATGCGCCAGAACCAGCGTCGGACGGTTGCAGTTCGCGATGATGTTCGCCATCGTGAAGGTCTTGCCGGAACCGGTAACGCCGAGCAGGGTCTGCTCCTTGTCGCCGCGGAGTATGCCGTCGGTCAGCTCCTTTATCGCCTGAGGCTGGTCGCCGGTAGGGGAGTAGTTCGAGTGTAATTCAAAATGATCCATAAAAACACCTGCTATTCAAGGTCAGAACCAGATGTCGGGCAGCATTCCCGCAGTTCGCATGGAGTAGCTGTCCTCCTCGTTAACGATGATGTGGTCTATCAGCTCGATGCCTATGCTGTTCAGCGCGGAGGCGGCACGGCGGGTCGACGCTATATCAGCCGACGACGGCAGAAGTACTCCGTGCGGGTGGCTGTGCGTGAGGATTATCTTAGTGCATGAGGTGCGCACCGATTTTATTACGATATCGTGCAGGTCGAGATCTACTGAATTCGGGCTGCCCTGGGATATCTGGGATTCACCGACAAAATTGAGGTTCTGATCAAGGAAGAGCACGTGCGCTTCCTCGGTGGTGCTGTCCTTGAGAAGATCGTAGCAGAATTTCCGCACACTTTCGGAGCTGGATAGCTTCATTCCTGCCAGCTGAGTGCGGTTGTATTTGCGGGCGAAGTCCTTCATGAAGCTTATCAGCGCCGCCGCGGTTACTCCTACGTTCTTTTCCTCGACTATCTCGTCGTAGCCTGCGTTCAGCACGCCTTCCAGTGAACCGAAGCGGTTGATGAGCTGATGGCTTATGTCGTTTGTGTTCCTGCGGGAATATGCGGTAAAGAGAAAAATCTCCAGTATCTCATGATCCTCGAAGCAGTCTATGCCATGCTCCAGGTACTTTTTCAGCATGCGCTGGCGGTGCCCGGAATGTATGTTTTTTTCCTCAGCCATTTCAGTTCCTCTTTCACATTTTCTTTGCCTGGTGAACGATACACAATACATTATAATGCAAAGTCCGCCTTTTGTCAAGAGTTATTTCTATTGTTCGCTGAAAAACTGAAGAAATACGAAAAGGTCCGCCGGTTAAGGCAGACCCTCTGTAATTTATGGGAACCTCTAAAAACCGGTTTGAAGAGGGAAAATGTGTAGAGTGCGCCGAATGCGATGAAAGCCGACGAAGTAAGGCTGTATGCCTTACGAGGAGGTTTGAAGAAGCAGTCGGTGTGCTATACACATTTTCACTCAAACAAGGTTTTTAGAGGTGACCTTATGCAGTTTATACCGCCGCAGATTCCCGCGTGGCAGCCGCCATGTCCAGAAAATAGCTGTGTACCGATGTGTCCTCGGTGAGCTCCGGGTGGAAAGCTGTGACCAGCATATTCCCCTGACGTGCAGCAACGGCTTTTCCGCCGACTTCCGCGAGTATCTCGGCACCCTGGGTGCTGCTGATGTACGGAGCGCGGATAAACGTCATCGGGACGCTGCCTATCCCCTTGAATACGCCGTTTGCGGCGAAGCTTCCGAGCTGCCTGCCGTAGGCGTTGCGCTTTGCGGTTATGTCCATCACCGCGAGGTGAGGAGCTTCTCCGCCGTCTATCGACTTTGCGAGCAGGATAAGCCCCGCGCATGTCCCGAATACCGGGAGCCCGCCGCTGATAAGCCCGCGCAGCGGCTCCATGAGTCCAAGCTCACGAAGCAGCTTTCCCTGTACGGAGCTCTCGCCGCCGGGGATTATGAGACCGTCCATCGGCTGGCCGATATCCTTGAGCTGGCGTATCTCGAAGCTTTCAGCACCCAGGCTGGCGAGCATTTTCTCGTGCTCGATGAATGCGCCCTGCAGCGCTAATACTCCTATTTTCATCATTTGCCGCGCTCCGCCATCAGGAGTGCGATCTCCTGCTCGTTGATGCCTACCATTGCTTCGCCGAGATCCTCGGAAAGCTCTGCGAGCAGCTTCGCGTCGGTGAAGTTGGTTACTGCCTTTACTATCGCCGCAGCGCGCTTCTCCGGATTTCCGGACTTGAATATGCCGGAGCCTACGAATACGCCCTCAGCGCCGAGCTGCATCATCAGCGCAGCATCCGCCGGCGTCGCAACTCCGCCTGCCGCGAAGTTTACGACCGGCAGCTTCTTGTTGTCGTGTACGTACTTCACAAGCTCAAACGGCACTGCGAGGCTCTTTGCGGTCTCGTACAGCTCGTCCTCTGCCATTGAGCCGATCCTGCGGATCTCGCTCTGCATCATGCGCATGTGGCGTACTGCCTGCACTACGTCACCGGTGCCCGGCTCGCCCTTCGTGCGTATCATGGAGGCGCCCTCGTTTATGCGGCGGAGCGCTTCGCCGAGATCCTTAGCTCCGCATACGAACGGAACGTCGAACTTCGTCTTGTCTATGTGGTACTTGTCGTCGGCAGGGGAAAGAACTTCGCTCTCGTCGATGTAGTCGATCTCGATAGCCTGGAGTATCTGAGCTTCTGCAAAATGACCGATTCGGCACTTCGCCATTACAGGTATCGACACTGCTTCCTGAATGCCCTTGATCATCTTCGGGTCGCTCATTCTCGATACGCCTCCGGCTGCGCGGATATCCGCCGGAATGCGCTCCAGCGCCATGACTGCGCAGGCTCCTGCGGCCTCGGCGATACGCGCCTGCTCCGGGGTTGTTACGTCCATTATTACGCCGCCCTTCAGCATCTGGGCGAGATTCTTATTAAGTTCAAGTCTGTCTGACATGGTTGTTGTCTCCTTCTGGTATTGTTGTTCTGAGCGCTCTCTTGTATTTTATTATACCCAGAACTGGTTATCTTTCAATGTTCAGAATAGTATTATTTCGTAATACCAGATTGAGCCGATGGGTTTTGTATGTTGTTAATAAGAATATAACATACTATCGTTTTTATTTTTCACAGTATATAGTATATCACAGTCTTTAAGGCAATGTTCAGCTGTTTTTTGTTTTGCAGTAAATTGCAGTAACGCAGGGGGTATTATCATATTGCGGGAAGGAACAGGAAAAAAGACTGGAACTTCCGGTAAATAAATATCAAGGAGGAATGTGATTTGGGCTTAAAGGACTGGCTGCTGCGCTCCGGCAGAAACAGCGGTTCGGCTGACATTGCGGGCTGCTACGCCGATATCCAGCGCTGGGAGGACATCTACAACGGCGGCGGCGACTGGCGCTACGCCCGCAGGGGAGGCATTCAGGGCGGCACCAGAAAGCTTGCTTCACTGGGAGCGGCCCGGGCGCTGTGCGGGGAACTCGCCAGGCTGTGTTTCACGGAGGGTACTTCAATGTGCTACTCCGACAGCGATACCGAGAGCTTCGTGAACCGGGTTCTCACTGAGAGCCGGTTTTCCGAGAGATTCCCGGTGTTTCTGGAGAAGGTCTTTGCGCTGGGCGGCGGTGTGATAAAGGTGTACTACGACGACAGTGCGCCGGACGGGGTTCCCGGAGTGAGGGTCGATCTCGTTACCGCGGACTGTTTCCTGCCGACAGCGTGGAACTCCCGTGAAATCACCGGCGGAGCGTTCGCTTCAAGGATAGTTTCCGGCGGGAGGAACTACATTCTCGCTGAATCCCAGGAACTGAGCGGAGATCAGCTCACTATCGAGAATCGGCTGTTCCGCGAGGACGGCGGCAAGGCTGATATGAGTTCCGTGCTTCCCGGGCTGAGCGGTCAGAGCAGCGTTAAGGGACTGACAGCTCCGCTGTTCGTTTACCTCAGCGCAGGCTCCAGACGGGCTGCAAGCTCCGGCGAATGCCCGCTGCTGGGAAGCTCGGTTTTCGACGGCGCGGAGGATACTCTGAAGAGCATCGACATCGTGTTCGACAGTCTTTCAAGGGAGTTCGTCCTCGGTAAGAAGCGTATTATCGTTCCGGCTTACGCGGTGCGCGGAGAATGGGACGCCGCCGGCAACAAGAAGCACTACTTCGATGTGAACGACGAGGTGTTCCAGGCAATGTCAACGTCTGACGCCGAGGAACTAAAGATCACCGACAACACCGGGGAACTCAGGGTAACGGAGCATGTGCAGGCGCTCGGGGAGCTTCTCGACCTGCTGTGTATGCAGGCGGGGCTTTCCGAGGGAGCGCTCTCGTTCAAGGACGGCACGATAAAGACCGCCGCCGAGGTAGTCAGCAGAAACAGCCGCACTTACCGTACGCAGGCGTTTTACCGCCGCAGGATCGGCGACGCGCTCAGCAGAATGACGGAGCTTATCTGCCGGCTTGGCAAGATGGCGGGAGAGCTTCCCGACAACGTATGCGAGAGCGCTTCCGCGATATTCGCGGACGGTGCTGCAGAGGACGACGGCACAAGAACTGACAGGGCTGTGAAGCTATACAGCGCAGGACTTATTTCCAAGGCGCGTGCGCTTTCACAGATCTACGGAATATCGCTTGAGGAGGCTCAGGCGATGGAAAGGAAGGACAACGATGGATAATGAGATCACTGTTCAGGAGGAGATTGAAAGCGCAGCGGCTGAGATTCCCGCAGACGCTGTAGAGGAGCCTGAGACTGAGGCGGCTCCCGGTGAGGGCTCCCAGGCTGAGGAGCTTCAGCAGCTTCGCGCAGAGATAATGGAACTCAGGCTGAAACTTGCGCTGCTGACGGGCGGCGCGGCTCCGGAGAGGCTCTGCGAGGGAGTTAAGCTTGCGGCGGGTATAATGTCTGCCGACGGCACGGAGCCTGACGACGCTGCGGCGGAGGTCCTGCGAGAGTATCCGCATCTCAGGCTTGTAAGGCGCAGCGTTCCTCAGTTCTCGGCGGAGAGCAGGGGAGCCAGTGATGGATTCGCGGCTATCAGAAGCATTTTCGCGCGAAAATGACGGCCGCTGATTAAATTCGAGCGGGTTCGACAGTGCGTATCAAGCGGTCGTATCACTGCTCATTACATCAAGAAAATGCCGCAGCCGACGGAAAGCAGCGGGCTTACAGCAGAACACAGCCGGACAGGCGCGGTCAACTGAACACAACAGCTTTGCGGTGCGGAAGGTCACGGACTTACCGGAATTCAGAGCCGCAGGACGCAGGCTGGATCAAAACGCGGCATAATGCCGAGGGCGGGTGGCGGGTTCACATATAATTTCAATCAGTTCTCCGGGGAAGGCTGCGCGGCGCAACTGAGGCGGTCAGCCGTGAAAATTACGGCGCGGCAGCGGGCTGGCTCCGCCGGGGACGGATCAACTACTGTTTTAGGAGGGTTTACTATTATGGCAAACACAATTACTTATGCAAAGATTTTTCAGAAGGAGCTTGACAAGCAGGTGCTGGAGGGTTCTACTTCCGGCTGGATGGAGGAAAACGCCTCCCAGGTCATCTACAACGGCGGCAACGAGATCAAGATGCCCAAGATGTCTCTCCAGGGACTGGGCAGCTACGACCGCGACGCGGGTTACTCCGGCGGCGCTGTTACATATTCCTACGAGACTTTCGCGCTCACACAGGACAGAGGCAGACGTTTCCGTATCGACGCTATCGACGTTGATGAGAGCGGCTTCGGACTGGCGGCGGCAAATGTTGCGGCTGAGTTCCAGCGCACTCAGGTGATTCCCGAGATCGACGCTTACCGCTACTCTAAGCTGGCGGCCGCCGCTGAAATCAAGGATACCTACACTCCGGACAAGGCTACCGTGATGTCCTCTCTGCTGGCACAGCTCGGTGAGGTCCGCGATATTACCGGCGACGAGGGCGACGTCGTTATCGTAATGAGCCGTCCTGTTTACGATAAGCTCATGCTTTCCGGGGAGATCTCCTACGCTGTGGAATCTACTCAGTTCAAGCAGGGCGAACTTGAGTTCACCGTTAAGTCTATCAACGGCGTTCCTGTGATCCCGGTGCCTTCGGCTCGCATGAAGTCTGAGTATGACTTCAAGACTGACTCTGCTGGTGGATTCGCTGCGAAGAGTTCTGCTAAGGATATTAATTGGATCATCTGAACTATCACTATCCCCAATTAAATAATCCGAAACCTCATAAACTGCATAACAGAGCCAATCAAAAAATAGAGCAAAGATGAAAACCGAGTGAAAAATCCCGAAAATGTGGGCAAGTGTGGGCAAAATTGTGGGCAAAAAAACACTTGCAAAAAATATAGAAAATCCGAGGCAGTGTAGTCCTCGGATTTTTTGCTGTGATTTTCCTGTGCGTTTAGAGCATCTTTGCCAAAGAGCAGTTAGATGGTCACCTTTTGAACTTGTCAAGCTCCTTAGTAACGTTCACCTTAGTAAATATCAAACGCACACTCATCAGTCGTGCCGGTAAGCTCTGCCCAGCGTGCGGAAAGCAGCTTTGCGTAGTCAAGATACACCAGCCCGTAACACCCGAGCGAGTAGCCGTCGTTTACCTCAATGAGCAGCGTTTCTCCCTTATCGGTAAGCCCGAAATCTATCGCATACCCTGCCGGCGCGGTAGTGAAATCACGCACTGCCCTTTCTATTGTTGCAGGCGCGGGGCGCACGCGCCAGTCGCCTCGGTAATGCCGGACATCAAGTATTCTGCCGTACCGCACGAAACAGCGGCATTCCGAAACGAAATTCACGACCTCGGAGCAGAGCACAGGCTGATTCTGCCCGTAAATCCCTGCGCCGATAAGGTCTTTGGGGGAGTTTACGACAACGCCGGTGAATTGCTTGTCCTCCACGGGCTTTACGAAAACAGGCCATAGTTCCGGAGAGCCTGCTATCTCGTTTATCCTTGCGCTCCATATTTTTCTGCCAAGATAGCCGCGCAGTTCCTCGGGATAGTCCATCTCGGGAGCGGTGATTCCAAAGCGCCCGAGCGCATATCTGGCAGTGTCCACATACCCGACGACGACGTCTTCCGGACGGCTTTCCTGAAGCTCATCGCAATTGCTGAACATTACTGTTTCAAATCCCATTTCACGGAAACCCTGATACGCATTCATGAAATTGTAACTGCGTGGAATCCCGTTTTTGTCCGACTGAATATACGCTTTCATCTTTCCACCACCTTTGATATTTCCTATTGTATCATAATTTAGGCAAAAATTCAACAGCTTTTGCCGCGTTCAGCGCTTTTATTAACATTAAAAGGACATCACAATTTATAAAAACGTATTGAAATTCTTCCATTATAATGATATAATATAACTATATTGACATGCTAGTTGAACGATCTAAAAAAGCGCGGAGGGCAATATGAAAAACCCGATTTGGTCAGAAGAGGAAGAAATATTATTAGTAGATTGCTATTTCAGAATAACAGCGTGCGGCATAAAGGTCAATTACGCTGACCATGAAATCGCAATGCTGTCATACATACTGCGCCAGCATGCAAAGTCAGTTGGCATGGAGATAGCGCCGACATTCAGGAACGAGGTCGGGATAAAGAAGAAACTGCTGAACCTGAGGTATCTGGACACTGACGGAGTCGAGGGACTTTGTGCTTTCTCAAAAGGCGACAAGGAAATGTACCTTAAATACAAAAACGACCCACAGACGATGAGAGAATATGCGTACTCTGTGATCACTCGGTGGAACAGCGAGTTAGATGGCTGTTAATATTATGATAAGCCGGACTGCATTTTTAAGTCCGGCTTATGATATAAATATACAAAATAATACATCTGATTTGTTTATAATCACGAAAACGCTAAAATGATATAGATTATATTTGATACGTTTTACAAAACGCCTTGCACAAACCGTCAAAATGTGATATACTATTATATATTGGTCGATTATGGAAAGGTGGCTCTTTATGTCTAATAATTGCGAATTGGTTGAAGAACTTAGAAAATTGAAGAAATCGTCGCTTGAAGCCGTTGACAGCGAAAAGGAGTTTTCGGATTTCAAGCAATATATGCATATACACAGAAAAGTTGAAGATGATTTAATAAGCACGATCGAGCATGCAAAGAACCTCCCAGGAAAGTGCCTGGTTTTGGTATGCGGAAATGTTGGTGATGGCAAGTCCCATCTTATTTCGTATCTGAAACATCACGAGAACCGCTACCTTGACGGCTTTGAAATACATAATGACGCTACGGAAAGCTTTGACCGCTACAAGGACGAAAAGCAGACGCTGGCAGAAGTTTTGAGCGAGTTCAGCGATGAACGGCTTCAGGAATACGGCGAATGCAAGAAGATAGTTGCAATAAACATGGGCGTATTGAGCAACTTTCTTGAATCGGAGCAGGGAAGTGACTTTACTAAATTAGCACAGTACGTAGAGGATAATAAGATACTTACTTCAACGGACATAGGCGAGGTATCTGACGAGAATAACATCTTCTTTCATGTCAATTTCGGGGATTATCATATTTATAGATTGAGTGACGGCAAAATCGAATCACCGTACATATCTCAGCTCATGGACAAGGTGTTCACTGACTTGTCCAATAATCATTTTTACAGCGCATTTAAGTACCATTGCAGCCTTTGCCCATTTTTTGACAAATGTCCGGTAAGGTACAATTATGAAATGCTCAGCAACTCCAAAATCAAAGAGGGCGTCATTTCTGTAATTACGGAAACTATCGTTAAGGACAAAATCATTCTTTCTACACGTGATTTGCTGAATTTCTTCTACGATATATGCGTATTCCCGGAGTTTTCGTTAAAGTTCCTGACAAGAAGCAGGGACTCTTTCTCTGACTATTTGAACTACACCATTCCGAATATGCTGTATGAGCATGAGGACGTGTCTATGTTGCTCCAGCATATAAACAGCTATGATTATCTGAACCGCCGTTCCGAAGAATTTGACGACCTGATAACCCGTTTTAATACCGCTGATAAGGTGTCCGACATTTTTGATAAGAACCTTGAGGATTCTCCATGCAAGGAGTATATGCTTAAAAATAAAGACCAGTATGACGGCATTTCGTCCAAGCGTGACGCCGTTTTCAAGTATCTCGGCAGACTTATCAGAATATCCGGAAAAGACGGATTTGGAGATGTGGACGCGGACTTTGAGGAGTTCATACGCTACGTGTACGCCGCGGCGCGTAATGACATCAGAGCGCTCCAGCCTATTTATAAAATAGTGAATAGCTGTATATACAAATGGAACGGGTCGTCGGATACTTCTCATATTATCACGCCCACATCGAACATAGATTACATGATCTCAACGAATATTGAGGTCAAGCCCAGCGTGAAACCCGCAGTTCCGGAGGATGTAACTGTCATTGATAAGTTCACTCCAAATTTAACACTGACATTTGAACAAAAGGATACAGCACAAACTGCAAGCATTTCAATCGACTACGACTTATACAAAATGCTGAAAAAGGTCGCGAGCGGCTATCGCCCCACGGCGCAAGACAACAACCACTTTGCGGGTTTTGTTTCCTTTGTTAAAAGGCTGGTAAATTGCAGCAAGGACGACATAACCATACTTCATTACAGCCACGATGAGATAAAGAAGTACCAGCTGGAATACACCGTTTTTGGCAGCTATGAATTCAGGGAGGTGTAAGAGAATGTACCGGATAGACAATGAGAGATTCAACAATACTTTCTTTTCAGGAAAATCATTCAGACACACTACCTTAAACGATAAGTGCCGGTATCGTCTTTTCCCGTTCTCGTCGAATACATCATCCAGCAACGTACTGGATACCTTTGACGATATTCTAGGTCCGTTTATCAGAGCCGTTTTTGGGTGGAAAGAGCCGAAGAATTTTGAACGTGAAACAGTTCTTAATAAAATATGCGATAACGTATCCTTTCCTTCCACTCAGGATAAAACAGCCCTCCTCAGCATAATTCAGGATATTTATTTCGAGAACGAAACACGGCTGGTGTGCAACAATGTCGATACCTACAAGTACGCCGTAGGCACGACAACAGACCAGAATGTTTCAGAGTATCTTGTGTCTGCGCTTTGCGACAGGGAATCCGTCAAAGCCGCGCTCGGCAGACAGAGAAATACAAACATCAGTCTGCTGGACAAGCTTGTAATCGAGAACCTGCCCGAATTGGAAGTTGATGATAAATTGACTTCATATGCTTCCTTGTTTCCGGAGATAAAAAAGCTTTTTACGAAGGACTTTGAGTTCCTTGCGAAGAAAGATGATACGGATTTTTCGAGCATAATTCTTCTGCTGTCATATTATTATTTCTTCTACACCAGTCAGGTAATGCTCCATCTCAATCGTTTTTGCAGCATGGACAGAAATATCACAAAACTGTATTTCTGCGTTCAGTGGGAGAAAGTATCCAGGAACCGCGAAGCGTTCAAAAACGGCTGGAAAACCATCGAGGACAAAGCGACCGGAATGTTTTCCCATGCAGTTCTGCTTGAAATGCTCAATCAGACTGATTCGGAAACGCTGTATTGCTACGATGACCTGCTCAATGAATATAACTCTCTGACGGACGAAGAAAAGGCACAGATGTTCGCAGAGATAGAAAATCTGAAAAACAGATACCGCACTGAATGTGCAAATTCGGGCGGGTTCGGGTTCTCTTATGAGGAGAATAATTATCGTCAGGGAGACATCGGCAGCCTGATACGCGGCTTTTTTGATGATATAATGCTTCAGTTCATGAATACCGAGCGTAAGAGAGCGAACGACGCCTACCCCAAGAGTTTTATGGACTTCTGCAAGAACGGATTTGTCCAGAGGCGCGGTCAGGCTGGTAATGTCCTCGCAATGACCGAGGAACAACTTGTACTTATGACAAAGGTCACGATAGGCGACAATGACAAAATGCGCCTGAACGACCTGTTCAAGGGATTTGAGCAGCGTGGCTTGTTCTTTGATAATTCCTCGAAGGATTGTATCGTAGAGTTCTATGAGAAACTGAACCTCATAGAGAAAAAGAGTGATAGTGGAGATGCACAATATGTTAAGAGCCTTTTATGATTACCTTGCTGATATGACCTTATCGTTCTTTGATGATGTATCTCTTAAAAGAGGCGATAAGTATACTCTTAAGCTGGAGGATTCCGACGATGTTCAGTCGCTTTACGATTCTATTAAGGATAAGCTCCATAAGGATAACAAATATGTTGAGTGCAGTCTGCCATCTGACGGCGAGGAGTTTATTACCGCGTCTGTTTTGGTGAACGGCATTCAGTTGGTTATTGTTCCCGAAATCGACGTTACCAACGCATATCTTACTCACCTCAGAAACTGGATAAACGATTGTCAGGACAAGGCTATCCTGCTGATATGCCATAACCCTGTTGACAGTATTTCCAACGGTACCGAAAGCCTGCAAAAGGAAGGTATGCCTTTCCACAAGAACAGATTTTGCAGCAGCATTGAGGATAGAATAAAGCATAACGAGATGAATAATGTCGAGAAACAGATTTTATACTCGGCGCTTGAAAAGGTTGAGGAGTCCGGTTATCTCGATTCGTATTCTCTGCATGATTTTGAGGAGATCCTCGAGGCACTGTACAAAGGCGCAGTTTATGAGGACGATTATCCTAAATTCGGTCTGCTGAAAGACCACGAGTTTGCAACTACTTTTGGGCTTAGCTCCGAGAGCGAAATACTGAGCAGAATCAGTGCAAACAGCAAGTTTTTCTCGCAGATTGACAACAGCGTAAAGCATGGCAATATTGAGGACGACCTCGGTCGGGAATTTACAGACAGCTTTGCGGATAAGGTCAAGAAGGCGGCGGAATCTCATCAGGGCAGGTGGTACGAGGAAATAACTTTCGTTGATGCCGACAAGTCGCAGAAAGCCAAGAAGAAAAAAGGCAAGCCGCTTGAGGTGAATAAAATAACTGTTGCCAATGGCAATAACTCACTCATTGAAGATGAAGACTTCTTTGTCCGCAACGAAACCGCCCGCGGCAATAGAAAGCACATACTTGTTTTCGCTCCGGCAAAAGCAGGTCAGTTTACTGTGTCCATTGATTTTTCGGACAACTTTAAGACTAATCTTTCAGTAGACGCAGATGAAACCACAAGGAACGCAACGCAGGTTACCCAGAATTTAAGACGTATCACCGTAAATATCGCAAACACCGAAAATTCATTGGTTAAGGTAGTTGCTAATAAGGTCACACGAAATGACAACGATGACACCGATAGATTTGTCTTTTGGATAGGAATAATCGGCTGCGCTAAGTCATGGTTCGACCCATCTTTTCAGACTTCGTTTAAGATAAAGGCGAACAAAACATCGGGAACAAAGCGTTCCTGCCTGATTCTGAGCTGTTCCGATGTTATGATGTTCAATCGTAATGGAGACTCAAAAGTTACCGAAACTGTGCGTGACGGATTTGACATAAGCCTTGACGATGAAAATACGCAGTACGAACTGAAATTTGACAATGAATATATTAATGACAGTAATATGTTCTGCGGCGATATTTCTATTATGGGCAACAGGATACCGATAGAATTTGACAGCGATGTTCCAAAGAGCGTTTCAATCACGGGCGTAAGAATCGAACAGCTTAAATTAAAGGAACAACGCAGTTTTCAGTATGTCGGTGATAATAAGCTCCAGTTCGGCACTAATGAATACAATACCGCAACAGATTTCAAACAGAATCTTGCGACGGAGAAATTCATTGTTGACAACGGCGCCGCCTGCTGTGAGTTTATCAATGATACCGATATACATTCTGTGCCGCTTGAACTCCCCGACAGAGTATCCAAGGCATTTGACAGCCTTATTGAGTATTACAGAACGCATACCACGCTTCCAAGCCTTGCGTATTATAATGACGACCTGTGTGAATTAGCGCAGGAGTATGTTGACGCGGTACAGGAGGTGTTCAATTCCCTTAAGAACGAGCCGCTGACGAACTATGCGAGAAACGTCCTGAAACTCGGGACTGTAAACTATCCCGCCGAAGAAAAAATTGCATTTTCGCCTCTGCATCCGTTAAACGTTGCGTTCCGGCTTCAGCTTGCGAAGGAAGATTGCAGCTCCGAGATCCGCGAGGATGTTCTGAAGAAAATCACCTCAGACAATCTGATACCTCTGATACATAATGGAGATACGGGAGAACTGTATCGCGTACAGGAGCAGAGCGTTTCACCACAGTGGACTATCTATGCGCCTGCAAAGAGAAAGAAGTACATGGGTCAGCGCCAGTTTGTCAGCGGACTTGTGCGCGACAAAATCGAGCGTTTTAAGAGCCATTTCAAGTACCTGTTTGACGGCGTGGGCGGCAATGAGATAATCATTAATGCGGTAAATATGGGCAACTGCCTTGAACTGTTCAAGGGTATTGTCGAGTTTTTCCGCGGCGAGCTGAAAAAGGTATCTCAGAACAGGGATACCGCACTGACAAAGGTTACAATAAACGTATATAACGACCTCCAGATCTACAATGCGTTTGAGGCGCTTGCAAACAAGTCCGCCCTTAAGAAAATGCTGGATGAACTGGGCTACAAATACGACAAGGAAGATTATTCCGAGAGCGAGTTCATCAACCTTTTCATGACGAATGTGAATTACTATAAGCTCAGCATAAAGGACGATAAGTACAAATATTCACATCTTGCCTTTGTCGAGATGGACCAGGAATCCAAAGAGGGGTTCTTTACGGCTTCCGACATAAGGTCAGGCACGATGCTGAATGGCATGATGTCCGGAGTTACTTCGATGTACTACGGGCAAACCAAGCAATACCGCACCGGATACGGAACGCTTTATAACTGCGAAGATAATCAGCTGCTTGAACTCGCTGATGTGTATAACTCAGCAATGTACGTTTTCGGTACTCAAAATCCCTATCAGAGCGGCGTTGTGTCCTGCACAAGCGTAGATGAGCATGAAACCGAAATGATCGAGAAGACATACGACGCGTCTAACTGGGTAGTGTTCATCGACCCGCGTGTTGACCTCAATTTCTTCAAGAACGACCAGCAGGATGTGATGATAATTCATTACAGCGACCAGCATACCAGTTCTAGCGGTTACGATTCCATAACCGTTACCCGAAAGACAAAGCAGTACGAAAATATCATCAGGGATTATCTGACCGAGAACGGCTATACCGCCGGTACTCGCGAAGACGTCCGCCGGATGATAGATATGTTTAATGCTGTAAACGGCGACTGGCTGCTCAAGCTGATATCCTACAAGTCGAACTTCTCGAAGGAGAAGATAAGCATTCAGTCTGCTATAAAGCTGGCTCTGGCGTTCCTCAAGGACGATAATATTACCTGGATTCCTATTTCTCTCGAAGAAATCCTGCGAGTGTCCGGGTCTGTTGGCTATGCTCAGAAGGAAGGTTTATTCTCGTCAAAGAACCTTGGATTTGAGAGCGCTCCCACAAGCGACGACCTGCTTATGTTCGGCGTTGAAAAGGCTGACGGAAAGGTGCTGGTCCACCTCTATCCTCTGGAAGTCAAGATAGGTTACGAGAACGATGACGAACTGACTAAGGCGAAAGGGCAGATAAAGAGGACACGCGAGATATTCGATAAGAATTTGCTTAAGCTTGCCCGCCCGAATTTCATTCAGAACAAGGTTTATCGTAATTTCATAGTGCAGCTTGCTATCGTAAGCGCTGAAAAGATGAATCTGTACAACGTCTGGGAATCGCAGGACTGGGAACAGATAGTAAACACCGACACCCGCGGGAAGCTCCTCAATGATGATTTTGTTGTATCATCTTCGCTCAGGGAAACTATCGGCGACGGTATCGTGCTTTCCTTTAAGAGAGGAAGCATTAAGAGGGAGGCTGGCATTGACGATGGCATAACAGTTCTGCGATTCCTTGAGTCTGACGGCAGAGAGTATGTCACAAAGTCGGTAGATGATCTTTATTCCAAAATGCTTGGAATGTCCGATGTGTGCGGCAGTATGCTTGGCGATTTCAGTTCGGCTGGATTTGTTGAGCCTGTCTATATGGTCGAGGACGCCGATGAAGTTGACGGCGATGATGAAACAGCCGATGACGATTTTGCAGATAACATCAAATCTGAGGAAACGACGACGCCTGTTCTGGTTACTGTCGGTGCAGCAAACGATGAGCCGGAAGAACCCGAACAGCCGGTTGATATTCAGCCGGAACCGGAGGTTTCATCGGCAGTCGAAGATATTCCTGTATCTGAGCCTGAACCGCAGGCAGAGGAAGTTCCTGCGGAATCAGCAGGCGAGTACATTCCATCTCCCGACGGAATGAAAATACTGATCGGCGAGGACGCAAACAACCACACACCGATTTACTGGTATCCCAACGATACTGATAAAGTGCTGCACCCGAATACTGGTATAATCGGCACAATGGGAACCGGAAAGACGCAGTTCACAAAGTCGATTATTACTCAGCTTGTTAGGGAGCAGAAAAATAATCCCGGCGGAGATCAGTTAGGCATTCTGATATTTGATTATAAGGGCGACTACAACGAGAACAAAAAGGACTTCGTGGACGCTACCGGAGCAAAGGTATATAAGCTGTATCATCTGCCGTTCAATCCATTTTCGATCACTGTTCCGGTAAACTTTATGCCTATGCTTCCGCTGCACACAGCCAATGCCTTTGTGGCAACGATAAAAAAGACCTATCATATTGGTACTGTTCAGGAAAGCGCCCTTCGCAACAGCATTAAGGAAGCATATGAGCATAGGGGAATATATGCCGGAAATCCATCAACATGGAATAAAACCCCACCTACATTAGCCGAAGTGTATGCTAATTATGTTTCCGGCGATTCGTTCAAGGAGGACAGCCTATCGACTGCGTTAAGCACATTGACGGAGTTTGAAATATTTGAACCTGAATCCTCTGCCGCTATGCCTCTCTATGAGTTTATAAACGGCGTGACGGTTATTGATTTGAGCGGATATGATCCGCTTATTCAAAATCTTGTTGTGGCGGTGACGCTTGATTTGTTTTATTCTCAAATGCAAGTGCACGGGCATAGCATAAGCGATGGAAAGCTACGTCAGATGACAAAGTTCATACTTGTTGACGAAGCTGACAACTTCCTTAAAATGGGCTATCCTGCTCTTAGAAAGATACTTAAGGAGGGCAGAGAATTCGGCGTGGGCACTATCCTTTCAACGCAGTTTCTCAAGCATTTCCATACTGACGAGGACGACTTTTCGTCCTATATTCTCAACTGGATCGTACACAGGGTCGATGATCTTTCGCCGAAAGAGGTCAAGACGCTGTTCAACACCAGCTCAAAGGGGCAGGAGGATACTCTATACACAGAGATAAAGCGCTTGGAAAAGCATTACAGCATTGTAAAGCTGGGCTCGTCCGCGCCGTATTATTGCAAGGACAGGGCGTTCTGGGAGCTTATCAAAGATGAATCGTAATGAGGGAGTGAGATAATGACAATTCGTGAGGCTATCACACAAGTTCTGACCGGGCATGACGAGGGGCTTACTTGTCAGGAGATTTACTCGGCTATTATAGCGGATAATCTCTATACTTTTAATGCCATCAATCCGCAGGCGATAGTTAAAAACATAATACGAAGGCAATGCTACGGATTGGACTTCCCAACTGCGTCAATATCAAAATATTTCAAGATCGTGGGCGGAAGCGGCAAAAAGCTTAGGTACGGGATTTATAATCAGAGCGAGGATTCCGGGACTCAGAATGATGTTCCTACAAAACCACCCTCAGCGGAAGAACAATCCCCGGAAGAAAAGCTTGCGGTAGCGCATAATGACCACATTGCGATCATTCAAATGCAGCTAAAAAGCGCTATTCTCAATTCTGACCCTAAACTTTTTGAAAGACTTGTTGTAGAGCTCCTTTCAAAAATGGGATATGGTTATGACCAGTCTGCTGCTAAGGTAACGCAGTATATAAAAGACGGCGGAATAGATGGAATAATAGACCAAGACCGCTTAGGGCTGGACAAGATATATGTTCAGGCGAAAAGGTATAAAGAAACGGTTCCGCGCTCTGATGTTGACCAGTTTATGGGCGTTCTTGCCATCAGCTCGGTAAGTAAGGGAATCTTCATTACAACTTCTGGTTTCACTAAAGAAACCATTCAAAAATATGGCAATACAATCAGGCTGATAGATGGCGATGAACTTATGAATCTGCTTATAACCTACGAGCTCGCCGTCAATGTAGTGAAAAGCTACAAGACATATACTCTGGACGAAAACTATTTCAATTCGTGACCAATTTCATCTTGACAAACAAGTAAAAATAGTATATACTTAAGTATAGTTGAAATATACTTAAGTATATTGGAAAGGGCGAGCGCTTATGACTTTCTCATATAAGTTTCCGGCGGTACGTGGTGTTCAGGCGGGAAAAGAATATTACGTATCTATGGTTCCGCTTAAGGTTCTTCCGAAACTGTTCGCTTCTGATACAGACGATGTTGTAAGTCCGGAGTTCCGCGCACAGCGGAAGCTTAACGAAAGCAGAATTCCAACTATACGAAAGTATATTGTCAACAACCGTGATTCTTACGTGTTTTCTGCTCTTTCTGCCTCGATAGACGGCAAGTTTGCGTTCCTGCCGTATGACGGCCAATCTGACATTGGCATACTTGAGATAGACATGGACACCACATTCCTTATCAATGATGGTCAGCACAGAAAAGCCGCCATTGAGGAAGCGCTGAAAGATGACGCTTCTTTAGGAGAGGAAACCATATCTGTGGTTTTCTTTGAGGATAAAGGGTTGGAACGCAGCCAGCAGATGTTCACCGATCTCAATAAGCATGCGGTAAAAAGCTCTAACTCCATTGCAACGCTCTATGATTCCCGCGATGATTTAGCGGTTGCAACGAAAAACGTTATATCCCAGATTCCATTTTTCGACCAGTTTACAGACAAGGAGAAAGACAATCTCGGCAAGAATTCTTCTAAGCTGTTTACTTTGAACAACATATACAAAGCCAATAAACGCATAATAAAGAGCGGCGATGTAACAGAATCAGACAGGAAATTCCTGTTTGATTTCTGGAATTCTGTTGTATCTAATGTCATTGAATGGCAGGAACTTATGAACAAGGAAATTGCTAAATCTGACCTCCGGCAGAATTACATTTTATGCCTTAACATCACGATAGCGGCGTTTGGCAAGCTGGGAGCTTATTTCTATTCCAACCCTAAAGTCAACATGATAAAAAACCTGGAAAAACTCCGCAAGGTCAACTGGTCGCGTTCAAATATGAAGGACTGGGAGGGCAGAGCGATAGACTCCAAAGGTAAAGTCGTATCAAATGAGCTTGCCATTGATTTGGTAAGCAATCGCATAAAACAGCTCCTCGGAATTCATCTGTCCGAGGAAGAAAAGCAGAAAGAAGATGGGCTGAAATAAAAAACACCGATGACTGGTACTCATCGGTGTTGGCACAGCAAGTCCATCAGTCACAAATAGTGTTGTCTAATAGATTAGCTTTGGTCGTGCAGATTTATTATACTACACTAATATCATTTTGTCAAGAGCCTTATGGCTGTTGGCAGTATTGTTGTGTCTGGTGGAACCTAGCGAGAAAGAGACAAGAGGGACCCGCCATGAAAGCGATACGGATAAGAATGAAAGAAAATGCTAAATTTTCTAACAATCCAAAACAAGTTGAGGGAATTTACATCGACAATGGCAGTGAGCAGATTTTGTACTCGGTCGATGAAATTTATAAACTGCTAACGAATGAGCCAGCAACCGTTATTTACGTCGGCGATGATACTTCGGCGTATCTTGTCCCCATAACCGCGACAAACGGCAAGGGATATGTTCGTTCAGTGCCAAATACTGGAATGATAGATTTGATCATGCGGCTTCCGCGTGACAATTCATAGATTTTGATTTAGTGTAGGATTCTTTGAGGTGGAAAGATGGCTGAATGCGAATCCTGCAAAACTAAAGAGGTTACTATAACAAAGGAAATAATTGACGGCTCCATGGAAACCATCCGCAATTTGTATCTTGCTGACGACATTCCGTGGGTCATCGGTTATTCCGGAGGAAAGGACAGTACGGCTGCGCTTCAGTTGGTGTGGCTTTCTTTGGCGACCCTTCCCGCTGAAAAACTCAAGAAAACCGTACATATCATCAATACAAATACGCTGGTGGAGTCTCCTGTGGTATCCCGCTGGGCAGATAATTCATTGAAGAAAATGGACGAAACTGCTCAGACCCAGGGGCTCCCTTTTGTTACTCACAGGCTGACCCCGAAGATGAACGAAACATTCTGGGTGAACCTGCTCGGGAAGGGGTATCCGTTCCCTAGAAAGCGTTTCAGATGGTGCACTGACAGACTTAAGATACGCCCGGTAAACGACTTCGTTAAAGAGTGCATAGCCGCGCACGGAGAGATAATCCTCGTCCTCGGCACAAGAAAGTCTGAAAGCGCTAACCGTGCCAAGACCATGGCATATTACGAGAAATTGCGCGTAAGAGAGCTGCTCAGCCCTAACCCCACAATGGCGAACGAGCTTGTTTTCTCGCCGCTGGAAAACTGGAACAACAACGATGTCTGGGTGTTCCTTATGCAGTACAAGAACCCGTGGGGATACGACAACAACGACCTGCTCACCATGTACAGGGGCGCTACCGAAGACGGCGAGTGCCCGATGATGGTGGAAGCCGGACTTCCGAGCTGCGGAAAGAGCAGATTCGGCTGCTGGGTATGCACAATGGTCGAGCAGGATAAGTCGATGGAGGCTATGATAGCCAACGACTCCGAAAAGGAATGGATGACGCCCCTGCTGGAGTTTCGCAATGAAATAGGCAACGAATACTACGAGAACGGCTCAAAGGACAGGGACAGAGAGCGCCGTGATTTCAGGCGGATGGGCGGCTATCTCCAGGGCTGCTCGGGCAGGCTCAACCACGGTCCTTATGTCCGCAGCCAGCGCGAAGCGTGGCTGAAAAGACTGCTCCAGATACAGCTTGATATCAATAGAGATGGCCCCGAGGAGTTTGCAGACCTCGAACTCATAACCATTGAGGAACTGAAAGAGATAAGACGGATATGGGTAAAGGAAAAGCATGAGTTTGCCGATACGCTGCCGGGAATATATGAGGAAGTAATGGGCAAGCCATTCCCCGATGATTCGCTCTACATAACAAGCTCGTTCAGGAAGCCGGAGTGGGATATCCTTAATCAGGTCTGCGCAGATAATACTGTTCCTATGCAGAACGATGAAACAGTGCAGCCTATCGTGTACAACGAAGAAGCTCCAGAGCATGACAGCATGCTGTTCCAGATGATGTACTCGCTGATAGATATAGAGGCAAATTCCGATACGATGAATAACAGAAAGGGTATCCTCGACCAGATAGAAAGCACGATAAAGCAGCACTTTTATGCCGATGAAGCTGACGCCAAGAAATATTACTACGACCGTATCGACCGCAGGCGCGACAACGGCGGAAAGTTCGACGAACGTGTATATGGCAAAAATGATGATGTCCTGCCGGAAGCGGAAGAATTTGATGGAGACGACGAATGATAATAAAAAAACTGGTACTGCACAATTTCGGAGTGTATGCCTCCGACAATGTGTATGAATTCAATAAAGAAAAGCCGGTCGTTCTTATCGGCGGAATGAACGGCAGAGGAAAGACGACTTTTCTCGAAGCGATACTGCTGGCGCTGTACGGAGCTAACTCCTTTGCCGTGTCGGAAAGCAGTCACAAATCCTATGGTCAGTACCTCAGAGCACATGTCAATACCGCTGACGGAACTCTCGAAAGCTATGTTGAGCTGGAGTTCGATATGAACGCCGACGATGACATGAATACCTATACCGTAAGGCGCTCGTGGACTTCCAAGGCAAGCAGAATGACAGACCATGTGCAGGTTATGAAGAACGGTGTTGCGGATCCGTTCCTTTCGAAGAACTGGGCGATGTTCGTTGAAAGCGTTCTGCCGAGCGGCCTTGCGAATTTCTTCTTCTTTGACGGTGAGAAAATAGCTGAACTCGCAAGCGGTGAAACCAACGAAGCGATGAAGAACGCAATAAAATCCTTGCTCGGGATCAATGTTATCGACTCCCTGTCTTCCGATCTCCAGCGGATCATGAATCGGCTCAACGCTGAACACATTGAAAATTACGAATCGACCCGCGTTGAGGAACTGCGTGCGATCCGCGATGAAAAAGAAGCTGTTTGCAAACAGATAGACGACCAGATCACCGAGCTTGAATCCGAACGAACAGAATTAGGCAAGAAGCTCGATAAAAAAGAGCAGGAATATAAAGCCAAGGGCGGAGATATCAACGCACAGGCTCAAGATCTCTACACTGAAAAAGGAGAGCTTAACGGCAGGCTGTCACAGATAAACGAGGAACTCATAGAGTTCGCCGGTTCGGAGCTTCCGCTGGAGCTTGTGCGCCCGCTGCTGGACGATATACTCTCCCAGTCCAAGCGCGAGCAGGAGGATAAAAACACCCGTCTTGCTGTGGATAAGATCGGCGAGTTTATTCGCATGTTCAGCAAGGGTGAGAAGAAAAATAAGGCATTGGAATCATTTGCCGAGTATGTGAGAAAAGCTGCCGACAGCCAGCAGACTAAATGTGTTTACGACCTTTCTGATATGGCGTATCATCAGTGCTTATTGCTTGTCAATCATCAGCTGGCTGATGTTCGCGGGCGATATGAAGCGGACAAGTCTGCTCTTGTATCGGCAAAGAAGCGCGTTGATGAAATAGAAAACTACCTGTCGGTAGATATAGACGATAAGAAGGTACAGAAATTATACAAGACGATAGCTCAGCTTAATGTCCAGATCGAAGAAATAGGGATCCGCATTGAGAACTTGAAAAAAGACAGATCCACGGCAAACGGTGAATTTCTCAGAGCCTCTACCGAGTTCAATCGCTGTGTAACTCATTACCTTTCAGTTATCGAGCGCGATGATGATGTTCAGCGTATGCATAAGTACGCTCTGTACGCCCAGCGGGTGGCAAAACAGTACCAGCTGGCTCTTCAGAAGGAGAAGATCGAATCTCTCGCTAAGACGATGACCGAGCGGTACAAGATCCTGCTTGATAAGAAAAAGCTCTTCGACCGTATAGAAATGAACCCCGAAACGCTGGATTACTACTGCCTTGACAAGGACGGAAATGTTATCCCCAAGGATTCTTTTTCTGCCGGCGAAAAGCAGCTTATGGTTATTTCAATGCTCTGGGCGCTGGCAATATGCTCAAAGAAAAAGCTGCCGGTAATTATTGATACTCCGCTTGCAAGACTTGATTCCATTCACAGGAAGGCGCTTATCACAAAGTACTTTCCGAATGCGAGCGAGCAGACGATAATCCTTTCCACCGACTCGGAGATCGACAGCACCTACTACAACATCATCAAGAAGCATGTAAGCAGCGAGTTCACTCTGAGATACGATGAAGACACAAAGTCGTCTACAATTGAAGATGGATACTTTAAGGAGGAGATAGCGAATGGTAATTAAACAGATACGCCTGTCGAACACTGCAAAAGAGAAGCTGTCCCGCCTAAAGGGCAAAACCGGCATTCAGAACTGGAACGTTCTCTGCCGCTGGGCATTCTGCTATTCTCTCCATGAGGGGACTTTACCCACCGACATTAAAATCGACTCGGACAGCAATGTAGAAATGAGCTGGCTGACCTTTGCCGGAGAATACCATGAGATCTACGAGGCGCTTATCAAAGCGTGGTGTATTAAGAACGGTCTGGGAACGGACGAAGATATCGTCAACAAGTATTTCAAGCTGCACCTCGAAAGGGGAATCGGCTATCTGAGCGGAACGAATTTCGTCAAGAACATTCAGGATCTGCTTGATCTGTCATCAAAGGAGCCGCGCAAGAAATGAGTACATACCTTGATTATAACGCCTCCACGCCTGTTGACGAACGAGTGCTGAACGTGATGGTGGACGTTTACCGCAACGCCTACGGCAACGCGGACAACATGAACAATACATTCGGTGAAAAGGCTAGTTCGGTGGTCGATAAGGCGCGCGGACATGTCGCCGGCCTGCTCGGCGTAAAAAAGGACGAAGTGTTCTTTACAAGCGGAGCGACTGAAAGCGACAATATGGTGATTTTCGGCTTGGTCAATTATGCACGCCAGACCGGAAAGAAGCACATCGTCACAACGGCGGTAGAACACAAAGCGGTTTTACAGCCGCTGGGAGAGCTTGAGAAACAGGGCTTTGAAGTGACCTACATCTCTCCCGATGAATCAGGAAGAGTGAGCTCTGACGACGTACTGAATGCGGTCAGAGAAGATACCCTGCTTGTAAGCGTTATGCACGCAAACAACGAAACGGGAATAATTCAGCCGGTAAAGGAGATCGGAGACGCGTTATCCGGCAGGGATATATTCTTCCACGTTGACGCGGCGCAGACGTTTGGAAAGCTGGTCGAGGAGCTCCGTGGGGTAAAGTACACATTCCTGTCTGCGAGCGCGCATAAAATGTACGGTCCGCAGGGCGTAGGCGTGTTGGTCATGCGGAAGAAACGCTATAAGCTCCCGCCGCTGACGCCTATGTTCTTTGGCGGAAGTCAGGAGCACGGGTTCCGCCCGGGAACAGTCCCCACGGCGCTTATCGCCGGAATGGGCGAGGCTTGCGGAATTGCGGAAAAGGAATACGCGGAGAATCTGAAAAAGTACGAAGAAACAAAGCAGATGATATATCAGCTGCTCGAGCAATCCGGCATTTCTTATTCAGTAAACGGAGACAGGAATTATTGCATTCCGAATACGCTCAACGTCAGACTGGACGGAATGAATTCAGTCGCGCTTATGCAGTACTGCAAGCAGTTCTGCGGAATGTCCAACGGTTCTGCGTGCAACGCGGCAAGCCATAAGCCAAGTCATGTGCTGAAAGCAATGGGATTTTCCGATGAGCATACCGAGCAGTCGATAAGACTAAGCTGGGGCAACGGGTCATTTGATACGGAGGATTTCGTCCGTATGCTGGAAGTTGCTAAGAGCTGGACATAATATTTGAACCTTGTTCGCCTAAAAGTAAAGCGCCTTGCTGATTGCAGGGCGCTTTTGCTATATCATTTTTTCGGGTAAACTTCTGCCATCTCCTGAGTATACTGCCGTACTCTTTCTCTTCCTTGTGGATTGAGTTTAGCGGCGGCACGGAGTAACTGTACATCATCATTGGAAATGAGCGTTTTTACACTCATCATTTCTTGAATCTCGTCATACGGAATGGGAAGTTCGATGATACTCACGCCAAATGCGTCTGCGATAAGTTCAAGTTCCGCAGGATCCGGACAATAACCTTGTGAGAGCCACATCTTTATTTTATCGACAGACTGTCCTAGCAGCGAGATTTTGTTCGCGTCAAAAGGACGTTCGTCAAACCATTTCGCAATGTTTCTGCCGGTGGATTTAGTGAGGTCGTAGCTGATAATAAGTTCAAATTCTACATCAAAATAGTTTGCCGCAAGCATGAGGTCGGCTACGGAGACCTTTCCATCCTTGGTCAGAGAATCAAGAAATTTAGGGGAAGTCCCCGCTTTTTCCAGTGCGACTTTAAGCGTTTCTCCGCGTTTGGAAGCAAAGAATACGTAATTCTTACGCACCCTCATGCTTATGCCGGACGCTAGAATAACAGAAGTGCCCAAATCTTCGGCACGGGTATTGACATATCTTATTTTCGGAGCGGTATGTTGAGATTGATTCCTTTCCTCGGTTTTGCCAATGAGCCAGTCGAGTGATACTCCGAAAAGGTCAGCAAGCTGTGGCAGGTATTTCATATATGACTTGGATTTTCCGTTTTTCCATGTGCTGAAAATGCTGCGGTCAACACCTAGATATTCTGTAATATATAGCTGATTATAGCCTTTTTCAGTCATCAATAGCATAATTTTATCTAAAACGCCCATATTTTCTCCTTGGAAATTGGCAAAAGTTCACGAAAATTAGGTAAACCAGTTGACACCTCACGCAAAATGATATATAATACCTCTATCGATTGAGATTTTCTCAACAGACTTGTAAGTTGCGATTGAGTACGCAACATGGCGGAAGATTGATAAATCAATAATATCTGTGTAGTATTATATCATATTCACAACGTAAAGTCAAGTGCGCATATAGAGAAAGTTGAGGAAACCACATATCTCGTTGAAACACTATTGGCAAGTTCCTTGAGAACTTTGCAGTAAATTGCAGTATCAAGGGATATATCATGGACTTACGGAAAAGCACGGGAAACGCCGTGCAGGTTCATCTAATTGAAAGGAGCACCCAAAATGTCAGAAAACATCACCACCAGCGAAACCACAGCAACCGAGCCGAAGTCCCTGCCGCACATGGAGAACATCACGAAAGCCGCGGAGCTTTTCGGGCTTACGCGGTACGCCGTGCGGGTCCTCGCGGAGGAGGGCAAAATCAAGGCGGTACGTATCGGCGGCAGAATATTCGTGAACGTAGACAGCATGAGCGAGTTCTTCGCGGCGTGCACGCTGGCTCCCGAGGAGGGCAAGCCCGCAGTTCCCGCAGAGCCTGCCGAAAGACCGTCGTTCGCGCGTCCCGCAAAGGGAATAAGGAGGATAGGATAAGCGTGGAGAAAAGATTTTTCTGGCTGAAGCTCCGGGAAACTTTCTTCAACGAAACCTACATAAAGGCTATGCGCACGTTCAAAAACGGCGACAGCCTGGTGCTGACCTACCTTGAAATGGCGCTCTATTCGCTCAAATCCAACGGAGTTATCGAGCGCGGAGAACTCACGCCGTCGCTTGCGGACGAGATATCCATCGCGATAAACGAGCCAGTCGCCCGCGTGAAAAAGACCATCGAAATGCTCACCAAAGCCCGCGTTGCGGAGCTTGACGGCGACAGGCTCTACCTCACCGAGATGATGAAGCTGATGGGCACGGAATCCACCAGCGCCGAGCGAATGCGCCGACTGCGTTCCAAGAAAAGTGACGAAACTGATGTCGCACCTGCGTCACAGTGTGACAGCGCAGTGACGTCACCAGTGACAAAAAGCGTGACGACAGAGATAGAGTCAGAGAAAGAGAAAGAGAAAGAGTCAGAGACAGACTCAGACGCCCCCTTACCCCCGGCGGGGGAAACGCGCGGCTGTGACGAGGTAGTCAGCCAGTTCAATTCGATATGCGTTTCGCTGAATAAGGTCAGCGGAATGACCGAGCCGCGCAGGAAGGCGGTGCAGTCCGCTTTGCAGGCGGTGGGGCAGGAGAAATTAACAGAGCTGTTCCGCAAAGCGGAAGCGTCCGATTTCCTGACGAAGCGTAATTCCACAGGCTGGAAAGCAGGCTTCGACTGGCTGATGAAGCCCGAGAATTATACCAAGGTGCTGGAAGGCAATTACGATAACCGGAACAGTGCGCAGGCAGTCCCGGCGCAGACTGATTACACTAACGGCGGATTACACCCGAATATCCTGGAGATGTCCGGCGATGTTGACCCTGAGGATTACCCGTTTTAGGCGGCACGCTGCCCGTTCTGAGAGGAGCATAGAAATGTTTGAAGAGATGATAGCGAAGTTATCCGAGAAATGCCGGGAGAATTCCGTGGCGTTCCCGGGGGATTACGAGAACGAGGAGGGAATACTCGTCTGCGGCAATTGCAACACGCCGCGCCAGACCGATATTACGATATGCGGCAAGAAAATACGCGTCAACTGCGCCTGCAAATGCATGGTGGAAGCCGCGGAACAGCGCCGCGCAGAAACCCGCGCGAACGAAGCGCGAATGCAGGCGGAGCGTTACCGGCAGGAGGGCTTCACGGATTCCGCGTATCTGAAAATGACGTTCGAACGGGACGACAACCCCGACCACATGCTGTCGAAAGCCGCACGGAATTACGCAGAGAACTTCACCAACGCACCCGAACAGCACGGAATTATGTTCACCGGGAACGTCGGCACCGGCAAGACGTTCTACGCCTGCTGTATTGCGAACGCCGTCATCGACCGTGGGTATTCTGCGTTAGTTACGACGTTCCAGCCGCTTATCCGGGAGTTACGCAATTATGACACCGCAGAGCAGGCGCTCCGGCGTATACGGCAGGTTGACCTGCTCGTCCTGGACGACCTGGGCTCCACGGCGCTCAACGACTACACCACCGACAAGATCTTCGAGATAGTGGACGAGCGCTACCGCTCCGGCAAGCCGCTTATCGTCACCACTAACCTCAATCCGGACGAGGCGTGGAAGTCCAGTATCGGTATGCGGAGAATTTTCGACAGGCTTCGGGAGCGCTGCCGCCATGTGGTCATGGACGGGGAATCGCGGAGGAGAGCGTGCTGAAAGATTGCGACACAATGTCTCATTGTTTAGTGAAAGGATGAAAATATGATTCCCCATTTGGCAGGAATAGCGTGGTTTACCACGCTACCTATCGTCGCACCGCCAAAGGCGGCGCAGTTGATTAAGTGATATATCCTGTGGTGAAACTGTTCACCACCGCTTATAAACGTATTTTTAACAATAAATAAAAACAATGCGACATCATGTCCCATTGTTGAAAGGAGAAACCCATGCCCAGCAAACGCAAACGCGGAAACGCGTATGAACTCCGCGCGTCCTGCGGCTTCAACGCCAAGGGGAAGCGCATAATGAAAACCCGCACCTGGAAGCCGCCCTACGGCATGACGGAAGCGCAGGCTGAAAAGGAAGCGACCCGCCAGGCGTTCCTGTTCGAGGAGGAAATACGCCGCGGGGAGGTGCTAGACCAGTCAACGAAGATGGAAGATTTCCTTGTGAAATGGCTGCATAATTACGCGGAGAAACAGCTCCGCGCGACCACGCTTACGGGCTACAAATCCATGCTTCCGCGCATTAATGCGGCGTTCGGGAAGATGAAACTCGCGGACATACGCCCGACACATCTCCTGGCGTTCTACGACAATCTGTCGGACGTCGGGGTGCGCGGGGACGAGTATTTCACCGCCACCGAATTAGTCGGGGAGCTGGCGGCGGGGCGCTTCGCAACGCGGAAAGCATTCTTCACCGCCGCTGGAATCTCCAAGCGTACGTCCCAGAGTATGTTCGCGGGCGGGAAAGTCACCGGGGACACCGCCGGGCGCATATGCGCAGTACTGGGCGCGGATTTCGACGCGCTGTTCACCTCGGACGAGGGCGGGACGCTCTCCGCGAATACGATACGGCACTACCACCGCTTATTGTCCGTGATATTCAGCACGGCGGTGAGCTGGCAGGTGATCTACTCGAATCCCTGCGAGCGCGTGAAGCCCCCGAAAATGCGCCGTAAGGAAAGCCGCTACCTTGACGAGGAGGGCGTTGCGGAGGTCGTAGCGGCGCTGGCTGACGAGCCGTACGACTACTCGGTGATGGTGCGCATGCTGATTTACTCGGGGCTCCGGCGCGGGGAATTACTCGGGCTGGAGTGGCGTGATTTGAACGTGCAGACCGGGTGCATTTCCGTGGAGCGGAGCCTGCTGTACTCCCCGGAGCGCGGCGTGTTCGTGGACGACACGAAAACGGACGGCTCGCACAGGATACTCCGCCTGCCGAAGTCAGCGCTGGATTTACTGGAGGAGTACCGCGCGTGGCAGGAGGGGCGCAGGGCGGAGTTAGGCTCGCTCTGGCAGGACAGCGACCGCATATTCACGGCGTGGGACGGGGGAATGCTCAACCCGGAGGCGCTGTCGAAGTGGTTCCACAAGTTCATCGTGCGCAAGGGGCTTCCGGACGTGAGTATTCATGGGCTGCGGCATACTAACGCGACTCTGCTCATCGCCGGGGGAGTTCCGCTGAAAACCGTGTCGAGCAGGCTGGGGCATTCCAGTATTTCCACTACCGGCAATATTTATGCGCACGCGATACGCTCGGCAGACGAGGCCGCGGCGGATATGCTGGAAGATATTCTTGGGAAAAAGGACGAGGATTTTTCAAACAATGGGACATGATGTCTCATTGTTGCCCGGAAACATTAGCCGCAATCAATCTTGGAGGTCTAAAATGCTTAAGAAAATCACGCTTGATAATTTCAGGTCATTTAAGAACAGGGTCACGGTTGAGCTGACGAAAACAAATTACAATATCCTATCATATAATGTGGCAGATAACGGAGTTCTGAAAGGTTGTATATTCGTTGGAGCGAATGGTTCAGGTAAATCCACGATAATCCATGGAATTAAACTGCTGCTTGATTTGCTCTTTTCAGAAAAAATCCTCGATTTAGGAAGTTTTCTCTGTGTGTTTGGCGAGCGCCGGCAGTATTCCGTTGAGTATGAGTTTATAATTGAAAATGAAGTGATAAGGTATTCGTTTGAGGTCGATACAGAAAAAGAATTGATTTCCGAAAAGCTCTATCTTGGTGATAGAATGCTGCTTGATAGAATGGGCTTTTCCGCAAAGTCATATATTGCTGACCCCAACGGAGCTGATTACAGGTCTGGGGTCAGCAAAGATACTCTGTTTCTGAGGACGCTGTACTTTAATACTAAATTTGCTTCCGACCCGGTTTTGAGCGCATGGATAGACTTCCTGAAAGGCTCTGCGTATATCAATATGCACGAAAGACAGATTGTCCATTACGGAAAGACTGATGTGTCCATAGCGAGTTATCTTGACAACGGCTTCTGCGAATCAGTCAACAGATTTTTTGATGATCATGGCTTTGGACAGAGTATTGTAATTAACCGTGACACTCAGGACGGAACTCCTTTTTCCATTGGAGATACGGATATTGAGAATATGATTTTTGTCAAGCATAAAGGGATAAATCTACCTATTTCATTTGCACAGGAGTCTGTCGGAAATCAGAATCTTCTCCGCATTCTTCCGGCGTTCCTGACAGTTATACATAACGGTGGAATGCTGCTGATAGACGACTTTTCCGGCGCTTTTCATAATGACCTCGAAAGCCTGTTGGTAAGATATTTCATGGAAAAGTCGAACCACTCGCAGCTGCTGTTTGTTTCACATTCCACGAATCTGCTCAGTAAATCAATACTCCGTCCCGACCAGGAATATTCCGTCGAGTTCCGGAACGAAGAGGGAAGTTCGGTAAAGCGTTTTTCATCGGAACAGCCGCGTTCTGCGCAGAATATTGAGAAGATGTATCTCAGCGGAGTGTTTGGAGGTTTGCCGGATTATGGTGACATTCGGTGATAGAATATTGCCGCGAAAATTGGGAAGAATTGAGGAATTGGTACGAAATCTGCATAAGTTCAAAATAAACAGGAAAAACCGGCACAAGCGAGCGCCTGTGCCGGTTTATGGTTACGATTTAGAATGGGCCATTACCGTCATTTATAACTATACATTCAACTCTTTTCTTAAATATAGAATAACTTATCACTTGAAGTTTCGTACCCGGTGCAAATAGCATTTCCCTTTCCTGCATGTCTGAAATCAGATCAACAAATACGCAGGGGGTACCTTGGGGAACATAAATAGTAAACAGGTAACGTTCTGACAAGTTGGCATAAGGTTGCCCTTTTACCGCTTCCGGACAAAGAGTTGTACTCATATATCCGTTGTCAACTAAATAAGCGCCTTTGCGAATATGACCTGAACCGCCATTTTTAAGCATCGCTTTGATAAGCGTCCGGGGAATATAACGATATACGACGATATTTTCGCTGAGTTTATGATTCTTGATCTCGGCAATACTGTCAATGAACATTTGCCGTGAAAAGAAAGAATCAGTAAAATCACATGTAAGATAATTGTCGAGCCGTGTAGTTGAGTTAAAGCGAACATGTGCACCTTGCGTGTAGTATCGAAAGAATTTTTCAAGCGGGGTAGCAGGTTTATTGTCTTTATTCTGAATATTGACCATCCAGTCAGAGTAATGTTTCCTGCCCCATTCAAGAGCTTCTTCGTTTGAAAATCTTCTGAAGGAACTTGTATTCATAGTACACCCCTATATTGATGATAGCATGTCGTTTTCCAGCAATTCCTCCAGCCTGAACTGGCGCTCACGGTATTCAAATTTAATCAGAATGTTATGCTGTTTAGAGACAGGATCCTGTGAAATGCTGATTATTACGCCGTTTCCTCTGGTTTTGTGCTTGACTATCATGCCTGCCTGATATTGACTGACCATTTCCGGAGTTACAATTATCCTGGGAGCCTGCGGTTTGTCTTTATGGTATGTAGCTGGCTGGAGCGGGGCAGGAGCTTTGAAGTAGTTTTCAGCAGTGATTCTGCTTTCCTGCTTCATTTTCAAAACCATAAAATCTCTTATAGCGACTCTTTCTTCTCTATAATCTTTCTCGCTGATTTCATTGTCAATTAAAAAAGATTTGATATCTTCGCTAATATTCTCCCAATCGCACTCAGTCTTGTGATTGATATAATAATCAGTTGGCTCTTTATATCTCCTCCCCGGTGTTTTGGTGTTATCACAGGACGGATAAAAAACGGTTTCTACTTTTTTGTATTCGCACAACACAAAATTTCTATAACTTGCAATATTAGCTGGCGAAACAGTGGCGCACACGAATTGACCATTGATGTGTTTACAAAGATACTCGGCAAGAATCAGCCCAAGGCGCTGAAATCCCAAACCTCTATACTTATTATCTACGATGACCGCGTCGAAAATCACAAATGAGGAGGATATCGCATTTTCACTTTTGGAATTTTCATATTCACAAGCGAGGGTGGCGGTTCCGTACACTCCCTCCAGGAATTTCAGCCTTTCATCGTTTTCAACGGGCACAATTATAAACATTGCCACCAAAGTATTATAAGCTTCGTCCTTAATCGCCCAGATTGTCCCATTATCTATGCCAAATTTCAATTCGTCTTCTGGAGAGTTTACAAAAATTTTTCTAGAAAACTCTTGGCTGTTGATCCTGGAAATACTTTCAAAATCGTTGGCTGTTGCCAGACTTAAGCTGAACTTTTTTGAACAGCCTTTATTATCAATTATATCAAAATTCAATACAGCATTCTTTTCCTTTGCATAAAGCTTCAGATAGTCAACGCATACTTTGCAAAGAATTAAATCTGTTCGCATTGATATTTTGCTTTCCTTGTAATTTTGGTATATGAACGCTTTCTTATATAAAAGCCAATTTCGATATAGAGCGAAAACAAAACTGTAGCTATTTTGAGAGTTCAATAATATTTTTTGAGCCAAAGGTAAGGAAATCAACTTTAGAAATTGTTCGGAATATTTTTCGTCAAACCGCTTTATGAGATATGAATTTCCGGAGCTGATCCGTCCAACTTCATCATATATTGTCAGCGCTTTTATCAGAATGTCCTCATCGTCTGTTTCACCATCTATTAATTGGGTTAATTCCTTAGTATTTATTAGGCTTATGGTACTGTTTAACGTATTTAATAATATTGGAATTGACTCCATTGGAATTAGGTCAATTTCCTCCCAATTATTCGTAAGGACAGCGGCAAATAATCTTATAAGCATCTCTAGCAATAAATTCTTGCGTGCTGTCTTTTCCTCATCATTTAGGCTGTATATAGGGGTTAATTTTTTGACGCAATTCAGTGCATTACCAAGCGCTTCCCTTTTATAGTCGTCTAAATTCAATTTCATCAATTCCCTGTATGTATACGAAAGCAGTTCTGCACACGACGTCACAACATCGTTGGAAATCTTTTTTAATTGATTTTCCATATAGCAAAGGTACGCTTCGTTCAAATTGTTTACCAAAGATGGGAGAGCGCTTAAATACTGATCGTACCCATCATAGTTAGAAAAGAAAAACTCGGGCGATACGACTATTTTATAAATCTCATCACTAGCGTTATCCAAGAAATGAGAACCTTCTTTGCCACTCCACAAAGTAAGGGATTCCGGGTCAATGATGGTCAGCTTGACCAGCTCAAAAGGCGTGAAGGTCTTTCCTTTATTGTTACAGAATCTGTTCAAAACCGATAATAAATTACTATAATATATGCTGCCTTGGGGTCTGGAACTACACTCTCTTCTTTTTCTTATTTCTTTCACGATCGAAGCGGTCTCTATTTTATCAACAGCTTTTGCGCCATCCGCGGCATATGCCGCGATGATCAGCGCTTGATCAAATATATTGTAGTCGCGATCTTTTATTTTTTCGTCGATTTCTCTATATGTGAATGATGGAATTAACTCTTTAAGTGATTTTTCCTTTTTAGCTTTTATCGTCAGAGGTTCACTTTGCTGCATTTCCCAATAATACTGTTGGCAAAGAAAAAGGAAATCGTTAATGCAATTAAAGTTAGCATTCGCTAGCTTTGAATGCATCTCAGCAATTTTGTTCTCTTTTTTCCCTGAATGTTCATCACATAGTAAAGCGCATCTGTTTGAATGATAATTGTGGTTGTTTTTGTTATACATGTATTCAGAAAGATTTGGGGTCAGTGACCCTTTAGAATTTGATTTGCTGGTGCTGATTTCCTTTTTGCTGTAGAACAAGACGTCACAAATTGCAGTAGATAAATCATTATCTTTGAATCGGGTTATTGTGTCTTCGCCTAGAATAAGCAATAAAGGTACGATAAGTGGATATGACATAATTTTCCTCCTTGACGCGTGAATCAATTTACTAATCAATTATACCATATTTTCCTGTTTACTTCAATATAAGGTAGCCTCTAAAAAACACAAAAAATCAGGCAAATAGAGGCATTTAGCATAATCGGTCAAATGTTGGCATGCAAATAATGCCTTGAAGCGGAAACTTTACCTTGATCGTTACCTTTTAGTTGAAAAAGGGCACAGTTATCCCATATCAGGCAGAGGCTCGTTTTAAGTAACTGTACCTGCAAAAGTTATATACCAGATTGGTGATTCCGATATTCATCCATGCACGTGTAATGCCTATGCTTCTTATTGTAATACCATGCATATCCCCTGTCATGAAGCCAAAGATTTGTTCAATGCGGCATCTGATTCTGGATTTCCTGCGGTTATTCATTTTCTGCTCTGAAGTCAGCGGAGAGTTGCGATATCCTTTTTCACAAATCTGATTTTTACAGTTTTCAGGCAGAGCTAAGGCAATTGGTTTTCCTGAATATGCGCTGTCTGCATACAGCACTTCATCTTCTTGTCCAATAAATACTAAGCAGCGCTGGCTGTCATGCACTGACGCACTGGTTACGCTATAGTTTGTTATCAGCTTGCTGTCGGCATCACATTTTACATGGTCCTTATATCCGAAATGTCGTTCGCCGTTCTTCTTTGTCCAGTCTGCGTCTATGTCTTTCTGAGCGAGTTTACTTTTGTTTTCGGGCTTTTCCCATTACTCGGGAATCACACCGTTTTTGATTTTTTTGTTCTCGTCCCTGCTGTTTCTCTGTCGAGGTGCGTCAACGAATGTTGCGTCAACTATCGTACCTTTGTGGCTGATCAGTCCTTTATTTTCAAGATGCTCGTCAAACATACAGAACAATTTGTCTACTGTTTCTGCAAGGTCATTCTTGAATTTCCAGATCGTCTTCGCATCAGGAACTTTATCACAAAGGTTTATTCCCAGAAATCTCATAAAGCTCATTCTGTCATTGATCTGATATTCTGTCTGATCGTCTGACAGGTTATACAGCCGCTGCAATACCAGTATCTTGAACATCATTACCACGTCATACGACGGGCGTCCTCCCTTTCCTGTGTCCTCCTTACGACTCCCTTGGTTCAGTACGCTGCGGAACTTTTCCCACTTGATTACTCTGTTCAATATTTCTAATGGATCTCCTAACTGACTTAGCAGCTCTAATCTGTTTTCTTCATCTAATAGTGTTTTCTGTTTCATATCCTTATTATATCACTTTTTTCTTCTTTTTCATAGGGGTTTTTAGAGGTTACCATAAATTAAATTTTTATATTTGTGAAGAAACAAACAGTTATATGTGCAAAGTGTGAAAAGATGCCTTTTGGTCGTCCACCTGTTATGTGAATAATTTGATACAATATTTACAGGCTGATAGGATCGTATCAACCAATGAAATTTATAGGAGGACAAACACTATGAAAATCACAAAGGTAATAGCATCCGTCACAACCGCCGCTATGGTAGCGTCCGCTTCTATTGTAGGCTGTGCCAGCGAAATCCCATTTCCCACTGCTGTAACAGCGAGTGCAGCAACTGTATCCGACATTTCTTTTACCGGATATGAAAACTATACAATTATGCCAAATGAAACGACAAAGATTACCGTTTGGTTCAAAGGGCAGGGAATAGCTAGTATAGGCGGTATGTACACAAACTCTGATTATTCAGTCCGCTTATCCAATGTGGAATGGAATCCGTACCCCGAGTGGTGCGCTGCTTTTTTGGAAATCTATGCTCCTTACGGTGCGGAAGATTGCGGTATAACATTGAATTTGTACGATGACTTTTCCAGCACAATAGGTACATATACCACGAACATATCTGTTTCCAATATTAAGTTTGACTTCAGCAATATGGTTGTTCCTAACACCATCACTTGCGGAAACTGGTTTAATCTCGGGGGACAAATTACCTGCTCAGCTGATCTTTCGTCAGTAAATGGACTGGTTATTGATGAAAGAAGCGGAAATGTTGTGATGGAAGCTACATCTGACGCCAATGGCAAAACATTCGATATAAGAACAAGTTCTATTAACAGTGAGCTGACATTCGGCAGACTTTCCGTTGGTACATACACACTCATGTATAAGGCAACTGCGTGCAATGGCAATACCTATACGGTGAAATATCAATTTTCCGTAAAGCCGAAGTATTCTGCTAGCCAAAACGAAAATGTCGTGTATAATTTCCTTATAAATGATATGGGCTATTCTAAAGCAGCTGCAATAGGCGTAATTAGTAATATCGCTTCCGAAAGTGGGTTTAATCCTCATGCCTACGGGGACGCCGGGACAAGCTACGGTATATGTCAGTGGCACAATTCGCGCCTAACTGCTCTGAAAAAGTTTTGCTCCAAGAACGATCTTGACTATACCGATGTGAGCGCTCAGCTTCAGTTTCTTAAATATGAAATTGAAGGTACGAATGTAGACCGTTATCTTCGCAGTGTTACAAATGATCAAAATGGTGCATATAATGCGGCTTATTATTTCTGCTACCATTTTGAACGTCCTGCCAACACACGAGCTACTTCTATAAAAAGAGGCAATAATGCTGTGCAGATTTACTGGTATAGACATTAATAATCTTGAATTGTTTTTCGCAGGCAGCGTCTGATTGAGCAAAATACCGCCTTTAGGTTTCCCTAATGGCGGTATTTTGCCGCTGTAAGATTGTTTTTGACTTTATGTGAAATTGCTGGGGTAGGATGGACTGGTCTGTGAAGAAGATGGCTGAAAACGGATTGAAGTTGTATAAAATATCGTTTAAAATATAATCACAGGTTGAAACATTCGATCTGAATATCAAACATATTAGGAGGAATTCAAAATGACCAAGAGATTATTTAACAGAGTAGCAGGTGTGACAATAGCCGGTGCAATTCTTATGTCGACACCCGTAGTGGAGGAAACTATCGGCGCTGATATTATCTCCATCAGTGCCGGTGCTGCAACAACAAGTTGTTCCTACTCCCAGAAAGATTTGGACTCTCTGATTGCTGCCCACGATGCGTTTTCTTCCAAGTACGGAAAAAATGCATATCTCTCAAATATTTCATCAAACAAGACCATGATGAAATACGTAATGGAAGTTCAGGGTGCTATGAATTTCCTTGCAGAGTATTACGGCGTCAACGACTCGACCGATATTGACGGTTATTACGGGCTGGACAGTAAGAAGCTCGTGAAAACCATACAAGGAAAGCTTTGCTGTGCTAAAGATGGTTATTTCGGAAATGAATCCTATACCGCGACTGTAGCCAAGCTCCGTGAAATCCTGGATTCGTCGTCTACAAATTCGAGTGTTAATGCAGTTGCAAATGCTGAAGAAATCTTCGTTCATCAATCGCCAAGTCATTGCACAGCGGCAGCAGCCAGCATGCTGATTAAAAATTATTCTAGAATTAAAAACACGTCCGACTGGCGCGGCATCTCTGAAGAAACCATCAGAACCGGAAACGCCACTCCTAGCGATACATGGAACTACGGGTTGAAATTAAGCATTTGCTTTGATCGTCCCGGAGCATCCTATAACGGCTTAAAAATGGAGGCTTACACGCTCAAAGGTAGTGCCACTGAAAAGAAATCTAAAATCAAAAAATTGTTATCCAATCATCCGGAGGGACTAGTTTTGTACGGAACAAACGGCGGCTGCCATGCCATTTACATGAGTAGCAACGGTAAAATTTTAGACCCTTGGTATGATGACGGTGGCAAGTACCGTGACTTGAGCGAAAGTGCAAACTCATGCTCGGACTCATATGGCGATATCACGCAATATTGGGTGATAGAAAAATAAGCCCTGCATATGGACAGCCCTCGACACATCCCTTCAATGATAAAAATCATACGTTCGTGGAAAGCGATGTCGTAAAGGAAGGCATGAGAATGAGGTAAACTAGTACATAGCCTATACAACTATCCCCCCGCAGATTTTCTGCAGGGGGATTTAAGCTTCAGTTCTTATGCGCAGTTCTGGTGTTCATGTGGAATATTGCATATCTTTGCCTTGTGTTGACGAGCAATAAGAATGGATATGTGCATGAGCTGTTGGTTTTCAAGAACTGAAAAAAGGAATGCAATTTATCATCGCATTCCTTTATGTATTCCACTAGGAAAACCCTACCCCACGATCCCCCCGAAATCCTCAGCGAGCTTTCCGGAGCAGTCCTGGATATCCGGGACGACGCTCTCCTGCGGGACGTCCTCAACGTCCCTGCCGAGCAGTTCGTCTACGAACTCAAAGAAACGCTGGCTGTACGGGAGGTAGCGCTGTCTTATCAGCTCGGCAAATTCGGAGTCGCCGCTGACGGCGCGGGACGGATCCATAGCGCGCTCGCTGTAGAAGCTGAACATGTTCTCGAGGTGCTCGACGGACATGCGTGCGGTGTCCAGCAGACCGTAATTAGAACCCTGCATTTCAGCGACGTAGCCGGACAGCACCGAATTACCTCCGGGGCGCGTGTCGAGCGGGGAAGTCTGAATCAGATCATCGTAGGAGAAAACGCCGAGGTACGCCAGATCCGCGAGGAAATTGCTGTACTCCGCCGTTGATTTCACGCCGTATTGCGTGCTCCCGCCGTCGTTTACGAACGAGTAGCTTGTGTAGGTCTGCATGGAGCCGAGGTCGTGCCGGGAATACAGCCAGTCCTTCTGCTCGGCGGTAAGCTCGTGGGTCGGCTCGGCGTCGTCAATGCCGAGGGATTTCTTGTATTCCAGCGCCTTTTTGACCGCGTTGAATGATATCCCCGGCTCCGTTACCCACTTGTCCGGAGCGCTGGCAAGTAAAGTGTCCTCCGCGCTGTCGGTGGTTTCGAGGGCTTCGCTGAATACGTTATCATTATTCCGCGCCCTGCTTTGTACCCGAGAATAGGTGAATATATTATTGTTTCTTGCTATGTTACCTATCATAATACATCTTCCTTAACCTATAGAGATATGTCCGCCGAGGGAAAGAGAATTTGATGAACCTTTCGGTGTTAAAGATATACTGTATGTGTGGTATTTCCTTGGAACCATGTACTGTATAACATAGTTTCCTCCTGACACTCTAGTATTGTAGTTTGTCCATTCAGGGTTATTAACTGTAAAGTCTACTGTGTAAGAAGAACTGGAACCGGATATATTGTAGACGATTTCAACGTAAAAAAGGTTGAAATCATTTTCTAACATCCACTGTGATATGCTGCTAGAAACAGTGCAGTTATATGGAGTGTAACCAGAACCAGTACTGCTCCACAGCTCCTCGTTCATAACTCGCTCATAAGCTCCCTTGCTAGAATTGTATCTAGCGGGAATTACCAATATCGAAACACCTTTAAGTTTGTTTGTTACAGCTAAAGGTTCAACTGTATCTTCTACACATAGCGTTTCGTTGGAAAGTACATCAAGAGAAATTGTTTCTTCGGCTGAAGCGGGTGTAATAAGCCAGCACAGCGATAAAACAAATGCCATAAGAGTTAATACAATTTTCTTATTGATAGTTTTTGTCATAATAGACCAACCCTTTCTTTACTGTGGTTTATAAATGTCGTAATTATAATGACTTAATGTTTTTCTGTGATTACCTCCTTCTGTAAATAGCAATAGCCTTGAATTATACTTTAGATACTTTCAACACTACTGTATTTTGTTTTAGTTTCTGATTCTCCGTTTGACAAGGTAAAAGTAAACACTGTTTTTAACCGGTATTTTCCAGCCGTTAGTTGACTGTAAGAATTACTAGCGTTTAATTTCAGAGAATCACGACTCATGCTCCATGAAGCTCCTGGTACACTCTTCCATACTAAAGATTGTTTTTTCTCCAGCGTTTGAACCAAAGTAATAGTACATTTAGTGTTAGCTATTGCATAACTATAACAATTAGCTGTATTGCCTGAAATTTTCAAACTAGAGTAAGTTTTTTGTGCTGTTTCATAATATAAACTTATATTTGAATTGGCGGTTTTATCATCTAATGCAATAGCATACGATGATATGCTGGTAGTTGTTAATATTGACACAGCAATAAAAACAGAAACTAAAAGTTTCATAATTTATAACACCTCCTCTCTATTTTAAAATATAGCAAAAGAGGAGGTAAGGTGAGTAGTTGTATTGACAAATTAACATAAATCAGCAGTTTGTACTATTTACTTGTCAGTCTTTTGTGCAAGTTTCACACTATCCGCAAGCGCGATAGTTTCATCTTTGGGGAGAGTAGCGGAAAGTTCCAGAATGTAGTCTCCGTTGTCCCAGACAATAGAGTTTACGGAACCGTAGCCGCCCAGAAACAGCGCAGAATGACCGCCGACGGTTATTTTCTCGAAATCGCCGTGCTCGTTATCAAAGCTGACGTTGTATATTGCTTTGGTGTGCTGTGTGAAGCTTATCAGCTCGTCACCGCAGCTGTAAGTTACGTCGTATATCGCACCGCCGGTCATTTCAGGGGGTATTTCGTTGGTCAGTTCAAAGCCGTCCGGGAGCGAGGGAATGCAGTATATATCTTCTATCTGCGATTTGCCGGCGCCCGCTGCCTCGACCTCTACATTATCGGAATGCTGACGGAACGTGAAGTTACTGATGATAACTCCAGTGCAGCCTGCGATTGCCGCCATGAGAATAATTATCAGCAGTACAGCGGCTATCCGGCGGTTGAATTTTGGCTTTGTTTCCTGGAGGGGAGCGCCGTAGAATTTCGATAAAATACGGCGCATTCTGACGCGGTGCGACAACGACGCGCGGAACTCCGGCGCGCTGTCAAACCCGGAGAAATCAGCGATGTACGCGTCTTGCAACGCGGCTTTCAGAAACTCAGAGTTCATTGTTGTTCTCGCTTTCTATGTACTCCCTTATCATCTTCATTGCGTCGGAAATTCGGCGCTTTGCCGCGGAGTATGATATGCCGAGGAGCTCGGCGATTTCCGTGTTCGGAACGTCGAAATTAATTCTCAGAGTCAGCGCGGATTTCAGTGTTTCCGGCATGTTCCGGACGAAATCCGCCAGCTTTTCGTAGGATATTTCGCCTATCACCTGTTCTTCGACTGACATGCTGTCGGGGATATTTTCGTCTAGTTCGACCTGCGGGAAGTGCGCCTTTTTACGCACAGTTTCTATTGCGACGTTCCGTATCACGATATCCACGAACGCGACTTTTTTGCTGTCGGGTACTTTGAAAAAAGTGTCCGGCTTCGCCGCAATCCGCAGGAACGCTTCCTGCACCGCTTCCTCGGCGTCGGCGCGGTTGTTAAGCCTTGAATAGGCTATGCTGAGGAAACGGTTACGATTCTCGGTGTACAGTTTCTCGACTATGTTTCTTTCTTCATCGGTTTTCAGTACCGAAAGTGCGGCTGATATCATGGTTGACCTCCATTAAAATAATCAGGCTTTATAGTCTATATTATAAACCGATGTCGGTAAAAAATCAAGAGAGCTGCCCAAGGATATTCTTGAAAACATGCCATTAACAGCAGTTTTTTTTAGTAAACTGTTGACAATCTGCATATAATAAGCTATAATATATGCAGATAAACCGCAATATAAGGAGAAGCCATGCGAAAGTTCGACTACACATTCCTGAAAAAAATCAGCGTTCCCGCCGACATAATGAACTCCGCGACCTCGATCTACGAGATGAAAGCAAAGGCGGAGCTTCGCCGAACCGACTTCGCGGACGTATTCTCGGCGATGGAATCCGTCGCGAAGATACAGTCGGTGAAAAGCTCTAACGCCATCGAGGGGATAATCACGACGGACAAGCGTATCCGCGACATCGTGAACAAATCCACCGCGCCGTAGGGGCATAACGAGCTTGAAATCGCAGGCTACCGCGACGCGCTAGACCTTATTCACAGCAGTTACTCCGACATTCCGTTCAGCGAAAAAAGTATACTGGAGCTGCACCGAATGCTCCTTCAACCGAGCGGCGACGACCTCGCGGGGAGGTACAAGACGGAGGACAATTTCATCATGGAAACCGACCGTGAGGGCGTACGCAGCGTTCGTTTAACGCCGGTTCCTGCAAGCGAAACTTCCGCGGCGATGGAGCAGCTTATCCTTGCGTACCATGCCGCGTATTCGGAGTCGGAAATCAACCCGCTGCTGCTTATCCCATGCGTGATTCTGGATTTCCTCTGCATTCACCCGTTCCGCGACGGAAATGGCAGAATGTCAAGATTACTGTCGCTGCTGTTGCTGTATAAAAGCGGATTCAGCGCGGGCAAATATGTGTCGATAGAGGAGCAGATAAACACCTACAAAAATTATTACTACACGTCCTTGCAGAAGTCATCGGAGCGCTGGCACGAGAACGACAATAATTACTTTCCGTTCATCGACAACTTCCTGTTTAACCTGAAAATGAGCTACTTTGAACTGGACAGCAGATTTGCAAATTTCAAGGATAAAAAGATAACAAAGAAACAGCGAATCGGGGAGTTTATAACGGGCAGTCTGCTGCCTATTTCCAAGCGGGATATCTGCGAGAAACTTCCCGACATCAGCGTTACTACCGTCGAAGCGGAGCTTGCAAAGCTGATTAAATCCGGCGAAATCGAAAAAATCGGAAACGGACGCGGGACGAAATACCGCGCTGTAATCAAGACTGAATAACCCCGCGCAACGCAGAGCTTCACGTGCTGACAAAAAAAGCCCCCCGCTCGTTTTGGACGAACGGGGGTAATGTCAGCTACGTTCTATTTTGTTACGTTGTACTATATTCAGTGTGTCTTTGCTAGTTGCTCTCGCATTTTGTTTATCGGCTCAATTAATTATTGTTCCAGCAATTTATTACACTTTAATTTGATAACACGCATTTTATAACACTTTGTCAACAATAAATCCGTATAAATTCCAAGAAAGTGTTATAAAATACGCGGAAATTGTTATAAAATATCGAAATCGTTATAAAAGTGTTACAAAATCGTTCTTGTTTTGATGCTTAGCCACCCTGTTCGAGCACATTACACCGCTCCTCAATAAGCCCCGCGAACCGCATTTTCATATCCTCCGGCAGCAGCGACTCCCCGCACATCGCAAGGAATTTCGGTTTCAGCGAAAGCAGTTTCCTCATCATTTTCTCGGCGGACTGACGTGCAATTCCGCATTCCTCGGCGAAAACAAGGAAGTCCCTGCGGCGGATATTCTGCTTCTTTCCGTTCAGCGCAAGGGCTGTCTGCTCGACGTCCTCGGGCATTATGACGTTGACCGGGAGCAGGTCGTAAGCAGGGGAAAGAACGTACTTCCCACTGCACTCGGCGGTTTCGATGAGCGAGAAATTTTTCAGATGCATATCCGAATTCCCCGTGATGAAGCAGAAAATCAGCCTGTAAAACAGCTCGGACAAATCCAGTCCGCTCCGCGAGGAATACCGCTCGATTACCTTTGCGCAGCGCTCGTAGGAGCCGCGGTACTTGTCCTGCGTGAGCCGCAGGTCGAGCTGGCAGAAATCCTCCATCGCGAGCATTTCCACGTTATCCTTCCCGAAAACGCGGTCTATCCTGCGGGTGATGTACGCGAGGTTCCCGCCGCCCCTTACCAGCGCGTGCGGTACGGTGCTTATCCCCGCCGCGTCCGCCATGGACATGACGAGATGTTCCGCCTCGGGGAGCGCCCTGAAGTCCTCCACCTGCGGCTTGAGGATAAATCCCGTCGGGTAATTCACCAGCGTGAGCCGCGGCTTTCTCCCCTCGGACATGAGGTGCAGCGAGAGCTTTTTCTGCACGCCGGGGATTGTCAGCCCCTTGCCGGCGGTTTCTATCGCGAGGTGCTCCAGCGCACTGTTGTCTATCTCCAGCTCGGGGATAATGCTCGTGCCGAAAAAGCGCTTTACGCAAGCTTTGTGCCAGCCCGAGGGTTCGTCGGTTTTAAGCGGTTTTCCGCAGCAAAGGCAGTTCATGATTTTTCACCTCTGATACTTACGTTTCCGATGGCGTCGCGGCAGGAAATCAGCAGCAGTCCGAAGCGGTCTTTCTGGTCTATCTTCCAGTTTCGGGTAATCACGCCGAGCAGCCAGCCCTCGGGGATAAGCCCGTCGAAGAACGAAAACAGCGTTTTTGAGGAATACACCTCCTCCGACAGCGGCAGGGTCAGCGACACGGCGCTTGCGCCCCCGGAGCGCAGGTAATCGCGGTCGTACTCGAACGAGTACCCCTCGTCGGTTTCGGAAAGAGCGCCAGCGTAGGCGTTCCTGACGTACACATATGCGGTTCTGAACGCGCCCATCACTCATCGTCCTTTCTGCCCGGGACTGCCTGCATATCGAACATCGCGAGGGCGGCGTTCACCTTGTCCATTCGCACGGTTTCCTTGCCCTGCTCGAGCTCCCGCACGAAACGCAGTCCCAGCCCCGAACGTATCGCGAATTCCTCCTGCGTAAGCCCGGCGGCTTTGCGGTTTTCCTTGATAAATTTCGCTATCGGATTCATTTCTGCGCCCCCCTTTTGTTATATATTTTACACCCGTTCGGGTATTTTGTCAATGGGTTGGCATGGATTTATACCCGTTCGGTGGTAAATTTGTGCGTTTGTTATAGTATTGCACCCTAACGGGTATATTATACGCGGTGAGCGAGGGCGGAAATCAACTTGAAAAATAGCGGACGTTGTGATACAATAATTATACTGAGAATAAGGGGGATATATGGATTATAAAATCAGAAAGATCAAAGAGTCTGAATACAGCGTATTAGGCGATTTCCTTTACGAGGCGATATTCATTCCCGAGGGCGTAAAATCGCCGCCGAAGGAAATCATCGAACAGCCCGAATTGCAGGTGTACATATCTGATTTCGGAAAACATAAAGGGGACTGCTGCCTTGTTGCGGAGCTGGACAAAAGAATAATCGGTGCTGTGTGGGTGCGGATAATGAATGATTACGGTCATATTGATGACGAAACTCCGTCGTTCGCGATATCCCTATATCCCGGGTACAGGAACCACGGGATAGGGACAGCTTTGATGAAATCAATGCTTAAGTTATTGAAAGCGGAAAATTACAAACAGGCTTCGCTTGCTGTTCAGAAAGCCAACTACGCAGTTAAAATGTATAAGAATGTCGGATTTGAGATCGTCGGAGAAAATACGGAAGAGTACATCATGGCGTATAGGTTTTGAATGTCAATTGCTGTCGGGTAATGAAGTGTGGAGGTAATTAAATGAACGCAGAAATCGACATATCGAATGTTGTGTTAAGGACGGAGCGGCTCATACTGCGCCCGTGGCGGGAATCCGACCTTGATGATTTTTTCGGGTACGCGAGCGTGGACGGCGTCGGGGAGATGGCGGGGTGGTCGCACCACAAAACGATTGAGGAAACGCAGGCTGTTCTTACTGCGTTCATCAGCGGAAAAAAGACGTTCGCAATCGAGCGCGGCGGTAAGGTCATAGGCTCGCTGGGAATCGAAAAATACGACGAGGAAAAGCTCCCGGAATTCAGCGATAAATCGGGGCGTGAGCTGGGATTTGTGCTGTCTAAGGCGTACTGGGGCAACGGGTACATGGCGGAAGCTGTCCGGGCGGTGATAGATTATCTGTTTAGGCAGGTCGGGCTTGATTTTATTGCTTGCGGGTATTTCACCGACAATCCGCAGTCGAAGCGCGTGCAGGAAAAATGCGGGTTCAAGTTTTATAAGTACAGTAAGTACACGACGGCTTACGGGGTCACTAAGGACGAGTGTATCAATGTTTTGTTTGGGTGAGTTTGCGGTGGGTTTTCGTGCTTGACGGCAAGGGACATGACGACCTGCGGGCGAACAGAAATCTTGGATATAGGATTCCGTTTTCTCGATGCTCTGCCTGATGAGGACGTGAAGTAACGAGGATTATGCAGACTGTTCCTGCCTGCGAGATAAGGAGGATTTGTAATGGCTGAATTACGGCTGATGGAAAATTGCGATATAGAGGAGTGCACTGAATTATACCTGGGAGCGTTTCACCACGACGGAAAGATGGGGGAGTATTTTCGGGAAAATCTTCCGCTATATTTCAAGAAGTATATAGAAAGTGATTATTGCATGGCGTATGTGCTTGCTGATGGTGATTCGATCATCGGAATCATAACGGCGATAATTGTACCCAGCATTGGTATGAACAGTATCAGCATTGATACAGTTGCTATTTCGCCTGCGTATCAGCACAAGGGTTATGGAACGCAGATGTTCAGCGAGTTTTTTGAAAAGACGCGTGGCTCTTTTTATTCGCTCAATGCGCAGCGTAGTGGAGCCGGTTACAGGCTGTATGATAAAGTTGGTTTTTCCGATGAAACAGACAGAGCGTACATGATTTATATGTCCGGTGTGACGGACAGAATTAAGCAGCTTGAATCCGAGCTTAAGGCAGAAAATTCCGAGAAAAGCGGTGATCAATAAGCGATTTTTCGCTCCATTTTGCGGGAATGCTCAGAAAGCCGTCAGAACTTAAAATACGATAGGGAATGCAATTTTTATGTTGCGTTCCTTTTTGTTTTGCCTGTTTTCGGAGCGTTGCTGTGGGCAAAAGTGTGGGCATGGTGGGTGTTTTTCTTAATTTCAGCGAAATGTAATAGCTGCGAATGGCTTTGTTATGCGGAAAATCAGATGTGAGATTTGGGGATAGTCGGGTTCTCATCTGCCCCAAGTCAGCCCCCATCGCAGTCTCCAAGACGGACAATGTAAAGATCATAACCCCTGAGGCGAACCAGTTTGCCGACGCGTGGGATATCGACTACCGCAAGTATCACGATCTTTTCGTTCCCGAAAACAAGAAGGCTGTTATCGCAGTGTCACTCGGCGTGTAATGTGAGATTTACAGGGCGGCGGCAGGGGCTGCCGCCCTTTTCTGTGAAAGGAGGAGCTATGCTTATTACAACAAGTGAATACAGCAGTATGGGATTTCCGGCGGTCAGCGGCGGAGATGTCGAGAGCTGCATCAAGAGAAGTGACTACATTATCTCCGCGCTCACGGAGGGCAGAGCCGAAAAGTCGGTAGAAGCAGGCGGGAAGCCCGCCGAGCTCGTCAAGCAGGCGGCGGGTTTTCAGACCTACATTCTGCTGAGGGAAAACGAACGTTACGAGAAAAGCTCACACTCCGGTTCGGAGAAGGTCTCTATCGGTGATTATTCCTACAGCACGCAGTCAAGCGAGAGCAGCGACAGCGGAAGTACAGCTTCGGACGATGAGAACAGCCTCAACGTGATCAGGCTGCTGCGCGCCGCCGGCTGCCTGTACGCCGGAGTGGAGGTGCTGGAATGAACGGAGTTAAGCCGATTCCCGCTGAGCTGCTAACCGACGGCGCTGTGCTGCTTACTCCGACCGGCTCCGGGTATTTGAGGGATAACCTGGACAGCGTGCGTATCGTGAGAGTAAGCGCGATCACCGACTACACCACCGGGCGCACGCGCGACTGCACCGAGCTTGTAATGTACTTCGACTGTGTGAACTCCTCGCCTTCGGGTACGGAATTCGCGGCGGGTCAGTCGCTGGAATACTGCGGCGAGACCTACGAGGTAGTTTCCGCGGAGCTTTTCGCCGGAGAGGATCCCCACCACTGGCGCGTAAAGGCGCGCAAGACCGGCGGGGAACATATCTGAAAGGAGGGGCGGTATGGCAGAGTCCACAACAAAGAAGAACTCAGCGCCCGACAGCTCGCGCGAGGAAAGCTACCGCATGGCGAAGCTGCTCAGGGCTGGAAACCGCGAGCTTGCGCGGCAGCTCAATCTCAAGAAGGCGCGCAGATAAAGCTAGGAGGTCAGATGACAGAATGACGATCTGGATAAACAACATCGGATTCAACAGCGTGACGGAGCTTTCCGCCAAGCGGGAGCTTCGCCGCACCGATATCCGTTACAATACACAGGGCGATATGCTGATAGACCTTGTGAACCGGAAATACAGGCTTACTGTGAGGTTCGGGCTGGTGACTTCCAAGGAACTGGAGCAGCTCCGCAGCCTTACTAAGGAAATATTCGTGACCGTTAAGTTCCCAGCGCCTGAGGGAGAGTCAGCCGACGGCGGGCTTGTTACCGGGGAGTTCCACATTTCCGACGAGCCTGCCCCGACTGTTACGACGGTAAACGGCGTGACGATGTACGGCGGCGTGGAGCTCGTCATGCTTCAGAAGTGAGGTGAGTACGCATGATCACGGTTTCTGAAAAGTTCAGGAAGCTGGCTCAGGATAACGGCCGCGAGGTCTGGTGCAGAATCACCGTCGGGAGCGAGGAGTTCCTCGACGACCGCATCACCGATATGACGTTCGACGATGTGATACACCCCGACTGGTTCACGGTCGGCACTACCTGCTCGAACCGCCTGCATTTTACCGCTAGATATTCCGGGGAGCTTTCCTCGGGCGCAGAGGTCAGGGCTTACATCAGCTTCGACGGCAGGGAGTGGTGTCCGCTTGGCGTGTTCTACATAAGCCGAAGGTACGTCCGCGGAAAATATGTCAGCGTGACCGCCTATGATAAGATGTACAGCCTTGATGTAAACTACGGCTGGAAGGGGGGGCTTCCGGTCACTTCCAACGTGCTTCTCCGGGACATATGCAGCAGCGTTGGCGTTGAATGCGCGGAAGCAGGTCAGCCGATAAAGCTTGAGAAGCTACCTGAGAACAGCACTGCGCAGGACCTCATCGGCTACATCGCCGGAATAAACCGCGCCTGCGCCAAAATCGACCGCACCGGCAGGCTCACGCTGAAATACCATTCCCCGATAGATTTTGAACTCCAGGACAAGAACTGCTGGGAGATCCAGCGAAACATGGGAAGCTCGGTGGTTACCTGCGTGAAGGCGCACACCGGGGACGAGGATTTCACTGCGGGCGGCGGGGCGGATATCTCCACGATAGAGATCTATAACCCGTTCATGACTCAGAAGCTTACCGAGGATATGTACGTTATGTACAAGCCGTTTTCGTTCTACGGTGCGGAACTTCACATGCAGGGAATGCCTTTTCTGGAGTCCGGCGATTCGCTGTACTTCCTCGACGGAAGCCTGCTGTACCGTATCGTGATAAGCGAGATAGAATACACCTACGAAGGCGGGCTGTCGGCGGTGCTTTATTCGAAGAACAAGGTCTATGAGGAGGAAAGCAGCGACCTTGAGAAGCTCCTGGAAGAACTGCTTCACAAGAAAAATGCGGTATACTACAAGCGCGAGAATTCCGGGCAGATAAACGTCAAGCCGCTGGCGCAGATAATCGCGGATTTCGAGTTTGAATCCGAGGAGAACATGTTTGCGCAGCTCGACGTGAATTTCACCGTTAAGAACAGCACGGCGGATCAGCTTATCATCAGCGTGAACGTCAACGGGAAGGATATCCCGCGCAGTATAGTGCAGACGCTTTCCGGAACGGATTTTGAGCTGCTGCATGTGTACCATCTCGCAGAGAAGCTCCCGGCGGGCAAGAACCGCGTTTACGTCACGGCGCAGACCAAATCCGGCGAAGCGTATATTCCCGCCGGGGATATGCTCGCAACGCTTGTGGGGCATGGGATCTACGGTAACATGGGAAGCTCCAGGGATAAGATAACCCTTTACGAGAGGCTGCCGCACCTCAGCATGGTGGAGCCGAAGCTGACGCTGAAGAACGCAGCGGCACATATGGATAAGGAGGTCACATAATGGAAGGAAAGGCGACCCTGACCCTGACCGACGCAAAGAGCGGCAGGGTCGTGAAGAAGGTCACGGAGCACAATCTCGTCACTGACGCGGTAAAGAGGATACTCAACCCGCCGGTGTACGCAATGCTATACAGTTTTAATTTCCCCAATTTTATAAATAACGTCATGCCGGCGTCGAAGCTGTTTTCCGGGATAATGCTCCTGGGGAACACCCTCAGCGAGAGCCGCGAAAACGTAATGCTCAGCGGAGACTATATTCCCGTGGCGACCGCCGGGGGAGAGTACGCCGGAGCCAACGTTCGCCGAGGAACGCTCAACACTAACGAGAGCTACGCGACGGCGAACGGGTACCATTTCACGTGGGATTTCGGAACGGACAAGGCGAACGGAGTTATAAAGTCCGTGGCGCTTACAAGCCAGTATTTCGGCAACTCGGCGTTTGAGAACATGGGCAACGAAGGCAAGCTGTTCGCGGATCCGTCGAATATTACGGCGCAGTTCAGCGAGACCACTCAGTTTTTCCACGCGAGGGGGCAGTATATCGGTACTTTTCAGGACAGGCTCCATCTGTATATCACATACAATGGAAATACGGTCACGTTCCTGAAATACAGGTCGCCGAATCCCGCCGACCTTGGAATAAACGACCCTGGGAATCTCTCTGGATGGCCTGCGGCTGAATCCTCGGTTTCAGTTGAGCTTCCCATCACGCTGAATTACATACTCAAAGCATTCGTCGATACGTCGAAGAAGCTGATGTACTTTTTCACCAACACGCGCATAGAGCAGGGCAGCGGCGACCGCCTGATCGACTACGCCGCGGTGGATCTTAACACGCTTACTGTCGTGAAAACCGGTACCCAGAACATAAAGGACTGCGCGACCGTATACTCGTGCGCGGTCGTCGGAGACAGATTCTACGTGATGTGCTATACCAACATACAGGTGTTCACGCTCGGAGGCGGCTGGCTGAAGACCTACAACATCTACAGCCAGAATTCCAGCTTCTTTTCAATGTGGGAGGACATGCTGGTCGCCTCGGTCGGCGTGAGAAAGATAGCGGTTTTCGACAGCTCGGATAATATGTATGTGTACTACAATCCCGAGGACTACCTCCCGGCGTACTCCTGCGATATCAAGCCGCCGTTCTATCCTATGAGCTACTTCAACATGTCAAATGCGGACAGCAACAACAGCTCGTGGAATCCGTATCTGGGTCTTTCAATGGGCTATCTCGCGACGATAAACAATCTCACCGAGCCGCTTGAAAAGACTTCGGAACACAATCTCAAGATATCCTACGACATAACGAATCCATAAAAATCAGAGCCTCCGGAACAGCTTCGGAGGCTCTGTTTCTATTACGTCAGCCGATATTCCGGGTTCCGGCTTCCGCGCTGTTTCCGCATGGCTGGATATCCGTTTTCTCGAAGTATCGGCACTCTGACCCGGCGGAGTTTGCCGGGCGGGTGAGGTCTTTCAGCGTACACATTCCGTCGCTCTGCCAGCGGCAGTTTTCGCTGCATGGAACTAGATTCATACTGCACCTCCGCAACTTGAATGAAAATAGCTTGCGCAGGTCAGCCGGAAATATTCGCGGGCAGGAAGGACGAAGGGTCGGTTTCAGAAAGCTGTTCCAGGGTCTCGCGCCTGCCGAGCTCTATGCGCAGAGCTGCGTTCTCGCCGTCGAAATCCAGCGTCCCCGGCGCTATCACGCTGTTTTCGCGTTTCCCGAGGAATATTTCGTCCGACGGGAACAGCTCGATGAACTCCGCACCTGGGAAATTCGAGAGGTCAGCGCCGCCGCTCCCGAGGTAGGAAACGATGAACCGCCGTATTCCGATATCGTAGAGCGGCTTCACCGGAGTATTGTCGGAAACGCCGCCGTCGCGGTACAGGGTGCCGTCGATATCCACCGCCGGGAACACCGCGGGGAGCGCGCAGGAAGCCGCGAGGTACTGCGTTATTTTCCCGGCGGGGTAAGCGCTCAGGTCGAAATATTCCGGGTAGTTCCCCTCTGTGTTGTGGCAGCATGCGAAGCAGGGAGTCCCGCATCCGGATACGCAGTCGTTCACGCCGTTCTCAGCTATCACGTTCACCAGGCCTTCCAGCGAGAATATCCCTCCCCTTGACAGCCTGTCGGGGTCTATCGTTATAGTGCGGTCGTCGGAGCCGAGGAATTTCAGCACCGAGTTTATCACGCGCCCGGCGGTCTCGGCGGGGTCGGTGATGTCGCCGCGCTTCAGGGAGGTCCACACTCTTTCGGCGAGCGGGAGGTTTCCGCAGGCGAACAGAGCGGCGTTGAGCGCTCCCACCGAAGCTCCGGACACGGCGGCTGTGTACTTATCCAGCCCGCGCTCCCTCAGCGCCTGCCAGACCCCTATCTGATACGCGCCCCTGCCGCCTCCGCCGCAGAAAACAAGACCAGTCACGGGAAACATAAGCTGTCACCTCCAGAAAAACAGGGCGGAATGTCTGCCGCCCTGAATCATTATATGCGGAGCCTTGCCGCAGGTTACTCATTCTTGAAACGCTCCGGCAGGAAAACGTACACTGCCGCTACGGCTATCGCGGCTCCAAGCAGCACGAACCTCACCGGCTCGGCGAGGAAGTACTCCCCGATGAGCGCGAAACGTTCCACGTCCCAGAACAGTACGATTCCGATGATTACTGCGAATATCGCGCAGACTAGCACGGCTCCGGCGGCGCAGTCCTTGCAGAGTTTGATAAGCTCGTCCTTTTTAAGGCAGACCTTGTCGCAGAGGCGCTCCACAGCGGTGTTGAAAAGCTCCGCTGATATCACCGCCGCGAAGGTCAGAAGCAGCACCGCCCATTCCGCCCGGGAAAGCTCGTAGAACTTCAATGCGAACCAGGTCACGAACAGCACGGCGCAAATATGCACCCGGAAATTCCGTTCATTGAATCCGTGGTAGATACCCGCCGCAGCGTACCCGAAGCCCTTCAGAAATTTTATCATGATTCGCGGGTGATGCCGAGCTTATCCAGCACCTTGTCCTGCTTGCCGAACATCTCCTTTTCCTCTTCCTCGCTGTTAACGTGGTCGTAGCCCAGCAGGTGGAACAGGGAATGGGTCAGCAGGAAGGCGACTTCGCGGCGGTAGGAATGACCGTACTCCTCGGCCTGCTGCTTCGCCTTTTCAAGGGATATCACGATATCGCCGAGCATTATCGCGTCGGTGTCCGGGTCTACCTCGTAGCCGTTCTCGTCATCGCCGAGTGGGAATGACAGCACGTCGGTCTCGCGGTCGATGTCGCGGTGCTCCTTGTTCAGCTCGCGGATACCCTCGTTGTCCACGAAGGTGACGGAGACCTCGGCGGAATCGTCGATGCCTTCTTCCTCGAGCGCTGCGGCGGTGCAGTCCTCAATGAGCTTTTCAATGTCCTCGGGGGGCGCGAGCTTATCCTGCTCGTCGCTTATAAATGTTACGATTTTCATGTGTTCCTCCTGCCGTTCTGGTACGGCTTTTTATTCTGCTCGGCGGGCTTGTTCGCCTGGCTGTACTTCTCGTACGCCCTTACGATGTCCTGAACCAGTCTGTGGCGCACGACGTCCTTTTCGCTGAATCGGTTCTGGGCGATGTCCTCAACGCCGTTCAGGACGCGCAGCGCTTCGATAAGTCCGGATTTAGAGGTCTCCGGCAGGTCTATCTGCGTGATATCTCCGGTTATTACCATCTTGCTGTTGAAACCCAGTCGGGTCAGGAACATTTTCATCTGCTCCCTGGTGGTGTTCTGGGCTTCGTCGAGGATAATAAAGCTGTCGTCGAGGGTGCGTCCGCGCATGTACGCGAGTGGCGCGACTTCGATTACGCCGCGTTCCTGGAGCTTCGCGAACGCTTCCTGCCCGAACATCTCGAAAAGTGCGTCGTAAAGCGGGCGCAGGTAGGGGTCGACCTTGTTCTGGAGGTCGCCGGGGAGGAACCCCAGCTTTTCGCCTGCCTCGACCGCTGGCCTAGTGAGGATTATCCTCTGCACCTCGTGCGCCTTGAACGCGCTTACTGCGAGGGCTACCGCGAGGTAGGTCTTGCCGGTGCCGGCGGGGCCTACTCCGAAGGTGATGGTGTTCTTGCGTATCATCTCGCAGTATTTCTTCTGACCGAGGGTCTTGGGGCGTATCGGCTTGCCCGCGTAGCTTACGCACACGCAGTCCGAAGAGATTGTGTCAGCCTGGGATTCCGTGCCGTCGTTCACGAGGGATATCACGTAGCGCACGTTCTGGTCGTTTATCGGGTCGCCCTTGAAATACATCTTCGAGAGGGACTCCAGACAGCGCTTCGCGGCGTTCACGGAATTTTCGTCCGCACCGGTTATTTTCACGTCGCTTCCGCGGCTGAAAACCGTCACGCCGAACGCCTTCTGTATTGTGTTCACATTGCAGTCAAGATCGCCGAACAGCGCGTGGAGCTGCTCAATGCTTTCCATTGTGAGTGATGCTTCTGACATATTGCGCCTTTCCTGAGTTGAGATTAGGCATAGTGCCTGAAATTATTATACACCGTTGCGGGCGGCTTGTCAATTACTTTCTCCAAGAAGCCGCAGCGCGTTTCGACACAGTATGTCCTCCTGCTCTTCGGCGGTCAGCGGGAGCTTCCGGAAGCGCCCCAGCTCGTCGTCCGCGCCCCACATTGGGTAGTCGGTGCCGAACATAACGCGCTTTGCGCCGATTTTCCTGATAAGCTCCGCCGCGTGCTCCGGGGCGAGGGCGTACAGGCTGCTGGAGAGGTCGGCGTAGATGACGCCTCCGGAGAACAGCTCGGCGGCTTCATCCCACTTAGTCCAGCCGGCGAGGTGAGCGCCGATTATCGTGAGCTTCGGGAAGCGCTTCATGACGCTGTACAGCCGCTTCGGCGAGGAATAATCGTAACGCGCGTCCCCGCAGTGGAACAGTATCGGAAGCCTGCCCTCGGCGGCTTCGTAGATCGGGAACGCCTTCGGGTCGTCGATGTTGAACCGCTGGAAGTCGGAGTGCAGCTTTATTCCGCGCAGCCCGAGGGAGATTATTCGCTCAGTCTCACCGGCGATGTCGGGGAAATCTGGGTGGAGCGCTCCGAATCCGATGAGCTGCTCCGGGTGGAGGCGTACCTGCTCCGAGATGAAATTGTTGATGTTGCGGACCTGCTCGGGTACAGTCGCCACCGACTGCACTATCGCCCTGTCGACGCCGGCTTTGCGGTTTATCTCGAGAAGCTGCCCGACCGAGCCGTCGAACCTCACCGGGATATCGTAGAAGCTGCTGATGCCGTCGGCGGCGCGGGAAGCTATCTTGTCCGGGAATATGTGTGCGTGTGCGTCTATTATCATTTTTGTGTGCTCCTTACATTATGAACTTGCAAATCATATTATATCACCGGAAAGCCGAAAAGTCCAGACTTATGCTTGACAACTGCGGAAAAATGTGCTATATTAATGTTGATATCTTCCGCACCGGAAGCCGCTTTGCGCCTGACGGGACGGACAATGCTGACTTCTGCTGCCGAAATCCCGCAGGGCTTGAGGCAAAAGGCTGGATTCCCCGGTTTCCGGGGGAGTTTTTCATGCGCCTTTCCCGCAGAGGGAGAGGTCTTTTTTGTATGGAGGGATACTATGCAGGACGAAACGCGCGTGGCGGTGATCTCGATGATAATCGACAACGAGGAAAGCGCCGCGTCAATAAACGCGCTGCTCCACGACTGCCGGGAGTATATCATCGGCAGAATGGGAATCCCCTACCGTGAAAAGGGTCTGAATATAATCAACGTTGTCCTTGACGCCCCGATGGACGCCGTATCGGCGCTGTCCGGAAAGCTGGGTAGGCTCCCGGGAGTGACTGCGAAGGCGGTCTACTCGAAGCTGCCCGCCGCGGAAACAAAGAAAGGATAGGAATCATGAGTATCACAAGAAAAATCAGATCGGCGCTTGCTGCATTCCTTTGCATGGGAATGCTGACCGCCTGCCAGAGCGCTCCCCAGGTCAGCGCGCCTGAAAGCGCTTCTTCCGCGGCAGAGAGCGTCTCTGCGGCTGACAGCTCCGCTGACGCGCAGCCGACCGCCGAGCCTGAAAATTCCACAGCGCCCTCCGCAGGGGCTGAGGAGGAAACTCCCGATGTAGTCCGCATTGCGGCGCTGAAGGGACCCACCGCGATGGGAATGATCAAGCTGATGGACGACGAAAGCGAAAACAGCGCCTGCGAATTCACCATCGCCGGAGCCGCAGACGAGCTTACCCCCGCAATAATACAGGGTAACGTTGACATCGCGTGCGTACCTGCAAACCTGGCTTCCGTGCTTTACAACAAGACGGAGGGCGGCGTTAAGGTGCTTGCGGTCAACACTCTGGGAGTGCTCTACATAGTTGAGAACGGAGAGCCGACCATCGCGGAAATCTCCGACCTGAAGGGCAGGACTATCTACGCAAGCGGCAAGGGCGCGACCCCGGAGTATGCGCTGAACTACCTGCTGACCCAGAACGGCATAGACCCGGAGAAGGACGTCACGATAGAGTGGAAAACCGAGCACACCGAGTGCCTGACCGCGCTGATGAACGACCCGGGAAGTGCCGCAATGCTCCCACAGCCCTTCGTTACCACCGCGCAGACCAAGAACGAAAACGTGAACGTAGTGGTTGACATGAATCAGGCATGGGCGGAGCTTAACAACGGAAGCGCGCTTATAACCGGCGTAGTAATCGCGCGCAGCGAGTTTGCGGAGCAGTATCCCGGCGCTGTGGACGGATTCCTTGACGGCTACGGCGAGTCAGTGAAGTACGTCAACGCGAACGTTTCAGCCGCTGCGGAGCTTATCGGGAAATACGACATAGTTCCGGCGGCGGTCGCTGAGAAGGCTCTGCCGAAGTGCAACATCGTGTTCATTACCGGCGGCGAGATGAAGGAGAAGCTTTCCGGCTACCTCGGCGTGCTGTTTGACAGCGCTCCCGCCGCGGTCGGAGGCGCGCTCCCAGGGGACGATTTCTATTACGGCGCGTAAATAATTATGAGCCTGCCGCACCCGACAGGCTCTTTTATTAAGGAGGGACAGCATGAAAAAACGGCTTATCGCTGCGGCTTGCGTGCTTTTCTGGCTTGCAGTCTGGCAGGCCGGCGCAATGCTTCTCGGGCAGGAATTGCTTCTTGTGTCCCCGGTGCGCGCGGCGGGCAGGCTTCTGGAGCTTATCCCGACGGAGGGCTTCCTGCGGAGCGTGGCTTTTTCCTCCGGACGGATACTCGGCGGCTTCGGGCTGGGGCTGACCTGTGGTACTCTGCTGGCGCTCCTCGCGGGGAAATTCCGCTTTGTGCGGACGCTCCTCGCGCCGCTTGTCGCCGCCGTGAAAGCCGTTCCGGTGGCGAGTATCACGGTGCTTGCGCTTGTGTGGGTCAGCTCCCGGAATCTTTCGGTGCTGGTGACGTTCCTCATCGCGCTTCCGGTGGTGTATTCAAACATGCTGGAGAGCCTCGGCGGCATGGACCCGAAACTCACTGAAATGGCGGAGCTGTACCACATTTCCGGGTGGAAGCGGTTCGCCGGAGTGTATCTCTCGCAGCTCCTGCCGGGATTCCGCTCGGCGGCGAAGCTTGCCATCGGTCTGAGCTGGAAGAGCGGTGCGGCCGCGGAGGTCATCGGGATACCCTCCGGCTCCATCGGCGAGAAGCTCTACGAAGCGAAAGTGTACCTCGAGACCGCCGACCTCTTTGCGTGGACCATCGCCGTGATACTCCTGAGCTGGCTCAGCGAGAAGCTGTTTCTGTTCCTCGTGGGGCTTGCGGTGCGGGCGGTTTCCGGGAAGAACGCGTTCCGCTGCAGCAAGCTGCGGGAGCCTGACAACTCCCCGGCGCGGCTCCGTGCGGAGGGCGTAACAAAGCGGTTCGGCGGGATTTCGGCGCTTGATGGGTTCAGCGCGGAATTCCAGCCGGGGAGTACTACGGCGGTGATGGGAGCCTCCGGCTGCGGAAAGACCACGCTGCTGCGGGTGATTACCGGGCTGCTCCAGCCGGACTGCGGAACGGTGTACGGTCAGGAGGGAACGCAGTTCTCGGCGGTATTCCAGGAGGACAGGCTGTGCGGGAATCTCACCGCGGCGGCGAACGTCCGGCTGGTATGCGGGGAGTTCCGCAGCGCCGGGGAGATATCGGAGGCGTTCGCGGCGGTGGGGCTTTCCGGCTGCGAAAACAGACTCGCGGTGGAGCTTTCCGGCGGAATGAAGCGCAGGGTCGCACTAGTGAGGGCGCTGCTCGCAGAGGGCGGAGCGGTCCTGCTGGACGAGCCGTTCAAGGGGTTGGACGAATCCACGAAGCGGCAGGCCGTGGAGTTCAGCCGGGAAATGCTGCGCGGCAGGACGGCAGTTCTGGTGACTCACGACCGTACCGAGGCGGTGGCGCTCGCAGATGAAGTGATCGAACTATAGAATAAACAGCCGGTCAGACGACCGGCTGTTCTGTTATACGGGGATTGCGATATTGAGCGCTCCGGGAACGACTTCAATCTCGGCGGTGGTGTACTGACCGCCGTCCTCGCCGTCAAGCGTCCAGCGGAACGGCTTCTGGCAGGAGACCCTGAGCCGTGCGGATTTGAACGAAACTATCATGTCTGTGTCAGTGTCGTGGGTCAGCATGAAGCGGTTCAGCTCGTCGAGGTCGGCGAGGTTCTTCGGGGATTTCACGAACATGCAGTCGAGCATGCCGTCAGTGAGCGAGGCTCCGTCCGGGACGAGGTTTTTCATGCCGCCGACGGAGTGCGTGTTTCCAATCATGCAGTAGATGAAATCGTCCTCGATAACGCCGTGCTCCCAGGTGATCCTGACCCTGCCGGAGTTCTCCTTGAGATAGCGCGGCTCGAAGGACTTCAGCCCCTGGAGGAAGTACGCGAACGAGCCTAGCACGTTCTTGGTTTTCTGCGGGGTCACGTAGCTTACGTCGGTGAACCACCCGAACGCGGAGATGTACGCGAAATAGCCGCCGTTGAAGCGCCCGAGGTCCACCGGCTGGAAGTGCTCCTGCATTATCATGGCGGCGCATTTCTGCATATCCTTCGGGATATTCAGCGAGGACGCGAAGTCGTTGACCGTTCCCGACGGTATGTACCCGCAGGGGCAGTCGACCTTTCCGGCGGACATTCCGTAGGCAAGCTCGTGGAGCATTCCGTCGCCGCCGCTGCTTACGATAAGGTCGAAATCACGGCCGCGCTGTGATATGAAATCAATGGCGTCCCCGGCGCAGCAGGTCGGGTGCACCATAACGTCGTAGCCGCCTGTGGTGAACGTACTGATTATATCCGAAAGCGCCGCCTTGACCGCGCCTTTCCCCGAGTTGGGATTGTAAGTAAAAAGTAGTTTCTTCATGTATGCTCCGCCTTTCGCGTGTGTTCCAGTATTTGTATTATAACAGATTCCCGGGCGGCTGTCAATATGGCTGCGCTGGAGTTCAACAAATTTCCGAAAATCGCGGCGCAAATGGCTGCAACTTTATTAAAATACTATCTTGCAATTTGTGCTGCCTTGTGATAGAATAGTATAGTAAAAAACTGCGCCGTCCGGGCGCATGGGAATGGAGAAAACAATGGAACCACACGATTATAAAGTCACAAAGATAGAGGGCGAATACGCGACCCTTACCGACATAAACACCGGCGACGAGCTTTTCATCGCACTCTTCCTGCTGCCCGACGGGATTGATATCGGAACGCAGCTCCACTATGAGAACCTATGCTATGAGATAACGGAGGAATGACATGCTTCTTATGCTCGCCGTTGTCGCGTGCTACACGATATGCTCGCTGAGCGATAAGTACGCGGTCTCTAAGCTGAAAATGAACGGCAGTACGCTGACGTTCATAATGGCGGCCGCCACCGCGTTTTTCATGTTCGCATACCTGCCGTTCGACAGCCGGTATTTCGACGGGAGCCTCACGGCGTACCTCGCGATACTTCTGATGGCGGCGTCGAAATTTCTGGAATTCCAGCTTGCGGCGGTGGTGCTGAAGGAAATGTCCGCGTTCGAGCTGAAAGCGTGGCTGGGGCTGACCGTGTTCCTTTCCTACGGAACTGACCTGATACTTGGAAGCGCGGCGCTCGGCGCAGTCACCGCCTGGAAGTTCGGGTTCATCGCCGTGACTGCGGCGGGACTGTTCATGATAGCCCGCTCCGACAAGTCCGGAGGGAAGATAAATTACGCGAAGATAGCGCTTCCGCTGGCGGGGTACCTGCTGTGCAAGTTCGGATACGGGCTGATAGTCACGTTTACTAAGAACAGCATTTCGCCGAGCTTCTCGCTTTTTTTCGCGCTGGTTATCCTCGCCGCCGGACTTGCTCCGGCGGTTCACCCAATACGCCTTTGCAGGGAGCAGCCTAAAGGCGTCCTCGTCGTGGGGCTTACCAAAATTCCAAACGTGATAGGGCTGGTTCTTGAAAACATTGTAGCGCAGCAGAGCATGGCGAATTATTCGTTCATACAGCCGATGATACTTGCGGTGCTGTTCTTCATCGGCGTTATCAGGAAAGAGGACTGCACAAAGCTGAACATAATAGGCGGCATAATATGTATCGCCGGAGTGCTGGGATTCCAGCTCATAGGAAATATTATACAGACATAAAACAGGTGATAGAATGAAAGAACTTACTTCGGGAAAACCTATAAAGCTGATAATCGGCTTTGCGCTTCCGGTGCTTCTGGGACTTGCGTTCCAGCAGGCGTACACGCTTACGGATACCATAATCATCGGCAGACAGCTCGGCAAGAACTCGCTTGCCGCCGTCGGCTCTACCGCTTCGGTGGTGTCGCTGATGTTCAACATTATTAACGGACTCGTTACCGGCTTCGCGATAGTCATTGCGAAGAACTTCGGCGCCGGAGACCACGACGAAATGCGCCGTTCCATCGCCCGCACGATCACATTTTCGGCGGCGGCGACTGCGCTCATAATCGCGGGTATCTCGATTTTTATTGACCCGCTTCTTCATGCGCTGGACACCCCGGCGGGTATTTTCGGCGAAGCCCGGACCTATCTCATGATAGTCTGCTTCGGGCTGGTCGCCACGCTGTTTTACAACCTTGAATCCGCGATACTCCGCGCAGTCGGCGACAGCGTTATCCCGCTTGTTATCCTGATCATTTCTACGATCCTCAACATCGTGCTGGATATCGTGATGGTAGTGGTATTTCCGCTCGGAGTTGCCGGAGCGGCTCTCGCTACGGTCATCGCGCAGTTTATCTCCGCTGTCGTGTGCCTTATCTACCTGATAAAGAAGCGCGCGTTCCTGATGGTAAAGCCCCGGGATTTCAAGTTCACGGCTTCCTCTACTGCGGAGCTTCTCAGCGCGGGCTGCGGCATGGCGCTGATGTACTCCATCGTGGATATCGGCTCTATTGTGCTCCAGAACGGCATAAACGGCTTCGGCGAGGATATTATCGCGGCTCACACGGCGGCGCGTAAGATATTCAGCCTGACTATCATGCCGTTCTCCGCGCTGAGTGCGACCCTCGTGACCTACGCCAGCCAGAACCGCGGCGCCGGGAAGTACTCCCGAATAGGAAAGGGCGTACGCGACGGGCTGCTGCTGGGATTCGCCTGCGCGGCGTTCGACGTGCTGCTCGTGTACACTCTCGGCCACGCAATGGTGGGAATTATCCTGCCCGACGTAGCTTCCTACGTTGAGGATACGGCAGTGCTGTACCTCCGGGTGAACGTCCCGTTTTACTTCTTCCTGACCGTCCTGCTGGAGCTGCGGAGTACGCTCCAGGGACTCGGTCACAGCGTTATACCGATAGTTGCGAGTATCATCGAGCTTGTGTGGAAGATATGCACCGTCGCATTCATGATACCCTGGCTTGAATACATGGGCGTTATCGTATCCGAGCCTATAATCTGGACTTTATGCGCAATAGTGATAGGCATTATCGCGCTGATGACCCTGCGCCGCCTTCCGAAGGACGACGCCGTGCAAATGAAAGGAGCAGCAGATGATAAACGAGCTGGCTGACCGAATAGTCGACAATGTGTCCCTGGCGGTGAAGGGCAAGCGCCGGGAGCTGCGCATTATATGCGCGGCAATGCTCGCGGGAGGACACGTCCTGCTTGAGGACGTCCCCGGCACCGGAAAGACCCTGCTTGCAAGGACGCTTGCAAAGTCAGTCGACGCGGGATTCCGCAGGATACAGTTCACCCCCGACCTGCTGCCGTCCGACATCACCGGGATAAACTTTTTCAACATGAAGCAGCAGGAGTTCCAGCTTCGCAAGGGACCCGTGTTCTCAAATATAATCCTGGCTGACGAGATAAACCGCGCAACTCCGCGTACGCAGTCCGCGATGCTGGAATGCATGGAGGAGCGCCAGACCACAATAGACGGCGAGACCTACCCGATGGAGCGTCCGTTTTTCGTTATCGCAACGCAGAATCCCGTGGAGATACAGGGAACCTACCCCCTGCCGGAAGCGCAGCTAGACCGTTTCATGATACGCCTGGCGCTGGGCTATCCCGAGCGCTCCGAGGAAATCGCGGTCATAGGCGGAGCGGCGGCGCATGAGATAAGCGCAGTCTGCACGGCGGAGGAAATAGTTAAGGCACAGCAGGAGATAGATTCCTGCAAGGCGGGGGAGGCCGTCTGCACCTACATCGCGGACATCGCCGCGGCGACCCGCAGGCACGGCAGCGTAAAGCTGGGGCTTTCCACCCGCGGAGCTGTCGCGCTGAAACGTATGGCGTGCGCGCTCGCGATGGCGTCCGGGCGGGACTACGCGATGCCGCAGGACGTTATCGAGGCGGCTCCGTACGTAGTCAAGCACCGCCTCATCTGCCGCGGATATTCCGGAGCGGCAGGCGGCGCCGAGACCACCGCCGACGAGGTCCTGCGCCAGGTACTGGACAGCGTTCCTGTTCCCACCGAAGGCTGATGGAACTTGCTGCAATGGCGCTGATACTGACCGCCGTGCTGGTGGGGCAGTATTTTATCTACAAGCGCTTCGGACTTAAAGACCTCAGCTACACTCTTACGATACGCCGCCGCAGCGACGGGAAATCCGACAGCGGCATTGTGGAAGCGTTCGAGGGCGAGGAGCTGGAGTTCATCGAGGAGATAGACAACGCGAAGCCGCTTCCGCTCCCCTGGGTGCGCTCGGAAATAAACTGCTCCAGGTGGCTCAGCTTCTACGGCGGGGACGCCGCGTTAAAGGACGGCGCGCAGAAGGGGCTGATCTCCGGAATATTCACGCTGCGCGGTCGGCAGAAGTGCCGCAGGACGTGGCGGGTACGATGCGAGAAGCGCGGAATGTTCACGGTGGAGGATATCTCGCTGACGGTCAGCGACCTTTTCGGGCTGGTGAGGTCGGCGAGGGTAATAAAGCTGAACCAGCAGGTGCGGGTGCTCCCCGTGCCGGCCGACATCGAAGCCGGGGGAATGTCCAGCGATGTTTTCATCGGCGATATCCCTGTGCGGAGGTTCGTCCTGCCCGACCCATTCGTGATAAGCGGCGCACGGGAGTACACCGGCAGGGAGCCGATGAACCGCATACACTGGGCGCAGAGCGCGCGCACCGGTTCGCTGATGGTCTTCAACAACGAGTACACCACCGAGAGGAGGGTGCTCATTCTGCTGAACGTCCAGCGGAGCTTCCACGGCGAGCGTCAGGAGATAAGCGTTCCTACGCTGGAGGCTCTGATAAAGGGCGCGGCGTTCATGCTCGACTGGTGCATGAAAACCCACACGCAGTGCGCGCTGACGGCGAACTCCCCGCAGCCGCTGAAACCGGAATGCGGCGAGGGCTACGGCCATACGATAAAGCAGCTCCGCAGCCTTGCAGAGCTTGAGACCTCATGCGGCGAGCACATCGACGACTTTATAACCGGGCTGCGGTTCGATGGATATACGGACGTGGTGTTCATCAGCAGTTTCCTTGATGAAAAGTGCTACGAGACGCTTCACGCGCTGTCTGAAAACGGCAGGAGCGTTTCGGTATTCTCAACTGACATTGAACAGACGGATCTGTGCGAAGTCTGGCATATTCCCAGACCGCATATCAGATAATGGACTAATGGGCGAAAGGCGGTGCGGCGTTGCATAAGAAGCTGCTTATGGTGCTGGCGGTGTTGTGCCAGTTCCTGGTGCTGTTCCCGTTTCTCGTGATGAGCGAGGGGATAGGCTTCGGCGAGTTCGTCTGGTGGCACTACGCCGCGATGTACGCCGCGGCGGCGGGATTCTGGGCAGTCGGGAGGCTGCTGCGCGGCTGGGCTTCCGGCGCCGGACTCTCCAAGCGCGGACGCGGCTGGGCGGGTTTCCTGTCAAGGGTCGGATTTGTCGCGCCGGGTGCGGCGTTCTGCGTAGTCTGCGGGCTGATGGAGCTGCATTCCGGGCTTTACCTGTACCTGCTTCCGGGCTGCATTGCCGCGTATTACGGCGGCTCCCTCTCGGTCGGCAGGGACTACAGCGAGGTGTTCTCCCGCGGGTGGTTCGGGGTGTATTTCGTCGCGGCTGTTATCGCGGCGGTGCTTCTGAGCTTCACGCATAACGACTTCATCTGCTCGGCGGGAATGACCCAGCTCTGCGTTTCTTTCGGAGCGCTTATAATCGGCGCGGCGGTGCTCACTAACCAGACCAACATTGACGTCCAGACCCGGCAGCGTGCTGGCTGGCGCGCCGTCCTTCCGGCGGGAGTCCGCAGGAGCAATGCGCTAATGATAGCCGTGGTCGGCGCTGTGATACTTGCGCTGTTCCTTTTCGCGAAGCCGTTCGGGAACGCCATTCTGGAGTGTATAAAGGCGGTGGTGAGGTTCCTGTTTTCACTGCTGAACCGCGGCAGGGCGGACGTCGCCGACGACAACGAGCTTGCCGAGAACACCTCCGACGTGATAGACTACACCACCAACGAGAATCCCTACGCCGACCTGCTTATGTTCCTTCTGGCGGCGGGTATCGTGTTCCTTGTCGTGAAGTTCCGCAGGCAGATATGGGGCTTTATCCGGGAGATATTCGCGCCGCTGTTCAAGGAGCCGGTCAGGGAGGAATCCGCGCCGTTTTTCGACGAGGTGTCGTCCTCCGGGGACGCGAAGTACGCTTCCAGAAGCTCCGCCAGAACCGAGCGCGAGCTGCTGAAAAAATACCGCCGCGAAACCGACCCCGCGATGAAGTACCGCGAGGGCTACGAGCTGTTTCTTATGCGGCTGGGGAGGTCTGCGTTCCCGCAGCTCCCGACTGACACGACAACGCTTCACACCGACAAGGGCGGGAAGGCGTTCGGCGGGCGGGTGCCAGAGGAGGAGATCTCCAGAATGGTGCGCACCTACGACCGCGTGAGGTACGGCGGGGAGATCCCGGATAACAATGAGCTTGAGCAGCTCGACAGGCTGCTTGACGATATACGCTGAAATAAATACAGGAGATTTCAAAATGACATTCAGAGGACTTCTTTCAGGCGATGGACATATACTTCTGGACGGAGCGATGGGCTCCGTGCTTCAGCAGCACGGGCTGAAGCTGGGCGGGCTTCCCGAGGAGCTAAACTTCACCGAGCCTGACCTTATCCGTTCAATACACCGTTCCTACATCGAAGCTGGCGCGCAGGGGATCTACGCGAACACCTTCGGCGCGAACCGCCATAAGCTGCAAAACAGCAAGTACACCGTCGAGCAGATAGTAAAGCAGGGAATAAAGCTCGCGCGGGAAGCCGCAGAAGGTACCGACGTGCTCGTCGGGCTTGATATAGGCTCGCTGGGAAGAATGCTCCGCCCGACCGGAGACATGCCGGTCGATGAAGCGTACGATATGTTCCGCGAAGTAATGACGGCGGGCAGGGAAGCGGACTTCATCGCCATTGAAACCATGACCGACCTTATGGAGATAAAGACCGCGCTCCTCGCCGCGAAGGAAAACACCGACCTTCCGGTTATCTGCACCATGTCGTTTGAGCAGAACATGCGTACCTTCACCGGGTGCAGCGCGGCGGCAATGGCGCTGACCCTTTCGGGGCTTGGCGCGGACGTCATCGGCATGAACTGCTCCCTCGGCCCGAAGGACGCGCTGCCCATCGTTGACGAGATACTGAAATGGAGCAGCGTTCCGGTGCTGATACGTCCGAATGCGGGACTCCCCGACCCGTCCACGAATCTGTACAACACCACGCCGGAGGAATACGCCGAGGTGATGGAGCAGATCGCGGCAAAGGGCGTAAAGGTGCTCGGCGGCTGCTGCGGAACCACACCGGATTATATCCGGGAGGTAGCAAAGCGAATCAGGGGGAAGACCTGCGTAATGCCGCAGCCGGAGATCCCCGCAGCAGTGTGCAGCGCTTCCAGCGTTGTTACGATCGACACGGTGCGCATAATCGGCGAACGTATCAACCCTACCGGAAAGAAGCTTTTCAAGGAGGCGCTCAAGAAGCACGACCTTGACTACATCATGCGACAGGCTCTGGAGCAGACCGGCGCAGGTGCTGAGATACTCGACGTCAACGTAGGTCTGCCGGATATCGACGAGAAGGAAATGATGCTCGCCGCAGTTAATGCGATACAGTCCGTGACGGACGCTCCGCTGCAAATCGACACCACGGAGCTTCCGGTGCTTGAACCCGCGCTGCGTATCGTTTCCGGCAAGCCCATCGTGAACTCCGTCAACGGCGAGGACGAGAAGCTTGACACGGTGCTCCCGCTTGTAAAGAAGTACGGAGCCGCAGTAGTCGGTCTGACGCTTGATGAAAACGGCATTCCCAAGACCGCCGAGGAGCGCTTCGCGATAGCCGAGAAGATACTTCGCCGCGCGCAGGAGTACGGTATCCCCAAGCGCGACGTCTACATCGACTGCCTGACCCTGACCGCTTCCGCAGAACAGGACGGCGTAAAGGAAACTCTGAAGGCGCTCCGCATGGTAACTGAAAAGCTGGGGCTGAAAACGGTGCTCGGCGTGTCGAATATATCGTTTGGTCTGCCGAACCGCGAGCTTGTGAACTCGACGTTTATTTCGCTCGCAATGCAGTGCGGACTTACTCTCCCGATAATGAACCCGAACATAGCTTCAATGACCGGCGCGGTAAGAGCCTTCCGTCTGCTGAGCGGCTACGACCGCCACGGCGCGGAGTTCATCGAGAGCTACGGCGCGGAGGTAAAGAAGCCCGCAGCGGCGGTCCCCACTTCAGAAATGGACATCTCAGACGCGGTTGCCGCAGGCCTCAAGGCTGAGTGCGCGGCGGCTGCGGAGCGCATGCTGTCCTCCGGCACCGACCCGATGGAGATAATCAACGGCAAGCTGATACCGGCGCTGGACGCGGTAGGCTCAAAGTTTGAGAAGGGGACGATATTCCTGCCGCAGCTCATTCAGTCTGCGGGAGCGGCGCAGGCAGCGTTCGACGTCATCAAAAAGGCGATATCCGAGCGCGGCGGCAGCGGAGTATCCGCAGGCAGAGTGGTGCTCTGTACAGTAAAGGGCGATATCCACGACATCGGAAAGAACATCGTAAAGACCCTGCTCGAGAACTACGGCTTCGATGTTATCGACCTCGGAAAGGACGTTGACTACCAGGACGTTGTTGACGCTGCGATAAAGTACGATGTGCGCCTTGTAGGTCTGTCAGCGCTGATGACAACCACGCTCAAGAGCATGGAGAACACGATAAAGCTGCTGCACGAAAACAACGTGAACTGCAAGATAGTAGTCGGCGGCGCGGTGCTGACTCCGGATTACGCCGAAAAGATAGGCGCGGATTTCTACGCCCGCGACGCAAAGGAGACCGTAGATATTGCAAGAAAGGTCTACGGAGCGCAGGATTGATTCCCGAAATACAAGAAACCCCCGGGCGGAATGCCCGGGGGTTATTTGCATTGTGTCAGTATCAGCCGAGGATATCTGCCGCCTTTGTGTTGTCGGCGGTCACAGCGTAGTAAACAGTGTTGCCGTCCTGCTTTACGAAGCAGTCGTCGAACTTGTACATTTCATCGGGGGTGTAGTCCTTGTAAGTGGACTTCTGATTGTCAACGCGCTTTTCAAGGGCGGTCTTGATCTCGTCCGCTTTTTCTGCGGAGTCAGCGGTGAACACGCCGAACTCGTCAGGGTAAGCGCCGGAGCCGCAGATGTAAGCCGCGTAGTCGGAGATCCCGTCAGCGCTGAATCCAAAACGAACGTCGATGGTGTCGGTGTCAACAGCGACCATCTCGCCGCTGAAGGTGATGTTTGCAAGAACCGCGTCTGCCTTTTCAGCGGCAGTCTTGAGCTCAGCCTCGGCGGTGGAGGTGCTTTCAGAAGCGCTGGAGCTGGACTGCTCGGAAGCGGAGCTGTTTCCGTTGGAGCACCCGGTCAGGAGGAGCGCAGCCGCAAGAGCTGCAATTGCGATATTCTTTTTCATTGTGTTGTCCTTTCTATCAGATGATGTCCTCTATATATTTCAGAACGACTTTATAAGTCGCACCCTTGAAGTGCAGACCGTCGTTTTCTGCGTATTCATGCAGGAAGTAGCCGTTGTCGTCGGAAAGCAGCGCGTACAGGTCGATGTAGGTTACGCCCTTTTCGGAGGCAAGATCCCTGAGGTATTTGTTGAAGTCGCGTATCATCGAGTTGTCGATACCCGCGTTAGCGGCGGAGGAGCTGTCAGTTGTCACCGGAGTAACAGACAAGATGTAAACGGTGCTGTCCGGGCAGTTTGCCTGGAGCTTCTCAACGAGAGTGCGGTAGCTTTCCTCCATTGAAGCGGCGGCAGTGATTCCGTTGGAGCCGAGCATTATGAAGATACGCTTGGGCTGCATTGTCACTGCGTAGTTGTAGGCGGAGTCGGTCACGCCGTTGCCGAGGTCGATGGCGTTGTTGAGCGCCTTGTAGGGGGTGTACCCGACTGCGGCGGCAACGTTCTTAGGATCAAGCACGCCGTAGAGCGAGAATCCGGTGGAGATACTGTCGCCGATGAACAGGTCGTCAGCGAAGAAGGTCTTGTCGTAGTCTTCCGACAGGGAACTGGTGGAATCAGGCTCGGAATCGGCGGGGGCGGAGGACTCGTCAGGCGTGGAGTTTTCCTCGGGCGCGGAGGTCGTGGTGACCGCCGGAGATGAAACCGGAGCGTGCTTTGAGGAAGCCTCAGGCTCGGGAGTTTCCTGGATATAGCGCTGAGTGTAGCTCAGAATTATATCGTAGGTCGGAGCGGAGATGTGCATGCCGTCGTATTCGTTGTAGTCGGAGCGGAGCGCGCCGGCGTTGTCCGTCATCTTTGAGAAGATGTCAAGATATACAACGCCAAGTTCGCCGCACATACCCCTGAGATACTCGTTGAAGGATATAACGTTTGAATTATCGACGCCAATGCTTGCCGCCGCGGAGCTGTTCGCAGTGAGCGGCGTGATGGAGTAGAGATAGATCACGGCGTTCGGGCAGGCGGATTCCAGCTTCTCAACCAGAGTGCGGAAGCTTCCTTCCATTGCGATCGGGGAGTTCAGCCCGTTGAAGCCCATCATCAGGAATATGCGCTCCGGCTGCATTTTTTCAGCGTAGGACAGCGCGGAGCCGGTGCTTCCGTCAGCGAGAGCGATATCTTCCGCATGAGCCTTGTACGGGGTCATGCTGACGCTTGCTGCGACGTTCTCGGCGTTCAGCTTGGAATAGTCGTTGAATCCTGTCGCGATACTGTCGCCGATGAAAAGATCCTTTGCGAAGAATTCGCGGCTGTAGTCGGAGGAGCCGAAATCAACATCGCTGACCTGTGGTTCCTCGGTGGGTTCTTCCGTAGGCTCGGGCGCAGGCGTCGTCACCGCCGGAGTGGTTTCCTCGGGCTTGCTTTCTTCGCCGCCGCGTACGTTCAGCAGGATAATCAGCGCCGTAACCACCGCAATAAGAGCCACGGACAGCACGATCAGCATTATCCCGCTGCGTGAGAGACCGCCTTTTTTCACGGGGCGGCCGGGTATTTTCTTGTTTTTCTGCATTTTATTTTCTCCAATTATTATCTGTATTTATTCTGTCAGACCCGCCAGCAGGAAAACCGCCGGGGAGTTCCAGTATATTGTAACTTCGTTGAGGGAGTAGCACTCCATATTGTCCGAGAAGCACTTCATCGGGGGAGTTCCCTTCGGAATAAGCGCCCTGGCGAACTTGTCGTCGAGGTGGCTGTTCGCGCCGCCGCTGACCAGTCCGGGAATGCACTCCTCTACCTTGTCGGCGTGGGCGGGGCGGTGGTGCGGGTAATTCACGCACAGGCTGCCGGTTCCGGTGATGTAGCTGTATCCGGTGGCGTTAACGCCGAGAATGTAGTCGAGCTGCATTGCGGCGTACTTCCGGAAATGCGGGTCGCCGTTGATGGAGCGTTTCTCTAGGTAGTCCGCGATGAGGAACGTCATGCCGTTTGTGAGCACGGTCATGTTGCTTCCCCAGTTGTACTGGTCGGGTTTCAGCGAAACTCCCCAGCCGTTTGAATCGCAGACCTTAGCAAGTTCCTCGGCTTTCGCAAGGAATGCGGATCTCAGCTTTGACAGCACCGCGGCGTTCCCACGGTTGTGGAGCAGCAGAGCCAGCGAGCCGAATCCTCCGACCGAAGCGAATCCCAGCGAAGTAAGGCTGAAATTTTCGTTCAGCAGGTTCAGCAGTCTGGCGTAGTACATTTCGTTGTCGAAAATCGCGAACAGCTCCGCGGCCGCCCAGAAGCGGTTGTCGCGGTCGTTGCGCTCGCCGTAAACGCCGGTCTCGCAGCCCTCGGGGTTGTCAAATCCGATGAATCCCGGGTACTTTTCAAGCCATTCGTAGGCGGCGCAGGAGCTTTTCAGCAGCCTGCCGGAGAACGCCTTGTCGAACTCGCGGTAGATCCCGGAAGCCAGCGCAGTGACAGCCGCAAAGTCGGCGGTAGCGCTGGAGGAGACCGGAAGCACGTACATTTGTTCGCGGTCGTCCTCGGGCATTACGAAGGCGGCGTGCTTCGCGGTGGTAGCCTTGTGCCAGACCGCGCCGTCGAATCGCTGCATTTTCAGGAGCCACTCAAGCTCCCAGCGGCACTCTATAAGTATGTCCGGCATATTTGAGGGCTTGCCGGGAATATTCAGATCCTGCCTGCGGAACGCTTCCGGGAACATCTTCCACGCATAGAGAAGGTGAGCCAGTGCAGCGGCGGCAGCGGTGACGTACTTGCCGTAGTCCCCGGCGTCGTGCCAGCCTCCGGTAACGTCGAGCTTAACGGAGTGATCCTCCCAAAGCACCGCAGGCGCGGAGTGACACTTTTCGTGCGTCCACATTCCGGCGTATTTCTCCTCAAGGGCGCAGCCGCAGCGCTGGAAGTAGAACGCTTTCATGCAGTCGTCGAAGCAATTCTTGTAGACGTCCTCGCCGATACGGAATACCGGCGAGAAATCAGTCCCGCTTATAATGCGGTAAGTCCCGGGGGCGGTCAGGCGGCTGAAATCCGCCTTGAACAGCGTTTCGCCGGAGGCTTCGTCAGCCCCCGCCGGGACAGGAACTCCCGAGAAGCAGATGCTCCCTGTTTCGTTGATCACCGAGTAATAACCCGCAGAGAATGTGAAAACCGCAGTCTTTTCCGCGTTGGGAAGGTAGCCCGCCTGGTCGATGAATATCCGGAAGGAGGTTTCCAGCCTTTCAGGACGGGGGCTTTCTATATCAGCATTGTTCATTTGCAATACCTCATGTGTTGTTCTTTGCCCGGATCTGGGGTGATTTTTATGTGCCGAGCGTATGTCAATACACAATTATTCTACCACAATGCCCGGAATAAGTCAATAGAAAATTACTTATTTATATGTAAATTCTGGTATAGGCGCATTCCAGAAAAATATATTAAAAAGGGCTGCAACTTAATGCAGCCCTCAGTGAATTTGTTATAGCTCAAATCTCAACGAATGCAGCGGTGCAGCCGTCGACCTTAACGGTACCGCCGGCGACTTCAGCCTTGCCGCCGACCGTGTAAACCAGCTTTCCGGGAAGTCCGCCGACCTCAGCCTTTTCAGCGGAGGGGTTGATTATCACGGCGATCGTCTGGGAGCCGTCGGAGCGCTTGTAAACCATCGGGTAGCCGTCGGAGATGAACTTGATGGAGCCGCGGCTTTGCAGCGCGGGGTTAGCCTGCCGGAACTCAATGAGCTTCTTGACCTCGCTGCGCAGGGAAGCCGGGTCGCTGCTCTGGGTCTCGGCTTCGGGACGATCAGCGGCGGGATCCTGTGGAATGTACAGCATTTCAGCCGGAGCGGTAGAGAATCCTGCGTTCAGTCCCTTATTCCACTGCATGGGGGAGCGGGAACCGGTTCTGCCGTAGCCTCCCTCGACGGAGGTCAGGTTCTCGACGTAGCGCATGCCGATCTCATCGCCGTAGTAGATGAACGGAGCGCCGGGCATTGAAAGCAGGAACGCGAAGGCAACGCGGAGCTCGTCAACATCAAGGGTGCGGGCAAGTCTGTCCATGTCGTGGTTGCCGGAGGGAATGCAGATCAGACCCTTTCCGTCGGTCTTGGCGCAGTTCGCCTTGTAAGCCTCGATGAACTCCTTGGCGGAACCCCTTGCACGCTTGGAGAAATACGGCTCGTCGCAGCGGAACAGGTCGTTGTAGTGGGAGGGTCCGAAGTGCAGCAGGAAGTCCATGTGGAAGCCGCCGATGAGAGATTTGTCCGGTTCGCCCCATTCGCTGACCATAGCGGCGTCCGGGAACTCTTTATTAAGGAACTCGCGGATATTCTGCCACAGCGCAATGGTACCCTTGCCGTCCTCGTCGTGCTTAACAAGGGAGCCAGCCATGTCAACGCGGAATCCGTCGCAGCCCATTGCAAGCCAGAATCTCATTATGTCCTTGAGAGCCTCGCGGGTGGCTATCGGACCGGGAGCGTCCATCGGCTGCTGCCAGTCGCGGTCAGGCTTGTAGAAGCCGTAGTTCAGCGCGGGCTGGTGGGAGAAGAAGTTGACAGCGCAGGAGCCGTCGCGGTCGGAGATACCGCGGATACAGCCCATTCCTTCGGGTGATTCCCAGATGCTGTTAGTCCAGACGTAGCGGTCGGTGAACTCGTTGCGCTCTGCCTTCATGGATTCCTTGAACCACTTGTGGGTAACTGCGGTGTGACCCGGCACGAGGTCTAGCAGCACGTGAATTCCGCGTGCGTGCGCCTCGGAGAATACCCGGGCGAGATCTTCGTTCGTGCCGTAGCGCGGAGCGGCGGTGTAGTAGTCCTCCACGTCGTAGCCTGCGTCGCCGAAGGGGGACTTGAAGCAGGGATTGATCCAGATGGCGTTGCAGCCGAGTTCCCTGATGTAGTCCAGCTTTTCGATTATACCGTTAAAATCGCCTATGCCGTCTGCGTTGGTGTCGTTGAAGGACTGGGGGTATATTTCGTAAAATACTGCATTATTGAGCCATTCGGGCTGCTTTGTAATACTCATGATCGTTCTCCTTTGAATGTTTTATTACGGTGAAACCGTTTACACCTATAGTATAGCAGAAATTTCTAAAAAGTAAAGCGGCAAACCGTACAATAAAAAAGCGGGATTTTTGCGAAATTTCCGGTGATATAATTAAAGACGATAGATTTGTACGATTTTTCATGCTGTTTTTACTATCCGGCGCAAATCAGAACCCGCGCACCTTGAGCTTGTTTACGAGCTGCACGTAAAATTCCCGGACATCGAACCCCGGTATATTCTCGCGGTTGAGGTCGATCACATCCGCGTGGGTGATACCGCGCTTTCCCGTTGGGTGGAGCACCGTGAAATCCTCGCCCCAGGGCGCGGAGGTCAGCGCTACCAGACCGTCGTTGTCGCCGTCGTATTTTTTCACGATGGGGTAGGAGAGGTTCAGCGGAAACCGCCCGCTCTTTGAGCACCGCGCATGGGAGCCTACGCTCTGGTACATCACGCCGGGCGCGTCAGGCGTGTCCTGATCGAACTGCTCGCAGCGGCTGTTCGTGAGGTCGGTAACTGCCGCGAGGAAGTCCGGATTTGGGTCGCCGAGGCGCTTGAACGCGGAGTTGTAGATCTTTTCAACGCTTTTAACGAATTTCTCCGGCGCGGTGTTCAGAAGGTACTCCGCGAAAAGGCAGCCGTGGTGCGGAGTGTTTATCGTGGTCAGGGAAGCGACGTATTTATCCGAGCCGAGCTTTGAAATAGCGTATCTTGAGTCCAGACCGCCCTTGGAGTGCGCGATGATGTTCACCTTGCCGCAGCCGGTCTTTTGCACGAGCTGCTCGATACGCTCGGCGAGTTCAGCGGCGCTGTCCTCCACGGAAGCCGCCGACTGCTGCTCGCCGTAGAATATCACGGCTCCGTTGGCTTCAAGCTCTGCCGGGATACGCCCCCAGTAGTTCATCAGCTTGCTGTCCCGGAAGAACACCCCGTGCACGAGCAGCAGCGGGTATTTCGTGCGGCATAGCTGGTCGTCGCGGCGGGACTTGTTGAGCAGCGCCTTTTCGGTCTCGAATGCGCATTCCCGGCGGGTTATGCGGTATATCAGCGCGAGCATTACAAGGTCGGCGGGCATCACCATTCCCAGCACTATACCCCACACGCGGTATTTCAGCCCGAGCTGTACCGACGTGCAGTAGACCTTTATTATACCGTTCCAGAAAATCACGAGTTCGGCGCAGAACAGCACGATCCCCTCCGAGACCGCCGTCAGCGTTGGAATAACGCTGCATACCGCCGCCCAAATCGTGTACGCTGCGATACCCAGGCAGGCTATGCCGGTCACGAAAAACGCGAGTATCTGTTCGGTGCCGTCGGCGAGTATCCTGAGCCGGAAGGTGGGATATTTTTTCAGCTCCGGGAAAATGCTGTACACTATAAGATAGGTGAAAAACGCGGTGTAGACCAGAATGTACACCGGCAGCGGCGCTCCCGCAAAATACATCAGCAGCGGGCTTGAGATACCTGCGATGATAAGCAGGAAATGAACTATCCTGACAACCATGTCTGTGTGACCTCCCAGTTTTGCACGAAGCCGGTCAGCGGCGGCTTCGGCTATGCGGTCAGAGTTTTCCGCCAGTGTTATGAGCCATGCGATAAATCTCATGCTTCATCCTCCGGAATGCCGAAAACCGTTTGCAGCAGAGCCTTTCCGCTTTCCGTGCGGAATATCCTTTCGCAGGCGCTCCGGACTGCGTCCATTGAAGCGCCGTCCTCGAACAGGTTTACTACGAAATCCGCTTCAATGAGTATCTGAAGATCCCTGCCGTCGATTCCGGTATAGGTGTGGTGATGGCCTACCATGTAGCATATCCGCGCAATATCACCGGCGGGGAAGTCCAGCTCTTTCAGCATTTTTTCCGCCTCGGGAGGCCCCAGCCGCTCCTGGAGCTTTCCTCCGCACTCCCCGAACTGGGCTTCCGCGGGCTTGATGCCGATATCGTGGACGAGCGCAGCGCATTCCAGAAGGAACTGTTCGTGCTCCGGAAGCTGCTCCCGCAGCCCGATGTACCGTGAGAACGCGTGGACTTTTATAAAGTGCTGAATGCGCTTCGGGTCGCCTGTGTAGTACTCTATCATTTTTTCGGTGAGCTTCTGTATCATATAATTACCTCATAATCTGAACTCGCAGCCTGATTCTTTTGACAGTATTGTACCATAAATCCCTGAATAAATCAACCATAAAAGGATAAAATAACACGAGAAAACGGCAGAAAGGGGATACAGATTTGCCTGAAAAAGTACACACATCAATACCGTCGGACACTCCGCTTGCAAAATCGCTCGACCGCAATCTTTTGATGCTGAAGGGAATAACCGGCGGCTCAAGCGATGTGATAATAAAGACCGGTACTCTGTGCGGGGCGCGCATTGCGGTGATAACATGCGAGGGAATGGCAGACACGGACACGCTCGCGCAGCTCATCTACAAAAAGCTGAACGACGCCGGAAATTCCGAAAAGCTACCGCCGGAGGAGATAATGTCGCGGCTGTTCGACGACTGGCTGATAGCTGCAGAGCAGCTTGACGTACTGAACATCGGCGACCTGGTTCTGAAAATGCAGAGCGGCTTCGCTATAGTCCTTGTGGACGGCACTTCCCGGGGTATCGCCATCGGTATCCAGGGGTACCCCTCGCGCGGGGTGGACGAGCCTTCCGGGGAGCTGAACGTCCGGGGCAGCCGCGAGGGCTTCGTGGAGGTGATACGCCGCAACATGGCGCTGATACGCCGCCGCATAAAGTCTCCTACTCTGGTGTTCGAGATGATGGTGATAGGTGAGCGCAGCAACACGGATATCTGCCTGTGCTACCTAAGCGACAAGGCGTCGCCGAAGCTGCTTGAGGACGTAAAGAAGCGGCTCAAAGCCGTGAAGCTCAACACGATACTTGAGAGCGGCTATTTGCAGCCGTTTTTCGAGGGAAGCGGCGGCTGGTTCTTCTCGGAGTGCGGGACCTGCGAGCGCCCGGATTCCTTCGCGGCGAAGCTCTACGAAGGACGGATCGGGATACTCGTGGACGGCACTCCGTTCGCGCTGATCGTTCCGTACCTCTTTATAGAGAATTTCCAGACCCTGGACGACTACACCCAGAAGCCGTTCTACGCGCTTTTCATCAGGATAGTGCGGCTGGCGGCGTATTTCATAACGCTTTTCCTGCCGGGAGCCTACGTTGCGATAGCCTCCTACAGCCCGGAACTGCTGCCGTCGTCGCTGCTGCTGAACCTCGCAGCCTCGGAGCAGGCGGCGCCTTTCTCGCTTATGGCGGAATGTCTGCTTATCCACTTTATGTACGAGATCCTCCGCGAGGCAGGGATACGCCTTCCGCGCCCGATAGGCCACGCTATAGGCGTTGTCGGCGGTATAGTTATCGGCGATATCACGGTCAACGCCGGGCTGGTCGGCGCTCCGATGGTGCTGGTGGTGGCGCTGAGCGGACTTTGCAGCTTCGTTGTGCCAGCGCTTTACGAGCGCACCGTGATCCTGAGGTTCATCTATATCCTTGCCGGCGGCATTTTCGGGCTTTTCGGACTGCTGCTCGCGGCGGGCGTAATTATAATCAAGATGTGTTCGCTGAACACCTACGGCGTGCCATATATGGCGCCGATATCCCCGTATAACCCGAGAAGCTCCCGGGACATGCTGTTCCGCGCGGGCTGGAAGCGCCTCCAGAAGGGCGACGTCACGGTGCAGGGTCTGAACGGCAGCGAACTTAGCGGAGGTCAGAATGCCTGAGATAAGTGAAAATTCGCATAAGATCAGCGCGGCGCAGCTATTCTGCATACTCCTGCTGATGAGAGTTTCCTCCGAGTTGGCGTATCCCTCAAAGGGCGGCTTCGGCGGGAGCGGTCTGGCGGCGGCTCTTACCGCCGAGGCGGTGCGCTTCCTGATAGCCCTGCCGGTGCTTATCTACGCCTGCAAGGGCGGCGGATTCTACGCGGCGGTATGGCGTAAAAACCGCTTCCTTGGCTGGGTCGCGGCGGTCGGAGCCGCGCTGCTCCTGGCGGGGTTTGTTGTGCGCACTGCGGTGTACGCCTCCGGGTTTGTACGCAGGAATATGCTGCTGAAAACTCCGCAGCTCCTGATAGCGCTGCTGATGGCTGCGTTTGCGGTGTACGCCGCGGTGAAGGGCGGCGAGGCTCTCGCCCGGGCGGGAGTGCTGTTCCTGTGGGCGGCCGGGATCGTGACTGTACTGCTGATACTCGCGGATATCCCCTATATGGATTTCGGCAGGGAACTCCCGGAATGGAGCACTGCGCTGTTCCTGACCGACGTTGTCGAGCGTTTTTGCCGCAGCGGCGAGTACCTCGTATTCGCGGCGCTGCTGCCGTATGTCCGCAGCAGCAATAGCGCAGACCGGAAAAAGCTCGGAGCCGCAGGGTTCTGCTTTGCGGCGGCGGGGGCGGTCTGCTCCGCGCTGTTCTGCGTATTCTTCGGGGCGGTGCTCGGCGAGTACTACAGCATGGCTGATTATCCGATAGCCGCCGCCGGCTCACTTGCGGACATCGTTCTGTTCAAGAGGCTTGACGGAGCTGCGTGCGCGGTGTGGTCGATGGCTTCGGCGTTCAGAATGGGCGTGATGCTGTTTGCGGCGTGGTCGGTGATAGGAGAGGTGCTGAAATGCTCCCGCGGAGCTTCACAGCCCGCGCCCGGAAAGGAGAGCTGCGCATGAGAAAATTCCTGCTGCTGTTTGCCGGAGCGCTCATGCTGCTGAGCGGCTGCTCTACGTCGGAAATAAGGGAACGCGCAATAATCCAGGCAGCCGCCGTAGACTACGACGGGGAATATATCGTGAGCGCGCTGCTGTTCAGCTCCGGCGGCGGGAGCGGCGAGCTTGTGAACGCCGCCGATGAGAACGTAATTAAAGTCACCGGGCGGGGAAGCACGTTTTCGGAGGCGGTCGACGATATCTCGCTTGTTGACGGCAAGGAGATATTCATGAGCGAGAACCGCCTGCTGATACTCGGAGCGGGGTTCGTGGAAACCGACTTCACTCCGGCGCTGGAAACGCTCTCCCGGGACATGCGCTGTTCGCTGAACATGCTGGTGTGTACCGCCGACGATCCCGAGATACTGACCGACCTTCATTTCAAGGAGGGTCTGACCGCCGCCGAGAAACCGGTCAGCATGATAGAGAATGCGTACAGCTCCGGCTCGTCGCCTCGGGCATACCTGCTCGACCTGCTGAACGACGCGGCGGCGGGTCGTGAGACTCTGCTCCCGAGGTTCCGCGGAACGCAGAACGGCTACGGCATGACCGACGGCGACAGCGGCGAGACCGCAGAGCTGTACGGCTCGAGGTTTCTGAGCGGCGGAAGGCTCTCGGCTCCGCTGAATCCTGAGGAGACCGCCGGAGCGCTCCTGGTGACCGGGGAAAGCGGCCGCACTCTGCTGAACTTCACGCATGCGGGCAGGGAGCTGGGATGCGAGGCATACTCCGTGAAGCTGACGGAGGAGGACGGCGGCTACGTGCTTTCCGCGAAGCTGCGCCGCCGTGACGGCTCCCGGCTTCCGGAGGAACTAAAGGACGCCGCTATGTCGGAACTATATAGTATCGTACGGGCGGGGCTTGACGCGCTCGGGTGAATTTTCAGGCACGGCGGACTCCGCGAGGGGCTGCCGTGCTTTTTGCAGTGCGGGTTCGTAGGGCTCAATGTGCAAAATGCACAATTTAAACTTGAAAAAATATATGTTATTTGTTGAAAATTTTGTTGAAAAACTCTTGACTTTTTTGCAAATCCGTGTTAAATTATATTTAGCACTCAGAGAGCTAGAGTGCTAAAGGCTTAGGAAGGTGGTCAGATTGGATACCAGATCAATGAAAATACTCGCGGCGATAGTCGATGAGTATATCAGAACAGGCGAGCCGGTAGGTTCAAAGGCGCTTGCCGAAAAACCGGACATCTCGGTTTCCTCTGCCACGATAAGAAATACGATGGCGGCGCTCGAGCAGGAGGGTTATCTCGATCACCCTCACACATCTGCCGGAAGGGTTCCGACATACAAGGGCTACAGGTTCTACATCGACAACCTTATGGATCCGATACCGCTGGATCAGGCGGATAAGGAGCAGATCGACGGGCTGCTTGAAAAAGCGGTTCACGACAGCAGCTCCTCGCCGGAGGAAGCGATAGTTGAAAGCGCTTCCGCAGCGCTCGCCGAGATCACGAAATGCGCGACGTACTCAACGAATCACGTTTCGCAGTTCTCGGTCATCACTAAGGTGGACGTTATACCAACGGGACGCCGCATGTACGTGCTGCTGATGATAACCAGCACCGGCGCGATAAAGAACCGGGTCTGCCGAATGCAGTTCGACCTGACGAACGAGCAGATGGAGTTCTTCACGAACTTCGTCAGCAAGAATCTCCAGGGCGTGAATCTCGCGGAAATGACCGACGAGTACATCAACAAGCTCACCCAGGCGCTCGGCGCGTACATGATAACGCTCTCGCCGCTGCTGACAGCGGTGTGCGAGCTTTCGAACGACCTCGTGCAGGGCAACGTCGACGTACAGGGACAGAGCAACCTGATAGAATGTCAGGAGTTCCCGGTGATGGACGTTATGAAGTTCCTGGAGAACAAGAAAGAGCTTTCAGCGCTGCTGGACAGCACGTTCTCGGGCATCAGCATAAAGTTCGGCGGCGAGGACAGCGCGGATACGTTCGCAATAAGCAATTCAAGCTTTGTCAGCGGAACGTATTACAAGGACGGCAAGCCCGCGGGAACCCTCGGAGTCATCGGCCCGATGAGACTGGACTACCGCAGGGTTATCCCCTACATCGAGTATTTCAGCAACAAAATTACAAGGCTGCTTTCTGAAGAAACGGATAAGCCGCCTCAGATAGAAAGTGAGGTCAAGGAAAATGGAGAATAGCGAAAGCAAGGACCTGGAGCAGAACGCACAGACCGAAGAAGCCCCCGCAGAAGCAGAGGCGGTCGACGAACAGCCCGCAGATGACAAGCTCGCCGCAGAGCTGGCACAGGTAAAGGATCAGCTCCTCCGGACGATGGCTGAATACGACAACCACAGAAAGCGCACCGCAAAGGAAAAGCTGGAGCTTCGCGCGGACATCATCTCAAACGTTGTTTCAGACTTCCTGCCGGTCATGGACAATCTCGAAAGAGCGCTCCAGGCGGATTGCACTGACGAGAAGTACAAGCAGGGCGTTCAGATGATCTACGACAGCTTCATGGAGACGCTCAAGAAACTCGGCGTTACCGAGATAGAGAGCGACGGCGCGGATTTCGACCCGCAGCTTCACCAGGCTGTGCAGAGGGTCGACGAGGACGGCGTTGAGAGCGGCAAGGTCGCAAAGACCTTTGCAAAGGGCTACAAGATAAACGACAAGGTGATCAGATTCGCCATGGTCGCAGTAGCCAACTGAACACAGTAAATCAAGTATATTTTCATAGCATGACATCATGCGAACAGAAGAATGGAGGAAATCACTATGGGAAAGATCATTGGTATTGACTTAGGTACAACAAATTCCTGCGTATCCGTTATCGAAGGCGGCGAGCCGGTAGTTATCACCAACTCCGAAGGCTCCAGAACAACGCCTTCCGTTGTAGCGTTCACAAAGGACGGCGAGCGTCTGGTAGGTCAGCTTGCGAAGAACCAGGCTGTTACTAACCCTGAAAAGACCGTTATCTCCATCAAGAGACACATGGGCAGCGATTACAAGGTTGACATCGACGGTAAGAAGTACACTCCTCAGGAGATCTCCGCGATGATCCTTCAGAAGCTGAAGGGCGACGCAGAAGCATATCTCGGCGAGAAGGTCAACGACGCAGTTATAACTGTACCGGCATACTTCACCGACAGCCAGCGCCAGGCTACCAAGGACGCAGGTCAGATCGCAGGTCTGAAGGTACACAGAATCATCAACGAGCCGACAGCGGCAGCGCTCGCTTACGGCATTGATAAGGAAGAAGAGCAGAAGATCGTTGTATACGACCTCGGCGGCGGTACGTTCGATGTATCCGTAATCGAGATCGGCGACGGCGTTCAGGAGGTTCTCGCGACCGCCGGCAACAACCACCTCGGCGGCGACGACTTCGACCAGAGAGTAATTGATTACCTCAAGGGCGAGTTCAAGAAGTCCGACGGAATCGACCTCAGCAATGATAAGTTCGCGATGCAGAGACTGAAGGACGAAGCTGAGAAGGCAAAGATCGCACTCTCCAACTCCACATCCGTAAACGTAAATATCCCGTATATCACCGCAGACGCTACAGGTCCTAAGCACCTGAACGTGACACTCACAAGAGCAAAGTTCAACGAGCTGACCGCAGACCTCGTAGAGGCTACAATGGGTCCGCTGAAGCAGGCAATTTCCGATTCCGGCCTTGACAAGAACGAGATCGACAAGATCCTTCTGGTCGGCGGTTCTACGAGAATCCCCGCAGTTCAGGACGCAGTAAAGAACTTCCTCGGCAAGGAGCCGTTCAAGGGCATCAACCCTGATGAGTGCGTTGCTATCGGCGCTTCTATCCAGGGCGGCGTACTGAACAAGGAAGTTACCGGTCTGCTTCTGCTCGATGTAACTCCTCTGTCCCTCGGTATCGAGACCGCAGGCGGCGTATGCACAAGAATGATCGAGCGCAACACCACAATTCCTACCAAGAAGAGCCAGATATTCTCCACCTACTCCGACAACCAGCCGAGCGTTGATATCAACGTCCTCCAGGGCGAGCGTGAGTTCGCAAAGGATAACAAGTCCATCGGTACCTTCCGTCTGGACGGCATCGCTCCGGCTCCCCGTGGAATCCCGCAGATCGAAGTTACATTCGATATCGACGCTAACGGTATCGTTAACGTAACAGCAAAGGATCTCGGCACCGGCAAGGAGCAGCATATCTCCATCACCGCTTCCACCAACATGAGCAAGGACGATATCGACAAGGCTGTAAAGGAAGCTGAGCAGTTCGCAGCCGAGGATAAGAAGCGTAAGGAAGAGGTAGACGTACGCAACGAGGCAGACCAGATGGTTTACCAGATCGAGAAGTCCATGACAGACTTTGGCGACAAGGTAACAGAGGACGACAAGGCAAAGGTTCAGCCCAAGCTCGACGCCCTCAAGGAAGCCCTCAAGGGTACTGACATCGAGGCTATCAAGACTGCCAAGGACGAACTCCAGAAGGAATTCTACGAGGTAGCAGGCAAGATCTACCAGGCTCAGGGCGCGGCAGCCGGTGCGGCTGAAGGCGCAGCTCCTCAGCAGGACAATGGTCCTGTTGACGGCGAAGTCATCGACGAATAATCATTAAGGTAGCACAGCGCCTTGAGGGTAATCCGCAGGGCGTTGTGTTTTCGTACCCTATACAAAATACAAACCTCATACAAAGGATTGATTACTTATGGATAAAAAAGACTATTACGAGGTGCTGGGTCTGAAAAAGGGCGCTACCGACGCTGAGATCAAGAAGGCGTACCGTCAGATGGCAAAGAAATACCACCCCGACCTTAATCCTGATGATCCCGAGGCAGAGGCTAAATTCAAGGAGGTCAACGAAGCTAACGATGTGCTTTCCGACCCTGAGAAGAAGGCCAGATACGATCAGTTCGGCTTCGCGGGAGTCGATCCGAGCTACGGCGCGGGTCAGGGCACAGGCGGCGGTGGAGGATTCGGCGGTTTCGGCGGATTCACAGGCGGCTTCAGCGGCGGCGACGGCATAGACCTCGGCGATATATTCGACAACATTTTCGGCGGCGGCTTCAGCGGAGGTTCGCGCTCCAATCCGAACGCGCCGCGCAGAGGCTCTGATATCGTCGTATCGCTTAATATAAAATTCATGGAGGCCTGCAAGGGCATAGTCCGCGACATCGAGATCAACCGCGTTGAGACCTGCCCGGACTGCAACGGCTCCGGCGCAAAGGCTGGCACCCAGGCAAAGACCTGCCCGGACTGCCACGGTTCCGGTAAGATAAACGTACGCCAGCAGACCGTGTTCGGCACGATGCAGTCCACAAGGGTCTGCACGAAGTGCGGCGGCAAGGGCAAGGTCATCGACACTCCGTGTCCGACCTGCTCCGGCAACGGCGTGACACAGAAGAAGGTCAAGATCTCGGTAAATATCCCGGCTGGTATCGCAGACGGTCAGACCATCAGGCTCACCGGCAAGGGCAACGCAGGCGCTAACGGCGGCCCACGCGGCGACCTCAAGGTGCGCGTTTCCGTGCTTTCCGACAGGGTGTTCGAACGTGACGGCGACAACATCATAATTGAAGTTCCGCTGACCTACACGCAGGCGGCGCTCGGCGCGGAAGTAGACATCCCGACCATCGACGGCCCGATGAAGTACACTATCCCGGCTGGAACTCAGCCCGGAAAGGTATTCACCATCAAGGGCAAGGGCGTTCAGCACGTACAGCGCGGCGGCCGCGGAGACCAGCTCGTCAAGGTGTCCATCGAGGTTCCGACCAACCTCAGCAAGAAGCAGAAAGACGCTCTTCAGGCGTTCGAAAGCACCCTTGAGGATAAGAACTACTCAAGGCGCGCGAGCTTCTTCGACAAGCTGAAAGATTTGTTCAAGTAAATAATGGCTTCAAGAGCCGCTCCGGACGCCGGGGCGGTTCTTTTTTCTTCGTTTTTCTCAATTTTTCGCCGGAATGCGCAGATTTTTCGTCAGAATTATGGGGTTTACCTCTTGAAATGCGCGTGAGTTTGTGGTAAAATATAATCTGAGTTATTATGTACAGGTAGTCTTGAGTAAACTGTACTCAGAAAGGACGCACTTTACTGTGCGCATGGTGGAAAATATGGCTAAAATGAAGATAGCGGTACTGTTCGGCGGAGCTTCAAGCGAGCACGAGGTCTCCCTGGTGTCGGCGTATTCAGTGCTGACGAATATTCCCAAGGATAAGTACGACGTGATGTGCATAGGCATCACGAAGAAGGGTCACTGGCTCTGCTACCCCGGCGAGTACGAGGATATCAGGACCGGCGAGTGGGAGAACAACCCCGATAACTGCACCGCTGTGATAAGTCCGGATACAGTCAGCAAGGGAGTTATACTCCTCGGCGCGGACGACAAGTGCTACATACGCCGCCTTGACGCGGTGTTCCCGGTGCTGCACGGAAGATTCGGCGAGGACGGCACCGTGCAGGCGCTGTGCGCACTCGCGGGGCTTCCCTGCGTAGGCTGCGACATGACCAGCAGCGCCGACTGCATGGATAAGGCTATTACTCACACTATCCTTGACGCGGCTGGTATCCGCACCGCTCCCTACTGCTACATCACCAGGGATTCCCTGCATGATATGGACGGTGCATGCGATACTATAGAAAAGAAGCTCGGCGGCTATCCGATGTTCGTGAAGCCCGCCTGCGCAGGCTCTTCCGTTGGAGTGAGCCGCGCCGCTGACCGCGAGGCTCTCAAGAACGGCATCAAGATAGCGTTCGCACACGGCGAAAAAGTGGTGATCGAAGCTGAGATAATCGGCAAGGAAGTCGAGTGCGCGGTACTCGGCAACGGAACCGACCTCATCGCGTCCATTCCGGGGCAGATAACCCCCGCCGAGGAGTTCTACGACTACGACGCAAAATACAAGCTGGGAACCTCCGTTCTGGATATTCCGGCGAAGATATCCCCGGAAATGACCGAGGAGCTCCGTGAGACCGCAAAGAAGGCGTTCATCGCGATGGGGTGCAGCGGATTCTCCCGCGTGGATTTCTTCGCGACAGAGAACGGTCTGGTGCTCAACGAGATAAACACTATCCCCGGATTCACGCCGATAAGCATGTACCCCAAGCTGATGGCGAACATGGGAATTGAATACGGAGAACTGCTCGACAGGCTCATTGAGCTTGCAGTGGAGAGAAATTCTGAAAACTAAGGCTGGAGTGATAAAATTGGCAGATAATGCAAAGATAAAGCTCATATTAAAGCAGACCGCGGACGGCAGCACGGACAGCTCCGAGCTGTTCACACGCGGGGAATTCCGGGAGCACGGCGGCAGCTTCTTCATCGACTACGACGAGAGCGAAGCCACCGGCTACGCAGGAAGCCACGTGCAGCTCCGCATAGGTCAGCAGGACGACACCGTCACCATGACCCGCACCGGCAAGGCGTTTTCGAGCCTTGTGTTCGAGAACGGAAAGCGCCATTTCTGCCAGTACGGCACGGAGTACGGCGACTGCATGATAGGCATTTCCACGGTAGATATGAGGAACGGCATGACCTCCGACGGCGGCGAGCTTTACGTCCGCTATACGATAGACGTCAACGCGGGACTTATGCTCGAAAATGAGATAACGATACACGTAAAACCCCACAACAACTAAGAGGAGAACAACAGAATGTACAACGCAGTAGAAGAAGCAAAGGCACAGGTCAAGGAAATAATCATGGGCGCGCTCGGCAGGCTCGTCGGCGAGGGAAAGCTCCCCGCAGAGCCGCTGCCGCCTTTTCAGGTGACTATCCCGGCTGACAACAGCCACGGCGATTTCTCCGCGAACACCGCGCTGGTGTCCGCGAAGGCGCTGAAAAGCAATCCCCGCGCTGTCGCGCAGATGATAGTTGAAGCCGCTGTGCTGGACGGCACCGATTTCAGCAAGATCGAGGTCGCAGGACCGGGCTTCCTGAATTTCTTCATCGGCGGCAAGTGGTTCGCAGACGTTGTTAAGAACGCTGCCGCGCTCGGCGGGGATTACGGCAAGACAGACCTCGGCAAGGGCAAGCGAGTGCTGGTAGAGTTCGTTTCCGCGAACCCCACCGGACCCATGCACATAGGCAACGCCCGCGGCGGCGCTATCGGCGACAGCCTTTCTTCGCTGCTCCAGGAGGCTGGCTACGAGGTCAGCCGTGAGTTCTACATCAACGACGCCGGAAACCAGGTCGCAAAGTTTGGTAAGTCCCTCGACCTGCGTTACCTCCAGCTTTGCAGCGAGGCAGGTCAGAAGGTCGTCGCGGAGTGCGGCTCCGACATGGAGAAGCTCACCAAGACCATCTACGACCAGACCTCCACGCCGGACGAAAACGGCAATATCCCCGAGGAGCAGAAGGACTTCCCGTTTACAATGCCCTCCGACGTATACCTCGGCATGGATATCATCGAGCACGCCAAGAATTACTACGACCTCCACGGCGGCAGGGAGCTTTCCGCGAAGCCCGAGGAGGAGCGCCGCAAGGCTCTGGTAGACTATGCTCTGCCGCTCAACGAGAAGCGCCTCGAGGAGGATCTGCTGAAGTACCGCATAAAGTACGACAACTGGTTCAAGGAGAGCACTCTGCACAACAACGGCGCTGTAAAGGCGGTTATTGAGAAGCTGAAAGAGGGCGGCCACACCTACGAGCAGGACGGCGCGCTCTGGCTGAAGGCTACCGATTTCGGCGGCGACCAGGACTTCGTTCTGGTGCGCTCCAACGGCTTCCCGACCTACATCGTGCCGGATATCGCGTATCACTACGACAAGCTCATCACCAGAGCCTACGATAAGGCGATAAACGTCCTGGGCGCAGACCATCACGGATATGTTCAGCGCATGCGCATCGCGCTTTCCGCGCTGGGTATCGACGACAAGCGCCTTGACGTAGTTATAATGCAGATGGTAATGCTTATCCGCGACGGCAAGCCCTGCAAGCTCAGCAAGCGCTCCGGCAAGGCAATCACGCTGACGACGCTGCTCGACGAAGTCCCGATAGACGCAGCGAGATTCGTATTCAACCAGCGCAACGCCGACACTCACCTTGAGTTCGACCTCGACCTCGCGGTAGAGGAATCCAGCAAGAACCCGGTATTCTACGTTCAGTACGCGCACGCGCGCATTTGCAGCGTTATCCGCAAGCAGGCTGACGAGGGCGTGAAGTACGAGGGCGGAGCCGTATCCTACACCGAGCCGGCTGAGTTCGCGCTTATCCGCAAGATCGCTGAAATGCCTGAGATGATCAACACTGCTGCGAAGGACTACGACCCCTCCGCGCTGACCAGATACTCATACGAGCTTGCGCAGGCGTTCCACAAGTTCTACGACAGCTGCCCGATAAAGGACGCTGACGCCGACGTCAAGCAGTCGCGCCTTGCGCTCTGCGAGGCTGCGCGCACCACGCTCAGGAACGTGCTTTCGCTGCTGAAGGTGGAAGCTCCGGAGAGAATGTAAAACTAACGGCGCCGCGCAGTGAACGGCTTTCGGCTCTGCGCGGGCGCTGCCATATAGAAACGGGAAAATATGTTCAGACAAGAAAAAAAGTATTATGCCAGGGCGTTCCTGTACGCGCTGGCGATGGCGGCGGTGCTTCTGGCGCCGTTCGTGCTGCTTGACGGCGGGTACTTCGTGTACTACGGCGACTACAACGCGCAGCAGATACCATTCTATAAGACCTGCATAGAGGCGGTGCAGAGCGGAAATCTGGGCTGGAACTGGCGAACCGACCTTGGCGCGAACTTCGTAGGCTCCTACAGCTTCTACACGCTTGGAAGCCCGTTCTTCTGGTTCGCGGCGCTGTTCCCGGTGGAGATATCGCAGTACCTGATGGCTCCGCTGCTGGCGCTGAAAATCGCGTGCTCGTCGTTCTTTGCGTTCGTGTATATACGGCGGTTCGTGACGAATCCGCAGCACGCGCTCATCGGCGGACTGCTGTACGCATTTTCCGGCTACTCGATGTACAACATATTCTTCAACCATTTCCACGAGGCGATAGTTTTCTTCCCGCTTCTGCTGATAGGGCTTGAGGAATCCGTTGTAAACAAGCGGCGGGGCGCGCTGGCGGTCGCAGTCGCGATAAACGCGTTTGTGAACTACTTCTTCTTCATCGGAGAGTGCGTGTTCCTGGTGCTGTATTTCGTGATACGCCTGATAGGCGACAGCCGCTTCCGCATTGGCGTGAAGGACTTTTTCTGCCTGGCGTTCGAGGCGGTCTGCGGCGTTCTCATTGCGGGCGTGCTTTTCGTTCCGTCGATATTCCAGGTGCTGGACGTTCCGCGTTCAACTTCAATGCTGAACGGCTGGGATTTCCTGTTCTACAATAAAAACCAGCGCTACGGGCTTATCCTTGAGGCTATGTTCTTCCCCGGGGAAGTCCCCGCGCGTACTATCATGTTCGAAAAGGCGGACTCCAAATGGAGCAGTGTGGCGCTGTTCCTGCCGCTGTTTTCGATGTCCGGCGTTATCGCGATGGTCAAGGGCGCGGCTACGGAGGCTTCACGCCGCATGAAGTGGCTGAGGATACTGCTTCCCGCCTGCCTTATCATTGCAATGATTCCGGGACTTAATTCCTCCTTCGTGCTGTTCAATTACAGCTTCTACACGCGGTGGTTCTATATGCCGGAGCTTCTCTGCGCGATGGCGACGGTCTACGTCCTTGAGCACGAGGAATTCGACCTCGGATTCGGCGCGAAGTTCAGCGCTGCGGCGGCGGGGCTGATGATAGTCCTGACTCTGCTGTTCCCGATAAAGTCGGATACCACCGACGAAGCCGGGGAGACAGTTTCGCAGACTCTGCCGAGGCTGTTCACCGGCATAAACCCCGGAATTTTCGCAAATATAGCAGTTTGCCTGGCAACTCTGGCAGTGCTTTTCAACGTGCTCTACTGGCGCAGGCGCATGACCTCCGCGGCGTTCACAAATCGCGTGACGACGGTGACGGTGGTATGCTGTATGCTGCTTGGATACTACTATGTAGGCTACGGAAGGATACTTGGTCCGTACATCGGGGAGTACAACAAGAAGGTATCAGCCCAGATACACATTGACGATCCCGAATTCTACCGCATGGAGTCCACCGACAGCCAGAACAACATAAACATGCTGTGGGGAATGAGCTCCCTGAAGAGCTTCACCAGCATAATTCCCAGCTCGACCTTCGAGCTCTACGACCTGCTGGATATCAAGCGCGACGTGAATTCCAAGCCGGAAACGGAGCACTACGCGCTGCGTGCGCTGACCCGCGTGAAGTACCTCATGATAAGCGACGGCACGTCCGAGGAGGACGTCGAAAAGACCCTCTCGGAGCTTCGCACGTTTGAGTACCGCGAGGAGCAGGACGGCTGGAAAATTTACGAAAACACCGCCGCCCTGCCGATGGGCTACGCATACGACACGTATCTGTCCGTGGACGACGCAAAGGGCGGCAGCCACGTTGACAACCTTATGACCGGCAGCGTTATCCTCACCGACGAGCAGATCGGGAAGTATTCCGATATACTCACCGCCGGTGAAAACGAGGGTCTGAACGGAAGCAATCTGTATCGGAAGTTCCTCATCGACGTCGAGGACAGAAAGTCGCTTGGCGCGAAGCAGTTCAGCGTGAACGGAAGCGGCTTCACCGCCGTGACCGACTACGACCGCGAACGGCTGGTAGTGTTCAGCGTTCCCTACGACAGCGGCTGGAGCGGCACCGTTTCGGCGCAGGGCGGGGAGAGAGTCCCGCTGGAGATCGAGAAGGTCAACGGCGGATTCATCGGCGTGAAGGTGCCAGCCGGAGTATGCGAACTGAGCTTCACATACAAGACCCCCGGAGCTTCCCTGGGAGTTATCTGCACCATCGTCGGAGTTGTGCTGTTCGGCGGATATATCCTGCTTTGCTTCGTGATACTCAGGCGCAGACCGCGCCGTTATGTCCACCTTTACACGCAGGATCAGGTGGACGGCGTGAAGGCGCATAAGTCCTACATCTCGCAGCTTTCGAAGCAGATATATGAGTCCCCGGAGAAGGGCGCGCTGAAGCTGGATTCCGAGGAGGAAAAGCTGTCCTGGCCGGACGTTGAGGAAAGCTTCATGGACAGGGAGATATACGATTTCAAGAACCGCGGTCCGAAGCCGCGCACCTCGCACATCACCGAGGACGACGAGGCGTATAATGTGCTCAAGGAGCTTGACGAGCAGAAGAACAACAGCGACGACATAGAGTAAAGGAGAAAACAATGGCACATCTTGAGGAAAAGACCATCTCCAGCGAGCAGAAGTTTGACGGCAGGATAGTGAAGCTTTACGTTGACAAGGCGGAACTGGAGGACGGAAAGATAGTCACCCGGGAGGTTATCCGCCACCCGGGCGGAGTATGCGTGCTTCCGCTGACCGACAAGAACGAGGTAATGTTTGTGAAGCAGTTCCGCTACCCGCACCAGACCGTACTGCTGGAGATACCGGCAGGCAAGCTGGAGTACGGTGAGAACCACAGCGAGTGCGGCCTGCGCGAGCTTAAGGAGGAGACCGGCTGCACCTGCGACGACTACACCTATCTTGGCAGCCTTATTCCGACCCCGGCGTACTGCGGCGAGGTTATCCATATGTACCTGGCGCGCGGACTTCATTCCGGCAGCCAGAAGCTCGACGAGGGAGAGTTCCTCGATGTTGTGAAGATACCTCTCGACGAGGCCGTAGCAATGGTCATGCGCAACGAGATACAGGATTCCAAGACCCAGATAGCGCTGCTCAAGACCAAGCTGCTGCTTGAAAAGAACGCTCACTGAATGTAGTCGCGGTAGGCTTGCAGAATGCGTTCCTCGAGGCTTTCGCGCGCAGAGGTCGATATAGGGTGGATTATATCCCGGTAATCTCCGGTGGATTCACGGTGGCTCGGCATTGCCACGAACAGGCGTTCGTCCCCCTGGACTATTTTGATCTCATGGACTGCTATAGCGTTGTCGATGGTGATCGAGACCAGGGCGCGGAGCCTTCCCTCGTGCATGGTTTTTCTTATTTTGATGTCGCTTATTTCCATAACTGACCTCCATTGTTTTTGGTGTTATTGTGGGAATTTCTGCGCGGATTATTCATAAAATAATAGTATTATTGCTCTGGAAGGAGTCCTTGCTTTGGAAGATTTTCTCACTGGTAAAAAGCACATTCACTTTATAGGAATCGGCGGTTCGGGAATGTATCCGCTGGCTCAGATACTGCATTCCCAGGGGTATTACCTGACCGGCTCAGACAATAACGAAACGGCGACCCTGGACGCGGTTCGGAAAATGGGTATCCCGGTACATCTGGGGCATTCCCCGGCGAATATCGAGGGTGCCGACCTCATCGTGCACACCGCCGCGATAATGGCTGATAATCCCGAGCTGATCGCGGCAAAACAGAGCGGAGTTCTCACCGTGGAGCGCAGCGAGCTGCTCGGATTAGTCACGAGCTGGTACAGCAAGGCGTTCTGCGTGAGCGGCACCCACGGCAAGACCACCACGACCTCCATGCTGACGCATATCCTGCTTGCGGCGGGCATCGACCTTTCCGCAGTCATCGGCGGCAAGCTCAAAGCGATAGGCGGCAGCGGCAGAGCCGGCAGGAGCGAGTATATGGTCTGCGAGGCGTGCGAGTTCGTGGATACGTTCCTGAAGCTGTTCCCGAATATCTCGATAGTGCTGAACATCGACCGCGACCACCTCGACTACTTCAAGACGATGGAGAATCTGAAGCTCAGCTTCTCGAAGTTCTGCAAAAAGACCACCGATATGGTCATCGCGAACGGAAGCGACGCTAACACGATGGAAGCGGTGAACGCAAGCGGCACGGCGGCTAAGGTGATTACCTTCGGCAAGGCTTCCGACTGCGATTTCTACCCCGAAAACATCGACCACAAGGCGGATTTCCTGACGGAATTCGACTTCATGCACCACGGCGAAAAGCTGGAGCACATTGCGATACACGTACCGGGACTACACAACGTTTACAACGCAGTCGCAGCGTGCGCGGCGGCTTATTCAGCGGGGATCCCCGCTGAGGCGCTCCGGGAGGGGCTTGACAAGTTCGGCGGAGCAATGCGCAGATTCGAGCGGCTTGCGGAGATAAACGGCGTTACCATCGTCGACGACTACGCGCACCACCCGGCTGAGATAGCGGCAACGCTGAAAACCGCCAAGGAAATGAGCTTCAAGCGGGTCTGGGCGGTGCACCAGCCGTTCACTTATTCGAGGACTGCAATGCTGCTCGACGAGTTCGCGAAAGCGCTTTCCATCGCGGATAGGGTCGTGCTGACCGAGATAATGGGCAGCCGCGAGAAGAACACCTACAACATCTATTCCAAGGATCTCGCAGCGAAGATAGACGGCTGCGTGTGGTACACCGGCATGGAGGAGGTCGCACAGTACGTTGCGGCGAACGTCCAGCCAGGCGACCTGGTGATAACGCTGGGCTGCGGCGACATCTACAAGGCAGCCGACAGGATAATTGAAATTTTAAGGGATAAATAAGGAGCAGACATGTTTGAACTGAAAAAGACCGAGGGACGCGCGCGCCGGGGCGTATTCAACACCCCGCACGGCGCGATAGAAACGCCGTTCTTCATGAACGTAGGCACCGCCGCAGCGATAAAGGGCGGCATTTCCTCCATCGACCTGAAGGGGCTGAAAACCCAGGTGGAGCTGTGCAATACCTATCACCTCCACCTGCGCCCCGGCGATGACATAATCTACAAGCTGGGCGGGCTCCACAAGTTCATGAACTGGGACAAGCCCATACTTACCGACAGCGGCGGATTTCAGGTCTTTTCGCTGTCGAAGCTCCGCAAAATAAAGGAGGAGGGCGTATATTTCGCCAGCCACATCGACGGAAAGCGCCTGTTCATCGGTCCGGAGGAGAGCATGCAGATACAGTCGCACCTTGCCTCCACCATTGCGATGGCGTTCGACGAGTGCATAGAGAACCCCGCTCCGAGGGACTACGTAAAGCGCTCCGTTGAGCGCACCACGAGATGGCTCCAGCGCTGCAAGGACGAAATGGCAAGGCTGAATTCCCTGCCGGAGACCATCAACAAGCAGCAGCTCCTTTTCGGAATAAACCAGGGCGGCACCTACGACGATATCCGCGTTGAGCACATGCAGACCATTTCCGAGATGGACATGGACGGCTACGCGATAGGCGGTCTCGCAGTCGGCGAGCCTACCGAGGAGATGTACCACATTCTGGACGTGGTTCTGCCGCATGCGCCGGTCAATAAGCCGCGCTACCTGATGGGCGTGGGAACTCCGTCGAATATAATCGAAGGCGTTTACCGCGGCGTGGACATGTTCGACTGCGTAATGCCCAGCCGCAACGCACGTCACGCGACTATCTTTACTTGGGACGGCATAATGCACGCAACCAACAAGTGCTACGAGCTGGACGAGCGTCCCCTCGACCCGAAGTGCGACTGCCCGACCTGCCGCAATTTCAGCCGCGCGTATATCCGACATCTTTTCAAGGCAGGGGAGCAGCTTGGCGGACGTCTGGCGGTGCAGCATAATCTCTACTTCTACAACACGCTGATGGAAAAGATCCGCGAAGCGCTCGACGAGGGCAGATTCGAGGAGTTCCGCAATGGATATTCGCAGAGGCTTGCAGCTCTGGTCGACAAGGCAGACAAGGGGAAGTAACATGAAACTTATCAGCATAGGCTTCGGAAACTCGGTGAACGCCGACCGCATCGTCGCGGTGGTAAGCCCCGAGGCGGCTCCGGTCAAGCGCATAGTCCAGCTTGCGAAGGACAGCGGCACGGCTATCGACGCCACCTGCGGACGCCGCACGCGCTCCGTTATAATCTGCGACAGCGGGCATGTAGTCATGTCGGCGCAGACCCCGGAGACCCTCGCCGGAAAGACGGCTAAGCCCGGCGCGGACGAAGAACCGGAAGATTAAATCAACAGGAGATTTCAACATGGAAAAGGGTTTGCTTTTTGTAGTATCAGCCCCGGCAGGCTGCGGTAAGGACACAATACTTGAACAGCTTTTCAAGGTCACGGAAAATGTCGGATATTCGGTATCCGCGACGAGCCGCGCTCCGAGGGAGGGCGAGGTGGACGGAGTTCACTATCACTTCCGCACCCGTGAGCAATTCGAGCAGATGATAAAGAACGAGGAGGTACTGGAGTACACCGAGTACTGCGGCAACTACTACGGAACTCCCCGAAAGGCCGTCGAGGACATGCTGAACGCCGGCAAGGACGTTATCCTCAAGATCGAGGTAGAGGGCGCAATGAATATCAAGCGCCTGTTCCCGGAGTGCTGCCTGGTGTTCATTCTGCCGCCCTCAATGCAGGAGCTTGAGCGCCGCCTCAGAAAGCGCGGCACCGAGACCGAAGAGAAGATAATCGAGCGTACCGCGCAGGCGCGCGAGGAGCTGAAATTCGCTGAGAATTACGATTATCTCATCGTCAACGGAGCGCTCGAGAAGGCAGTGGACGACCTCAGGGCGGTCATCAGCGCTGAGAAGCTCCGCAAGGTGCGCCAGATGCCGCTGCTGAACCAGCTCCGCGCTGAATGACAGAGGCAGTCCAGGCGGCGGTCGAGGGAACCGCGTACAGCTTCGACGCGCTGTTTACTTACCTCGTTCCCGAGGAGCTATGCGGCAGGATATCCGCAGGAATGCGCGTAGTCGTGCCATTCGGAAGGGGCAACAGGAGCCGCATAGCGCTGGTTTTCGCGGTGGAGCCTGCCCCGGCTGACCGCTCGAAGCTGAAATACGTAAGCTCCATCGCGGACAGCGAGCCGGTTATTTCCCCGGAAATGGTGAGGCTATGCAAATGGATACGCGACAACACGTTCTGCACGTATTTTGACGCGTTCCGCGCGATACTCCCGCCGGGGCTGAGCTACACGCTCCAGACCCGCTACGAGCCGGTAAACGGATTTACGGGGTCGCTGACCTCCGGAGAGCAGTCGCTGCTGACCCGCATTTCGGAGCTTCGCGAGAAGTACAGCCCCCAGCCCGAGGACAAGCAGCTGCTGAAAGCGCTGAAAGACTCCGGCGCGATAAAGGAATCCGAGCTGCTGAAACGCAGGGTCGGCGACGAAACCACGCTGATGGTGAAACTCGCGGAGCTGCCCGAAGGCTCGGAGCCGCCAAAGCTCACCCCGAAGCAGAAGCAGGTGCTGGAGTTCCTGGAGGAAAACAGCGCGGCTTCGGTGCATGAGGTGTGCTACGCGCTGAACATCACCGCCGCGGTAGTTAAGCGGCTGGTCGGGAAGGGGCTTCTTGAGGAGTACGAGTACCAGGTGTTCCGCCTGGAGAATACCGAGGGGAAGTCCGAAAGCCCGTCGGATATCGTGTTTTCGCCGAAGCAGCAGGGCGTGTTCAGCGGTCTGCTGAATCTGATGAACGACGACGCGCCGAAATGCGCGCTCCTGCGGGGAGTTACCGGAAGCGGCAAAACCTCGGTGTTCATACGCCTCATAGACGAAGCCGTGAAGCAGGGAAAGACCGCGATAATGCTGGTTCCTGAGATATCCCTGACACCTCAGATGGTGGGGAAGTTCCGACGGCTGTTCGGCGACGACGTGGCGATACTCCACAGCAGCCTCTCGCTGGGCGAGCGCGCGGACGAATACACGCGCATAAAGACCGGCAGGGCGCACATAGTGGTCGGGACCCGGAGCGCGGTTTTCGCCCCGGTGAAGAACCTTGGCATAATCGTCATCGACGAGGAAGGCGAGGGGACGTACAAGTCCGAGAGCGCCCCGCGGTATCACGCCCGGGACGTCGCGAAGCAGAGGTGCTTTTACCATAACGCGTTCCTGCTTCTGGCTTCGGCAACGCCGTCGCTGGAGAGCTACTATAACGCAAAAATAGGGCGCTACAGCCTGTTCGAGCTGGACGAGCGCTACAACAACGCGGTACTTCCGGACGTCTACATCGTTGACATGCGCGTCGAACAGCAGAACGGGAACCACTCCGCGTTCAGCATGCCGCTCATCGACGAAATGCGGAAGAACCTCGAAAACGGCGAGCAGTCGATACTGCTGCTGAACCGCCGGGGATATCACACGAGCGTCCGCTGCGCGACCTGCGGCAAGGCGATAGAGTGCCCGAACTGTGCGCTCCCGCTGACCTACCACAAGGCAAACGGCACGGTGGTATGCCACTACTGCGGGTACAGCCACACGCTGACGGCGGTCTGCCCGTCCTGCGGCGGGAAGTTCCTGACGATGAAGGGAACCGGTACACAGCGCATAGAGGACGAGATATCCGAGATATTCCCTAAGGCGCGGATACTCCGCATGGACGCAGACACGACCGCGGCGAAGAACGCGTTCGAGAGCAAATTCAAGGCGTTCGCGGCGGGGGAGTACGACATAATCGTCGGAACACAGATGATAGCCAAGGGGCTGGATTTCCCGAACGTAACGCTCGTCGGAGTTCTGAAAACGGATAACAGCCTGTACGCCGGGGATTTCCGCGCATACGAGCGGACATTCTCACTGATAACCCAGGTAGTCGGCCGCGGAGGGCGCGGAGGCAAGCGGGGAAGGGCGCTGATACAGACCTTTACCCCTGACCACTACGTGCTGAACCTCGCGGCAGGCCAGAACTACCCGGATTTCTACAAGGAAGAAATAGAGCTGCGGGAGGCTATGCTCTACCCGCCGTTCTGCGATATAATCGTAGTGGGCTTCACGTCGCTCATCGACAAGGAATGCAATGTGGCGGCGCTGAAGTTCCGCGACATGCTGGAAAAGCGCTGGGAAGCGGAGTACACGGATATTCCGCTGCGGGTGCTGGGGCCGGCGAGGTACGTAATAAGCAAGGTGAACGGGCGGTTCCGGTGGCGGCTGATTCTGAAATGCCGCAATTCGCCGCGGCTCCGGGAGCTTATGGAGCTTACACTGAAAGAAGCCGGCGCCGACAAGGCGTTCGGGAGAGTTACATTTTTCGCGGACATGAACGGTGATCCGTGACACGAAAGGACGAACAGAAATGGCATTAAGGCAGATCGTAAAATTCGGCGATGATATCCTGCGCAAAAAAAGCAGACCCGTGACAAATTTTGACGAGCGTCTGTGGACGCTCCTTGACGACATGACGGAGACCATGCACTCAAAGGACGGCGCGGGTCTTGCAGCCGTGCAGGTCGGGGTGCTCCGCAGAGTGGTCGTTATCGACGTGCACGACGAGCACGGGGTCATCGAGCTGATAAATCCCGAGATAGTTTCCACAGAGGGGACGCAGACAGGGAACGAGGGCTGCCTTTCCGCGCCGAACCTCTGGGAGGAGGTCGAGCGCCCGAACGTTGTCACCGTGAAGGCGCAGGACCGCAGCGGCAAGGAGTTCACGATAACCGGAAGCGCTCTGCTTGCAAGGGCTTTCTGCCACGAAACGGATCACCTCGACGGGATCCTGTTCATCGACCACGTGAAGCAGGCTCCGGAGCACCTGGACGTCACAAGGAAGTAACAGGAGGTAAAAATGGCTGTTCTTGATATACTGCAATTCGGCGATGATATTCTCCGCGAGAAAAGCACAGAAGTCGCCGATTTCAACGAGGAGCTGTGGGAGCTTTTGGACGACATGGCTGAAACGATGTACGAAGCCGGCGGAGTAGGCCTCGCGGCGCCGCAGGTGGGCGTATTGAAGCGAGTGGTGGTCATCGACACCGACGACGACCACGGCCTGCTGGAGCTTATAAATCCCGTGATAGTTGCAATAAAGGGAAAGCAGCGCGAGCTTGAGGGCTGTCTGTCCTATCCGGGCAGAAGCGGCTACGTGGAGCGTCCCGCAAAGGTGAAGATAAAGGCGCAGGACCGCTACGGCAGACGTAAGACCTATGTAGGCTCCGGGCTGCTGGCGCGTGCATTCTGCCACGAAACTGACCATCTCAACGGCATTCTGTATTCTGACAAGGTGGACGAATGGGAGGACGAAGAATGAAGCTGGTATTTATGGGAACCCCGGTCTACGCGCTTTCCTGCCTGGAGGCGCTCATTGGCGCAGGTCATGAGATCGCGGCGGTGTTCACACAGCCCGACAAGCCGAAGAACCGCGGCAAGCAGATACAGATGACCCCGGTGAAGGAGCTTGCGCTGAAGCACGAAATCCCGGTCTATCAGCCGCTTAGCCTCCGAAAGGGCGAGGACGCTGAAAAGTCCCTGGAGGTGCTCAAGGAGATCGCTCCGGAGTGCATAGTGGTCGTGGCATACGGTCAGTTACTGCCGGAGAGCATACTGGAGCTTCCGAAGTACGGCTGCATAAACGTACACGCGTCGCTGCTGCCGATGTACCGCGGAGCGGCTCCGATACAGCGCTGTATTCAGTTCGGCGAGAAAAAATCCGGAGTTACCACGATGTACATGGCGAAGGGGCTTGACACCGGCGACATGATACTCAGGGACGAGGTAGAGATACCGGAGACCATGACCGGCTCGGAGCTTCACGATAAGCTCGCCGAGATGGGCGGAAAGCTCATCGTGCGCACCCTTGAGGAGCTCCAGGCGGGTACAGCTCCGCGCATTCCTCAGGAGGGCGAGACCTGCTACGCCAGCATGATAAGCAAGGAGGAGCTGAAGCTCGACTTCACCAAGCCCGCAGTCCAGGTTCGGGACTTTATCCGTGCGATGTCTGCGGCGCCCTGCGCTTACACTATGCTCGACGGAAAGCGGCTGAAGGTCTACAATGCGGTGCTTGCGGAGAAGAACGCTGCGGGGCAGCCCGGGGAAGTCACCGACCCGGATGCATTCACGGTAGCCTGCGGCGAAGGCGCGGTTAGATTCACAGAGGTTCAGCCCGAGGGCGGCAAGCATATGGACGTCCAGGCGTTCCTGCGCGGCAAAAAGCCGGCAAAGGGAACCGTTCTGGGATAATTTCCGCCGCATTACACACCATAACCACACGACCTTTTATTCAAAGCAGGAGGTAAATTATGGTACAGTTATTGATAACAACAGCAGGCCACGCGTCCCGCGCGAACCTGTTCAGCATGAGCTACACAACGGCGTATCTGCTGTGTATCGCGGCGTTTATTTTCGCTGTTGTATGCTCGATAAACGTTAAATCCACATTCAACAAATACGACCGCATTGCCAGCCGGAGAGGCGTCACGGCGGCTCAGGCGGCGCGGCAGATACTCGACCGTAACGGGCTTTACTACGTGCAGGTTCAGCGTATCGCCGGAAATCTCACGGATAATTACAATCCGAAAACAAATATCGTTTCCCTGTCCGACAGCGTTTACGACAGCTCCTCGCTTGCCGCCATCGGAGTCGCGGCGCATGAGTGCGGCCACGCTGTCCAGCATGCCACCGGGTATGTCCCGAACGAGATACGCTCGGCGGTGTTCCCGATCGCGCGGCTTGGCTCCACGCTGTATTTCTACGTGTTCCTGCTGGGTATTATTTTCAGCTTTGAGCCGCTTGTGGACATCGGTATAATCATGTTCGCGTTCGTTGTGCTGTTTCAGCTCGTTACTCTCCCGGTGGAGTTCAACGCGAGCCGCCGCGCCATGCTGACGCTGAGCAGCGATGGTCTGCTTGAACAGGACGAGCTTTACGGTGCGCGCAGGACACTTACTGCGGCAGCGATGACCTACGTAGCAAGCCTTGCCGTGTCGGTAACTCAGCTTCTGAGAATGCTGGCTTCGCGCAACAGGCGATAATCTGATTAAGGAGGGCTGGCTATGGCTGACCCACGGCTCACAGTCGTAAAAATGCTGATGAAAATGGACAGCAGCGAGGCGTATTCCAACCTGCTGCTGGATCACGTATTTTCTGAAACCGACCTCAGCGAGAGGGACAAGGCTTTCGCGGCGGCGCTGTTCTACGGCGTCCTTGAGCGGAGGCTCACACTGGACTACATCATTGAGAAAAACTCGAAGATCCCGTTTGCAAAGCTGGATCCGGCGGCGGTTGAGATACTCCGCACCGGGCTGTACCAGCTCCTTTACATGGATTCCGTGCCGGAGAGCGCCGCTGTAAACGAAAGCGTCAAGCTCTGCAAGAAGATGAAATGCTTCTCGGCGCAGGGATTCGTCAACGGAATGCTCCGCAGCTTCATACGCAGCGGGAAAAAAATAAGCTACCTCGGTCTGGAGCCTGAAAAGCGGCTGTCCGTTGAGTACTCCTGCCCGGAGTGGCTCACCGAAAAGCTGATACGCGAATACGGTACAGATTTCGCCGTGAAAGCGCTGAAAGCTTCGGTCGGAAGGCCGCCGGTGTACGCGAGGGTCAACACGCTGAAAACCACAACTGAAAAGCTACTCGCGGAGCTTTCAAAGCACAGGATAAAAGCGGAAGCCTATCCCGGGCTTGAGAACTGCATTCGCCTGGAGAAGCCCGGCGACATCGAGAAATGCGCGCCGTTCCGGCAGGGATTGTTCCATGTTCAGGATATCTCGTCGCAGCTCTGCTGCCTGACCCTCCGTCCGGTGGTCAACGAGACCGTGCTTGACGTCTGCGCGGCTCCCGGCGGGAAGAGCTTCACCCTCGCGGAGCTGATGGGCAACAACGGAAAGCTGTACAGCATGGACCTCCACGATATGCGCGTAGGCCTCATCGAGGACGGAGCGTCCCGGCTCGGTATAAGGATAATCACCGCAATGCAGAACGACGCGTCGAAATTCAACGCGGAGCTTCCGCAGGCGGACAGGGTGCTCTGCGACGTACCGTGCTCCGGGCTTGGAGTTATCCGCCGCAAGCCGGAGATCAAGTTCAAATCGCCTTCGGATTTCGACGGCCTGCCGGAGATACAGTACCAGATACTGGAGACGTCGGCGCGGTACGTCAAGCCGGGCGGAACGCTGGTGTATTCCACCTGCACGCTCTCCCGGGCGGAGAACGACGAGGTCGCGAAGCGCTTCGCGGCGGCTCATCCGGAATTCCTGCCGATAGTGCAGCCGGTGCCTTACGCCGGAGCGGCAGGCGATCCGACACGCACCTACTGCCCGGACGAAAACGGCGGCGACGGATTCTTCACGGCTTCCTTCCGCCGGGTGAAGTAACAGGTTTCAACAGAAAGGCTGAATAAATTGGAAGAGCTTGAAAAGATAGATATACTTTCACTGACTAAAGAGGAGCTCACCGGGCAGATCACTGCCATGGGTGAGAAAGCATTCCGCGCGAAGCAGATTTATGATTGGCTGCATGTCAAGAAAGTTTCTGATTTTTCGCAGATGAGCAATATTTCTGCACAATTCCGCGAGGAATTATCAAGAAAATTTTGTCTAAAACACCTAATTATCAAAAAAAAGCTTGTATCTGCACTGGATAATACGGTAAAATATCTTTATGGGCTGCCCGACGGCGAGGCGGTCGAAACAGTACTTATGGAATACAAGCACGGCAACAGCCTGTGTATTTCCACGCAGGTCGGCTGCCGAATGGGCTGCCGCTTCTGCGCAAGCACCATCGCGGGATTCGTGAGACACCTGCTGCCGAGCGAAATGCTCCTTCAGGTCTACGAAACCGAGCGCGACAGCGGGCGCCATGTTGACAGCATAGTGCTAATGGGGATCGGCGAGCCGCTGGACAATTACGACAACGTTATGAGGTTCCTGACGCTGATGAACAGCGAGGGCGACGGAATGAGCCTGCGGCACATTTCGCTTTCGACCTGCGGCGTAGTCCCGAGGATATACGACCTCGCGGAGCTTAAGACCGGACTCACGCTGTCGATATCGCTTCATGCGGCGACCGATGAGCGCCGGAGCGAGATAATGCCGATCAACAGAAAATACCACCTCGACGAGCTGATGAAGGCGTGCCGCCACTACTTTGCAGCGACCGGCCGCCGTATAAGCTTCGAGTATTCGCTCATCGAGGGAGTTAACGATACCGAGCAGGCGGCGCAGGAGCTTATAAACCTCCTGGGCGGAATGACCTGCCATGTGAATCTGATACCGATAAACGAGATACGCGAGCGCGACTTCCGCAAGAGCCGCTCGGTGGAGCGCTTCCAGAAGCGGCTCTGCGACGCGGGGATAAACGCGACGGTGCGCCGCACCCTCGGCGCGGACATCAGCGCGGCGTGCGGTCAGCTCAGGCGCGACGGCGGAATGAACGGTCAGCCGGGCGTATCTCAGCAGAAAACAGGCGGTGAGACATGAAAATTTTCAGCAAGACAGACATAGGTCTGCTAAGGGACGAAAACCAGGACTGCGTGTGGAGCGCTTCGCTTTCTGACGGAGCCTGCGCAGCCGTGCTGTGCGACGGAATGGGCGGCGAGGCTCACGGAGGGCTTGCAAGCCGGATAGCCGTCGACGTAATCTCAAAGCGCATTCTTGGGACTTTTTCCGAGATGATGAACCGCAATTCCGTGCGGAATCTCCTGATAACCGCGGTCTCCGCGGCGAACAGTTCCGTGGTAGACGCGGCGCGTAAGCAGCCGGAGGGCGCCGTAATGGGCACGACCTGCGTAGCCGCGATAGTTTCCGGCGGCAGGGCGTACATCGTGAACGTCGGCGACAGCAGGGGATACCACCTGTTTACCAGCGAGGACAGCGAGTGCATTCAGCAGGTGACGAAGGATCATTCCCACGTGCGCGACCTCATCGACCGCGGCGAGATCACCGAGGAGCAGGCGAAGCTCCATCCCGACCGCAACAAGATAACCCGTGCAATAGGCGCTGAGGAAATGGTCACTCCTGATTATTTCGAGCTTGACCTTGCGGACGGCGACATGATTCTGCTGTGTTCCGACGGGCTTTCGTCCTATGGCGACGACATGGATATTCTCGACATCTGCTTCGAGTATCCAACGGAGGAGATCTGCGATAAACTCGTCGATTACGCCAACGGGAACGGCGGTCATGATAATATTTCCGTCGCGCTCATCGCGGTGTGAATATTACAGTTTGATTACAAATTTTACAATTCGGTTGACATTTTCAGGGCTTATATGTTATTATATATAAGAACTGTTGGATAGTTATTTTCAGCGTCCGCCGCTTCCATACGGCGCGGGGGCTTTAAACATAATGTATGGAGAAATGGCGGAGCAAATATGGACAGTAATATCGGAAAGAAGCTTGATGGCAGATATGAGCTGCTGGAGCTTATCGGCGTCGGAGGAATGGCGGATATCTACCGCGCCCGCGACATTGTTGAGGACCGCATTGTTGCTGTAAAGATACTTAAAACCGAGTTTGCGGGCAGCGATGAGTTCCTGCGCCGCTTCCGGAACGAATCTAAGGCGATCGCGCTTCTCTCTCACCCGAACATCGTGAAAATTTACGACGTAGGCTTCACCGACAAGGTGCAGTTCATCGTCATGGAGTATGTAGACGGCATCACGCTCACCGACTACATCGAGCAGCAGGGCGTGCTCAAATGGCGCGACGCGGTGCATTTCACCGTGCAGATACTTAAAGCGCTTCAGCACGCGCACGACCGCGGGATAGTACATCGCGACATAAAGTCCAGCAATGTTATGCTGCTCAGCGACGGCACCATCAAGGTCATGGATTTCGGCATTGCGAGATTCAACCGCGAGAACAACAAAACCGTGTCTGAAAAGACCATCGGTTCGGTGCACTACATCAGCCCGGAGCAGGCGCGCGGCGACATCACCGACGAGCGCAGCGACATCTATTCCGTCGGCGTAGCGCTTTACGAAATGCTGACCGGCAGGAAGCCGTTCGACGGCGATACGCCGGTTTCCATCGCGCTCATGCACATGCAGAGCACCCCGAAGAAGCCCACCGAGATCAACAGCACTATCCCGGAGGGGCTTGAGCAGATCGTGCTCCGCGCTATGCAGAAGGATCCCGTGCAGCGTTACCAGACCGCCGGCGAGATGATAAAGGATCTTGAGGAATTCAAGGCGAATCCGAGCATTATTTTCGAATATAAGTACAACTCCACGGACGGCACCACAAAGTATTTTGACCGCCCTATTCCGGCTGCTGAGCAGGAGCGCAACCGCCGCAAGCAGGCAGTACGCACCGAGCCGGAGGAGGACTACGAAGAGGACGACTACGATGAGGACGACGAGGACGAGTACGAGGAGCGCCGCTCCCCGCTTATCCCGATACTCTTTGCAGTGGGAACCGCGTTCGTTATCGCGACAGTGTTCCTTGTAATGACCATCGTATTCAAGAACCTGAACGTGACACCCGAGCAGGTCGGCTCCGTTGCAGGCATTTCCAGCGGTTCCACGGTGAGCGTGAACGACAGCAACGAGTACCTCATGCCGAACCTTATCGGAATGTCCTGGGACGAGGCTAAGTCCAAGTATTCCCAGTACATGACGCTGGTTCCCGAGCAGGAGTGGAGCGAGGTAACGAAGGATCAGATATTCGATCAGGAGTACCCCGAGGGACGTAAGGTCAAGATAGGCACCGAGGTCACTGTAAAGGTCAGCATGGGTATCCGCCAGATAGAGGTGCAGGATCTTGAGAACCTCAGCGCAGCTATCGCAGAGAGCAAGCTCCAGAAGGACGGCTTCAAGGTCAAAAAGACCTTCGAGGAATCCGACGATATCGCGAAGGATTACGTTATCCGCACCGAGCCTGGCGCTCACGAGATGGCGGATCAGGGAAGCACCGTTGTGCTGGTTATCAGCATGGGTCCCGAGGACACCTCTGTAAACGTTCCGAAGTTCGTTAACCTCCCGCTTTCCGTTGCGCTTGAGCGTGCGGCTGAGTACCACCTCGACCCGCAGGTGCGCTACGAGGACAGCGAGGACGTCGAGAAGGACGTTGTAATGGAGCAGAGCATTGATCCGGGAAGCATGGTAGACCGCGATACGCCTATCGAGCTTGTCGTAAGCACCGGCGAGATCAGCGAAAAGACCAGAAAGTTCACATATTCGCTGCCGAAGAAGGCTTCCGGCGAATTTGAGTTCAGATACTATGTTGACGGCGTTCTTGACGAGGAATCCAAGGTAACGCTCGATATCGGCCTTGCGTCCAGCAAGTCGATGACCTACACCGTGACCGGTAAGGCAGGCGAGACCAGGACCGTAACCATCAAGGTAACGTCCCTTGACACCGGAAAGACGGGCAGCTACGGCGAGATAATCGTAAACTTCCCTGAGGACGGCAGCAAGGCAACGCTTGAGGACAGCTTCGACGGCTCCATCTTTGCAGAGCTCCAGAAGGCTGACGCCGGCTCCGAGCCTACGGTAGACACCACCGAGCCGGAGAACCCGGGCGACACCTCTGACGCCGGACACTCCGAGCCTGAGAATACGACTTCTTCATCTCACACGGAAACAACTCCGGTTGAGCCTGATCCTGGAATTTCAGTCGACTGATCAAGGGGGTAATGGTATTTCTGCTGAATATCATCACGGAGTAATTACAAAAGCAGTCGGGGGCATCTATTATGTAGATGCCCTTTCGGGCTTTGAAAAAGACGGAAGGGGAGTACCGGACGGGACGACCTTCAAATGCGCGGCAAGGGGACTTTTCAGGAAGAACGAGATAAGCCCCAGCGCCGGGGATAACGTCATTGTGGAGTGCCAGGAGAATCACGAGCCGCTTATCTCAAAGATACTGGAGCGCCGGAATTACCTTGTGCGCCCGCCGCTCGCGAACCTGGACGGAATCGTGTTCGTGATAAGCTGCGCCGACCCGGCTCCGAACCGCTTTGTGCTGGACAAGCTCATCGCGATAGCCGACAGCAAGCAGATCGAGCCAATGATAGCGTTCACAAAGCCGGATCTTCAGCAGGCGGAGGAGCTTGCCGGGATATACCGTAGCATAGGGATCAGGGTCTGCATGGTGAATAACCTGACCGGCGAGGGCGCGGAACCAGTCCGGGAGTTCATAAATGGCAGAGTGACCGCATTTATCGGCAATTCCGGCGTGGGGAAGTCCAGCCTGATGAATTCGCTGTTCCCGCAGCTAGGGCTTGAGACCGGGATAATCAGCAAGAAACTCGGAAGGGGAAAGCACACCACCCGCCAGGCGCAGCTATACCGCCTGTCCGAGCTTGACCCTGCCATGACCGGCTACGCTGCGGATACCCCGGGATTTTCCACGGTTGATACGGAGCGATACTGCCGTATTCCCGCCGGGGAGCTTGACAACAGCTTCCGCGAGTTTGCGAAGTTTGCCGAGAAATGCCGCTTTGCCGACTGCGCCCACATCAAGGAAAAGGACTGCGCCGTCCGCGCCGCCGCCGAAAGCGGGGAGATCGCAAAGTCGCGCTATGAAAGCTACCTCAGAATGCACGAGGAAGCAAGCAAGATAAACGACTGGGAGTGACAACATGTCAAAGATATGCTCAATAATCTGCGGAGCGCCGGACGGGAGCCTTCCCGAGAAGCCGGAGGGGCTGATAATCTGCGCCGACAAGGGGCTTGACCACGCGCTTGCCGCAGGATTGACCCCGGATATGATCGTAGGGGATTTCGACAGTGCAAACAGCAAGCCGCCGGAGGGTATACCAGTGGTCCGCACTATACCCGAGAAGGACGATACGGATACGATACTTGCCTGCGAGGCCGCGATAGAGGAAGGCTGCGATGAGATCCGGCTGTACTGTGCGCTTGGCGGCAGAACCGACCACACCATCGCGAATATCCAGACGATGGAGATGATGCGCCAGCGCGGCGTGAATGTCACGATAGTTGGTAACGGCGAGCGAATTTACCTTGTCCACGAGCGCGAAGCTGAAATTCCACGCTTCAGGGGCTACGTTTCGGTGTTTTCCTACGGCGAGACCTGCATTGTCAGCGAATACGGAATGAAATACGGTCTGGTGCGCTACCGCCTGGACAACGCCTATCCGCTGGGCGTAAGCAACGAGGTCGCCGACGAGGTCGGAAGGGTTATCGTACACGGCGGAACGGCGCTTGTAATCGAACATCACGAATAAAAAATCCCCGGTACATCGTACCGGGGATTTTTTCTGTTGCGATTTGTTAAGCTACCGGTTCAGAGGTCGCTGAAATATCAGCGGGTCTGTCCGGGTGGGTGAAATCCTTGTTGCTGCCGAAGCCTGAATCGCTGCGCACCCACGAGCCGCCGTCCTGATTCCACGTGCCGGAGCCGCTTCCACTGGCTCCGCCGCCGCTTACTCCGTCGGTTGCCGTGACGGTGGTGAGCAGAGTGTCGTCCGCATAGATGGAGTAGCTCGAACCCGGGAGGAAATCCTTGGTGGAGAATATCAGGGATTCACAGTCCTTAGGTGTGACCGTGCTGATAATGTCCGCGCCGTCCGCGTTGCGTACTTCAATGGTGCTTCCCGCGCCGACCTTGTTGTAGACCGACAGGCAGGGCTGCGAGAGCGTACTCGGTGCCTGAGCCATTCCGCGGGAGCCGAGCGCGATGAGCGTTCCGCCGCACATTGCAAACGAGATATCGTAATCAAGCGCACCATCGCGGTTGCTAGTGGGACCGAACACAACGAGAGTACCTCCGCTCATAGAAACGGTTCCGTTGGAGTCGATTCCGTCGCCGTCCGCGTTGGAGGTAATGCTGCCGTCTGAGATAGAAATATACGGAGTAGTTCCGGTGGCGGAGTTATCGCAGGCGTTTATGCCGTCGTTGTAGGCACGAAGGCTTATCACGCCGCCGTTTATCTCAACGCCGTTCGCTTCCAGGCCTTCGGCGCTTGTTGTAATGTTGATCTCGCCGTTGTTGATTGTCAGTATCGTGTCGGCATGGATACCGTCATCGCCGCTGGAGATGTTGAAAGTTCCGCCGCCTATCGTGATGTTTCCGTTGGAGTGCAGCGCGTCGTCGGCGCAGTCGGCGGTTATTCTGCCGTCGGTTATCGTGATGGCGTTCCCCGCCTTGAGTCCCTTCATGCTTTCCGCAGAGTTCCCCTCGGAGTCAGTCATGCTGCTGAAATCAAATCCGCCGTTCCCGTTGTGTGAGAATCCGCCCCATCTGCCGCCGAACTGGTCGTCCGAGGTGTATTCGACTGTGGAGCTTCCGCCTCCGGTCTGTACGTATATCGTGCCTCCGGAAATATTGAGGTTGTTTTCCGCCTGAATGCCGTCGCGACCGCAGTTCAGCGTGTAGCTGCCGTCGGTAATGCTGATGTAGCCCTTCTGCTGGTCAGTGGAGTTTGTGGATTTAAGCCCGTCGCAGCCGCTGTTGACAGTCACGGTGCCGGAAGCCCCGAGCAGGTAATCCTTGCCTATGATACCGTCCTCAGCGGCGTTCACGTTGATGATACCGCCGCAGAGCTTCAGGCCGTCGCGGCTGTTTATGCCGTCCTTGTAGTTTCCGGTGACATTCAGCGTGCCGCTTCCGTTTATCACGAGCGTTTCGCGGGAATAAAGCGCGGCTGCGTTGTTCTCGGCGTTTTCAGCGGAATATCCGGTGCCGTCGGAGAGCGAGTTCACTGAATTCCCCGTGAGAGTCAGAGTGAGCTTGTCCGCCTTGTTGCAGAGTATCGCGGGGCCGTCCGAGCAGGAGAGGTCAACGCCGTTCATTATGAGATACACCGCGTCGTCCTTGCCGCAGTCTATAACGAGCTGACCGTCCGGGGTTTTTCCCGAAACGGAGTAATATCCCGCCTTGCTGATGGTGACGACCTTACCGCTGACTGAAACACCGCTGCCGTGGAGATCAGCGCCACCGTCGGTAAATGCAATGCTGCTTCCCGAGCCGGTAGCCGGGGTCAGATCCTTTTCGCTTACGGTATGCATGTGCGAAATCGCCGAAGCGTCCGCAGTTTCCGCCCGGACGGCGGAGTCGTTTTCCTGTGTGACCTCGCTTGAGCGAAGCGGGTCTTTCGTGCAGCCCGTATTTACGGATAAAGCAATAGAACAGAGCGCAGCCAGCGCTCTTAATCCTGATCTCATAGTTTGCTCCTTATAAATTAGATGCCTAAAAAAGCGTGGTGAATTCAAAGCTGTTCCGCTGATTCCGGCAGGGCAGCGATGGAAATAGTCAGATTTCCGTTGCGTTCGCGAAGGCGGTCTATCATTTCCTTTTCGCGGGAGGGGTCTTTTTCGGTTATCTGGTAGCGCAGGTCGAAAAGCGTACCCATAGCGGTGGTCTTGACCTGCACCAGCTCGTGCTCTGAAAGATACTCGTCGAAGATATCGTCAAAAATGCCGGTGTAGTCGAGGTTCTCTGGAATAAGCACGCGCAGCAGCTTCCGGCGCGTAACGTTCCGGAACCACGGCGTAGAGCTTACCACAGCGAGAACCAGCCCAATGACGACCGCGATGACGACGGCGAAAGCGATGTACCCCATTCCGGTTGCTAGGCCTATGCAGACCGCGTAGAAAATAAAGCAGATATCGCGTGAACTGCCGGGTGCCGATCGGAACCTGACCAGGCTGAACGCGCCCATAACGGCAACGCCGGCTCCGATAGAACCGTTGACCAGCATGATAACCGCCTGAATCAGCACGGGAAGCACCAGCATGGTCACGAACATATTCCGCGAAGGCTGCCGCGTCGTGAGCCTGTAGACCGCAGCCGCACCAAGTCCCAGCAGCAGGGAAGCCGCAGTGCAGATGAGCATTGAGGTTATCGACAGACCCTCGGAACTAATTATTGTGTCGAAGAAATTATTCAAAACTGTCACTCCAAAGTAGAATTATGTGGTGCAAAGATCCTGAAAGCGCTGTTTGTAAACCGAGCCGTACTTTGAAAACGAACCGGGGTGTATCCCGAGTTCGGAAAGCGTACCGGCGAGCCACAGCGGAATCGACGAAGCCGACTTTATTTCCATTATCCGGAACGGCTGCCCGGGGATGGTATCGCCGTCGGTGCCGTTCCGGAGGTCGAGGTCGCCGAGCCGGTACCTTATGTTTCCGTCGAGCGTGAGCCGGAGCTCCGGGTCGTCAGCGCCGTGGAAGGCTCTGCGGTCGTAGAATACGGCGGCTCTGGGTATCAGGCCGTCGCGGCGTATCATGTGGGTCATTTCAGCCGTGACCTGCCGTGCTACGTAGTCGCCGGATTCCGGCGGTATACCTTCCGTCAGGAACCGCATAGCCTGCGCAAAGTCCGTGGAAACACGGCGCTTGTAGACTACTCCGTCGAATTTCTTTTTTATCTCAAGGAACACCGGGGAGCTGTCCGTCGGAGTACCGTAGGCGCGCAGCCGGAGCTTTTCCTTGTAGACGGGCTTGTCAAGGGAGATCCGGGCGAGTATGTCGTCCGGAGAATCGCAGTAGAGCGAGCAGATTGTCTGGCGGGAATATTCGTCCTCGATCATGAAGCCGGTAATTTTCTGAAGAACTGCCTCGGTCTGCTGACTGGTAAGCAGGTATTTTATCTCCATACGCTGAAAAGTATTCGCATATGCCATACCGCTCACCCCGCTTTTCGTATACATGCATTATACATTATTTCTGTGACAGTTTTATGATAGATGGCAAATTATTTCCCGTGCCAGTGAGAAATGTGTGTTAATAAATTGTGCAATTCGACCGAATGAATGATGTATTTCTCCTGAAATGAAAAAAACAGCGCCCTCCGCAGCCGGAGAGCGCCGATTTGTAATTTACTTGATGTCGCTGATGTACATAGCGTCGCCGAACGAGAAGAACCTGTAGCGCTCCTTCACGGCTACTTCATAGGCGTGGAGCGTCTTTTCGCGTCCGAGGAACGCGCTGACGAGCATTATGAGCGTGCTTTCGGGCAGGTGGAAGTTGGTTATCAGCCCGTCGATGACCTTGAATTCGTAGCCGGGGTAGATGAAAATTCCGGTGTCCTGTGTGAGTATCGGGGAGTTCGCGCCGGTCAGCGGGGAGTTTCCCTTATCTGCTTCAGTCGGTGAGAAAAGCTCCGGCTGAACGCCCGCAGCGGATTCCAGCGTGCGGCAGGAGGTAGTGCCGACGGAGATCACGCGGCCGCCGTTTGCTTTGCAGCGGCGTATTTTTTCAGCGGTTATCTCCGGAACGGAGTAGTGCTCCACGTGCATTTTGTGGTCGAGAATGTTGTCCTCCTTCACCGGGCGGAATGTTCCAAGACCGACATGAAGCGTGACGTAGGCGGTGTCAACGCCCTTGTCAGCGAGCTTTCTGAACACGTTCTCCGTGAAGTGCAGACCCGCGGTGGGAGCGGCGGCGGAGCCGGTCTCGCGGCAGTAGATAGTGTTGTAGCGGTCCTTGTCCTGGAGCTTCTCGGTGATGTAGGGCGGCAGCGGCATCTGACCTATGCGGTCGAGGATATCGAAGAAATCCCCCTCGAACGAGAAGCGGACAAGGCGGTTTCCCTCGTTCACGATGCCGAGTATCTCAGCGGAAAGCCCCTCCGGGAAATCGACGATCGTGCCGGGTTTCAGACGCTTTCCGGGGTGCACCAGGGTCTCCCATTCGGTGAGGCTCAGACGCTTGAGCAGCAGGAACTCAACGTGGGCGCCGGTGCCGCGCTTGACGCCGTATATACGCGCCGGGAAAACCTTGCTGTCGTTCATTACAAGCAGGTCGCCGGGGTTCAGGTAGTCCGCGATGTCGTAGAAGTGCCTGTGGCTTATCTCGCCGGTGGAGCGGTCGATTGCCATCAGCCGGGAGCTGTCCCGCGGCTCGACCGGAGTCTGCGCGATGAGTTCCTCGGGAAGTTCATAGTTAAAATCAGATTTTAGCATCGTCATAATTTACATTCCTTTTTCATAGATTAGCGTATACTCTATTGTACCATAAACCGACGGATAAATCAATTTTTAATCGTTGTTGAAATTAAACAAAATCCTCGCTGTAATTGAAGAATATTTATACGAATGGGGGTTGACAACAATGCGGTTATGTGCTAAAATAATAAGGTAATGAGTAATTAACTCATGGGGACTTATCGTCCCGCTGATAGAGGTGCGGAACAGATCAGTAGCGCGTCCATAACGGTCTGCGGAGACCGGCTGCGCGAAAGGCTTACCGCCGAAGAATGCACGGTCCGTGGTGTGCATATCTGGCTGCACGTTGAACAGGCGTCCGGCTGTCATCGGTCTGATGGAGAGCTATCGCATATATACGATATCAAACCAGCCGATGAACTATACTCCATCGGCTTTATTTATTGCAAAAAGAGAAAGGAAACATTCCCATGAAAGAAAAGTATAATGTCGGTATAATCGGCGCAACAGGTATGGTAGGTCAGCGTTTTGCTACCCTGCTTGAAAACCACCCCTGGTTCCATGTAGTTGCACTCGCAGCTTCTCCCCGCTCCGCTGGCAAGACCTACAAAGAGGCCGTAGGCTCCCGCTGGCTGATGGATACTCCCATGCCCAAGAGCATGGAGGACATCGTTATCATGGACGCTACCGCAGATGTTGACAAGATCGCTTCCATGGTAGATTTCGTTTTCTGCGCTGTTGATATGAAGAAGGACGAGATCAAGGCTCTCGAGGAGAGATACGCAAAGGCAGAGTGCCCGGTAATGTCCAACAACTCCGCTAACCGCTTCACTCCCGACGTTCCGATGATCATTCCGGAGGTCAACGCAGACCACGCTGCCATCATAGACGCTCAGAAGAAGCGTCTCGGCACAAAGCGCGGCTTTATCTCCGTAAAGTCCAACTGCTCCATTCAGAGCTATGTTCCGGCTCTCTCCCCGCTGAGAAAGTTCGGCATCAAGAATATTCTCGCTTGCACATACCAGGCGATCTCCGGCGCAGGCAAGACCTTCGAGACCTGGCCTGAGATGGTGGATAACCTTATCCCGTACATCGGCGGCGAGGAAGAGAAGTCCGAGCAGGAGCCGCTGAAGGTATGGGGTCACATCGAGGGCAGCGAGATCGTAAAGGCTCAGTCCCCGCTGATCACCACACAGTGCCTGAGAGTTCCTGTTTCCAACGGTCACTTCGCAGCAGTATTCGTAAACTTCGAGAACAAGCCTTCTATGGAGGAGATCAAGAAGATCTGGGCTGAGTACGCAGGCGAGCCGCAGGCGCTGAAGCTGCCGTCCGCTCCGAAGCAGTTCATTCACTACTTCGAGGAGGACAACATGCCGCAGGCTAAGCTGCACCGCAACCTTGAGGGCGGTATGGCTGTATCCGTCGGCAGACTGCGCCCTGATACAATGTTCGATTACAAGTTCGTGTGCCTTTCTCACAACACACTGAGAGGCGCCGCAGGCGGAGCTGTTGAAATGGCTGAGCTGCTTGCTGCAAAGGGCTACCTGGACTGATATCTCCGTGAAAGGATAACCCATGAAAAAGACTATATTTATCGGCGTAGGCACCGCCATCGTCACCCCGATGAACGCCGACGGCTCCATCAATTACGATGAGTTCGGCAAGCTCATCGAGTTCCAGATAGCCAACGGCGCAGACGCTCTCGTAGTATGCGGCACCACCGGCGAGGCTTCCACCATGCCCGACGAGGAGCACCTTGAGTGCGTCGGCTACGCCGTTAAGAAGGTCGCTCACCGAGTTCCTGTAATTGCAGGAACCGGCGCGAACGATACCGCCCACGGCATCAGACTTTCCACTGCCGCTGAAAAGCTCGGCGCGGACGCCCTGCTTCAGGTAACACCATACTACAACAAGGCTTCCCAGCGCGGACTGGTAAAGCACTTCACCGCTATCGCAAACAGCGTGAAGATACCGATAATCCTTTACAACGTTCCCAGCCGCACCGGCTGCAACATCTCCATTGACACCTACAAGGAGCTTGCAAAGGTTCCGAATATCGTTGCAACTAAGGAAGCAAGCGGCAATATGTCCCTCGCTGCCGAGATCGCTGCTTATACTGATCTCGACATCTATTCCGGCAACGACGACCAGGTGATGCCGATTCTTTCCCTCGGCGGAAAGGGCGTTATCTCCGTGACCTCCAACCTCATGCCGAAGGAGAAGCACGACGAAGTCGCTCTGTTCAACGCAGGCAAGCAGGCAGAGGCGCTCGCGATCCAGGCTAAGATCCTTGCGTTCGAGAAGGCTCTGTTCATGGACGTCAACCCTATCCCTGTCAAGGAGGCTCTGAACATCATGGGCTTCAAGGCGGGCGAGTGCAGACTTCCGCTGTGTTCCATGTCCGACGAGCAGAACGCTAAGCTCAGAAGCACGATGGAGCCCCTCGGGTTAGTAGGTGCAATAAAGTAAATAATGCGGGCGGAATCAAATGCTTCCGCCCGATATGCTAACTGGCATTTCTGCAAAAATCTGAAAGGAATTACAAATGACTAGAATCGCAATAACAGGCGCATGCGGAAGAATGGGCAGAGTGATCGCGGGTCTTGTTAAGGAGCGCGCGGACTGCACCATCATCGCCGGAATCGACAAGCTCGGCGAGCGGTACGACGAATTTCCGGTGTACACCAAGGTGTTCGACATGCCCGAAAAGCCCGATGTTATCATCGATTTCTCGCACCCCTCCGCGCTTCCTGACCTGCTCAGCTATGGCAAGATGAACAACGTTCCGCTGGTGCTCGCCACGACAGGCTACACCGATGAGGAGCGCGCGCAGATAACCGCGGCTTCGGCTCAGGTCCCAGTGTTTTTCACATTCAATATGTCGCTCGGTATAAACCTGCTCGTGGAGCTTGCGCGCAAGGCTACTCAGATACTCGGCGGTCAGTTCGATATTGAAATCGTTGAGAAGCACCACAATCAGAAGAAGGACGCACCTTCCGGCACTGCAATAATGATAGCCGAGGCAATCAACGAGGAGCTGGGCGGCAAGGATCATTTCGTATACGACCGCCACAGCGTTAGAAAGCCCCGCGACAAGGACGAGATAGGAATGCACGCTATCCGCGGCGGCACAATCGTCGGCGAGCACGACATAATTTTCGCCGGACACGACGAGGTAATCACGCTGTCGCATTCGGCGCAGTCGAGAGAGGTTTTCGCAAACGGAGCGGTCAACGCCGCAGTATTCCTTGCGGGCAAGCCTGCTGGAATGTACGCAATGTCTGATCTTATCAAGGAGGGCTGACAATGAATATCACAGTAACAGAAAACGTATCAGCAGTAACCTTTAATAATGTACCGCTGTACAAGACCATTATGGAGGACACCCTGACCGCTGTCGCAGAGGCAGGCATCAACATTGACATGATCTCCATGACCGCGCCGACATCGGAGCGTTTCGGCTTCGGTTTCACGCTGGACGACGACGATATGCCGAAGCTGCTGACCGTGGTTAAGCGCCTGAAGGAGAAGCACGACATCACTCCGATGATCAACAGCAGCAACCGCAAGATTGTTATTAAGACCGGAGAGATGGAAGCGCAGGCTGGTTTTGCGGCTAAGGTATTCAACCTGCTGAACAAGATAGACGCGATGATTCTTCTGATAACCACCGGTGTTGACGAAATTTCCGTACTTATCCGCGAGAGCGACGGCGAGGCGGCTGAGGCAGGTCTGAGGGAACTGTTCAAGTGAGCGTGCTGAATTTGATTTCGACCGCCGCGGCGACTGCCGAGGCTGCAACGCACGAAGCGACGATAAACGACGCAGTTCACGACCTCGTTGAACACCCGGAGGAAACGGTGAGCAAGCTCAGCGAGTTTTTCCAGAACATGTGGAACGCGATAGTGCGCGCAGTTCCGACGATAATTCTCGCGATCATCGTGCTGATAGTGGGTCTGATAGTCTGCAAGCTGGTGCTGAAGCTCATCAGCAAGGGACTCGACCGCACGCGTCTCGACCTGACCGTCACGAACTTTACAAAGCAGTGCTGCAAGATCGTGCTGTATGTTCTGCTGATAACCGTGGTTCTGAGCACGCTGGGTATTCCCGCGACCTCGATCGTTACCGTTATCGGCACCGCCGGCGTTGCGATAGGCCTTGCATTGCAGAACAGCCTTTCGAACGTTGCGGGCGGCATTATGCTGATGATTAACAAGCCGTTCAAAATAGGCGATTACATCTCAGTTGCGGGTGTGAGCGGCACCGTAAGGCAGATCACGATACTGTACACCAGGCTGGATTCCGACTCCAACCAGGCAATATTCATACCGAACGGGCAGGTTTCCGGCGCGACTGTTACGAACAACAACAGCAACGGTATCCGCCGCGTGGATATGGTGTTCTCAATAAGCTACGACGACGATTTCGAGAAGGCGCAGCAGGTTATTTTCGAGGTGCTGAAGCGCAACGAAAAGATACTGAAGGATCCCGCGCCTATCGTCAGAATGCTGGAGCATGCGGCAAGCTCGATAAACATCGCGGTACGTCCGTGGTGCAATTGCGCCGATTACTGGAGCGTGTACTTCCAGACTATGGAGGATATCCGCGCAGCGTTTACAGCGGCGGGAATTTCGATCCCGTTCGACCAGCTAGACGTGCACGTTGTCAAGGAATGATCACAGGGGAGCAGATGCTATACGTCTGCTCCTTTTTGTATATTTTTTGACTGTTGCTGCAAATAGTCTGTATAATTATTCAAAAAATACTTGAACAAATCTTAAAAGTGTGGTATACTAAAATAGATTAAATATGTTCGCCTGAAACTCAGGAGGTAAGTATGGATAAGAAATCAAACAAGCCGGTCGGCACCATCAAGGTGTCCGAGAGCGTTATAGTCAAGATGGCAGAGCTTGCGGCTGCCGAGATCGACGGAGTTTACTGCCGTGGTCAGGCTCCAGCTCCATCGAATACCAAGTCAAAGGTGCTGGGCCCTGTTCGTGCAAGGCTGGGCGAGGATACTGCGGAGATACGCGTTGATATCGTCGTGATGGAAGGCTTCAACGCTGTGAATGTCGCGGAAGCAGTCCAGAAGAGCATAAAGTCAGCTATACAGAGCATGACGAACTTCACGGTTACAAAGGTAGACGTTAACGTTGCCGGAATAAAATTCAAGGAGAGCGCGGAATAAGCGCAACAACGAAAATGGAAGAAAAACTTAGCAGAAGAGAAGTGCGCGAGGGCGCATTCATAATACTTTATCAGACCCTTTTCGGTCAGACCCCCCAGGAGATAACAGAGGCTGACGAGGAGGCGTTCGGTCTTGCGCGCAGCCACGAAACCGACCTCATCGTAAACGGAGTTCTCTCCCACGACGAGGAGATCACCGGGATCATCGCGAAGTACAGCACCACCAGGTCGGTAGCGCGTATTTCAAAGGTGAACCTCATTATCATGAAGATCGCGATTTATGAGATCAAGTACGACGACAAGGTGCCCGGAGCCGCCGCCATCAACGAGGCGATCGAGCTTGGCAAGAAATACGCGTACAAGCAGGACTGCAACTTTATAAACGGCGTTCTGAACTCATATCTTGAGGAATTCGAGAATGCCAGGGATTGATTTCGGCCTTGACAGGTTCGGAAGGCGCGACCCAGACCCGGTGATGACTGTAACTCAACTCACCGCCGCGGTAAAGTCTGCGATAACATCCATGCCGGAGCTGTCGCACGTTGCGGTCGCGGGCGAGATATCGTCCTGCACGCGCTCGGCGAAGGGGCATATTTACATAACCCTAAAGGACGGTGCAAGCGTTGTGAGCGCGGTGGTCTTTGCAGGCTCTGCACGGACTCTCACTCACCAGCCGCAGGTGAACGAGCAGGTAGTCTGCTACGGCTCTGTGGACGTTTACGGCGGTCAGGGCAGATATCAGCTCTACTGCACTGACATCACGCTCCAGGGCGCAGGAACCCAGGCGGCAGAGCTGGAGGCGCTCCGGCGCAGGCTGGAGCAGGAGGGGCTGTTCAGCCAGCACCGTCCGATACCTGCTATGCCCAGGATCATCGCGGTGGTCACTTCCGCAGGCGGAGCCGCGCTGACCGACATCAAGAACGTACTTGCAAGGCGCTGTCCGATGGTGAAGCTGCTGCTTATTCCTGCCCTGGTGCAGGGCGCGGAGGCTCCAGAGTCGGTGGCAGCGGGAATACGCCGCGCACAGGACACCGACGCTGACGTTATCATATTCGGCAGAGGCGGAGGCTCCGTGGAGGATCTTTCCTGCTTCAATTCCGAGGTGATAGCCCGGGCGGTCTACGCCAGCCGTATCCCAACGATATCCGCGGTAGGCCACGAGCGCGACTACAGTATCTGCGACTATGCCGCGGATCTCCGCGCACCGACTCCTTCCGCGGCGGCGGAGCTTGCTGCGTCAGTGACCGCCGATATGATGATCGACGACCTCAGCGGCGCACTGAGCCAGATAAGCAGCCGAATGTCGCACTACATTGCGGAACGCGGCAGCATGCTGGATTCCCGAATGGCGCTTATCACTGCGCTTTCGCCCGCGTCCAGGCTTCGGACTGCTTCGCAGCGGCTGGATTCTATCGAGCAGCAGATACGCCAGAGCATACACAGCCGGCTTGACAGGCTCGACCGCGCTGTTATGGCAAGCGCCGGAGTTATATCCGCGCTGAATCCGCTCGCGGTGCTGTCGAGGGGATATTCCGTCACCAGCAGCGGCGAAAGGATAGTCACGGAAGCGGGACAGCTTTCTCCGGGCGACGATATCAGCATCAGGCTCGGGAAAGGCTCCGTCACCGCCAGAGTGACTTCAGTCAGCGAGGACTGAACTAACGGAGGTACACAATGGATTTTGAACAGGCAATGAAGCGCCTTACAGAGATATCAGAACTAATGGGCAAGAGCGACCTCAAGCTTGAGGACTCGATGAAGCTTTACACCGAAGCGGTGGAGCTGACTAAAAAGTGCAAGGAATATATCAAAAATGCGGAGCTCCAGGTTCAGACCCTGGAAGCTTCCAACTGATCCGGAGGTCAGAATTTGGATAAGGAAACAGTCAGGGAACAGCTCCGCGATTACGCGGAAATGACCGAGCGGGCGATAGATTCCTACCTGCCCGAGACCGAGTGTCTCCAGAAGAACGTGATTTTAGCGGCAAGGCACAGCCTGACCGCAGGCGGAAAGCGCCTCAGACCCGCGCTCGTGATGGAGTTCTGCCGGGTCAGCGGCGGGGAAGCGGCGTCGGCGCTTCCGGTGGCGTGCGCCATTGAGATGATGCACACGTTTTCGCTGATACACGACGACCTTCCGTGCATGGATAACGACGACATGCGCCGCGGCAGGCCGAGCTGTCACAAGGCATTCGGGGAAGCCAACGCGCTTCTTGCCGGTGACGCGCTTGCGATTCTACCGGGGGAGATAATCGCGAAGGCGGGGCTGAAGGGCACGATATCCCAGGGCGCCGCGCTGAAGATCATCTCGCTGCTCGGGGAGCAGGCGGGCATTTTCGGAATGATCGGCGGTCAGGTGATCGACACTGAAAACGAGGGGAAGCAGCTCCCGGAAAACGTGCTGCTTGAGATGTACCGCATGAAAACCGGCGCTCTGCTGGAATTCTGCTGCCGCGCGGGAGTTATCGCAGCGGGCGGCGGAGCCGACCTTCAGCTTGCGGCGGGAACATACGCAAGGAAGCTGGGACTGGCATTCCAGATAATCGACGATATCCTGGACGTCACCGCTGACGAGAAGCTGCTCGGCAAGCCGGTAGGCAGCGATAAGGAGAGCGGGAAGTACACATACGCCGCCGTTGTGGGGCTTGATAAGGCACGCAGCGAAGCGGCAAAACTCACCGAAGAGGCAGTCCGGGCGCTGTCTGCGTTCGGGGACAGAGAGTTTCTGGAGGGGCTGACGCGCCTTCTGCTCGAGCGGAACTACTGATCGTCCGGAGGAAGTAATTTATATGAATATTTTTATGGCGAACCCGACTGTGACGGTCGGGCTGATATCGTTTATTTCAGCGCAGATAATCAAGACTGCGCTGTTCGCGATAAAGCAGAAGACCTTCAACCCCGAGCGCATCACGGGCGCGGGCGGCATGCCGTCGTCGCACTCAGCGCTGGTGGTATCCGTTGCGCTGTATCTGCTGCGGCTGGAGGGATTTTCAAGCTCCACGTTTGCGCTTTCGATAATCATAATGGGCATAGTTATCTATGACGCGCTCAGCGTGCGCTATAACGCCGGGCTCCACGGCAAGGAGCTGAACCGCCTGCGCAAGGTGATAGACGAGATGGACGACGAGATCTCCAGGCTCAGCGGCGAGGAGCGCGACGAGAAAATGGAGGAACTTTCCGACCGCAAGGATTTCAAGGAGTTCCTTGGTCATAAGCCGATAGAGGTGCTTGCAGGAGCGCTTCTGGGAATACTTATTGCAATGCTGTTCCCGCTGCCGGCGTAAATTTGCGAGGAGATCATGATACTAGACGATTCAATAAATCACGAAAAGATATCAAACATGACCCTGCCCGAGCTGAAAGAATTATGCCGTGAACTGCGGCGCTGCATTCTGAACACCGTATCCGAAAACGGAGGCCATCTTGCCTCCAACCTCGGAACAGTGGAGCTGACGGCGGCGCTGCACTTTGTTTTTGACGTAAAAGAGGACAGGATCGTGTGGGACGTAGGCCACCAGGCGTACGCTCACAAGCTGCTCACCGGGCGCTATTCTGAGTTCAGCACGCTGAGAAGCCTAAACGGAATATCCGGCTTCACACGCCGGAAGGAGTCCACAGCGGACGCTTTCATTTCCGGGCACAGCAGTACTTCAATATCGGCGGCGTTCGGGATCGCCTCCGCGATGAGATTACAGGGACGCCGCGGAAGCGTAGCTGCGGTGATCGGCGACGGAGCGCTCACCGGCGGCATGGCGTACGAGGGTCTGAACAACGCCGGAAAGAGCAAGGCTCCGCTGGTGGTGATACTTAACGACAACGCGATGTCGATATCCAAGAGCACCGGCGCGCTGGCGCTTTATCTGGCGCATATCCGCTCCACAAAGAAGTACTACTGCGCGAAGGAGCACGTAAAATCCCTGCTTTCAGCGGTCCCGGTGGTGGGAGATAAGCTGGAGCGCACGATACGCACCGCAAAGGGGCTTATCAAGGACGCGATATACGACAGCAGCAACATGTTCGAGAATTTCGGGTTCCAGTACATCGGTCCGGTCAACGGCCACGACCTTGAGGACCTGATTGAAGCGCTCCAGGTTGCGAAGATAATGCGCCGACCCTGCGTTGTGCATGTGTTCACCACGAAGGGAAAGGGCTGGAAGCCTGCGGAGGAGAACCCCGGCGAGTACCATGCGGTCACAAAGAAAAGCTCTGCGCCCTCCGGCGAGACGTTCACCGAAGCCTTCGGCAGGGAGCTTGAGCGCATAGGCAAATCCGACAGCCGCGTATGCGGCATCACTGCGGCGATGAAGTATGCCACCGGCATGAACTACTTCAAGAACGCCTGCCCGGAGCGCTTCTTTGATGTCGGCATAGCGGAGCAGCACGCGGTGACTTTCGCCGCAGGCCTTGCCGTGGAGGGAATGCTCCCGGTGTTCGCGGTGTACTCCACGTTTTTGCAGCGCGGTTTCGACCAGATCGTGCATGACTGCGCGATAGAAAATACGCACGTCACATTCGCTGTCGACCGCGCGGGCTTCACCGGCGAGGACGGCGAGACCCACCAGGGAATTTTCGACGCGGCTATGCTGGCTTCAATTCCGAACACCACGGTGTTTTCCCCGGCAAGCGCCGAGGAACTCCGTCTGTGCCTGAGCGAGGCGCTCTACAACACGGACGGAATCGCGGCGGTTCGCTACCCCAAGGGCGGCGAGAGCGGCTCGGTGGAGCCGTCGGTAAGCTGGGACTGGTCGGGTAAGCGAGGCGGTACGCTGGCGGTGAGCTACGGAAGGCTCTCCGTAAATATGACGGCAGCAGCCCGGGAAGCATCCCAGCGCGGCGAGCCGGTGGACTGGCTCCGGCTGGTTCGGATAAGCCCGATTCCAGAGGAAGCACTCCGGACTTCGCTTTCCTACAAGCGGGTGGTGTTCTTCGAGGAGGGAATACTCCAGGGCGGCATAGGCGAGCGTTTCGGGGCGGCTCTGCTGGAGATGGGATATTCCGGCGGTTTCGAGGTCGTCGGGGTGGACGGTCAGTTCGTTCCGGCGGGGACTGTCGCTCAGCAGCTTGAGCTGTTCGGGCTTGACAGGGCTTCCATGGCGGCAAGGCTGACTAAGCTCCCGGGAGGGAACCATGCGACTTGACATCTATCTCACCGAGAATTCGCTCTGCAAGAGCCGCACGGCGGCGCAGAGCCTGATAAAAAGCGGGGGAGTTTCACTAAACGGAATCCCCTGCACGAAGCCGTCTCAGGAAGTCGGCGAGAGCGATACGGTCGACATCATCGGGGAGCAGCTCCGGTATGTCGGCAGGGGCGGGCTGAAACTGGAAGCCGCTCTGGACAAGTTCGCGCTGGATATTACCGGCGCGGAGTGCATAGACATCGGTTCCTCAACGGGCGGCTTCACGGACTGCATGTTACAGCATGGCGCGGCGAAGGTCTGGGCGGTGGACGTCGGCAGAGACCAGCTCGACGAGAGCCTGCGCTGCGACCCGCGGGTAGTCTCCATGGAGCAGACGGATATCCGCACGGCGGATCTGCCGCAGGTGGACTTTATCGGCACTGACGTGTCGTTTATCTCGCTGAAGCTGATACTTCCGCACATATACCGCCTGCTGAAAAGCGGAGGGAAGGCTGCGGTGCTAATCAAGCCGCAGTTTGAAGCCGGCAGGCCGAACCTCAGCAAGAAGGGGATAGTGCGCGATGAGAAGGTACGGCTCAGGATACGCGATGAGATAGCCGAGTTTGCACAGGGCTGCGGATTTTCGGTCATCGGCACGGAAACCTCGCCGATAACCGGCGGCGACGGAAACACAGAATACCTGATGTGCCTTGAAAAGCGCTGAGCTTTCAGGCAGAACGGAGGCAGGCATGAACGGAAAAAGCGTCATGATAGGCTATAACCGCAGGGACCCCAAGTCGGTACGTATCGCGGAGGAAATATGCGCAGAGCTGACCGCGTCGGGATTTGCTCCGCTGTCGCTGAAATACGACGACGGCGGGACGGGCGGTCTGAAGGGCGCGAAGTCCTCCGAGAGCGGCGAGGGCTGTGTATGCATGATAACCGTCGGCGGCGACGGCTCGATAATTTCGCACGGTAAGCTGGCGGCGGTCTGGGGAATTCCCCTGATGGGCGTCAACACCGGGCGGCTGGGATTCATGGCGAACCTCGAACCAGGCGATATAAAGCGCATTCCGGAAATAATTACCGGAAATTTCAGAGTGAGCCGCCGTATGATGATGTCCGTGGACGTCAGCTACGCAAACGGCGGGAAGCTCCACCAGAACTGCCTGAACGACGTCGTGGTGTCCCGGGACAGCAAGTCCAAGCTGCCGGAATTCTGCGTTTACTGCGGCGAGACCGAGGTTTCCAGGCTGCGCGCAGACGGCGTGATATTCAGCACTCCGACTGGCTCCACGGCGTACTCGCTGTCGGCGGGGGGGCCTATAATCGACCCTGCGCTCCATTGTATCGAATACACCGCTCTCTGCCCGCACTCGCTGTTTTCCAGACCCATGATCTTCTCTGCGGAGCGCGAAGTCACGCTGCGGGTGAATTCCTATCAGGACAGCCGCGTGACGATAAACTTCGACGGCGACAGCGGATATCCTTTCGATGAAGGCGATGTGCTGACGCTCCACATAGGCTCCCCGGATCTTATGCTGATTGAGACCGGCGAGGGATTTTTCGGGTCTGTGAACCGCAAGCTGATGCAGCCGCTGAGATGACGAGGTACTCATGATACAGAATTACGACGAATTCATAACAGAGCTGCACCGCGCTGGGTTTTCCCTGGGCGGCGGGAGCAGCAAGGGAATATACGCGGCGGTGCCTTTCGACTGGACGGAGCAGCCCGCAGGTACTCAGGTGCGCTGGCACACCGGCGAGCCTGACACCGACCCCTGGGAGTGGCGCATGCGCGTCCTTGAGGAACGCAGCGACATCGCCTACGCGAAGGTGTTTTTCCGTGGAAGCGGCTACATAACCCGGGAGTGGTACCCATTCTTCATGTCAGTCCGCCGCCGGGGCATGACCTTTGAAGAAATGTGGGAATCCGGCAGGGTAACGGAGCTTTCACGCAGGATATACGAGGCGGTCAGGGATAACGGCAGGGTCGCAATGCACGATATAAAGCGGCTTGCGGGGCTGTCCGGCGAGACCTCCGCGCACATTGAGAAGGCGTTGACCGACCTCCAGATGAGCATGCTTCTGACGATATGCGGCAGGCAGCAGAAGCGCAATGCGTTCGGGGAACTTTACGGCTGGAGCAGCACGGTATTCTGCACGCCGGAGGAATTCTGGCACGCCGAAGATACCGGAGATATCCCGCCGGAGGAAGCGGCGAAGAGAATACGCGCAAGGGTGCTTGAACTCAACCCTGACGCACAGGAGCGTAAAATAAGGAAGTTCATTTACGGCTGAGAGGTACACTATGGATAAGAAGCAGCGGCAGCGTGCTATACTCAAGATAATATCCTCGCAGGAGGTCGAAACCCAGGAGCAGCTTGGCGAGCTTCTTGCCGAGGCGGGCTACCCGACCACGCAGGCGACGGTCTCAAGGGATATGCGCGAGCTGAAAATACGCAAGGGAATGGCGGAAAACGGCGTGAACTGCTACTATTCCCCGGAGTGCGAGAATCCACCGGAGTACAGCAGCGTGTTTGCTCAGGCGGTGCTGTCTATAGATTACGCGATGAACATTGTGGTGATAAAATGCCGCCCGGGTCTTGCGAATGCCGCCTGCGTAGTCCTGGACGACGAGGCGTTCGGCTTTGTGGTCGGGACCATAGCCGGAGACGACACGATTTTCGTGCTCACCAGAACTGAAAACCACGCCGTGCAGCTTATAGAGCTGCTCAAAAAGATGATGACGAGATAAGGAGAATGCCGCTTGTTAAGAGAACTTTCTATTGAAAACCTTGCAGTTATAGAAAAAGCCTCCGTGGAATTCGGCGGCGCGTTCAACGTTTTCACCGGCGAGACCGGCGCGGGCAAGAGCGTCATCATCGGCGGTATCAACGCGGTGCTCGGCGGCAGGACTAACAAGGATATCGTCCGCAGCGGGGCGCCGAAGGCGGTTATTTCCGCGCTGTTCGACGATATTTCCGACCGCGTGAAGGCGAAGCTGTCGGAGCTTGGTTTTTCCTCCGAGGACGGCGAACTTGTTCTCATGCGCGAGATAACCTCCGAGGGCAAAAGCTCCGCCCGGATAAACGGCAGAGCGGCGACGGCGGCAATGCTCCGGGAGGTCGGTGAGCTGCTCGTGGATATCCACGGCCAGCATGAGAACCGCATTCTCATGAACAACGACAATCAGCGCCAGATTCTCGACAGCTACGGGGAGCTTGACGGGCTGCTTGAGGCGTACCGCGGGGAATTCCGCAGGTTCTCGAAGCTCTCGAGGAAGCTCCGAGAAATGCAGGAGGAGAACAAGACACGGGAACTCCGCACGGCGCAGCTAACCGCCATCATCGAGGAACTTACCGAGCTTGACCTCGACTACGGCGACGGCGAGCGCATGGAGGAGGAACTGCAGAAGATACGCAGCACAGCGAAGATACAGGGTGCGCTGTTCACCGCGAATAATCTGCTCAACGGCGAGGAAAATCCTGGCGCGGTGGAGCTTGTCCGACAGTCGATGAACTCGTTTGCGGCGGCGGGGGCGGTGCTTCCGGAGGCCGACGCGCTCTACCGCAGGCTCGAGGAGCTTCTCCCGGAGCTTGAGGACATCAGCAGCGAAGCGGCTTCAATGGCATTCGGAGCCGACGACAACGAGGAGCGCGAAGCCGACCTCGAGGACAGGGTCTCCGCGATGAAGCACGCCTGCCGTAAGTACAACATGGACCCCGACCAGCTTGTCGACTACCTCGGGGAGTGCCGGCAGGAGCTGTCGCAGCTCTCCGGGCTGGACGGCGAGATAGAGCGGCTCTCCGAGGAGAAGCACGAGCTTGCGGGTCAGGTGAAGCGCATGGCGGAGGACATCAGCGCAAAGCGCCGGGAGGCCTCCGAGAAGCTCTCAGCGGAGATATGCGAGGTGCTGAGGTTCCTGAACATGCCGAACGTAACGCTGACATTCGATGTGCGGCCGGATAAGATCACGATAAACGGCATGGACGAGGTGGAGATACTCATTTCCGCGAACGCCGGCGAGGAGCCGAAGCCGCTCAACAAGACGGCGAGCGGCGGCGAGCTTTCCCGTGTAATGCTCGCAGTAAAGAGCGTAATGGCGGAGGGCGACGATATACCGACGATGATTTTCGACGAGGTAGACGCGGGTATAAGCGGCAGGACTGCGGCGAAGGTCGGCATAAAGCTTGCGGAGACCGCCCGGAAGCGTCAGGTGCTGTGCATAACTCATCTGGCGCAGATAGCGGCGCTTGCGCAGACCCATATGCTCATTGAAAAGCAGACCGACGACAAGCGTACCTACACGCGTATAGTTCCGCTAGACCACGAGGGCAGAAAGCAGGAGCTCGCCCGCATAATGGACGGCGGACTGACCGAAAGCGGTCTGAAAGCCGCGGAGGAAATGCTCAGCAGGCAGGTGGAATAATGAATGCATGGTACATGCTGGCGGCTTATGTCGGCGCAATTCTGATTTGTCTGGCGCTTTGCGCGGCTTCGCTTGCAGTCATGATGCATGGTATAGTGAAGCAGAAAAGGCTCGGGGGAAGGCTGGCTTTTCTCATTGCGGCGGGCGCGGTAACTGCGGCGGTTCTGCTGTTCACTAATTCGCACGCGACCTACTACAGATTCAACGATTGGGCTGTTTCCGGAAGCACTGTGCAGGATATCGTAAAGCGCTACGGCGAGCCGGATATCAACATGTATACCCCGGGCAGGGGCGGCAGTCTGTGGTACTATATCTACACCGATGAAGGTCCGATAATGCCAGATCATCTTGAACATTTTTACCGTATTGGTATCGACGAAAACGGCAGAGCGGCTGAAATCAGTGATACTGTAAGAAAAGGCGGCTGAACGTGCATAAAAATGCAGTTTCCGGCGAAAATACAGTCAGCATCATATATGGAGGAAGAGCATGAAGGAGAAAATATCAGAATTCGTATATTCTCACCGTGAGGAAATGGTGGATATCATAAGGCAGCTTGTGGAGATACCGAGCGTAAAGGGAAAGCCGGAGCAGTCCGCTCCCTTCGGAGCTGAACCCCGCCGCGCCCTCGACAAAATGCTTGAAATATGCCGCGAACACGGCTTCGTGACCGGCTGTCATGACAACGTGATGGGTACCGCAGATTACGCTCCCTCCGGGAAGGTGGGACTCGGCATACTGTGCCACCTCGACGTTGTTCCGGCGGAGCCGCTCAACTGGAGCTGCCCGCCGTTCCAGCTCACCCGCCGCGATGGAAAGCTGTTCGGCAGGGGAGTTATCGACGACAAGGGACCCTGCGCTGCTTCGCTGATGGCGCTGTACTGCATAAAGGAGCTCGGAATCCCGCTAAAAAAGGGAGTGCGCCTGCTGTTCGGCACGGACGAGGAGAACGGCTCCGAGGATCTGGAGATCTACCGCAGCACGCACGAGCTGCCGCCGATGGTGTTCACGCCGGACGGAAGCTTCCCGGTGATAAACATTGAAAAAGGAATGATACGCGCCGATATCCTCGGAAAGTACGAGCCGGGGATGGTTCGTTCGTTCAAGGGCGGAAGCATTCCGAATGCGGTCCCCGACAAGGCGTCAGCGGTGCTGCACGGGGTTTCATACGACGAGGTTCTCACGGCCGTTCAGGCGAACTCCACCGGGGCGGTGATCAGGGCGGAAGCCGCCGAAAACGGCGATATCACGCTGTACAGCTCCGGAAGGTCGGCGCATGCGTCTACGCCTCAGACAGGTATCAACGCTGTGACCGCGCTTATTGCACTGCTGAACAGACTCCCGCTTTCCGGCGGGGAGCGGCAGATATTCCGCGGTCTGGAGCTGATGTTCCCGTTCGGCGAGACCGACGGAAAGTCGGCAGGGCTAAAGAGAGAGGACACGGAATCCGGCGCGCTGACCCTGACTTTCAGTAAGTTTGCAATGCAGAACGGAAATATCACCGGCTGTATCGACATACGCTACCCGGTGTCGGCGGATCTCCCGGACGTTGTGGCGAAGCTTTCGGCGGCGCTTGAGAACTGCGGGCTACACTACGGGAAGAACATGGAGGAGCAGCCGCACTTCGTTCCTGAGGACAGCGAATTCGTGCAGAAGCTGCTGAAGGTCTATAGCGAGGTCGAGGGCGAGCCGGGTCACTGCATTGCCATCGGCGGCGGGACTTACGTCCACACGGTGGAAGGCGGCGTTGCATTCGGCGTAGAGCGCGGCGACACCGACTATCACATGCACGGCAACGACGAGTTCATCACCGAGGACGAACTTCTGAAAGACGCCGTACTGTTCGCCTGCGCGATAGCGGACATCTGCGGATAAAACAGCAAAAGAGCGGCTCAGCGCCGCTCTTTTGTTTACTCCGCAGGCATTTTCTTGATTCCGAACACCGCGCGAAGCAGTCCTGCGAACAGCTTCGGACTTTTCAGTACTACGATCTTCATATGTACTCCTTTCCAGTATCAGCACCTAAGCAGAAAAATGCCTATGACGATCAGCAGGAATGCGACCGCAAAGAGCAGCACCTTCAGTGAGAAGAACGATATGCACATCACCGCCCCGAAAAATGCCGCGACTGCAAGCGCAGCGCCTATCCCGCAGCGGCGTTTCCGCTTTCTGGGTCGTCTCAACAGCCTCACCCCGCTTTCCTTACTGCCTTATAGTATTCCAAAGCCGGAAAAATGGTTACAGTATTTTCGCTGAACAGCCATTGCGACAATTTGTACAAAAATTTGCACTAAATTTTGTTGAATCAGCTTATTTACAAATCGGACAAAATTACTTAAAATATTAGTATATACTTAATTTGTTCTACATGCCTGAAAGGATATAAAATGACTAAAAAATCTGTTACGATGAGCGATATCGCTAAGATTATGAACGTCAGCACCGTGACCGTCTCAAAGGCGCTGGGCGACCGCGACGGCGTAAGCGTGGAGCTTCGCGAGAGGATAAAGCAGAAGGCTACTGAAATGGGCTACCGTGTACATGCAGGTTCCCACGGTGCGAAGGACGGCCTGACCTACAACATAGGGATAATCGTAGCGAAGCACTTCATCAGCGACGCAAGCTCGTTCTACTGGATAGTTTACCGCAACATCGTGGAGCTGCTCCAGAATCAGAACTACTACGGAATGCTCGAGGTGGTCGACAACAAGAGCATGACCGACCCCAACGCCGTCGAGGAAGTCCCCAACACCGTTCTTGACCACAAGGTCGACGGACTCATCGTGCTGGGTCAGCTCTCTGAGGACTACATCGACCGCCTGATGCAGCACAACCTTCCGACTGTATTCCTGGATTTCTACGGCAGCCGCGATGACGTTGACTCGGTGCTCTCCGACAGCTTCTACGGAGCCTACATGCTCACAAGCCACCTCATCGAAAACGGACACCGCCGCATAGGCTTCCTTGGGAGCATAAGCTCCACAAGCTCCATTCAGGACAGATACCTCGGGTATTATAAGGCGCTGCTTGAAAACCGCATTCCGCTGCGCCAGGACTGGGTAATAGCCGACCGCAGCAACGAAAGCGATATTTTCCCGGAGTTCACCCTGCCGAACGATATGCCGACTGCATTCGTCTGCAACTGCGACGAGACCGCATATAAGCTTGTCAATCAGCTCAAGGCGGCGGGCTATTCCATTCCCGACGATATCTCGGTTGTGGGCTATGATAACCACATTTACTCCACGATATGCAACCCGCGCCTGACCACGATAGATGTAAACAGCCGCGTGATGAGCACCGAGGCAGTGGACATCATACTGCACAAGATACGCGACGGAAACTACCGCCGCGGAAGAACCCTCGTCACCGGAAAGCTGGTACGCCGCGGAAGCGTCAAGAACCTCAACGAAGCATAAAAAAATCCCCCGGAACCGAAATCCGGGGGATTTTACTGTTAATCCAGGAACATTCTGAGATTCTTGCTGCGTGACTGCTGACGCAGCTTCCTGAGCGCCTTCGCTTCGATCTGGCGGATACGCTCGCGGGTAACGTTGAACTGCTTCCCGACCTCCTCAAGGGTGTGCGAGCGGTCGCTTCCCACGCCGTAGCGGAATTTCAGCACGTCGCGCTCTCGGGCGGGGAGGGTATCCAGCGCCTTGTTGAGCTCATCTTTGAATACCGACTGCATAGCGCTGTCGATAGGAGCCGGAGCGTCGTCGTCAGGAATGAAGTCGCCGAGAAAGCTGTCCTCTTCCTCGCCAACCGGAGCCTCAAGCGAAACCGGATCCTGCGCGATACGCACTATCTCACGTACGCGCTCGGGGGTCATGTTGAGCTCCTGCGCGACCTCTTCAATCGTAGGCTCGTGTCCGTTCTTGTGGAGCAGCATATTCTGCGCCTTCTTTACCTTCGTGATGGTCTCCACCATGTGAACGGGTATGCGGATCGTGCGCGCCTGGTCAGCAATGGCGCGGGAAATCGACTGCCTTATCCACCATGTGGCGTAGGTCGAGAACTTGTAGCCCTTGGTGTGGTCGAACTTCTCGACTGCCTTTATCAGACCGATGTAGCCTTCCTGAATCAGGTCGAGGAACGGCATGCCTCTGCCGACGAAATGCTTTGCAATGCTGACAACAAGCCGGAGGTTTGCTTCAATAAGGCGGTCGCGGGCGTACTCGTCGCCGGCGCTGATCTTTTCTGCGAGCTGTATTTCCTCCTCGGCGGAAAGCAGCGGGATCCTGCCTATTTCCTTGAGGTGAACCTTGACGGGGTCGTCCACCGCAATGCCGTCAGACGAAAAATCCGCGTCCTCCTCGCTGTTGAAGTCGAGGGCGTTGTTGAGGTCGTCAGGCGCGATGTCGTCTACTATCTCAATGTTGTTCGCTTCGAGGTCGTCGTAAAGCTTGTTTATCTGCTCGGCGTCGATGTCCATTTCTTCAATGGCGTCGGTTATCTCCTTGGTAGAGAGCTTACCGCTCTGTTTTCCGCGTTCGAGAAGTTCGCTGATAACTTTTGCGTTGCTCATTGTTTTTCCTTTCCAGTTCTGAACGGATCTCGTGTTTCGAATATGTATATCATTCGAGGAAGTCCTTCAGCTTCTTGCTTCGGGTGGGGTGGCGGAGCTTGCGGAGCGCCTTGGTTTCGATCTGCCTGATACGCTCGCGCGTTACCTGGAACTCCTGACCTACTTCCTCAAGCGTTCTCTGTCTGCCGTCGATAAGACCGAATCTCAGTATGATCACGCGCTTCTCGCGCTCGGTCAGTGTGTCGAGTACTTCGCCGATCGTCTGCTTGAGCACGCTGTTGCATGCCTCGTCAGCAGGCGCGGGAGCGTCCTCGTCGGGAATGAAGTCGCCGAGGTGGCTGTCCTCCTCCTCGCCGATAGGGGTCTCAAGTGAAACGGGATCCTGCGCTATGCGGATAATCTCGCGAACCTTGTCAAGCGGCATGTTGAGCTTTTCCGCAATCTCGTCCTCGGTAGGCTCGTAGCCGTTAGCGTGGAGGAGCTGGCTCTGCATTTTCTTGACCTTCGTGATAGTTTCGACCATGTGCACCGGAATACGGATAGTACGCGCCTGGTCTGCGATAGCACGGGTGATTGACTGTCTTATCCACCATGTAGCGTAGGTGGAGAACTTGAAGCCCTTTGTGTAGTCGAACTTGTCGACCGCCTTGATAAGTCCGAGGTTGCCTTCCTGAATAAGGTCTAGGAACTGCATGCCTCGTCTTACGTACTTCTTTGCTATACTTACTACCAGACGGAGGTTTGCCTCGCTCAGGCGCTTCTTTGCGGCGGGATCGCCGTTTGCCATGCGCTCTGCGAGCTTTATCTCCTCCTCGGTGGTGAGCAGCGGGATACGTCCTATCTCCTTGAGGTAGAGCTTTACAGAGTCGTCGGCGAGCATGCCGTCGGCGTCGTAGCTCTCGTCTGCGCTCTCGGTCTCGGCGAGGTCAATGAGGTTGTCAATGTCGAGGTCTGCGGTGTAGTCGTCTACTATTTTAATGTTGAGGTTCTCAAGCTCTTCGTAGATGCCGTTGATCTGCTCTGCGTCAAAGTTGAGTTCCTCCAGTACGTCGGTTATCTCCTTTGTGGTGAGGCTGCCCTTCTGCTTGCCCTGCGCCAGCAGCTCGCGAAGAGTTGTTGCGCCGCCGTTGTTCTCTGTCATTTGTTTTTCTTCTCCTTTTGCTTCTGTGCGAACTCCAGCAGCTCGTCAGCTGACATGCTGCCGGGGTCTTTATTATTTATATTTTCATGATACTCGTTGAGCACCGTGATGTAATCGTTCATAACGTCCTCGGAATGAGCGAACTGCGCGAAGTCGTTCAGAATGCCGAATATCCGCCCGACCTCCTGGGTAGTAAACGCTTCGTTGAAGAGCCCTCCGGTGAGGACTTGTCCGGCGTTGTGCTTCTGCTCCATGAACTCGAACACCCTGCGGTTGAACTCGGTGGCAAAGCCGCCCGTGAGCTTCCTGCGGATATATTCGAGCTTGTCCTGATTGTGGAACGCAAAGCAGATAAGCCCGCGCTCCGCTTTTTCCTCCCGGGGGAGCTTCGCGGATTCGGGATTTATCCGGTCTACATTGCGGGGATTTATCAGCTCGCGCTGTTCTTCCCGCGCAGATTTCTTCCTTTGTCGCGTAATTTCGCTCTCGACTGCAAAACGAACGGTCTCCGCGGGGATACGCGCAGTTTCGGCAGCCTTTGAGACATACACCGCCCGCTCAAGCGGGTTATGTATCGTCGCGAGGAATACTACGGCCTTCTTGAGGTACGCCGCGCGGTCCTCCTCCTTGTTGAGGTCGAGACCTGCGGACTGCTTGCCAAGCTCGTAGTCTATTGCGCCGCCGGAGGATTCGATAAGGTGGGCGAACGCCTCCGCGCCGAATTTCTTGATGTATTCGTCGGGGTCCTTAGCGCCGGACATCTGAAGCACCCGCGCCTTGACTCCCGCCTCGCTGAGCAGGTTGATGCCGCGGGAAGCGGCTTTCTGCCCTGGACCGTCCGCGTCGTAGGAAAGAATGACCTCGGATTTGCCCATGCGCCCGATGAGCCGCGCCTGGGTCGCGGTTATAGCGGTTCCCAGCGTAGCGACAGCGCTGTCAAACCCCGCCTGGTGCATGGATATCACGTCCATGTAACCCTCGCAGAGTATGAAGTAGTCCGCCTTGGAGTTCTTTGCGTAGTTGAGCGCGAAAAGGTTGTCGCGCTTCTGGAAAACGTAGGTTTCCGAGCTGTTGAGGTACTTTGCCGGGGCGTTAGGGTCGAGCGCCCTTCCACCGTAGGCGATGATATTGCCGCGGGTGTCGAAAATCGGGAACATCACGCGGTTCACGAACTTGTCGTAGACGCGGTTGTTGTTCCGAACCAGCAGGGAACCCTCCACCAGCTCGTCCTCCGAGAAACCGAGGTTCCTCATATAATAGTGTAGCTTGTGGTAGTCGTTGACTGCATAGCCGATCCCGAAGTGACGTATCGTGTGCTCTGTGAGCTGCCGCCCGGTGATGTAGTTCCAGCCGTCCGCGCCCTCCGGGGAGAAAAGCTGGCGGTGGAAGAACTTCCCGGCCTCGCGGTTCATTTCGTAGAGCCGCTGGCGGCGCCTAGCGGAATCGTCGTTCCTGTCCTCCGGCATGGGAAGTCCGGCGCGCTGTGCAAGGAACCTGACGGCTTCAATGTAGTCGAGGTTCTCAATAGTGCGGATAAATGTTATCGCGTCCCCGCCCGCGCCGCAGCCGAAGCAGTAGTAGCTCTGGGTGTTCGGGTAGACGTGGAACGACGGAGTACGCTCCGAGTGGAACGGGCAGCGGCAGGAATAGGTCGCCCCTGAGCGCTTCAGCTCGACATAATTTTCAATTAGCGAAACGATCTCGTTTGCGTCTCGCACTTCCTGGAGGAAGCTTTCCGGGACTGCCATGTTCTCACCCCTGTCTGATATGTGAAATAACGCCGTTCCAGCCCTTGGGGATCGTGATCTCCTTAAAGAGGTCAACGGCGTAGTCGTCGGTCATGCCGCTGATGAAATCCCCGACCGCGACCGGAAGCCCGAAACGCTCCGCGAGGGTAAGATACAGCTCCGGCATTTTTTCCGGCGTGTCTATAAAGTATTTGTAAAGGAACCGGACAATATACTGTGCCTTGTCCTTTTCGGCGATGGTAGGTTCTGCGCGGTAGACTTTCTCAAACATGAACGCACGCAGCTCGTCGTGAGCCTTTTGGGTAATATCATCCATATGAATATTTTCCGCGCCGTTGTCGATGATGGAGCGCACCATCGTGGTTATCCTGGCGGATTTGGTAGCGCCGAGGACCTTCACCGGGAATTCCGGAAGGTCGTTCTGGCTTAACACGCCGCCGCGGATAGCGTCCTCAATGTCGTGATTGATGTATGCGATCTTGTCGCAGAGCCTTACGACCATGCCTTCCCGCGTGAAGGGCAGGGAAGCGCCTCCGGAAGTGGAGTGACCCTGGATCCCGTCGATGACCTCGGCGGTGAGGTTCAGCCCTCTGCCGCCCTTCTCGATGACCTGTACGACGCGCTTTCCCTGCATGTTGTGGGAGAATCCGCCGGGCATGATCTCATTCAGAGCGCGTTCGCCGTCGTGCCCGAAAGGAGTATGCCCGAGGTCGTGCCCGAGCGCGATAGCCTCGGTGAGATCCTCGTTCAGCCCGAGCGCGCGTGCAACAGTGCGGGAGATCTGGCTGACCTCCAGCGTGTGCGTGAGCCGCGTGCGGTAGTGGTCGGAGTGCGGGATAAGGAACACCTGCGTCTTGTGCTTCAGCCTGCGGAACGCCCGGCAGTGGATTATCCTGTCCCTGTCGCGCTGGAAGTCCGTGCGGATATCGTCCGGAGCCTCCGGAAGCTCGCGGCCGCGGGTGTCGGCTGCCTTGCAGGCAAATTCGCTGAGGATAAGAGCCTCGTTCTGCATGATACGTTCTCTCGGAAGCATAGCGGTTCCTTTCGCAGAATGCCAAAACGTAAAAAGGGCATAACTACCCTCATTAATATATACAGATTAAAGCTTCCTGTTCCTTTAAAAAAAACGTCAATTTGTGACATCTGCACAATAAAAAGAAAAACAATTGTGCAGAATTACTTTAAGCAAAATCAAAGTTGAGCTTCTCAATCTCCTCGACAGAAACCGCGCCATTGCACACGTCAACGAGCTTGTCAGTGAGTTTCTGCGAGTTTTCAGCTCGTATATGGAGAACGATCCGCACGTTATCCGCGAACCGCTCGTCCTCGACGCGGGCGTCGAAATCGGCGAACACCTGGGCAAGTCTGCCGTACAGCCCGTAATCCACAGTAACGGCTAGCTTGACTGCCTCGGCCATGCACTTTATCTGCGCTGCGTCAACGGCGTCCTTGGCACCCTTGGTGTAGGCGCGGACGAGGCCCCCGGCTCCGAGAAGCACGCCGCCGAAGTACCGCGTGACAACGCAGCATACGTCGGTCAGCCCCTCCTTGCGGAGCACTTCGTAAATCGGGACTCCTGCCGTGCCGCCGGGTTCGCCGTCGTCGGAGTGGCGCGCGGCGTTGTTCTCACGCAGAATATAGGCGTAGCAGTTGTGCGTAGCCTTTCGGTGCATCGCGCGTATCTCCTCAATGAACGCGACCGCCTGTTCCTCGGTCTGGACAGGGCAGAGGTAGCCGATGAATTCGGACTTCTTTTCAATGAATCTGGCTTCGCAGCGGCGCGCGATGGTCTTATATTCCATGAGTCCTCCATAAACGCAAAAACACACGCAGGAAAATCGAGCGTGTGTTTTTTACTACATTAGTACTACCTGTTACTGTGCAATTACTTGCCCATGTTGTAGCGCTTCTTGAATCTGTCAACACGTCCGCCGGAGTCAACCAGCTTCTGCTTACCTGTGAAGAACGGATGGCACTTGGAGCAGATTTCTACTCTGATGTCCTTCTTGGTAGAACGTGTCGGGATCTCATTACCGCAAGCGCATCTGATAACAGTAGCTTCGTATGCGGGATGAATACCTTCCTTCATTGATTTTCACCTCAATCCGTATATGCCAAACCCTGGTTTGCTTACCATCAGCGGTTCAGACTATGGCATAGTCATTAACAATTATATAGTATATCACAACTCTTCCGAAATTGCAATAGGTTTTTCAAAATTTTTTGAAAAAATTTCGGAATTTGTGAAACTACATCAGAAATCAGAAGCCGAGGATCTTTGTGAAGTCAGCGGAGAGCTTCTCCTGGAGAGCCACAGCGTCAGCCTTCTTAGCGCCAGTGGTGGTGTAGTAAACCTTGATCTTGGGCTCGGTGCCGGAGGGTCTGATAACAACGCTTGCGTTATCCTGGAGGAAGAAAGTGATAACATTGGACTTCGGCAGGGTGATCTGTTCAGTCTTGCCGTCAGCGGAGGTCTTTACGGAAGCTTCGTAGTCAGCGGTTGCAACTACGCTCAGACCGCCGATAGCCTTCGGACCGTTCTTTCTGAGGTCGGACATGATCTCGCTCATGCGCTCCATGCCGCTCTCGCCCTCGCAGGTGAAGGTGTCGAGCTTGTTGAAGTATACGCCGTACTCGTCGTACATTCTCTTTCTCGCCTCGATGAGGGAGATACCCTTTGTGCGGTAGAAAGCAGCCATCTCGCAGATGAGCATGGAAGCCACAACGGCGTCCTTGTCGCGTACATAGCCGCCTGCGAGGTAGCCGTAGCTCTCCTCAAAGCCGAAGATGTAGCGGTTCTCCTCGCCCTTAGCCTCGAGGAAGCCGATCTGCTCGCCGATGAACTTGAAGCCAGTGAGTACTTCGCGGAGCTCAACGCCGTACTTCTTGCAGATTGCCTTGGTGATGTCAGTGGTAACGATGGTCTTTACTGCAACGGGGTTCTTGGGCATGGTGCCGAGAGCGATACGCTCCTTGCAGATGTATTCGAGGAGCAGCGCGCCGACTTCGTTGCCGGTGAACAGCTCGTAGTGGTCGCCGTCGGGAACTGCGATACCTACACGGTCGCAGTCGGGGTCGGTAGCGAGCAGCAGGTCAGGCTTCTCAGTCTCGCAGAGCTTCAGACCGCAGGCGAGAGCTTCCTTGATCTCGGGGTTCGGATAGGGGCAGGTGGGGAAGTTTCCGTCGGGGTTCTCCTGCTCGGGAACAACTACAACGTCCTTGACGCCGATCTCTCTGAGAATGCGGCGTACGGGCTTGTTGCCGGTGCCGTTCAGAGGAGTGTAAACTACCTTCAGACCGCTGGAAGCAACAAGGTCGGTATGCAGACCCTGCTCCTTGACCTTAGCCATGTAAGCGTCGATAACGTCGTCGCCGATGAAGCTGATCATGCCGTCGGCCACAGCCTTGTCGAAATCGGTGGACTTAACGCCGTCGAAGATGTCGATAGCGTTGATCTTGGCGAGAACAGCCTCGGCAGCCTCGAGAGTGAGCTGGCAGCCGTCGTTGCCGTATACCTTGTAGCCGTTGTACTTAGCAGGGTTGTGACTGGCTGTTACCATTACGCCTGCGCCGCAGTCCAGCGCTCTTACCGCCCAGGAAAGCATAGGAGTAGGCATGAGCTCCTTGTAGATATGTACCTTGATGCCATTTGCTGCGAGAACTTCGGCAGCGCTCTTGGAGAAGTAGTCGGACTTGATGCGGCTGTCGCAGGAGATAGCTACGGACTTCTTCTCGCCGCTTGCGAGGATATACTCAGCAAGACCCTGAGTAGCCTTCTTAACGGTGTAAACGTTCATTCTGTTGGTGCCTGCGCCGATAACTCCGCGCAGACCTCCTGTGCCGAACTCGAGGTCGCGGTAAAAACGGTCGTTCTTGCCGTCCTCGTCGTCCTTTATGCTCTCAAGCTCAGCCTTGAGATCGGGGTCAGCAGTTGCCTTTGCGAGCCACTGTTCATAGAGCTTCTGTATGTCTGCCATTGATAAATCCTCCTGTTATTCTGTTCAAATCAGGCGAGTAATAGTACACTACTCCCTGAGTAATCACAAGTATTATAACACACTCTTGGCAAAATTTCAAGAGGTCTGCCGGAAAATATTTAGTTAAAAACGGATTTTTTTCTTACTTAAAAACTTTGATTTCATTAGCGCGAAAATTTTATCAACGGCACTTGACAAATCGGAGAATTTATGATATGATATATCTGGTTAGAAAACACTAATCCGAATGCAGAGTCTATTCTGCATTATATTTTGAAGTTTGGGTTAGTGCAGACTAATATCGAGAATAAAACTCCACGAAATGAACAGGATAAGGTGAGAGCTATGTCAAAGGAAGAATGCAGGCGTTTTGAGAAGAAGCTTGCGTTTCATACGGCGCCGTCTCTACTTGGGATAAAGTGCGCGAGTCTTTTTACGCTGTCGCGCAGCGAGTTCGACATATGCGGAAACGCGCGCAGATTCAACCGCCGCGCCGCCGCGAGGGGACTGAAGATAAAGGTACTCCGCGAGGAGTGCTCCTGCGCGGGACGTTCGCTGATACTTGTCTACAGCCCGAAGCTGCTTGCGGCGAGGCTCAGCGCGCCGGAAAACCGCGAACTCCTGAGAGAGTACGGCTACACGGACGACCTGCCGCTTGACGAGTGCCTTGAGCGGCTCTCGGAGCGCACGAAGTGCGACGATTTCCCACACGAAATCGGAATTTTCCTTGGCTATCCTGCGGAGGACGTCCGGGGATTCGTGGAGAATGGCGGCTGCAATTACAAGCTGTGCGGCTGCTGGAAAGTATATGGCAGCGTGGAGAGCGCCCGCCGGAAGTTCGCAGCCTACGACCGATGCAGGGAATACCTCTGCGGCAGGCTGGAGCAGGGCGAGGATCTCTACCAGGCGCTGAAGATATCATAAGGAGGACAACTACTATGAAAATTGCAGTTATTTATTGGAGCGGAACAGGCAACACAGAGGCTATGGCTTCCGCAGTCGCAGAGGGTGCTGGCGCTGAGCTTTACTCGGTTTCCCAGTTCTCCGGCGATGTTTCCGAATATGACAGACTGGCGTTCGGCTGCCCGGCTATGGGCGCCGAGAACCTTGAAGAAGGCGAGTTCGAGCCGTTCTTTGAAGGAATCGAAAGCAAGCTCTCCGGCAAGAAGGTAGCGCTGTTCGGTTCCTATGGCTGGGGCGACGGCGAATGGATGCGCGAGTGGGCTGAGCGCGTCAGGAATGACGGCGCAGTTCTCGTTAATGACGAGGGTCTGATAGCCAACGAGACTCCCGACGACGCAGCCCTTGCCGACTGCAAGGCTCTCGGAGCCAAGCTTGCCGAATAAGCACAAAGTTTTATCGTTCCCGAAGGATCAAAGTATTTCCAAGCGTTTTCTAATTTTGCCATGCGCAGTAAAATGCGCATGGCTTTTTTTCGCAAGTTTCACGGAACTGTCGATAATTGACGCACGAAATTTTCCCATTGCTTGACAAATCTCCCGCGCGGGGTTATACTATATTAAAAGCGAATGGAGGCGGTTCGATGACGGATATTCAGAAGGGGCTTTCCCAGAGCGTAGCCGATGAGAAGATACGCCGCGGGGAATGCAACGGCAGTTTTTCGGTGAAGTCAAAGAGCGTCGGCAGGATCTTCGCGGACAATATTTTCACGCTGTTCAACCTGATAAATGTGATAATAGCCGTGCTGGTGGCTCTTGTCGGAGCCTACCGCAACATGCTTTTCATGGGGGTTATCCTCTGCAATATAGCGATAGGAATATTCCAGGAGATACGCTCAAAGCGCATTATAGACAGGCTTTCCGTGATTTCGGCTCCGAAGGCTCACCTGCTGCGCGATGGGGAGGAAAAGATCCTCCCGGTTTCGGACATTGTCCCGGGGGACATCATGCTGCTTTCCGCGGGACGTCAGATATGCGCCGACGGAACCCTCGTTCAGGGGGCGCTTGACGTTGACGAGAGCCTTCTCACCGGCGAGAGCGAAACGGTGACGAAGCGTCCGGGCGACGTGCTGTATTCGGGCAGCTTTGTTGTGAGCGGCTCGGCGCGGGCGGAGGTTACGAAGGTTGGCGCGGAGGCTTACGCGAACAGCATATCGGCAAGCGCGAAGAAGCCGAAGAAGCGGCATTCCGAGATGATGAGCGCAATCAACAGCATAATTTCGGTGATCTCAGTGTGCATACTTCCGTTTGCGCTGATACTGTTCACCAAAGCGCTTTTCGTTGCCCGGGAGGAGCTTCAGTACTGCGTGACGAGCACGGCGGCAGCGGTTATCGGAATGATACCGGAGGGTCTTGTGCTGCTCACCAGTATAGCGCTTGCGGTAAGTTCGATAAGGCTTGCAAAGCGGCAGACGCTGTGCCAGGATCTGTACTGCGTTGAGAGTCTCGCCCGCGTGGACGTCCTATGCCTTGACAAGACCGGAACGATAACCACGGGAAAAATGCAGGTCAGCGGCGTAAAGCTGCTCGATGAAGCGTATCCTGCGGAGTCGGCGCTTGCGGCGCTCGCCGGAGCGATGGGACCTGAAAACCAGACGATGGCGGCTATCGCGGAGCGTTTCCCGGACGGTACGGGCGCGTGTCTAAAAAAGGAGCCGTTCTCCTCGGCGAGGAAATGGAGCGGCGCTCAAGTCGAGGGCTTCGGGACGCTGATACTCGGCGCGCCGAGCTTTGTTCTGCCTCCCGAGGAATACGCGGAGCTGAGCGGCGAGTGCAGTGAATATTCCGGGAAGGGTCAGCGGGTGCTGCTTCTGGCGCATTCTGAGGAGCCGCTGCCCGGAAAGGCGCTTCCGGGAGGGCTGTCTCCGAAGGCGCTGGTGATACTCTCGGACGAGATACGCGAGAGCGCACCGGAAACGCTGCATTATTTCCGCGAACAGGGGGTAACGCTGAAGGTCATCTCCGGCGACGATCCGGTGACGGTTTCAAATGTGGCGCTGAAAGCGGGGCTTCCGGACGCAGGAAAATACGTGGACGCTTCGCTGCTTTCCGATGAGGATATCCCGCAGGCGGCGAGTGAGTACGCGGTATTCGGCAGGGTGACTCCCGCCCGGAAGCTGGCGCTTGTTCAAGCGCTGAGAGCCGCAGGACATAAGGTCGCGATGACCGGAGACGGCGTAAACGATGTGCTCGCGCTCCGTGAGGCGGACTGCTCGGTCGCTATGCAGTCAGGAAGCGACGCGGCGCGCTGCGTTTCGCAGCTTGTCCTGCTGGATTCGGACTTTTCCTCGATGCCGCTCGCAGTACAGGAGGGAAGGCGCTGTATTAACAATATCCAGAGGTCGGCGGCGCTTTTCCTTGTCAAGACGATATTCTCGTTCCTGCTGGCGTTTATGTTCATGTTTGCGGCGTCCGCGTATCCTTTCCAGCCGATACAGCTGACGCTGATAAGCGCGCTGTTTATCGGTGCGCCGTCGTTTCTGCTGGCGCTTGAGCCGAACCACGACCGCGTGCAGGGAAGCTTCATTGCGAATGTGATGAAACGCGCTCTCCCCGGCGGACTTACCGTAGTGCTTGGAATAGGCGCGCTTCTGGTGCTCCAGAATGTGTTTTCTATCCCGCAGGAGCGGCTGTCCGTGATGGCTGTTTTCAATACGGCGGCGGTGTGCTTTGGTGTGCTTATCGGCGTGTGCCGGCCGTTCAGAAAGTGGCATACGGCTATGATCGCCGCGGTGGCTGCGGCTTTCTGCGCGGCTTCCTGGCTGTTTGGAGGGCTGTTCTACATTACTCCGCTCAACTGGCGGGAGTGGCTCTGCCTGGCAGTGATGATCCCGGCTTCGCTTGTGATTCTTTACGGACTACGCCTGCTTCTCGGGAAGCTTCTTTCGAGGTGGTCGGGAGGATTCCCGGCGGCTTCGAGGCTGAAAAAAGCGGCGGCCGTGGCGGTGCTGTCGCTTTCGGCGGTGTACGCGCTCTGGTTCGGAACGGTTTTCACCGACCACATGTGCGTTTCATCCGGAGCCGAACCGATGTTCGCGCGCCAGCAGCCCGACGGCTCCTGGCAGGGCGTGCTCTATAGAATAAATAACGGCACTGTCCTGATTTTCGGGCAGAAGGGCGAATAAAAAAATACCGGAGCGAAAAACTCCGGTATTTCTGTTTTATTTTGCTGATTGTTCCTTGATCTTATCAAGGATCTCGTTTGTCTTGAAATCCTTCGGGTTGTTTCCGGGAACGGGATTCGGCGTAGTCGTGTACATGTTGCCGCTCTTGATAAGCGAGGTTATCGCGAGAAACTCGGTTCCGATGCGGGACGTGATGTCCTTTTCGGGGAACATGCACATGTGAGTAGCACAAAGCGCGCTGATACCATATGTATAAGTCCACATGTGCTGGAAAAGCACCTTGGATTCTTCCGTATTAAGACCGTAGTCGCGGCTGATAACCGATGTGCAGAGATCTTCGTATTCGCCGAGGTTTCCGAAGAAAGAGCCGGGATTTACAGGCTCATGGTTTTCGGTCATGAAAATGAGCTGGAACAGTTTCGGCTCATTGATCGCGAACCGCACCATGCGTACTCCGGCTTCCTTGAAAGCAGGAGTGAAGTTGACGATTTCGCGGATATAGCTGTTGAACTTTTCAGTGGCAGCCTTACGAACCTCGCGGATAACCTCGTCCATGCTATTGAAAACAGTGAAGATAGGACGCGCTGAGCTTCCCATCCACTCTCCGAGATTGCGTGTTGTTAAGTAATCTATGCCCTTTTTACTGACGAGATCGACTGCGGAGGCAACGATCTCCTCACGGGTGAATTTTGGCTTTGGCGGCATTTTTTGACCTCCTTAACTGCATAGCAGTTATAATCCAGGTGATATAATCATCGCTGTGAGCGCTTCACAATTCATTATATCACAACTAGTATTTTTTGTCAACTCAAATTTAAGGTAACTGCAAAATAAATTAGCACCGTGTGCCGTAAGCACGGAATTTGCAGGTTTCCTTGAGGCTGCAGTCCTCGCAGCTCCGGCGCTTCTTGTCCAGTTCGCCGCGGAACAGACCTATAACGCCGATGATGGTTTTCCTGGGGGTGAGCATATGAGTTGCCGTGCAGCATACGCCGATCTTTCTTACCGCGTCCACGGAAGCGATGAGCAGCGGAGCGCACTCAATTGGGAAATCGCCGTAGCCTGCGCCGTAGCACCATGTCGTAGCGTACCCGGGCATGTTGTTGATGATGTCCTGACGCGCCTCCTCGTTGACCTGCTCGACCATTGCATTTGCGAGTGCGTCGGTGATGAGCGCCTTCATTGAGTCGGAAACGTCCAGCTTCTTCAGGAATCTGTCAGCCGAGGACGACAGCGTCGAGCAGACCACAGCCGCCTTGTCGCAGCCGCGGAGGTGCTCCGCGATGTCGTGACCCTCAAGCTCGAAATCGCAGTCGGAGAGGAAAATCTCCCTGCCGCTTCGCTGGATATTGAACACACGCCAAACAAACTGCGGGCGCGCTTCTTTTAAAAGCTCCTGCTCGCACTGGTCGATGACCGCGCTGATCCTTTCGTCAGGCTCATGGGTGTAGCCCATGTAGCGGAGAGCTTCAGCACGGTTGATCTGTGTAATTTCACTTGTCACAGCGTATCACCTTTTCTATGCTTTCAGTAATTTTTCTTGCAACGTAGGGGTTGTTCATCGTGTAGAGATGAATGCCGTCCACGCCGTGGGCAACAAGGTCGATTATCTGGTCGACTGCGTAGGCGATGCCTGCGTCGCGCATTGCTTCGGGGTTGTCGCCGTAGCGGTTTATCATCTTCGTGAACTTCACCGGAAGGCTCGCGCCGCACATTGAGACCATTCTCTGCACCGACTTTGCGTTAACGCAGGGCATGATACCCGCTTCAATAGGAACGTCGATCCCGGCAATACGCGCCTTCTCAAGGAACTCGATAAAGCTCGAGTTATCGAAGAAAAGCTGCGAAATAAGGTGGGAAGCGCCTGCGTCCACCTTTTTCTTCAGATGGAGGATATCCTCTACCATCGACGAAGCCTCCGGGTGGACTTCCGGGTAGCAGCCGCCGGAGAAGGACAGATTAGAACGCGGCTTCATGTATTCGATGAGGTCGCTTGCGTGGAGGAATTCGTTCTTCGGGGGAAAATTCGGATTGATGTCGCCGCGGAGCGCGAGGACGTTTTCAATGCCGTTCGCCTCGAATTCCTTGATCTTCTCGTCAATGTCGGCATGCGTGGAGTTCACGCAGGTAAGGTGCGCGATGGACTCGGTGCCGAGATTCTCCTTGATGTGGCGGACAAGCTCGGTGGTGGTAGCTCCCGCAGCGGAACCGCCCGCGCCGTAGGTCACGCTGATGAAATCGGGGTGAAGGTCTCCAAGCTGATCAAGCGTGTCATAAATAACGGATACATCGGCGTCCTTCTTTGGGGGAAATACCTCAAAGGAGAACACGGTATGGCCGTTTTTGAACAGTTCAGGTATTTTCATAGATGTCTTGATGTCTCCGTTTACTTGTTTTCTTCCAGGAACTTTTTCAGCCCGGACGCTATCTGGTCGGGGCAGGATGTCGGCTTGTTGCCGCAGGGGATGCCGTTGAGGCGCTCGATTACGTCCTCCAGCTTCATTCCCTTGACGAGGGATGCGATACCCTTGAGGTTGCCGTTGCAGCCGCCTACAACTTCGAGGTCTTTTACAACGCCGTTTTCGATCTCAAATACCATTTTACGCGAACATACGCCGCGGGGATAGAATTCGTAAGTCATGTTTTTTACACCGCCTGTATTTAATTATTTGCCGCTCTTGAGCCATTCTGCCGCAACCGCGTCTGCGACTGCGCTGGCAACGGACTTGTCGAGCGCGCTGGGGATAATGTAGTCAACCGAGAGCTTGTCGTCTGTCACGAGATCGGCGATGGCGTGAGCCGCAGCCAGCTTCATGTCCTCGGTGATAGCCTTTGCGCGTACCTTGAGCGCTCCCTTGAACACGCCCGGGAATACCAGTACATTGTTTATCTGGTTGGGGTAGTCGCTTCTGCCGGTGCCTACGATGTAGGCTCCGCTTTGCTTTGCGAGGTCATAGGTGATCTCAGGCTCGGGGTTAGCCATCGGGAAGAGAATAGGCTTCTCCGCCATGGACTTCACCATCTCGGGAGTTACGAGGTTCGGCTTGGAAACGCCGACGAATACGTCCGCACCCCTGAGTGCGTCCGCGAGACCGCCCTTGATGTTCTTCTTGTTGCTCATCTGAGCCATCTCGGCGTGCGCGGGATTGTCGTAATGATCGTCGCGGTTGAGGATACCGCAGAGGTCTACCATAACGAGATTTCCAACGCCCAGCTTGAGCAGGAACTTGCCGATAGCGATACCCGCAGAGCCTGCGCCGTTGATAACTACAGTGACGTCCTCAAGTTTCTTTCCTGCGAGCTTTACGGCGTTGAGCATAGCCGCGCCGACAACTATCGCGGTACCGTGCTGGTCGTCGTGGAATACCGGAATATCCAGCTTTTCCTTGAGCTTTGCTTCGATCTCAAAGCAGCGGGGAGCGGAGATATCCTCAAGATTGATGCCGCCGAAGCTGTCGGAGATAAGCTCGATGGTGCGTACGATCTCATCGGGATCCTTGCTTTTTATGCAGAGAGGGAACGCGTCCACTCCGCCGAATTCCTTGAACAGACAGCACTTGCCCTCCATAACTGGCATGCCTGCGAGTCCGCCGATGTCGCCGAGACCGAGCACGGCGGTGCCGTCGGTGATGACTGCAACGAGGTTGCTGCGGCGGGTGAGTTTGTAGGAAAGCTCCGGATCCTTTGCGATCTCAAGGCAGGGCTGTGCAACGCCGGGAGTGTACGCAAGGGAGAGATCCTCGCGGGTGTTGATGGGAGCGCGGGAGATGACCTCCAGCTTTCCGCCCCATTCGTAGTGCTTCTGTAGTGCTTTTTCTTTGATGTCCATGTTGTTTCCCTCTTAAATATGTATTATGCTTTACCCTTATGGGTGATTATCCTGTTGAGCGACTCTTCGGGAGTCGTGTTTGAACCTATCTGGATAGCGTAGTGATTGTAGAATCCGTGGAAGTCTGACCCGCCGGTCACCAGCAGACCGTTTGCGGCGGCGATGTCCTGGAGCTGCGCTCGGTACTGCTCGTCGGCGCTCTGGTGCCAGACCTCTACGCCGTCTATCTCGTGCTTTGAGGCAAGCTCCTCAAGCAGGTCGGTGCTGTCGTAGACCTTCGGGTGCGCCATTACCGAGATACCGCCGGAAGCGCGTATCAGCGTAGTAACGAAATGCACGTCCGGGTAGAAATTCGCCTCGGAAGCGACTTCATCAGCGCAGATGCCATCGTTTACGTCGAAGATGGAGTCGTAAATGTCGCCGTAAAGCTCGGTGGTGTATCCGTAGTCCATCAGCGCGTGCATGATGTGGCATTTGTAGATCGCCTTGCTTCCTGCGGAGTAGCGCAGAATGCTCTCGAGCGTTATCGGGTATTTGTCGAGCACCTTGACCGCCATACGCTTTCCAAGCTCCATTCTGCCGGTGGAAGTACGCAGGCACAGCCCCTCGAGACGGTCGGGCTTTGCGGGCATGTAGCACAGGATATGTACTTTCTTTTTTCGCTCGCTGTCGAACGCAGAGAATTCAACCGCCGGGATAACGTTCACGTTGTAGCGCTTTCCGAGCACTGCGGAGCGTGAAAGGGACGCAAGGCTGTCGTGATCGGTTATCGCAAGGCACCGGACGTCGTTCCTGTCAGCCTGGCGGATAACGTCGGATATACCGAGCGAGCCGTCGGAGATCGTTGTGTGGCAATGCAGATCTGCTTTCATTAAGTCACCTCGTATTAACATCTCCCGGGGGATTCCGGGATCGGGATACGCTTTAGCCGGGTACATACGCTGTTAAATATTATACCACTTTCCGCGTTTTAATGCAAGTGTTTTTTATGATAATTCAGCAAATTATCGTACAAAAGCGCGGAAAAGCTGCGGCAAGTTGACTTATCGTCCGATGTGTGGTATACTTTTTATTACTAAAGGAGGTGCGGGCATGGAGCGGACAGAGCTTGAGCGGGACGGGTTCCTCGGGTGTTTTTTCAGTGGGACGCGCCGTCCTGATATGGCGGTGATACGCGCGGGAGATCTGAATGAAAGCATGGAGCAGGCGTTGGAGAGCAGTCAGTTTCTTGTTGACGCGGGATTTACCGTGCTCGTGCTGTGCCTGTGCCCGGAGGGTCGGCGGAGCGCCGTCCCCGCCGAATACGCCGAGCACGCTGTAAAGTGGCTCCGGGAGCGGCTCGGAGAGAATATCCGAACTGCGATGACCGGTACTTCCGGGGGCGCGCTGTATACGCTCACCTGCGCATGCTTCATTCCGGAGATAGTCTGCGCGGCGGTGTGCTCGCCGTTCGATCACATGATGGAAGGGACGGCGGGACGCAGACCTGCGGGCAGTTCCGTGATATCCCGGGGCGGCGGGGATATGCCGTTCACGCCATGGGACGTCCTGCGGAAGGGAAGCGCCGGAGCGTTCGTAAAGGGGCTGTTTTCAAAAGGTTACGGGCCGCACCGTCTGCCGAGGTACATATTTGACATCAATGGAACAGTTCCGGAGTCGGCTCTGCCGCTTGAAAAGATGAACTGCGACATACTGATACTGGCGTCTGAAAACGATGATGTACTCCCCGCCGAAGAAGCCGCCCGGCGCATTGAGGAAGCGATACGCACGCCGGATTACCCGCACCTTGTGGTAACTCGCATTTATGAGCACGGGAGCCACATTCTGGGCTGTACCATCAGCGAGAAGCGCATGAATAAGGTCAGCCGCAGCCTTAAAGCCTGGAGGCTGCGGCCAAAGGAGTGCGCGGAGGCGCTGGCGGACAGTCAGCGGCTGATAATCGAGTTTTTCGACAGGGCGAGTATGATATGAATTAGCCGGAGCGATTCGTGGCGCGCTCCGGCTAATTTCGCGCTGCTATGCGGATTGACGGGAGTCCGGATTCATGCCTCCGGAAGCGCCGGTTAGCCTTGCCTGGAGTACTGCTGGGCCAAGTAAGAGATGGTTAACAAACTTTTTTGAAGTTAGTAGCTTCTAACCTATTGCAAAATGACGAGAAATGTTGTATAATACAGTTGTATGTCCGGGCAGACTTCTCCGGACAAAATGTTGAAAGGAGTTCAAACAACAATGACTTATTCTCATGAAGTTGAAAACATGTGTCCCGTAGCACAGGGCGTTGCACACGGCGCTGCGCCTATCCCCGAAGAAGCAAAGTGGGTAAAGGCTAAGGAGATCACCGACATCAACGGCTTCACACACGGTATCGGCTGGTGCGCACCCCAGCAGGGTACCTGCAAGCTGTCCCTCAACGTAAAGGGCGGCGTTATCCAGGAGGCGCTCGTTGAGACCATCGGCTGCTCCGGTATGACTCACTCTGCTGCTATGGCAGCTGAGATCCTCCCCGGCAGAACCATTCTTGAGGCTCTCAACACCGACCTCGTTTGCGACGCTATCAACACAGCAATGAGAGAGCTGTTCCTCCAGATCGTTTACGGCAGAACCCAGTCCGCTTTCTCTGAGGACGGTCTTGCAATCGGCGCAGGCCTTGAGGACCTCGGTAAGGGTCTCCGTTCCCAGATCGGTACAATGTACGGTACTCTGAAGAAGGGTCCCCGCTACCTCGAGATGACCGACGGCTATGTTACTGAGCTTGCTCTGAACGAAGATGACGAGATCATCGGCTACAAGTTCGTAAACTTCGGCAAGATGATGGAATTCATCAAGAACGGCGATGACGCTAACACAGCATTCGAGAAGGCTCACGGTCAGTACGGCCGCGTTGCTGACGCTGTTAAGTTCATCGACCCGAGAAAGCAGTAATAGGAGGTAGAAAACAATGGCTTTATTTGAATCCTACGACAGACGCGAACCCCAGATCCTTGCTGTTCTGAAGAACTACGGCATCAACTCCATCGAGGAATGTGCCGACATCTGCAAGGCAAAGGGCCTTGACATCTATCATGAAGTTGAGAAGATCCAGCCCATCTGCTTCGAGAACGCTAAGTGGGCTTACACAGTAGGCTGCGCTATCGCTATCAAGAAGAACTGCACCAGAGCTGCCGACGCTGCCGCTGCAATCGGCGAAGGCCTCCAGGCATTCTGCATTCCTGGTTCTGTTGCTGATCAGCGTAAGGTTGGTCTCGGTCACGGCAACCTCGGCAAGATGCTGCTCGAGGAAGAGACAAAGTGCTTCTGCTTCCTGGCAGGTCACGAGTCCTTTGCGGCTGCTGAGGGCGCTATCGGTATCGCAGAGAAGGCAAACAAGGTTCGTAAGGAACCGCTCCGCGTTATCCTGAACGGTCTTGGCAAGGACGCTGCACAGATCATCTCCAGAATCAACGGCTTTACATATGTTGAGACCGAGATGGATTACTACACCGGCGAGGTTAAGGAAGTATTCCGCAAGGCATACTCCACCGGTCTGCGTGCTAAGGTTAACTGCTACGGCGCAAACGACGTTACCGAGGGCGTAGCAATCATGTGGAAGGAAGGCGTTGATGTTTCCATCACTGGTAACTCCACCAACCCGACCAGATTCCAGCACCCCGTTGCAGGTACCTACAAGAAGGAGTGCGTAGAGAAGGGCAAGAAGTACTTCTCCGTAGCTTCCGGCGGTGGTACAGGCCGTACCCTGCACCCTGATAACATGGCTGCTGGTCCTGCTTCCTACGGCATGACCGATACAATGGGACGTATGCACTCCGACGCGCAGTTCGCTGGATCTTCCTCCGTTCCTGCACACGTTGAGATGATGGGTCTTATCGGTATGGGCAACAACCCCATGGTTGGCGCTACCGTTGCTTGCGCAGTTCTCGTAGAAGAGGCTCTCAAGGCTTAATCTACTGCGGTTTCGCAAGATAAATAAAATTTCCGGCGTTGGTTATCCAGCGCCGGATTTTTGCTGTTTTTGGGGTTTTTGTCCTCCTTTTGTCCTCCGTTTTTTGATACAATATAAGAATTTGTAGACTACAAAACATATGCTGTTTTTTTCAATATTAAATTATTACCTATGCATTCATACGTATCATCTCGGGTAAACAACATCCAAAAACTGCTACTAAATCATATATTTCATACCAATCCTCTTTAAGATATTTAGGAATATAATCTATAATGTGATTACTGAAATCCTCTATACGAGATAGATATTCTAATGTATCATTGGAATTGTTTTTTACATCCAATCCACCACTGATTTTCTGAATAAAGTCATTTTTCTTTGTAGTGATTCCATGATCTAAGATTAAATCCTTAAACTGAGTAACTGCATTTTTACCAACCCCTTTATTATCGTCTGTAATAAATGTATGTATTTTTTGCATGATACTAGAATAATTTGATACATCATTTACCTTGCCAACATCATCTTTTATATCAGAAAATCTAAGAAATTCTATATATTCATCATCATCTTCCACTGTACTCAAGAATGATAACCATTTATTGTTTTGGTGTTGAGACAATTTTATATAGAAAGATGGTGGAATTAAGTTTTCTTTTTCTCGAACTTTTAGAATATATGGGGTTGCCACTATTGAAGTTGGATTTCGGGTTATAAATCTTAACAAATCTTTTGCCGTGGAGCCTTTGGAGGAAGTTGACTTTGTTTTATCGCTATCAACAATCATAAGTGAAAAACGTTTCTCAGTATTAATTGTATTATTAGCTGTCTCTTTGATTTGGGATCCTCCGCATGACTCAATACTCATATTTATTTCCCAATTTTGCTTACTTTCTTTAGCAAGTTCCCTAGCTAATGATAAATAGAAATATCCGTCCTGATGATTTTCACTAATTAGAACAGACTTATTTATTGCAGCTACATTAGAAATATCCATAGAGAAATCACTACCAATATTTTGAATACATTTATTCTTATATATTATCAATTTCTTGGATATATTTTTTGTAAGTGATTTGTATGATGAATATTTCTTAATTAATGTTTGAATAGTGGTTTGTGCAATTTTTCCTAAATTCATTTTAGAAAAGTATTCAAGAGAATCAATGCTTGCATGAAGAATGTGATATCCCTGATAACTTGATACAAATAAATTCGTCAGGGATAAAATCACATGTTCATCATTTGGGTTTTCGTTCTTTAACGCCATCATTACGCTATCATCTATTTCTATAAGCATTATCGTACAATCCTTTCTGTTGAAAAGAAATCTATTGGCCAATTCTCTAAGAATCCGTCTTTGTCAAAACCCGTTTTCTCAACAACACTGTTTCCGGTTTCATCTTTTTGAAACAGCACGACATTGACAAGTGATGGGTCTAATTTTTGCTTGGATATTAAATATCCCAATCTGTTGAGCATAGTTTCACTATGAGTTTCAAAAATAATCTTAGTACGAAGTTCCTGGTATTGATTTGCTATTTCGGAAAAAGCATCAACTAGTTGACCCTGAAAAGCAGGATGAATATGCAATTCAGGTTGTTCAATAAGAATCAGTTTATCATTATTATTTGCATTCCGTGAATACCTTGTTCTGCTGATGTTTTTATTTCTTGAAGCGATCCACAAATTTGTAATAATAGGCAAAACCTGAGAGTACCCAACCCCTTCATCAGCTAAATTATACATATGGTTAGAATCATCTTTTATCATCAGAGAAACATGTCCTTCTTTACTTGTAACTTCAAATGAAATTCCAAAATGAGTTTTTGTCCATTCTTGGAAATCCAAAAGTTCTGATTTTTGTAAATTATTTATAAACATTGGCATGTTCTGACCACTGGGATCAATTTCGTCGACACCCAACCCTTGTACTCTATAGTAACGCTGTATATCTGCCCTGAGCGGCTTTGAGTACGTAATATTACTAAACTCCATAGACAGATACTGTGAACACACTTCAAGCATGGAGGGTAAAATAAAAGCAAGCCAGTAATTGTTAATATCTTTAATTTCTTGTGAATTAGGACTTAAATTAGCAAAGGATTTATAAGCCTTATAATTACGTTTTGATCTTGGTTGTTTTTGTTGCAAAGATTTAAGTATTGATTCTCTTGAACCAAAATAAGGTAAATTACAAATCATATTATCTAGTTCTTCATTTTCAACCTGTTCTCCGCATACTTTGATAATTAAATCTTTAATTATAGTATATAAAGTATTTTCTTTGTGAGATGAATAATACCCTCCCTTATTTACAAGTAATGGTATAAGATTATTAGTGGGTCTCCACATAAAATCATCAATCGATATTTCCGTGTCATTAACATATAGCTTTTGCAAATCCGAAGAACCATTTTTAGGAAACTCGATTTTTATTGACTGATCCTCAAAAAAAAGATCTATTGCCCTTATGTTCTTTTTTGCTACATATATTTTTATCGAAATATTTTTTTCATTCTCTTCATCAGATTTAGACATATAATAATCATCGAAATCGATGATATAATTCGGCATATATCGATACCTTCTGTTATATTCTCTATTTCTTTCTGAAATAGATATTCTAAACGAGAAATTAATTGTATCTTCATCTTTTTTTTCTTTATTGATATTTTTGCATTTGCTTTCTTCGAAATCTCCAAAATCGACATAATCACCATACCAAAGAATTGGCTCTGATGTTCTTTCTTCAATAGATTGCTTGAGTAAAGGAAACATACGTAAAAAGGTGCTTTTCCCGGCACTATTTTTCCCAAGAAGGACAGTAATAGGTTTAATCTCGATTTCATCTATATTATATAATGATCGAAGATTCTGGACACCAATTGATAACATAATATACCTCCATAATATATAGATTTATGACATTTCTATTCTATCACGTTTTGCGCGAAATGTCAATATGAATACATAGTCCATCTAGATTATTATTAAATATTATGGCTGAATTATCCTTAGAAATATGATTTCCTTCAAGATTTAATAATTCTCCAATTACTTTCATCCTAATGTTGGTTATAAAAAGTAATTTAATTAGAATTCCAAGAAGATTTTCAGAGATGGTATTAACATTATTATTCATTTTATCAAATTGGTTTTATATATAATTTAATGAGATGTTATCAGTATCAGAGAGATTATTTGTCCATTTTACTTTAAGGGTTTAGTCTTCCAAAATTTTTATTATGTTTTCAAAGATGGAGGGCAAGTTAGGATTATTGACGTAAAATTAATATGCAAATTAGGGCGGTGTAAAAATTACTCCAAAATACATCCACAAAAAGGTAACACTCTAAATTTATCTCAAAATATGACCTTTTTACTCCGATTTTTGCCCATTTTTACCGTTCAGAAAAAATTTTTTAATTTTTTTTAGAATGCGAAAGTGTAAGAGTAGTATAGGTTTCTTTAACATTAGCTTGCGCTAACAACTTGAAAATGTAAAAAATAGGGGTTGACAAATTAAGTAATTGGTGATATAATGCTAGTCACAGGGGTTAATTAATTGTAATAATACCCCATTGTTGTATAGTTATTGATTGGTCGTAATATAGTTATAGCAGTCCTGATATGGGCATTGTATGCCCGTACTAGGACTTTTTTATTTCTCTTAATATCTATTGACGAAAGGAAGGTAAAGAATAATGGAGGAAATAAAAAAGGCTATAATGGCGGGCGTATCATCACGCCCAGAGGTAGGAGTAGGTAGGACTATGACACCAACAGCTAGTGCAATACTGTTGTTATTGGTGCTGGGAGCAAAGCAAAATCTGCGCAATGATGATAATATAGTTATTGCTGCGGACGATGTGCAGGGGTATTATCCGTTAGCAGATGTTGATGATTGTATTTGGGACCTAATAGAGTGCGCAGGATATGTAGATTGTTGCAGATACGAAATAATCAATTACTATGAGCACAAGGGTAATACAATATACATACAGTCTCCGTATTTACAGGCACTGTACCATTATATTGCTTCGCAGCGGGATAGCGACGCACCTTATGCGGATTTGGCAGATAGATTGACTGATGTACTGCATGGTTATTTACAGTAATGTTAGGGGGTGAAAATATGTGTATAGATGATAATATACCAGCAGATAATTACTGTGGCATTATATTAAAGGCAGAGCAGCAGGAAGATACAGATATATACGGTAATGTCAAATGGCGTCGTATATATCTATGGGTAGATATCGCAAAGGGGCTTTATAAAGGCTATTTTTCCAATAGATATACAATCACAGGAAGAAAAGAATGGCAAGGTGTAATGTCGTTATATATGCCAACAACAGATAATTGTAGTAGTACAGATGATGTAACAACTTATCAGCGGTACAAGAAAAAAATAGATATAATAATGCAATATAACAAGCTGGACAAGGTGCCAACATTATTAGCTGGTCTGCTGGTTCCGATACAAATATATAGAGATGATATTGGGGCAACAAAAATTAAAAATTACTGTTGCAGTTATAATTATCAGATAGACACAACATTTGCGGACGCCGATATATCGCATTATGCACAGATAGATGATATACAATACTACTCGCCCCGCGCTAACCTATCTAATGCATTAATGCCTACAATAGTTAGTAATAACAGCATATCACCTGCAAGGAGTATCGCGGAACGGCGCAGGCAGAGAGCTAGTCAATCATTGCAACCAACCAATATACCGCCTATATTAGCTTCTCCTCCTGCTTCTCCTGCTCCGCAACTGATTGTTAGCGCGGTATCAGCGAAACAGGCGGTATCAATATTGCAGTCTTTGTATAGTAATGATAAGTTGATAGACTTGTACAAGCGATATCTGGCAACTAACTTTCTACCGCCTGCACCAACCAAAGACACCAATAGTCTGGAGATATTATATAATAGGCTTAATGCGGAATTTTGCGAAGTATGCTTTACTTCCGCTACTTCTCTGCAAAGCTGCGATATCGGAAAATATGATAGACCGCTATGTAATCAGCAACAGTACGCTGATTACATGGAATTTACCGATACTCTGGAAAAGCTGATTGGAGAGCCGACAGGGCAGTATTGCAGATTGTATAAGTATCTATCTGCATACTATTATCGTTATTTTGCACATTACAATTTTGCTTTTGTGACAGATAAGCAAATTGATAATGTTATAGACGCAAATGCAGACAAGACAGCATATAATTTGCAAAAGGATTTCCGGCGGCTGATGTTTGATGTAATATACCCTAACAGTGCTATTACTCCCTTATGGATTGTTGATGATATACCCATTGCGGACTATCTGCATAATTGGTATGGACTGTGTATAGACGAGGAGACAGAGAAAATAAGATTTAGGGCTGATGAGGAAGTATTTGGAATGGTAGGGCACAAAGGAGTAGACAAAAAAACAGGATTATCAATGTACAGGAGAAGCTAAAAAAATGATAGATAAAGGATTTGTCAAAATCGACAAAGAATTAAAAATAGATTATAGCAACAATGATATACGTGTATATATGCACCTGCTGATGGCTGCCAATTACACCGATAATGTTGTATATGACCGACCAATCAAGGTGGGGCAGTGCATTACATCCTATGGCAGTGTTGCTAATGCATTGGGAATATCGGTAGGCGGTGTGATTACGGCGGTTAAACATCTGACTAAAGCCGGATTAATTGAGTGGCAAGGGGTGCGGGATAAATACAGTGTATGTACAATTTGCGATTATGTGGACACGTGTAGGGATATTAAGTACAATTTTGTAATGCTGAATCGTGTTATTACAGCGGCGAATTGGTATAAGCATGAGGGGGCAGCCAAGATATATTATTATCTGCTGCTACATATTCCGCTCGGTAATAACAGTATCACAATTAAGCCTGTGTATCTACGGCAGCTGTTGGGGTTGGGGCATAGTCAGTATAGTAATGGTGTTGCAAAGCTTGTTGATGATAAAAAAATCACCTGTACCAAAGTAAGCAGACAAATACAACTGTCACTTGCTGATTTGGCTCCCCCTGCTTCTTCTGTTGCTTCTCCTCCTGTTGCTTCTTCCTCCTCCGCAGGGGAAAAAACAGTAAGTAAAGATAATAAAACAAGCAGTGATACACAGTATTATTTTTAATAAAAAAAGCGGTCTGAAAAGATGCGGTCAGCGGAGCGAAAACAAACGTTTGTAAAAACGCGCAAAGCCTTATTGTGTAAGGCTTTATTAAGGGTTAAAATTGTTAGACCGGAATGAAATTAAATGGTTAGAGGCGTGAAAACAGTAATAAATAAAGATAAATAATAATTATAAAAGATATAGATTAACCTGATAGGTTAATCTACCAGAAAAAATATATTAATGTGCCCGCCTAACCATAATATGGAAAGCGAGGGTAAAATGGAAAAAGAATATGTACCCGCTAAGGGTGAGGTAGAGGAATATCTTAAATGTCAAAATCTAAAGTATGAAAACAAGGGAAATAACCAACTGCTATTAACTCCTTGCCCATTTTGCGGCGGGGGCAAAGGAGAAAAAGATGTGTATGCAAGCCCATGTTATATTAACGCAGAAACAGGCAGATGGAATTGTTTTCGCGGCAGTAAATGCGGCGCAGGAGGCACATTTAAGCGTTTGCAGGCAATGATAACTATTAAAAACGCTGGATTGCTAACAGCAGATATACAGCAAGGCGCTAACATTGATAAAAAGCTATTAGCAAAGGCTAAATCAATATTAGATGGCAAGGGCGATAAAACTACCCCACCGCCTAATAATCAAAAAGAAAAAGGAGAGATAACAATGAGTCCAGAACAGAGTAAAGAGAAGCAGGAAGAAAAAAAGATAGAGTTATATAATGTTAGTCAGATTAACGGATTGACACTAACAGGAGCCTGCAAAGAGTATATGTTAGGTAGGGGGATATCAGAGGAAACTTGCAGACTATACAATATAGTCAACAGCCCGGAACCAGACAAGGCAGACAAGTACATACTTATGCCGTTTGTTGATAGTGATGGTAGCACTGTTACGTATGCCAAGTATAGGGACATTAACCCTGTTACAGATGATACCGGACGAAAAAAACCAAAGGAAAAAGAAGTAAATGGTAAGCCTTGTCTTTTTGGATTGCAGAATTTACAGGAAGATTCACACACGCTAATAATTACGGAAGGACTGATTGACTGTCTTTCGTTGGTGGAAGCAGGAGTGAGGGAAAATGGATATGATGTAATTAGTGTGCCAAATGGATTGGGTAACAAAGGATTAACATTTCTGGACGATAATGATATTGATTTACTAGCTACATATCCTAGTGTTATTATATTCGGAGATTCGGAAAACGGGAAAATCACATTAGTTGAGGAGTTTGAGGAAAAGCTAGAGCGGGAAGTTAGAGTAATAGCAGATTACAAAGGTAAAAAGGACGCAAATGAGATTTTAACAGGTTGCGGAAAGGAAATACTGCTGCAATTAGTTAAAGAGAGCAAAATATATGAGGATAGCGAGATTAAGCATATATCAGATGTCGATTTATCAGAAGATACCCGTAGTGTATTATTTATGACAGGATTCCCGGAAACAGATAACATGTTAAATGGGATTGAATCGGGAAACCTCATATTACTATTGGGAAAGGAGGGGAGCGGTAAAACAACAATTGCAACCCAAATGCTTTTGCAAGCGGCTAACAGTAAAATAAAGAGCATGGTATACAGTGGGGAAATGACGCTGCGTGAAACTGCAGAAACGCTATATTTACAAGCAGCGGGGCCACAATACACAGATAGATTAGTTAATGACAGGACAAAAAAGAATTTTGGCGTTGTAAAGCCATTTGCACGGGATAAGATAGGTCAGTGGCTTAACAAATATATATTGCTGTACGAAGATAAAACCATCAGAAAAGATCAGTATGAAAAAGTATATAATCCCTCTGCATTAGTAGATCGTATGCTTACCGTGGTAGAGCGACAGATTAAGCATTCAGGGGTAAAATTTGTGGTGATAGACAACATGATGTCTGCTCTGGCACGCTATTCTGAGGGTGGGGAACTATATGGCGCACAGGCAGAATTAGCATTGCATCTTAACTTTTTGTGCAAGAAATATGACATTACAATATTGCTGTGTGTACACGCACGAAAGACTGATAAAGCTAGTCTGCACCTGTTTTCTGATGATATAAGTGGGTCAAGCATACCCAAAAACATGAGTGATATAATCCTGTCGTATGAAAAATATCACCCTCTTAAAAAGGGTAAAAAGGATGATAAAGATGATGATAACCCACCATCTGGATACCTAAGAGTGTTAAAAAACAGGCATTGGGGTGCGCTTACAAAGTATGACTCTGATGGTGAGGGAATATACTATGCAGCACTGTGCAGACGATTATTTGCACATGGTGATTTTGATAATCTGTGCAATGGTAAGGCATATCCACAGTATAATTGGTTATCTAATAATGCATAAGAAATAGGGTGGAGCAGCTGCTTCACCCTAATTGTAATTATATTGATTGCACAAAGTTGAAACGTTCTATATAGCTACTGTCATTGATGCTAATAGGCGTTACACCTCCGACCGACACAGCAAAGGTTGGAAAGGAGGTTGATGATACATAACCTTTGTTGAATTTATTCACAGAGGAGGTGTTGTCTATGTCTTTTAACGACTTAATATCTTTGATAAGCTGCATAGGAACAGTTTCAAACTGCGTTTTATCAGTTATTCATTTGATGCATAATCGGGAAAAGAAGTAACCGCCTAGTCGCATTCTAGGCGGTTATTACGTCTATTGACACATAATCGTCGGGAGGTTTGCTTATTAGCCAGTACCTCTATGCTCTTATTTTAGCGTATACTTTTTAATTTGTCAAGGCCTTTTAAAAAAAATGAGGCTGAATGCCGAACCGTGTAAATGCCAATAATACCCACAGAAAGTGAGGTAT
>ERZ1673743.64-NODE-64-length-166760-cov-34.401836_pt1 | contig 166760 bp, 126 predicted proteins | sample MGYA00580197_ERZ1673743 | MGnify/ENA primary metagenome ERZ1673743 (study PRJEB41218, sample SAMN15661795) | gut metagenome | host: Homo sapiens | place: Canada: London | collected 2015-08-20/2019-03-30 | study: EMG produced TPA metagenomics assembly of...
GTATGGTGGGTATAGCGCAGTTGGTTAGCGCGCCAGATTGTGGCTCTGGAGGCCCTGGGTTCGAATCCCAGTATCCACCTTAGAATCCTTGTTATATCATATAGCAGGGATTTTTGTTATAAATGGTGCTTTTCTGGAAATGCAGAGGAAAGCACAATAGAATAGTGGGCTATCGCCAAGCGGTAAGGCACAGGACTTTGACTCCTGCATTCACCAGTTCGAATCTGGTTAGCCCAGTAGAGGGAATCCCTTGTAGACGGCGGTCTGCAGGGGATTTTGTTTTTTTCGCAGGATGGAAAAAAGGCGGTTGGTAGAAAAATTGGTAGAAAAAATCACGGAAAATTATTTTTGACAGGAATTTGGTAGAAAAAATATCTTTCAGCCCTTATAAACAGGGGGCTGAGGGGAAAATAAGCTGCAAAAGCAAAAAGCTCGTAGACCAAGAAAGGTTGGTTTTACGGGCTTTTTTCAGTTTTTGAAAGGCACGTTCGTAAAATATTACATGAGACAAGCAATCAGCAGAAAGGAGAGTATAATATGGCAAGACAACGAGTAGAAAAGAATATTTCCTATGATGCAAAGAGAAAGCTTTATTATGTCACTTTGTACTATGGAAATGTGGATGGAAAACCACAGAAAGAAACAGAGACGTTTTCTACAAAGCGTGAGGCAAGAGAAGCAAGAAAGTTTACACTGGATATATGTGAACAGTTTTGGTAAGGTGAAAGATTTAATTATTTAAAGTTTTTGACTTTAAACCCTAAAAGTACTTGCGTTTAAGGGTTAATATGGGCTATACTATTATGGTATTTGTCCGGGAATCAGGCTGTTGTAGATGACGTGAGCAGCATGTATCCCGGATGTTGTGAGTATGGAAGAGGGTTTAAAGTATGATAGTTACTCTGATTGAGAAAGTATATAGTTTTCTGTGGGGAGATCTGGTGCAGATTCCACTGCCGGGCGGCAGCACTCTGGGGATTTCGCTTCTGATTATATTACTGATTCCTACAGGAATTTATTTTACGGTTCGGACGCGTTTTCTGCCGATTCGCCTGTTCCCGGATATGGTGCAGGCACTGGTTGAGAAGAAACAAGAAAAAAACAGTCTGTCTTCATTTCAGACACTGATCGTTTCGACGGCAACCCGTGTCGGTATGGGAAATCTGGTCGGTGTTGTTGCGGCAATTTCGGCAGGCGGCGCCGGTGCGGTTTTCTGGATGTGGGTGACGGCAATTATCGGTTCATCAACAGCTTTTATTGAAGCGACACTGGCACAGCTTTATAAAGAAAAAGATCCGCTGTACGGAGGTTACCGCGGCGGTCCGGCGTATTATATTCATGCATATGTAGAAGAAAAACAGAAGAAAAAGAGAAACAAAGTGGTGATTTCTGTGTTGTTTGCAATCTCCGGTCTGATCTGCTGGTGCGGTATCAGTCAAGTGATCAGCAATTCTGTTGTTTCTTCATTTAAAAATGCATTTTCCATTCCGCCGATCTATATGACGGTAGTACTTGTTGCTGTGGCTGCTGTGATAGTGCTTCGTAAAGATGCGACAGTTAAGATCCTGGATATGGTAGTGCCGGTCATGGCGGTATGCTATTTTGCAATCACGATTCTGATCATTGTGATGAATCTTGGAAGTTTGCCGGGTGTTTTTGCAAGAATTTTTGAGGAAGCATTTGGATTTCGACAGGCAGCAGCCGGCGGTTTTGGCGCAGTCCTAATGAATGGAATCAAACGTGGACTGTTTTCGAATGAAGCAGGTTCCGGATCTGCTCCGTGTGCGGCAGCAGCGGCAGAATGTGACCAGCCGGTCAAAGCCGGATTGGTACAGGCGCTCGGGGTATTTGTGGATACGATCGTGATCTGCAGCTGTACAGCATTTATCATGCTGCTTGCGCCGGAAGAAAAAGTTACAGGACTTTCCGGAATGGATCTTCTGCAGACAGCAATGGAACATCATCTTGGCCGTTTTGGTGTGATCTTTATTGCGGTGACGCTGTTTTTATTCAGTTTTTCGACGTTTCTGGGCATCCTTTTTTATGCGAGATGCAATGTTGCATATCTTTTCGGAGATAATTGGGCTTCACAGACTGCATACAAAGTACTGGCGCTTGTGATGCTGTTCATCGGCGGCCTTGCAGCATATACATTTGTGTGGGATCTTGGTGATGTTGGAATCGGACTGATGACGATCTTTAATATCATCATTCTTTACCCACAGGGTGAGAAGGCTCTGAAAGAACTGAAAGAATACGAAAAAGAAAAAAGAAAATGAAAAACACAAAGAGAAAGCATTTGAAACTATGTCTGTTGTTATTGTTTATGGTTCTGGGATGTTTTGCGATAACCAATGTCAGGACGACAACGGTGCAGGCATCATCGCGGATGTTCAAATCAAATGGCAGAACCTATATGGAAAAGCATAATGACAATACACTTAATACGGTATTGTATCAAAAAGTTTCCGGACGTTACAAACAGGTTGCGAAATCGTCAAGATATCTCATCTACAGATTTTCTTATGGAAAGAAATTGTATTTTTCAAGTGCTGACGATGAAGGAACAGGTATTACCTGCACATATACGAAAGGCAAAAATGGATTTAAACTTGAACGAAGCAAGATGGTACTGATAGAACGCAGTGGAAGATATGCAGTCGGATATATCTGTATGATCGTGTATACAATTTTATGATCCCGTTTGTGGATGTTGTTTACGACGGGGATGATTATGAATTTGAAATTTCCCTTGAGCCAAAGGATCTGCTGCAGGGAAAGACGATTGTTGTGAATTTTGATGAGCAGATCGTATATAACCAGCTTGATCAAAATGAAAATGCGCTCTGGAGTCTTTTGCTTGCCAGTGGCTACCTGAAGGTGGAAGAGGTTGATTACCGCGGAATTACAAGAGAACCGTGGTATACGTTGAAGATTACGAATATTGAGACATTGAGTATGTTTATGACAATGTTTCGGGGGTGGTTTCAGAACTCCGATGCGAACTATAATGATTTTGTTAAGGCATTGTTCAAAGGCAGCTTAAAGGAAATGAATATTTACATGAATGATGTGGCACTTGCTACTTTCAGCAGCTTTGATGTCGGAAAGAAACCTTCTGAGAAAAATCAGCCGGAGACATTTTATCACGGATTTGTTTTAGGGCTTTTGGCAGAACTAAGGGATCAATATGAAATACGTTCTAATCGGGAAAGTGGATATGGACGATATGATGTAATGCTGACTCGATTGAATAAGAATCATAATGCAATCATTATTGAGTTTAAAGTACATGAACCGGAGGAAGAAAATTCTTTGCAAGATACCGTTCAGTCCGCTTTGGCTCAGATTTCCGAGAAAAATTATGATGCTGAACTGTTAGCTTGTGGAATTCCGGCGGACAGGATCCGTCATTATGGATTTGCGTTTGAAGGGAAAAAGGTCCTGATTGGATACATGAAAAAGGGCTGTCGAACTAAATAAATAGTTCGACAGCCCTTCGTTTGCTCACTTAATGATAAGACCAAATGCTTCGTTTGATCAATAATCAATCATCATAGTCGATGTTATCATCACTTTACCAAGGGTAAAGAACCGTTCCGTCACTTTTTACCACTTTTTCTGCATCCCACTCAGAATAGTTTGTGGCGATGCCATCGTAGATGACCAGAGGAACATTTCTAAAAGCACCTCCTTCAATGGTGGTTACACTGTTTGGAATGCTGAGAGTGGTCAGCTTAGAGCAGTCAGCAAAAGCGTTGCAATCAATGAATGTTACACTGTTGGGAATGTTAATGGAGGTCAATCCACTACATCCGTTAAAGCAGTCGGAACTGATTTTTTCAATGCCATCAGGCAGAGTGATCGATGTTAATGAGCTGCAGCCGGCAAAAGCACAGGATCCAATTGTTGTCACTTTATCCGGAATATTAATGGATGCCAGTTTAGCACAGTGTCCGAAAGCCCAACTACCGATTTTGGTTATGGTATCCGGAAGTGTGATGGAGGTTAATTTGTGGTCTTTGTCAAAATCATCACCCCAATCATCTTCTTGAAAAACCTCGTCCCCTATTTTAGTTACATTGTCGGGAATCGTAACATCACCACTGACATTTTTATTGATATCCAATAGAATGCCATTTATTATAAAAAAGTCGTTGCTTTGCAGTTGATTCGCTAAATATGGCGTGCCATTGAATGCATTTTCTCCAATCTCCGTGACACCGGAAGGAATATTGATTGTTTCCAAGTTACTGCAGTCCTCGAAAGCACTGTAACCAATACGGGTTACATTATCCGGAATATCAATGGCTGTCAAGCTGCTGCAACTTTTAAATGTGCCTCCCTCAATACTGCTTATACCGCTCGGAAGCTTAATACCGGTTAAACTGCTACACCCTTCAAAAGCATAATAATCAATGGACGTAACACTTTCAGGAATAGTAACGCTGCTCAAATTATTGCATCCCTCAAATGCTCCCCAATCGATGGTTGTAACCCCATCAGGAATGGAGACGCCGGTTAGATCTTTACAAGAGGCAAATGCGTCTATTCCAATGATGGTGACACCATCTGGGATCACGATATCTCCACTTGTTTTTGGTCCATGACGATATAAGATATCATTAATGATCACGAAATCCTCTGTCTGCATACGATTATCTAACCAAGGAGTTCCTTCGAAAGCAACGGAGGAGATAAAAGATACTGTCTTTGGAATGATGATGTTAGTCAGGCTGCTGCAGTTTTTGAAGGTATCGCCCTCAATAGATTTTAAACCATCCGGCAGGGAGATGCTTGTTAATTTTGTGCAGCCTCTAAACGCATTGTCGTTTATTTCGGTTATGCCTTCCGGAATCACAAGCTCTCCGGATATGGTGTCGCTGCAGGAGGTAAGGATACCATCCTTGACCGTGATCAGACCGGCTTTCAGATATTCATCCCAGGATTTTGGCTCATCTACAGCGTCTGTCGGCTTGCTGTCCGGAGCCTTGCTTGGAACTGCCGCTGTTGTCCCGGCAGGATTTGGCGCACTTGCGGAAGCAGCAGGCACATTGGATGCCTTTGGCGCAGCGGAAGCGGTTGCAGCCGGTACAGGGGATGTTACGTTGGCAGCCGGTTTGACAGTTACCTTGATGACACATTTTTTCATGCCTTTTGCAGAAACTGTGATTTTTGCAGCTCCGGCTTTTTTGCCGGTGATGCGGATGTTTTTCTTTACTGCTTTGACATTTGCTATTTTTTTGTTAGAGATTTTCACTTTTAATTTGTTGTTTTTGATGTTTTTGGCTTTTACCGTAACGGTTTTTCCGATGGATACGGTTATTTTGGTCTTATTGACCTTGATCTTGGCGGCGGCTTGAGCCCGTCCGGTCTGAACCGGCGACAGGATCGTGGTGGTCAGGAGTCCCAGGACTGTAAGACCGGAAATGAGTTGTTTTTTCGTTTTCTTCATTGTTATCCTCCTTGTATTTTGGTGATATGGGGCAAAAGGCATTTTGTCCCCAGTGGATGCGGGGATGTTTCCCTGCATCAGTATGGTGAATGACTGCATTGTATCAGGTTCTATGATATCATTTTGATATTCAATAAGTCAACTTAAAGTATAGTTTATCACTGTTAAGATATATTGCGAATTCCGGCCGATAAACCTATGTACAATGTGTTTTCATTGTAATACGAAGGGGGTTGTTGAGTTTTTCCTATTTTGCATCGTAGAATTTTGTTACGCCTCTTGTTTTTTTATGTAATCTTGGGTGGAATATTACCAAATCATGATTTACTAAATCGTGATTTGGTAATATCTGATATAGCATTCCGGGAGGTGTAGTTTATGTTTATTGGCAGAGAAGCAGAGCTTGATTTTTTAAATGATAAATATGAAGCAGAGGGTGGACAGCTTGTTGTTTTATATGGAAGGCGGCGTGTTGGCAAGACGGAAACGCTCAGAGAATTCTGTAAAGGAAAACCGCATGTCTTTCTTTCCTGATTATTCTGAACGGGATAAAGTGATTGCGTATTCCGTTCTTGGAGGTATTCCGCATTATTTAAAACAATGGGATCAGAAGCTGTCGGTTGCGGAGAATATTAAGAGGAATATTTTAACAAAGGGATGTATTTTATACAGTGAGGTTGATTTTCTGCTGCATCAGGAGCTTCGGGAAACTAACTTTTGCAAAATTTCCTGTCGTTGCTACAGAAACTAGTGTGGTGAAATAGGAGTTATGGTAACATTTAAAGTAAGCACTAAAAATAAAAAAGGAGGAGAATAGGTATGGAAGCGATTCAACCGGCCTGTATCCCTGTGAATCTTTGTTTTGCAGCCAATGAAAAATATGCCAGACATCTGGCAGCTGCTCTTTATTCTGTGTTGAAAAACAGAGATACAAAGCGGTTGTATGATGTTCTTATACTGCATAAGGACATCAGTGAGGAGAGTCAGAAAAGAATTCTCGAAATGGAAAAAGAAGGAAATGTTTTTATCCGTTTTATTTCGATGGAACAATATGAAAAGCAGGTAGCATACGATGTGGGGGCCTATTATTCGGTCGAGACCAATTATCGTTTGTTTCTATTTGGTGAAATGTTCGCAAAGTATGACCGGATACTGTATCTTGACTGTGATCTCATCGTGGAAGGAGATATCAGCGGATTATATGATGTGGAGCTCGGAGACTGCGAAGCAGCGGCTGTCAGGTCGGAGGATTTTCGTCTTTTATCAAAGATTAAAAAGCCCATTTTCATGGATCGTTTTCCTTATAATGTAGACAATTACCGAACAGATGCTCTTGGCATGAAAACGCCGGAAAATTATTTTAATGCAGGTGTTCTTGTCATGGATCTGAAAAAAGTGCGACAAAGGATTACTCAGAAACAGGTATTTGAAATTCTTCATCGTTATAATTATTACTACAATGACCAGGATGTCTTAAATATTGTGTTCGATGGCAGAGTGAAAAATGTGGACTGCCGGTGGAATTACATGACCTATATCCCGGAGCAGTTGGCAAAGGAAAATGTAAACAACAGAAAACTTTTTGCGGAGCTTTATCGTGAAAATCCCTGTATTATTCATTATACAAGTGCGGAAAAACCATGGAACAGCGAAACAAAAGTTTTCGGAGACCAATATTGGAAATATCGAAAGGAAATGGAGAGAAAGTATGCATAAAAAATTTTATTTTAACAACAATCAGTCCCAGATTAAAAGAATCCGGAAAAATTTAAAGCAACAATGGACGAAAGCGGTATGTATTGGTACTCTTTCAGCAACGGTACTGACGGGAGTCCCGGTATTTCCGGTAACCCACGCATATGCACAGGAGGTAAGCGTTCAGGCAGAAAAAAATGTTACCTATAATCTTCAAGATACGGAATTACTTACCGAGAAGACCATTGCGGATTATGGCGGCACGAAACATGAAGTAACGATCATCGAGATTAATATCACGGAAGACGGTACTTACACGATCACAGGGAGCAATGAGATCAATGGCACTTATATGGATGTACATATTACGGTGGCGGATGGAGTGAAGGCAAATGTGATCTTAGACAACGTAAATATTCAAAATGATGATCTGTATGATCTTGATATCAAAGGTTGTGCCAGCGATGATGAGAGAGACCAATTGTTCCCATTTATGGAGATTATGGGGGCAGCGAACCTGTATCTTAAAGGGAAAAATACCATTACCATACCGGTGTTAGATAAAGGAAATGGAAAAGTTAATACCTCCGTTATTTTTAAACTGTATGGTCAGCTGACTGTCCGTGAAGATGCCGGCACACCGGGTTCTTCTTTGGAGATAAATAATGCAGGTTATTTGCTTCATGGAGGCGGTTCTGACGAATATTCTAGTGTCGGTGGAAGTTTTACGATGGAGTCGGGAACGCTAACGGCATGGGGCGCAAACATAAATTATTTGGAACAATGGCATATGCTGGGAGGCGCGATCAATTGTTATATGTCTAACCTGGTTTATTATGGTGATTATCAGTTTCTGGGTGGAGATATAAATACCACAACGTGGAGTAGAGTGACATTAAAGATGGGTGCGGCACGATTGCTTGGTAGTGCATCAGGAGCGTCGTTTGAGGATAGGAATGGCTATTCGTTACAAAAATTGACGGTTTCAGATCTGCCGGCGAGTCGGAAAGTTACTGCGGTTAACGGGTATCCGTCAAGTACATTGGAAACATCGGAAACCGGAACATTAGAGGCTTATCTGCGAAAGGGCAGTAATGTCATTGAGATTGACGGTAAATCCTATCTTTATAAATGGTATGAAGAAACGTCGAAGCTGGAACGACAATCCGATGCAGAGTTGTGTACGGTTCAATTTGTTCTTGACGGAAGTGAAAGCCCATATTGTACGGTAAAAGTGGAAAAAAATACCGCATTTGGCAAATTATTTAATGATACCCAATATACTTACACATATCAGACGAAGGATGGCACGGAATTTAATGAAAAAACCGAGATCACATCAGACATGACAGTTACAATGAAGTCATATGTCAGGGAGTATAATGTGACAATTGATGGAGTTCCGGAGAAGATGAGTACTCTGCCGGCAGGTAAAATGTATTTGAATCCACCGGAATCTTATGATGGTAGTTCCAAGTATTATTATGATTATGGCAGCTGCTATTATGGGGGAAGACGTGTGACACGGGATATGACCCTGGAAAGTCTGGATGTCGTTACAGATCATGGCACAGACTATGTGAAAATATCCGACAAAGAAGAGCTGATCCGCTTTTTCAAGATGGCGGCTGTCGATGATCATATCAATGCCAGACTGGAGGCGGATATTGATATGAATGGCGAAAGGTTAACCATTTATATTGGTGATTACGCAGGAATCTTTGACGGAAACGGATATTCCATCAAAAAAATGAAGGGAGAACAAAATGCTACCGGTGCCATCTGTCGTACATTGAAGGGGACGATCCGGAATCTCTGTATCGAAGATATTTGGCTGCCGGGTTCGGAGGATGAAATTGAAAAATATTACGGCAGAGGCTCGGCGGGTGTAATCTGCGGGATTAACCGTGGCCTGATCGAGAATTGTAAGGTAGCAGGAAGTAAGATTACGCTAAATTGTGTTTCTACTAGTGGTATTTACGAGAGTGGTTATGATCCGATGGGTACGGTAGCCGGTGTGAACCTGGGAGAGATCCGTAACTGTCTGGCGGTTAAGAATGAATTTGATACGTCAATATTTAAAAAATTTTCTACAAAACCGGATGAAAGCAAGATTCTTTTCCCAATCGCCGGAAACTATGGAACGATTACAAATTGTTACTATGATGCGACAGAAAATGTGGAGACAGAAGATACAGAGATTCGTGCCGGTATCGGAAGAACGGCAGAAATTTTCAAATCCGGGGAAATCTGCTATCTTTTAAATGATAAGATTTCGGATGGAACGCAAGCCTGGTATCAGAAGCTCTCGGAAGAAACGGGAGATGCTTATCCGACGTTGGTGAAGGAAGAAGGAAACACAGTGTATGATGGTTATGTAAACTGTACCAAAGCATACACCAATGAAAAGGATAGCAAAGAAACACATACATTTACCTATACAGCAAAGGACGATACACTGACTGCAACTTGTAAATGGGCAGAAGATCATCAGGCAAACGCAGTTTTGAAAGTGGCTTCCGCAGTTTATGACAAGAAGGAGCACGGTGCGGATGTGGACTATGAGGATGCGTGGACAGCACTTGGGATTGAACCGGCCGATATTCAGTATTTGCGTGACGGAAAACCTACGACGGATATCACTTCGGTGGGTACTATTACTGCAGTGCTCGCACAGGGAGATGTCAAGGCGGAGAAAGAGTATACGATTGCGAAAGCAGCACAGCCGGATAATGTGCCGGAAGCAAGTGTCTCGGTTCCATTTACGCAGAAGAAGGTAACACAGGATATGCTGAAGCTGGAAAACGGCTGGGAAATTTCCGAAGATAGCATAGGCATGGATATTCCGGAAAAGGAAAGTGTGACAATAGATGTCGTTTATACCGGTGAAGATGCACAAAGTTATGAAAATATTATGGCGAAGGTGCAGGTTCAGCGTGCGGCGTGCGGTCATGATCTGGTAAAAGTAGATGCTGTTGCAGCGACGGAATCCAAAGAAGGCAATAAAGAATATTATCTCTGTAAAGACTGTGGAAAACTGTTTGGAGATGCGCAGGGAACGAAAGAGATTACGAAAGAAAGCACGGTATTACCTAAAGTGGAGAAGCCACAGCCTACGGTAAAACCGACAGTAGTGCCGGCTACATCGGTTCCGGGTACATCAATCCCGGCCTACGGAGCACCGTCAGCGACGCCGGGAACAACGGCTCCGGCCTCCGGAGCACCGTCAGCAACCCCGGGAACAACGACCCATGCCACAGGTGCGCCGACAACGACGCCGGGAACAACGGCCCCGGCCACAGGTGCGCCGACAACGACGCCGGGAACAACGACCCCTGCCACAGGTGCGCCGACAACGACGCCGGGAACAACGACCCCGACACCAGATATACCGACTCCTGTACCGGGAACGCCAACGCCGGCACCGGATGCGCCGACTCCAGTACCGGATATGCCAACGCCGGCACCGGGTGCGCCGACTCCAGTACCGGATATGCCAACGCCGGCACCGGGTGCGCCGACTCCGATTCCGACAGCAGCGCCGCAGGAGACGGCACAATCATCTGCAAAACAGTCTTCCGTTCCGAAAACGGAGAAAAAAGACAGCAAACTCACGGATGAGACGGGAGCAACGTATAAGGTGACCGGTACAACGGACAAAAAGCCAACGGTGACGTATATTTCTACGAAGAAAACAGGGAAAGCGTCCATTACAATTCCATCAAGTATTGAAGTAAATGGCGTAAAATATCAGGTGACATCCATTGCGGACAATGCTTTTCGCAAAAATAAGAAGTTGAAAAAAATTACAATCGGAAAAGAGATTGTTTCCATCGGAAAGCGGGCGTTTGAAGGTTGTAAAAATTTGAAAGAAATTGTCATTGAGACAGAGAAATTAAAAGCCAAGACAATAGGCAAGAAAGCCTTTGCAAAGACTTCTTCTGAAGCAGTTGTAAATGTGCCAAAGAAAAAGGCAAAAGAATATAAAAAGCTGCTGCGTAAGAGAGGACTTAGTAAAAATGCGGTATTCAAAACAAAATAGAGAAAGGAGATAAAAAATTAGACTTCCTGAGGAAATGAATCAAAAACATTCTCACGACAATATATAGGTGAAGATCAAAATACGGGAAACCGGACAGGAGGTGTCAGCAGATGTCATCACAGGAAATGGAACAGATCATACAGGAATATGGAGATGACATTTATCGTTTCTGCTTTCACCTGACCGGGAGTCGTGAAGAGGCGGATGATCTTTATCAGGATACTTTTGTGAAAGCGATTCAGATCGGCCACAGACTGGATCGCGGTGGCAATATCAAGAGCTTCCTGATGGGTATTTCTGTCAACCTATGGAAAAACCGGACGAAAAAGGACAAACGTCGGAGAGAATTGATACCGGAAGTCAGTTATGAGAGCGCAGAATGGGTGATCAGCGGGCAGAACGATCCACTGGGCAATATTTTGGAGCAGGAAGTGGGGCGTGATGTGATGACAGCCGTTAAGCAGCTGCCGGACAAACAGAGAGTGGTGGTTCTTCTTCATTATACGCAGGACTATTCCACCGGGGAGATTGCAGGAATACTACACATACCAAGGGGAACAGTGCTGAGCCGCCTGGCCAAAGCAAGAAAAAATATCAGATTGTATTTGGAGGGAAGAGGTTATGAAGTATGAAATGGATCGGTTGTTGAAGGATGTCTACCAACAGGAAGTGAAACCAGAGAGTATTCTTAATCAGAAAACCCTTCGAAGAATACAGACGGAGGAGCAAAACGATATGAAGAAATTCTGGAATTATAAAAAGATTGCCGTGGCGGCAGTATTGTCCTGTCTGGTGGTGTCGCAGGGAGTGGGAGCAGCATATGCGGCGATCAACCATACCAGCATCTTATCTCTTTTTTCGGGGGAAACAAAGGAGATCAGGGAGCAGGCAGAAAATCTCAGGGAGACCGATGTGGAACAGACGCCGGGAAGCAATACGGAACAGTCTGCATATGCCGATTTTTCCGTGAGAGAAGCTCTCTGTGACAAAAACCGGGTTTATGTGGAAGCAGTTGCAAAACCGGCCAGTGACAAGTATCTTTTGGTGCCGGCAGAGTGCTGGTCCGAGAGAAATACATTCTATGCATCGGAGCTGAAAATTGCAGGAGAGGATACCGGAAAGGAAACGATCGCACAGTACGCAAAGCGCATGAATAAGACATGTGTGGAGGTTGGAATGTGGATCAGGGCAGATGATGTGGCTTCCCAGTCTATGGATTACCAGACAGAGGCCGATGGTACTCTCGTATATAACATTAGCTTTGAAAATAATGCGAAGATGCAAAAGCTGGACTATTCCTGTGATACGGTTGTTTATACACCGGATCAGGAGGAACGGGAGCTGAAGGATTCCATTTCCTTTACTTTAAAGGATCAGTCCGGAAAGGCAGAAACACTTTCTTATCTGCCGGAGAAAAAACAAACCATAAAGGGAACCAGGCTGGTTCTTGATGGGATTGATTTTGAGAAGAGTGCATTGAATATGAATTGTACCGTGAAGTATCACACAACAGACCCGAAAGCGCAGACATGGGATAAATGGATCAAAACCAAAGATTCCGATGTGTGCTTCTATCTTCTCGATGGGGATGGAAATGAGATTGCGAGTGAGGGCGGTTATGGAGACGATTCCATGGGCAAAGACGGTGCGCTGACAGAGCATGATCAGTACAGAACAGCCGAGCTTCCGGATACGCTGACTTTCCTGGTGCGTAACTGCATGACGAAGAAAGTGCTGGGAACCGTGACAGTGAAAAGACAATAAGCAAATAAGAGGAAACAAATAACAAACATCTTTTTCTAAATCAAATGATCAAGAATATGGCCAGTCTAAATTTTACTTTAGGCTGGCTATATTTTTAGGTGCAAATTTTTTAAAATCCGTTGACAATTATCGACTATCGATATATAATGCGTTATATCGATGGTCGATATTGTTTTAGAAAAATATCAGGAAAGGATGGAGATTCACAATGGATAAAAGTTTATTGTCAGGCAGTAATACGATGCTGTTGCTGCAGCTATTGAAGGATCAGGATATGTATGGCTACCAGATGATTGAGGAGCTTCGGAAACGTTCTCAGGATGTCTTTGAGATGAAGGTTGGCACGCTATATCCGTTGCTGCATTCTCTGGAAAAGAGCGGATTTTTGCAATCCTATGAGGGGGAAGCAGCCGGGAAGAAAAGGATCTATTATCAGATCACCAAGGATGGCAGGCAGGAATTGGAGCGCAAAAAAGGGGAGTGGGCGGAGTATGCGGGAGCTGTGATGCATGTAATGCAGCTGCAGCTTGACTGACCGCATACGGTATCAAAATATGATGGGGGTGATACGATGAGCAGGATAGATCAAGGAAATGACAGAGATAATGTATTACGGGACGATGAGGGTACGATAGCGGAGGGGGATCAAAAGCTGCAATATCTTTCCCGGTTGACGGAGCAGCTGCAGTACCGCCCGGTACGGCAGAAAATTTACCGGGAATATGAGGATCATATTGATGATGAAACGGAATACCGGATCGCAACAGGCATGACGAGGGCGGAAGCGATGAAAGCTGCCGTAGAACAAATGGGAGATCCTGTGGAGACCGGAAAGGCGCTGGATCAGATTCATCGTCCGGAAAAGGTGCTTCTTCCGTGGCTGGGAATGCTTTTTATATTGGGACTTGGCATGGCGTTGGTTTATTGTATTCAACGGGATATGCGTGGGCAGCTCTGGTCGCTTGTTTCTGCTGCATTACCCCGGAGAATACAGATTAACTGGATCGACTTGTTTTTGTGTATTATCGTTTTGACGGCTGTGTCCTATATTTCGTACACCAAATATCAGAAGTTCAGTGTATGGGCAGGACTGATACTGATGATCACTCCGGTATGGTATCTGATACACCGGACAGGGATTGGGGGAAATATCTGTCCGGTTCTGGATGATACGGTGCAGCACTTACTGGGAGGGGAAAAGGGCTGGATCACCAGAAGGTATTATTTATTGTATGTCCCGATTTACGGACTGATGATTTCTTACTGGAAAGGAAAACCGCATCAGATGGAGAAGTCTCTTCTGGCAATGGCATTGCCCCTTGTACTCTCCTTTGACTGGTCGGTGACGGACAGTGAGCTGGGAAGCTGGGGAAATTTCACGTTTTGGACAACGGCGTTATATCTGGCATTTGTGTTTGTGATGGCAGTACAGCTGAATATAATTTCTTTGCCCAAGAGGAAAACGGTCCGGATCACGGGAGTTGCGCTTGTGCTGGCAAAGGGAATCTACATGTTGTATGATTTTGCGGTAGTCTGTCATGCACGGTGGTCCGTATATTATCATCATGCAGGCTGGAACACCATGTTTTTGTTCTTCTCGGAGAAACGGAGGCGGGAATACAGTGCATTGTGGAAAACGATTGTGGGGGACGATCAGGTTTCGGCATTGCAGTTATTTCATGTGCAGATGATGCAGGGGATCAAATGGATCGGAACCAGTGACATTCTGACGCAGAAGCTGGCGCAGAATGAATATTCTGCAGAACAGGTGTATTTATATATTACGCATGGAGATTTGAATACCCTTATGGCCTATGTGGGAATTTTGCCGGTGGTGTTTGTACTGGGAGCGTTGACAGTATTTACCGTCTGGCTGGTAAAAAAGGCATGGAGACAGTCAGACCGCACCGGCAGATTGTTAGGAGTATCCATTGGATTTGTTATTTTACTCCGGATTCTTTATGCGGCGGCACAGGCGTTCAGCCTGACACCGGGAAATCATTATGTTGGGCTGATACCGGTCTTTGGGGGGATTGGCACGGAGGATTATAGCGGTATTGCAGAGACTCTGGCATTGTACGGTATGCTGTTAAGCATTTACCGTTACCGGAATGTCTGAATTTTTCTTTCTTTTATTTTCTTCTCACAATAATGACTCCGAAAATCACAATTAAGATAATAACTGCTACGGCAATTGGATAAAACGGCACAGAAGAATTGCCGGAGGGATTCTCTGTTTCGCTGGAGGAAGGCTGGTTTTCAGAGGCGGAAGTTTCGTCGGCTGCAACTGCGTCAGGATTGTCATAATCAAAACCGGATACGGTAAAAGTGATTTCCACATTCTCATCACCGGTTCCCTGCAAAAGCTTCCAGCCGCTTTCCGCGGTTTCGGAAAGTCCCTTGGCAGCGACTTCTTTGACAAGCTCAGCACGCCAGTGATTCAACAGAAGAATGACCATACCACCCTGCAGATAAGGTTCTTCGTTTTCCGGAACACCTTCATCGAAGCTCAGGATTTCTCTGCCGTTGATCGATGCCTTGACATCGGTAAATTTAACCTTATCATTTAACGGAATATCCGTGGCGATGTGAAGCTGGGAGATGTCTGTTTCATTCATGGAATCCAGTCCCTCCAGCTTGACGGTATAGGTGCCGTTGCCGGCGATTTCTGCATTGGTGAGAGTGCCGGTAGCCGCAGTGTCTTTGTTTGTTTCTTTGTCCGTGTACATGAGATTGTCTGCATTTTTGGTATTGTAATAGCTGTTCTGAGACTTTTCATAATAACCCATATGAGTCAGCCAGAGATTGGTGCAGGTCTGGATGCCAAGGGTTGCATGATATTTACCATTGGGATCAAAGACCGCTTTCTTTTTCCCGGCAGCCTGTGCCGGACTGACCGAAAAAGCGGACAGTGCCAAAGCGGCAGTTAATAAAAGTGCTGTTATTTTTCTGATATTCTTTTTCATTTGATACATCCTTTCTACTATAATATATTTCGGTATGTATACGCCCGGCCTTTTTTGCCGGTACGTTCCACAATATTCAGGGAATACAGGATTCCCAGCAGTGTCTGGGCATACCCCACCGGTATACGGGCAGCTTTGGCAAAATCCTTTGAGGTGTAATTCTTGGGAAGTCCCTCCGGGATAAAGCATTTATAATCGGCAGGTCCGCCAATATAAAATTCATCTACAAGCTCCGTAGGAATCCGGTCGAAACGGGAAGAGCCCTTTTTGCGGTCGCGGCTCCAGCCGTTTAATAAGCGGTATTCATCGGCGTCGATGAGAACCAGACACAGGTGAAGATTTGGATTATTCAGATACATTTTTATTTTATAAAGCTCCGGAACGGCATCGTAAATGGTGCCTGTTTTCGGAGATTTTCTTTTGGAAGAAATTTCTCCGGTTTCCTCGTCGATCCAGTAAAGATATTTGGTGTGGACGATCGGGTATACAATGGTGACCGGATAATATTTTAAAAAAGTGTCCAGCTTGCGGCGCAGCTTGTTAAAGCCTCTGGTCTGGATCTCGATGATCTCTCCATCCCGTAAAATATCTGCGACAAAATTTTCGACAGGAATCTCCTGATGCTCCGGATCCGATTCATAAAATGCCTTGAGAACGGCATGGACCGTTTTTTCGGACAGAGTGCCAATGCCCATGGAGGCACGTTCCTGATGGATGATCTTGCGGCATGCCTGATGAAACAGAATGCTGTCGTTGTCGCAGATAGACATGGGATCACCTCCAAATAAAATATGTAAAGAACCAAATGCTGCAAATAAAAATTACAGACCATATGCTGTAACAATGAAAATTTTAGACGAGATGATATAGAATGTCAACTTTGCTTTTTGCGGCAAGGAGGTATTGATCGGATAAAACAGGGCATACTAACTCCAAAAGAATAGTGCAGCCAAAGCCGCGGAGAATGTGGATTGCCGGCTGCTTAGAAATGAGGAGAAGAATGGCGGACATATTTCAGGGCAATTTTCAAAAACGGGATGAGGAGATTAAAAAGCTGCTTCGCATTGAGGACAGCTTTGATCTGATCCGCCGGCGTTTTGTGATCGGCGGCAGACAGGCGGCATTTTATACGGTAGATGGATTTTTGAAGGGTGAGGTATCGGAGAAGGTGATGGAGTTCTTTTACAAGATCACGCCGGAACAGATGCCGGAAGATTTTGCGGACTTTTTACAGCAGGAGATCCCGTATCTGGACCTGATGAAAATTGCAGATCAGGAGGCTTTTGTAAAAGCAGTGCTTTCCGGTATGAGCTGCCTGCTGGTGGAGGGCTATGACATTATTATAGCACTGGATTTCCGGGAGTATCCCGGCCGCAGTGTGGACGAGCCGGACAAGGATAAGGTACTCCGGGGGGCGAGGGACGGATTTATTGAATCGTTGATTCCGAATATGGCTCTGATCCGCCGGCGTATCCGTGATCCGGAGTTATCCTTTACGCTGGTGGATATCGGTCGAAGCTCTAAGACGGATGTGGCGGTCTGTTATATGCGTAACCGTGTGAATCCCGGTGTGCTTCGGGAGCTTATGAAGCGTCTGCGGGGCATTGACGTGGATTCTCTGACGATGAATCAGGAGAGTCTGGGAGAATGTATTTTTAAAAAAGGCTGGCTGAATCCGTTTCCAAAGTTTAAGTTTTCGGAACGGCCGGATACCACGGCAGCATGTATTCTGGAGGGAAGTATTGTGATCCTGTGTGACAATTCTTCTGCAGCGATGATTCTGCCCACCTCCCTGTTTGAGATTATAGAGGATGCCAATGATTATTATTTTCCTCCGGTGACAGGGACGTATCTGCGGTTCAGCCGGTTCCTTATTAATGTGGTGTCGATCTTTCTTACGCCGGTCTTTATCCTGCTGATGCAGCATGAGGATTGGGTGCCTCATGCCTTTGAATTTATAAAGATACAGGATCCCATGTATATTCCGCCGGTGGCGCAGCTTCTGATCCTGGAGGTGGCGATCGACGGTCTGAGGATGGCGGCGGTGAATACGCCCAATATGCTGAATACTCCGCTGAGTATTATTGCGGGCATTGTGTTTGGGGATTATACGGTAAAGGCGGGCTGGTTTAATTCGGAGATCATGCTTTATATGGCGTTTGTGGCCATTGCCAATTACAGTCAGAGTAATATGGAATTAGGTTATGCGATCAAGTTTATGAGAATACAGCTTCTGATCCTGACGGGAATATTTGGTCTTTGGGGATTTTTGGCGGGAACTGTGATATTGATCGTAACTCCACTGTGTACCCGCACGATCAATGGGCGCAATTATTTATATCCTTTGCTCCCCTTTGATAAAGTGCAGTTAATGAAGCGTTTTTTCCGGGTAAGTCTTAGTGAAAACGAGAAACTCAACCATCAAAGTTCTAAATAGAACTGCTTATGGACATTATGCACAAAACAAGACTGTTTCATCTTATTAAAAATGGTTGCTTTTTTATGAAATAATGTGTTAAAATGTGCGCGGTAGAAAATGAGATGAGTTTTCTGCCGTGCGTTTTTTTACGCAAATTTATGATGAAATATGGAGGCGTAGATCATGAAAAGATTAAAATCTGCGGTATGGGGTACAGCCTTGGCGTTATGTGCTTTGATGGCGAACTCTTCCGTGGCGTTTGCGGCGGAGAAGGGTGCAGAGAGTGTTGGAAGCACATTATCACTTTCATATTGTATCCCGTTTGTTGGAATGCTGTTATGTATTGCAATTTGTCCTCTTGTAGTAGGCGAATGGTGGGAAAAATGGAAGCCGGCGGCGGTTATCTTCTGGTCACTGGCCTTTGTGATCCCGTTTGCCGTATTTATCGGAGCGGGGACAGCTTGGGAGCAGGTTTTAGAGTCCATTATCGGTGATTATCTTGGATTCATCGTATTGCTGTTTGGATTGTTCTGCGTCGCAGGTAATATCGTGCTGGAGGGTGATCTGGTGGGTACCCCGAAGCTCAATGTACTATTGCTGTTGATCGGTACCGCATTATCCGGCTGGATCGGTACCACAGGAGCCAGTATGGTAATGATCCGTCCGCTGATCCGTGCCAATAAATGGCGTCAACGCAAAGCACAGATCGTTATTTTCTTTATCTTCCTGGTATCCAATATCGGCGGCTGTCTGACACCTGTTGGTGATCCGCCGCTTTTGATGGGATTTAATAACGGTGTCGGCTTCTTCTGGAGCTTAAATCTCCTGCCGGTTATGCTGCTCAATGTGGCAATCCTGCTTCTGTTATTCTTTATCATTGATAACAATGCATATAAGAAGGATGTGGCAGATGGCCTCAAGCCGGAGACAAGTGAGGAGAAAAAGAAGCTGCGTCTGGCCGGCGCTCACAACATTATCTTTATGATCGTGATCGTGGCAGCAGTTATCTTGAGTGGTGTACTGCCACAGCAGGTACCGTTCTTTGCAAAGGGTATCCATTTCTACGGAGAGGTTGAGTTAAGTTATGCATCTATTCTGGAAATGGTAATGATCCTTGCTGCAGCATTCCTTTCTTTCCACACAACGAAGAAAGAGGTGCGTGAGGAGAATCACTTTACATGGGATGCCATTCAGGAAGTGGCAGTTCTCTTCATCGGTATTTTTATTACAATGATTCCGGCACTCCTGATCCTCAAGGCAAGAGGAAGCGAGCTTGGTATTGAGAGGCCATGGCAGTTCTTCTGGATGACCGGATTCCTGTCCAGCTTTTTGGATAATACACCGACCTATCTGGTGTTCTTCACCACAGCAGTACATTCCGCTTTGACGGGTGGCACAATGGTCAAGGTACTGGATGGAACCATTCCGAAGATTTTCCTGATGGCAATCTCATGTGGTGCCGTATTTATGGGTGCCAACACATACATTGGTAACGCACCGAACTTTATGGTTCGTTCCATTGCGGAGGAAAACGGAATTAAAATGCCTTCTTTCTTTGGATATATGGCATGGTCCGTTAGCTGTCTGATCCCGGTATTTCTGATCGATACATTGATATTTTTCCTGTTTGTTTAATTCGGATTTTCCGTTATAAATTAAAATGAACGATGACGTCCCCAATGATCTGTGGTATGATAGAATGCAGACATTGGGGATTTTTATTTAGAAAGACATGGTGAAAAGGATGATTTTTGATACACATGCACATTATATGGATGAACGGTTTGCAGAGGACCGGGAGGCACTGCTGGCTTCCCTGCGTGACGCCGGAGTAGGCAATGTTGTGGAAGTTGGCGCAAGCATTCAGTCCACAAAGGACGCCGTGGCGTTAAGCAGGAAACATGATTTTGTATATAGTGCCGTGGGAGTTCATCCCGATGGTGTGCCGGAAATGACAGATGAAACGATAGAATGGCTGAAAGGGCTGACCGGAGAGCCGAAGGTTGTGGCGATAGGAGAGATTGGTCTGGACTATTATTATGATGAGCCGGACAGAGAACTTCAAAAGAAATGGTTTATTCGCCAGCTTGAGGCGGCAAAGGAAACAAAAATGCCGGTGATCATTCACAGCCGGGATGCGGCGCAGGATACCCTGCAGATCATGGACGAGCATTGTGACTGGAGTCAGGGTGGCGTGATCCACTGCTTTTCTTATACGGTGGAGACGGCAAAAATTTATCTTAGAAAGGGCTTTTATCTGGGCATTGGAGGTGTGGTTACTTTCAAAAACGGCAGGAAGCTTGTGGAGGTTGTGAAGGAGGCACCGTTAGAGCAGCTTTTGCTGGAGACGGACAGCCCATATCTGACTCCGGTACCCAACCGGGGCAGGCGCAATGATTCCCGGCAGCTTACTTATGTGGTGGATGCGGTCGCACAGATCAAGGGGATTGACAGGGAAGAAGTGATCCGCGTCACAGAGGAAAATGCAAAAAAGATGTATCGTATTATATAGAAAGGAGCGGTTATGGCAACATTAGGAAATCCGCAGAATACCATAGAGATTTTACAGAAATATGATTTTCATTTTCAGAAGAAGTTTGGTCAGAATTTTCTGATCGATACTCATGTGCTGGAGCGTATAGTGGAGTCTTCCAATATTACGAAGGATGATTTCGTGCTGGAGATCGGTCCGGGTATCGGAACTATGACACAGTATCTTTGTGAGCATGCAGGAAAGGTGATGGCGGTTGAGATTGATAAAAACCTTCTGCCGATCCTGGCAGATACGTTAAAGGAGTATGACAATGTGACGGTGGTGAATGAGGATATCCTGAAACTGGATATTGGAAAGATCGCACAGGAATATAACAATGGCAGACCGATTAAGGTGGTGGCAAATCTGCCATACTATATAACAACCCCGATCATTATGGCACTTTTTGAAAGTCATGTGCCATTAGCAAGTGTGACAGTTATGGTACAGAAAGAAGTGGCAGAGCGGATGCAGGCAGGACCGGGAACGAAGGATTACGGTGCATTGTCTCTGGCAGTACAGTATTATTCCGAGGCGGAGATTACCGCCAATGTACCGCCGAACTGCTTTATGCCACGGCCCAAGGTTGGTTCTGCGGTGATCCGGCTGACCTGTCATCAGGAGCCACCGGTAAAGGTTGTGGATGAGAAGTTTTTCTTCCGGGTGATCCGGGCATCATTTAACCAGAGAAGGAAAACGCTTCAAAATGGTCTTGGGAATGATGCCGGTCTGCCGGTAACAAAGCAGCAGACAGCAGAGGCTCTGAGACAGATGGGACTTTCCGAGACGATCCGGGGCGAGGCATTGTCGCTGGAGCAGTTTGCAGAGCTGAGTAATATTCTGAAAACCATGTAGAGCAGAAGAAAAGGGTTATAATTTAAAAAGAACGTACAAATACTAAAATTATAAATTGGTATTTTGAAAGGTGGGTTAAGAGAGATGAAGGTGACGGAAAAATTAGCATTATTAAAAAATCTGATGCAGCAGTATGGGATTGATTATTATTATATTCCGACCAATGATTTCCATGGTTCGGAGTATGTGGCAGATTATTTTAAATGCCGGGAATATATGTCCGGGTTTACCGGGTCTGCGGGAAATATGCTGGTAAGCAGGACAGAGACCGGTCTGTGGACCGATGGCAGGTATTTTCTTCAGGCCCGGCAGCAGCTTGCGGGCAGCGGGATCACGTTATTCCGGATGGGAGAGCCGGGAGTTCCGAAGATTTTTGAATATATTGCGCAGCATATTCAGCCGGGACAGAGCCTTGGTTTTGACGGGCGTATGGTGGATGCATTTTATGCCCTGCAGCTCAAAAAGATCGTGGAGGGTAAGGGAGGCAGACTGATTACGGATTTTGATCTGGCAGGTATGGTGTGGCCGGACCGTCCGGCAATTGAAGCAAAGCCTGCGTACAGTCTTGCACCGCAGTTTACGGGAGTGACCCGCGGAGAGAAGCTGGATGCCGTTCGCAAATGGCTGGAAAAGAAACGGGCGGATATGCTGGTGATTACATCTCTGGATGATATTGCATGGCTTTTGAATATCCGCGGAGAGGATATCCATTGCAGTCCGGTAGTATTGGGATATCTGGTCATTAAGCCGTTGGAATGCTTTTTGTTTGCGCATAAAAGTGCTTTCAGCTCCCGTTTGCGGCAGGAGCTGGCGAGGGACAGTGTTATTCTGCGGGAATATGATGATGTGTATGATTATCTGGCCGGGGTCAAAGAAGGCAGCCGTGTGGCAATGGATATGTATGTGGCAAATTACCGGCTGGCTAGCGTGGTGCCGGAAAGTGCCAAAATTATTGGTGTGATCAATCCTGTCAAAATGATGAAGGCGGTAAAAAATCCTGCGGAGATTTCGGGAGAACGTATTGCGCATATTAAGGATGGTGTGGCATTAACCCGTTTTATTTATTGGCTCAAGCAGAATATTCAGAAGATGCCGTTGACTGAGAGGATGGTAGCGGCACAGCTGGAGGCATTCCGGGGGAGCGGAGGAGATTATCTGGGGCCGAGTTTTGATCCGATTGCCGCATATGGACCTCATGGTGCTATCGTTCATTACAGTGCTACAGAGGAGACAGATGCCCGTCTGCTGGCGGAGGGATTTCTTCTTCTGGATACCGGTGGCCATTATCTGCAGGGAACCACGGATGTTACCCGGACGATTCTGCTGGGACAGAAAGCAACAGAAGAAGAGAAGAAATATTATACAGCGGTACTCTGTGGAAATCTTCGTCTGGCAGCGGCAAAGTTTAAGAAAGGCTGCAGTGGTGTGGCTTTAGATATTTTGGCGAGACAGCCTCTTTGGGATATGGGGTGTGATTTTAACCACGGCACCGGTCATGGTGTCGGATGCCTGCTGAATGTCCATGAGGGGCCCAATGCGATCCGTTATCGTATTTTGGCACAGCCGGACGGTAACGTGGAAATGCAGCCGGGGATGATCACATCGGACGAACCTGGGGTGTATCTGGAAGGAAAGTTTGGTATCCGTCTGGAAAATCTGATTCTCTGTGTTGAGAAGGAAAAAAATGCTTTTGGAGAATTCTTAGGATTTGAAACGCTGACTATGGCTCCGTTTGACCGGGATGCCATTGCGCCGGAGCAGATGACAGAACAGGATAAGAAGCTGTTAAACGCATATCATGAAAAGGTGTATGAAACCATTTCACCATATCTGGACCGCAACGAGGCAGAATGGTTAATGGATGTGTGTGCACCGATCGACTGAATGACGTTGTAACTAACCCACCCTTTTCATCTGAAACATAAGAAACACCCATAATATTTCTTATGTCCGATTACTTGAAATGTGATTTTTGCCTTTTAATTTTTTGAATGCCAGGGGCTGTGTCTGAAAATGGTCTTATCGCCCTACGGTTTTCGAAAAATCTAAATGCTTTGCTGTTTCGATGTTCGATGAACGTGTCTTCCCGTACTCGCCTCCAGGTGGGATTCAGATGTTTCGAAGGGCACTTTCGCACTCGCTGGTGTTTACGCCACGTATTTTGTGGCGTTATGCACCATTGCGTAGTGCGACGTAGCGGAAGCGTGCCCACCGAAATAGCTGAGCCCACCCAGGAGGCTCAGTCGTCCAGCCACGTATTCATCGAAACATGCAAAGCAAAGATTTTTCAGAAAACCTAGCGATCTGCGTCAATTTTCAGATCACAGCCCCCGGCTTTACATACTTACAAGAACAAAAATCACAATTCAATTTTCTGAACATAAGAAATATTATGGGTACATTTTTGTATGTGGTATGAAAAGTGTGAGTTACGAACAACTAACAGTTTGTTTTGGAAGGGGTCTGTGCAGGAATATTTCGTTTGAGGGCGAAAAACTCCGAACGGTACACGACCATATAATAGAAAATGTATAATAGTATGGCACATCCTACATCTATAATGGAGTGCTGCTTGAGAAACATGGTTGAAAGACAGATCAGGATGCAGAGCACCAGAGAGGCTGTCTTCCAGCCTTTTTTATTTTGCAGGGCATAGCTCTGGAACAGTGCAACATGAATTGCAATGGAATTGTAAACATGAATGCTGGGACATACATTGGTTGGGGTATCGCCCTCATAAAGACTTGCTGCGATGCGTGTCAGAAAATTGTCTCTTGGCATAACATCGGGGCGGAGTGGCTGAGCATTTGGAAAAATGGTATAAATGATCAGACAGGTAGTCATGCCTAACATCAGGACTGCGCTGCACCGGTAAAAATCAGACATATGCTTTGACTGGAGAAATAAGAAAATAATAGAAACAAATACATACAAGAACCACAAAAAATACGGGATGGCAAACCATTCGCAAAATGGGATCATATCATCCAGTCTGCAGTGTATCATTGCAAAATGTGGAACCTGACGGCGCTCCAGCCAGTTGAACCAAAGCATATATATTGGGAAATACAATACAAGGATCATATATTTATATTTTCGTAGAAAGTTGATAATCTTTTTGCTCATAATACATTTTCTGCCTTTCCAAAAGCCTGCAGCTTGTGGGCTGCAGATAATATCTTTTCGATTGGAAACACCGATGATCATTCCGGGTTCAGTGGTCGGATTAATGCTTAGGAGAATGTTTCCAATCTACTTCCCTGCGAATATAGGAGAAGGTTGCATCTTCCCCTTCCTCGGCAAGCATATGGAGCAGCTTCTCCAAAAGTGCCCGTGCCTCCGGATGCAGTGGATAGTGGTCTTTATTTTTTTCATAATAAGCAAGTGCAAAGGAGTCGTCGTAGTTTTCGCGGTTGTAGTTTCTGCTCGCAGCGATGCGGTCACAGAACATTTCCAGAACATAACGTGTAGGCATTGGCATGCCCTGTAGGCCCTCCTTTGGATCGATCGCCATGTCGATCCAGTATTCAAAATGATGACGATTACGTCCCTTGTGATGAAGCCAGGCAGAGGAGTATCCCTTTGCCATTTTCTCTCCGTAATTGGGACTGCGCTTTCCACCCTGATAATACTTTACTCCCTGAATGAACTCGGTGGGAGAATATTTTGACCAGTCGTGCATGATCCCCTGCTTGTAAAGGCCTGCTTTAAAACAGTAATGGCGGACCAGATTCTTGTGGTGCAGGATCGTTTTCAGATGACCGGTAAAATTATGCCAATAGTTCATAGTGTCTCCTTTCCGTATAGGGAAAGAACCCTTCCAAGTCACATGATAACAAGTATACCATAAAATGACCGTTTGAAAACTAAAAAGTTTCTTATTTTTCGTTATTTAAGAGTTTTCTTCCATTGCTTTGGTGTCATTCCCTTCCATTTCTTGAAGGTGCGGATCAGATGGCTGCAATCGGCAAAGCCTGTCTCCTGACTGATATAGGTCAGATCCTGATTGGTAAAAAGAAGCAGGTCGGTTGCCTTATTGATGCGGGTAAATTCAATATATTCCTTGCAGGACTGATTGTAGGTTTCCCGGAACAGTTTGGCAAAGTAGGAATAGCTCATGCCGCACATCTGTGCCAGCTCATGTACCCGCAGAGGTTCTCCGCAGTGCTGCTCGATGTATTTGGAAATAGAGTAGATCGAGGCATCACAATCGTCCGGTGCAGTAATGATGGTGTCTGTATCCACGCCCTTTTTCTGCAGGCACCGCATCAGATAGGTCAGCAGAGAAGCGATATTGGAACAGATCAGTACATCATACCCATAGGAATGTGTTCGTTTTTCCTCCAGACTGTGGGACAGAAGCTGCAGAATAGGAAGCTCCTGAAGCTCCGTACGGCGGAAATGGATATAATCCGGGTTCTGCTGATATGCGATCCGGAACAGCTTGGAAAAACGGGTCCGGTATTCATTTGTGATATTTAAAAAATTCAGGTCGATCATAATCACAAAATATTCGACATCCTCCTTCGACTCCGGTGCACGGTGCATAGAGTGAACCGCCTGGGGATAAAAAAGGATCAGATCACCGGGATGCAGCATGTAAAAATCGTTGTCGCACTGGGCCTGAAGATCACCCTTCAGAATGTAGAGCATTTCCAGGTAATAATGCCAGTGAGGACTGACCCCTGCACCGGAAGGTGTTTCCTCCAGCATAAATACCTCCAATGGGGCATTGAGGCGGTCAATATATTGAAAAAATACATTTTTTTTATCAATCGGTTTCATTTTCGGACTCCTTATAATAGGTAAAATACATATTTTCCGGTAAGTGTTCATAAAAAAGTTACAAAAAAATTAGTTTATAAAATAGATTTATTCAGTTTTTTTCAAGATTCATTATAGCATGCTTGAAAGCTCCATGCTACACTAATTTTCGCTTCATAACAAAATGTAAATCGATGTGAAAAAGAGAGAATTATAAGAAAATAAAAAGGAGGTAGTCGAGAATGACTCCGATGCAATGGTTTTACAGTTTTTTGCGGCAGTATAAGTGGAAAATGTTCTGGGGGCTTGTGCTGGTGACGATCCTGGCTGTGGCATCCCTTGTCAATCCTGTTATTTCGGGAATGATCGTGGATGATGTTATTAATGACGGGCAGACCGGGATGCTGCCATATCTGATCGCACTTTTGCTGGGAACGATCATTATTAAAGGGCTTTGCCGTTTCTTTTCCCAGGTTCTTTTTGAGAAAAGCTCTCAGGGAGTGTTGTACAGTATGCGCGATAAGGTGTACCGCAAGCTTCTGCAGGAGGATTTTGCATTTTACAATAAGAACCGTACCGGTGATCTTATGAGCCGTCAGACCGGAGATATGGATGCGATCCGTCATTTTGTGGCATATGTTATTTATATTGTTTACGAAAATATATTATATTTTGTCTTTGCATTGCTGATGATCTTTATGACAGACTGGAAGCTTGCAGTTTGTATGCTTCCGGTGCTGCCATTGACGGCGCTTACCACATGGAGCCAGTCCAAAAACGTACACCCGGCATTTGGAAAGTGCCGTCAGGCATTCTCCAGCCTGAATACATATGTGCAGGAAAATATCAGCGGCAACCGCGTGGTCAAGGCGTTTGCCAAGGAAGATTATGAGATGGAGAAGTTCGCGGTGGAAAATGACGGTTACCGCGAGGCGGAGCTGGGGGCTGCAAGGATCTGGCGCCGATATGTTCCGTTGTTTGAGCTGTTGTCTAATCTGCTGACTATCATTTTGATGCTGATGGGAGGCTGGATGGTGATCAAAGGGGAGATTACCATGGGTAATTTCGTAACCATCAACGGATATCTCTGGATGCTTATGCAGCCGCTGCGCATGGCAGGATGGTGGATCAACGATGTACAGAGATTTACGACATCTGTAGAAAAGATTTACACTACTTATATTGCGGAGCCGGATGTAAAGAGACCGGTGCATCCGGCAAAGCACAAAAAGCTGGAGGGCAGAGTGGAGTTTAAGGATGTCTCTTACCGGGCCGATGATGAGGATATTCTGCAGGATATCAGTTTTCAGGTGGAGAAGGGACAGACTGTGGGCATTATCGGTACTACCGGTGCCGGCAAATCCACAGTGATCAATCTGTTGTGCCGCTTTTTTGATGCCACAGACGGCGAGGTGCTGGTGGATGGCATTAATGTGAAAAATTACGATATGTATGAGCTTCGTGATAATATCGGTATTGCCATGCAGGATGTGTTCCTTTTTTCGGACACTATCGAGGGAAACATCGCATATGGCCAGCCGGATTGCAGTTTTGAACGGGTGAAGGAAGTTGCGAAGATGGCAGACGCCAACCTGTTTATCAAGGAGCTGCCGGATGGGTATGATACCATTGTGGGAGAGCGTGGAGTTGGTCTTTCCGGAGGACAGAAGCAGCGTATTTCATTGGCGAGGGCCCTTTTGAAGGACCCGGCGATCCTTGTGTTAGATGATACAACATCTGCGGTGGATATGGAGACGGAGAGTTATATTCAGAAGCAGTTAGACAATATCAATCATAGTTGTACCACGTTTATTATCGCATACCGTATTTCTTCTATACGAAATGCAGACAAGATCCTTGTGCTGGATAACGGCAGGATCATTGAGCAGGGAACTCATGACGAGCTGCTTGCCCAGGATGGATATTATGCGACGGTATATCATCATCAGTATCCCGAGATGGCGGGATAAGTCAGAAAGGATGTGAAAATAAATGGCAAGAAACCGATATGATGTGGATGAAACCTTAGAGGATCACTTTGACATAAACCAGTTAAAGAGACTGGGAGGGTATGTGAAACCATACCTTGGCAAGATGTTTTTTATCATGGTGCTGATGCTGAGTTCTTCGGCACTGACTATGCTGATCCCGAAGTTTGTTCAGTTGGAAATGGACCGCTATATTCCGCAGAAGGATATGAATGGTATTATCCGTCTGGTGATCTATACCTTCCTGATCGTACTGTATTCCGTGATCTGCATGTGGTTAAAGATCGATCAGATGACAAAGGTGGGACAGGATATTATTCACGAGATCCGTGAGGACTTGTTTGCCCATCTGCAGGAGCTTCCGTTCAGCTATTATGATGAAAGGCCTCACGGCAAGATTCAGGTGCGTGTGGTAAATTATGTCAACAATCTCAGTGATCTGTTGTCCAATGGTATCCTGAATACCATTACGGATCTGTGCAACCTGATCTTTATTCTGATCTTTATGTTCTGCACCAGTCCGAAGCTCACATGGATCTGTCTCTGCGGCCTGCCGGTGCTGATCATTTATGTGGTGGTATTAAAGAGAAAACAGCGTGCCAGCTGGCAGCTCCAGAGTAATAAGCAGTCCAATCTCAATGCCTATATTGCGGAGAGTATTAACGGTATCCGTGTTACCCAGGCATTTGTCCGGGAGAAGGAAAATATTAAGATCTTTAATTCGTTGAGCATGAGTTACCGGAAAGCATGGCTGAAAGCAGTTTATTATAACTTTATGATGAGTCCTATGGTGGATCTGATCTCCGTGATCACCACATCCTTTGTATATGTGGTGGGTGTATCATGTATTCTTGGAGGCGGCAGATCCGGTGTGACGGTCGGTGTGCTTGTGATGTTTACGGCATATATTTCCAGATTCTGGCAGCCGATCAATACCATTGCCGGATTTTATAACAGTGTTCTGACGGCAATCTCCTATCTGGAGCGTATCTTTGAGACCATTGATGAGCCGGTGGAAGTAACGGATGCACCGGACGCAGTAGAGATGCCGGAGATCAAGGGCACGGTAGACTTTGATCATGTTACTTTCAGTTATGAGGATGGCATCCCGATCCTGAAGGACGTCAGCTTTCATGTAGATCAGGGGCAGACGATTGCCATTGTGGGTCCGACCGGTGCAGGCAAGACCACAATCGTCAATCTTCTGAGCCGCTTCTACAATACCGACAGTGGATGTGTACGAATTGACGGACAGGATATTTCCAAGGTGACACTTCATTCCCTGCGTACCCAGATGGGTGTTATGATGCAGGACAGCTTTATCTTCTCCGGAACTATTATGGACAATATCCGTTATGGCAATAAGACGGCTACCGATGAGGAGGTCATCCGTGCTGCCAAAACTGTGCGGGCGCATGATTTCATTATGCAGATGGAGGATGGCTATCAGACACAGGTTAATGAGAGGGGAAGTCGTCTGTCTGTGGGACAGCGTCAGTTGATCTCCTTTGCGAGGGCACTTCTGAATGATCCGGCGATCCTGATCCTGGACGAGGCAACCTCCAGCATCGACACGGAGACGGAGATCGCTTTGCAGAAGGGACTGGATGAGCTGCTGAAGGGCAGAACCTCTTTCATCATTGCTCACCGTTTGTCTACGATCCAGGGAGCAGACCGCATTATGTATGTGGATAATGGAAATATTATGGAAGCTGGCAGCCACGAGGAGCTGCTGGCACGAAAAGGTCTTTATTATGATCTGTATATGTCACAGTATCAGGGATAAGGTTTTGAGCAGGTTTTTGTCACCCGCATTCCATTTGTAATTATATTAGAAATCCGCTATACTTGAAAGCACAGTATAGCGGATTTTTTGTGAAAAGCAGATGGCAGTCATGCGGGCGGAAGAAGGGATGAGGATTTTATGGAAAACACTTTAAAATTACCGGTCGGAATAGATAGTTTTGATAAAATTCGAAAGAATGGATTTTATTATATTGACAAATCAGGACTTATAGAGCAATTAGTGCAGCTTGGAGGGGAGGTTACTTTATTTACACGGCCCCGTCGTTTTGGAAAGACGCTCAATATGAGTATGCTGCGTTCTGTTTTTGAGACAGGTACGGATGCGTCATTGTTTGATGGCTTGTATATTTCCGGGAACAAAGAGATTTGTGACGAATATATGGGAAAATATCCGGTGATATTTCTTTCTCTTAAGGATGTGGACGGATTAAAATATGAGAATGCAAAGTACCGCATCATGGAGTTGATCGGAAGAGAAGCGGAGCGTTATTTCTTTTTGGGAGACAGTGACAGGTTATCGGAAAACGAGAAGGAGCAGTATAAGGCGGTGATTGCACTGCAGAACGGTAAATATTCCATGGATGAAAATGTTCTGACATCAAGTCTCCGGCTGCTGTCGCATTTATTATTTCAGCACTATGGAGAAAAGACCGTGATTCTTATTGATGAGTATGATGTTCCCTTGGACAAAGCTTTTCAGAATGGCTATTACCAGGAGATGGTCTCGCTGATCAGAGGTCTTTTCGGAATGGCTTTAAAGACCAATGACAGTCTGCAGTTCGCTGTTTTGACAGGCTGTCTTCGGATTTCTAAAGAAAGTATTTTTACGGGGCTTAATAACTTTAAGGTGTTGTCGATCCTTGATTCCAGATTTGATGAACAGTTTGGATTTACAGATCAGGAGGTACAAAAAATTCTGGATGATTATGAATTGTCTTCGCATTTTAAAGAGACAAAGGAATGGTACGATGGATATCGTTTTGGAAAGGCTGATATCTATTGTCCGTGGGATGTGATTAATTATGTCGAACAGCTCCGGTATGATCCGGAGGCCGTTCCACAGGATTTCTGGTCCAATTCAAGCGGAAATGCCATGGTGCGCAGATTCATAGATATGGCAGATGTTTCGACGAAAAATGAGATAGAGAGACTGATCGCGGGGGAGAGTATTGAAAAAGATGTTACTCCCGAACTCACATACGATGAGCTGGACAAAAGTATAGAAAATCTTTGGAGTGTTCTTTTTACGACGGGATATCTGACCCACAAGGGACGAACCGAAAGTGGAAAATATCGCCTTGTTATTCCAAACCGGGAGGTCAGAAATCTTTTTGTAAAAAAAATCAGAGAATGGTTTTCTGATGTGTCGAGAAAAGACGGACAGACTCTGGAGCAGCTTTGTGATGCATTTGTAAATAAAAATGTAGAAAAGATAGAACAGATCTTTGGCGATTATCTTTGGAATACGATCAGTATCCGGGATACGGCAGTGGCAAAAGAAAAAAAGGAAAATTTTTATCACGGTATTTTGCTTGGACTTCTGGGATATAAATCAACCTGGCTGATCAAGTCGAATGCAGAGTCGGGAATCGGCTACAGCGATATATTGGTTGAGGTTCCAACGAACCGGACCGGGATCGTGATCGAACTCAAATATGCCGAGGGCGGAGATATGGATGCAGCATGTGAGGAAGCAATGAGGCAGATCGAAGAAAAAGGATATATTGCAAAGCTGAAGCAGGATGGTATGAGAAATTTCATCCGGTATGGAATTGCATGCTTTAAGAAAGACTGCAGGGTTGTGGTGGACTAAGGTCTTTGCGGCTACATCAGGCAGGCTGGCAAAAAGGGGCGGGAGACTGCCTCTTTTTGAATTAAATATTCAAAAAACGGGGCAAAAATAAATTGATAGCATATAAAAAACGGGGCAAAATGTCGAAAAAAAGATTGAAAAACGGGGCAAAACAGGATGATGATGCTTGAAAAAACGGGGCAAATTTTGAAAATGCCGTTGCACAGCAATTAAAAGCCAATGGATTTGAGCCATATTTTTGTAAGAAAAAGAATATTGGTGAGATGGATTTTGTGATCGAAATGAATGGAAAAGTTGTTCCGATTGAAGTAAAGTCGGGAAAATCATATAAAGCACACAAGGCATTGGATCATTTTATGAAAGTACCGGACTATCATTTGGAAAAAGCATATGTTTTTTCGGTTGGAAATGTGGAAAAAGTAGGTTCTGTTATGTATCTGCCGGTTTATATGTGTTATCATTTAAAGGAGAAGCAGCTGGGGCGGATGATTGTTGAGCTGGATCTGGATGGCTTGTAAAAAATAATTATATGAGGAGAAATGGAAAATGGCAGGGTTAGAAAATAATAAGGGCTTTATAAGCAATGTGTCAGAGGGAAATGTGATCTGTTTTCATAATCCGGATGAAGAAAACGGATATTTAAGCAACTGGTTTCGTTCAGATTTTATTGTTAATGGAATTTGCTATACTTCTATGGAACAATTTATGATGCATAAAAAGGCAATTTGTTTTTCTGATGATGTAGTTGCGGCAGAAATATTAAAGACAGATGATGTTGCTAAAATTAAGGACTGGGGGCGGTGCGTTTCCGGATATAACGATAGTGTCTGGAATGGTGTACGTCAAATTATTGTATATGAGGGACTTATGGCAAAGTTTTTTCAGAATGAAGAGTTGAAGAAAAAATTACTGTCAACGGGAACGGCAGTTTTGGCGGAATGTGCAGTAAGAGACTGTATTTGGGGAATTGGCTTAGCGATGCATGATCCGGAAAGATTAAATGTAGCTCAATGGAAGGGTCAAAACCTATTGGGTTATACGCTTATGCTGGTAAGGGATAAGCTGAGATAGCACGGGATCAATGTAAAGTAACAAGCTGTGCCATATCTGGATAACAGATATGGTACAGCTTGTTTTGTGATTTTATTGTAACAAAAATGGCATGAAATAAAACGGCTTGTATAATAAGTTTTCTTCTTTATTAACATCCTTTTGTGATAATAAATATATGTTGCGTACATGTTTTGAATATTTCTTATAAAAATGCTTTATAGATTCATGTTTTCCTGTGCCGGAAGATTTAATTTCAAAAGCGTTCATCTTGCTTCCTTCAGAAATCAGAAAATCCACTTCGTAATAATGCGTGCTATTGCTTTTTTCCCATGTGTGATAATAAAGTTCTCTTCCGGTTGCAGTAATCATCTGTGCGGCGAGGTTTTCGTACAGGAAACCGAGATTTGCAGGAAGCTTGTCGGATAGAAGTTTGGCATATATATCATTTTCGATCACTGGCCGGTCGATAAACATTAGCGTGACAAATAATCCGGTATCGGACAGATATAATTTATAGCTGTCAAAGTCTTTTGTGTCTGACAAACTTGTTCCCGGGTCTGTGGAATTATAGCAAGGTAAAATTGTCTTTGAGTCGATCAATTCATACAATAGTTCTTCGGCTTTTGTGTTATTTTTTTTTCCGATGGCAGTTGTGATCCGGTATTTTCTGGAATCCTTTGCTAACTGTGCCGGAATAGAATGATATAGAGCTGAGATCCGGCCGGAGGAATCGATCTTTTTAAAATCATCTTCGTATAGAGAGATGATCTGTCGTTTTACCATATCAATTTGTGAAAAATTTTCACCTGCAATATAAGATTCTACGGCCTGAGGCATGCCGCCTACTGCCATATAGGTTCTTAAGTCGCGCATCAATTTTCTGTTTGTTGCCTGCCCAACTGCTTTGTTTGTATTGTAAATTTGATGCAAAAGTTCATAATTGTTTCCTGTTGCATCACAGAATTCTTCATAATCCATAGGATATATTTGTATTTTCATTTCTTCTGATGGAATTAAAATATCCTGCACATTTTTTTTGATTGAAATCAAGGAACCGGTTTCTAAATAATGGTATCTTCCATCGGCAACAAGATGCTTGACTGCCTGTCTGGCTTTTGGAAAAAGCTGTACTTCGTCAAAAATAATTAGTGAATCTTGTTCGTATAGTGTTATTCCTGTTTCTGCCTGTAATCTTAAAAAAAACATGTTTAAGTTTCCGATATCATCAAAACATTCCAAAATGGTATTTGATGTTTTTGAAAAATCAATCAATATATATGATCTGTATTCATTTTTGGCAAAATTTTCCGCAATTGTTGATTTTCCGACTCGACGGGCACCTTCCAGTAAAATAGCATATTTATCGGAATAATGTTGTTTCCAGTCTAATAATTTATGATAAGCTTTTCTTTTATAATACATAATTTCCTCCCTTATTTATAGGTATATTAACATAAAATGTGCTTTTCTTCAATGTTAATATACATAAAAATGTGCTTTTCTTCAAAGTTCTAATTGAGCAATTTGTGACTTTCTTCGAAGTTTTTTGTTTTCTATTTTGTGCTTTTCTTCAAAATTATATACATAATGTCATAAATTCGTAATGCAGGAGAACTTGCTTGCACACAATTTCTGTGTATAACGGAGTTTCAAAGAGATATCCTGCAATTGTGCAAGCTGAGGTTATGGAGTATAATTGGAAACAAGTAAAGTAATACAGGATTCAATAGAATCGTAAGGGAAACGGTTTCCTCTGTCATAGATTTCCCGGAGCAACATATATATAGTATGATACAGGCGGAACTTGCATTAGCAGAGAAATTTATGCCCCATTTATAACGATATAAACTTCCTCGAAAGGCAGGATATTCCTATGAATATGACAAATAACCACAAAAAAATAATCCCTGTCGCTGCTGTCATTCTCCTTTTTTTGGCGGCAGTTTTTTACATAGGTCTTCGTGAAAACGGCGATAGATCGGGAGGAAGCATTCTTTCCCATCCGGCGGTTAAGCAAGAGATAGATTCAAAAGAAAACGGGGCACGTTTCGATGATTTTATGCAGCAGGTATTTCGCCTCATGGTGTCGGAGGATACGCTGACATTAAATTATACTCTGAAGGAGCCGGAAAAGTATGGGATCAAGCAGGAGCAGCCGACACTTGGAACATACAGCCTGTCCGATTTTAAGGATGGCATTATGACAGATGAGAACTGGCTGTCGTCTCTGGAGCAGTTCGATTATGATGCGCTGGATCAGGAACAGAAGCTGGAATATGATATTCTTCATACGATGCTTCAGACGGAGCTGAAAAGCTCGGATGTATTGGAATATCAGGAATGTCTGGGGCCGACTACCGGGATTCAGGCGCAGCTTCCGCTGATCTTAGCAGAGTACCATTTTTGGGACAAGGATGATGTGGAGAATTATCTGGCGCTGCTTCGCCAGCTCCCGGATTATTTTGGACAGATCATTGCTTTTGAGCAGATGAAGTCAGAAAAGCATCTGTTTATGGATGATACTACCTGTGAGGCAATCATAAAGCAGTGTAAGGACTTTATTGCAGAGCCGGAGGAAAACTATCTGCTGTCTTCGTTTGAGAAGGGAATCGCAGCGATAGAAGGCTTGTCTGCATCCCAACGGAAAAAATATCAGGAGCAGAATAAAACCTGTGTGAAGGAATCGGTGATCCCGGCTTACCAGAGTCTGATCGATGCGTTGGAGCAGTTAAAAGGAACCGGAAACAACGAAGGTGGTTTATGCAATCTTCCCAGAGGGAAGAAGTATTATGAATATCTGATGGAGTCCATGACAGGATCTTCCCGCAGTATCCGTGAGATTGAACGGCTTGTAGACAAAGGACTGAAATATTCCCAGAAGAGAATGTCGCAGATCATCACGAAGTCCCCGGATGCTTATTATGATTCAGAGGATTTTCAATATCCATGTACCAATCCTGCAGAGACGGTGGAGTATCTGAAGGAGCAGATCAGTACCGATTTTGAGCCGTTGCCGGAGGATGTAAAATGTCAGGTGAAATATGTGGATGAATCTCTGGAGGACAGCCTGAGCCCGGCACTTTATCTTACATCTCCTATTGACGACTACAAGGATAATGTAGTATATCTAAATCAGAGCGAGGATTATGATCTTACGGAATGTTTTTCGACTATTGCCCATGAGTCCTATCCGGGGCATCTGTACCAGAATGCTTACTTTTTGTCGCAGGAGCCGTCACTCTTCCGGCGGATTGTCAGTGTGGGAGGCTATGCTGAGGGCTGGGGAACTTATGCGGAGAAGTACAGTTATGGGATCAGTGGTATGAGCCGGGATACGGCAGAGTTAAATGCGGAAAATCTCATTGCCACGTTATGTCTGTATGCGAAAGCAGATATTAATGTGAATTATCACGGCTGGAGCCGGAAAAAGCTTGCGGCGTATTTGAAGGACTTTGGCTTTGACGGTTCACAGGCATCCATTGTGTTCGATTCCGTGGTGGCAGAGCCGGTGAGCTATATGCAGTATACACTGGGATATTTGGAGATCAATGAGCTTCTTTCAGAAGCGGAGGAGGCACTGGGAGAGAAGTTTTCTCTAAAGGAGTTTCATAAATTTTATCTGGGAATGGGACCTGTCCCGTTTATCGTATTACAGGATCGTCTGGATGACTGGATTCAGACGCAGAAGCAGGGATAAGAATATATTCCCGAATAAAAACAGCGGTGGAAAAACTGACAGAGTCAAAAAACATGGATAAAGAGTATAACAGTACATAGAAAGACTGGGAGGAAACGACAGAATGAACCGGACACAGAAAATTGCTTTGAGGGGGATGCTGATCGCTGTGGCATTTGTGTTGTCATGGCTGGAGGCGCAGCTGCCTCCGCTGGGAATGGTTCCAGGCATTAAACTGGGACTGACGAACCTGGTGGTACTGGTGGCCATTTATCGTCTGGGAATGGTGGATGCCATGGTGATCAATGGGATCCGTATCCTGTTGGTGGCATTTACCTTCGGCAATCTGTTTTCTCTATGGTATAGTCTGGCGGGAGGAATGCTTAGCACCATTGTGATGCTTCTTTTGCATCGGACAGGAAAGTTTCGTCTGCCGGTGGTCAGTATTGTGGGAGGTGTTGTCCACAATATTGGACAGATCCTGGTGGCGATGATCGTGCTGGAATCCTCCGGTGTTGCATATTATATGGGGGTTCTGTGGTTTAGCGGCATGATTGCCGGTGCGCTGGTGGGGCTCATTGGTGCAGGCGTGGTGAGCAGACTGCCCGGGCAGAATTTTGAATAAAACAGGAGAAATGTATGAATAAAATACTGATCGTAGAGGATGACGTAAATATCAATAATTTATTAAAGGAGGCATTGTCCGGAAACGGGTACACATGTGGACAGGCCTTTTCCGGAACAGAGGCGGCTTTGTGGCTGGAAAAGGAGTCGTGGGCGTTGGTGCTTCTGGACCTGATGCTTCCGGGAATGACCGGGGAAGAGGTACTGGGACTGATCCGGCGTCAGGGAGATGTTCCGGTTATTGTTTTGACTGCCAAGGATGCCCTGTCAGAAAAGCTGGAGTTATTAACAAATGGAGCAGATGATTATATTACAAAGCCTTTTGATATTGAAGAAGTAGTTGCAAGGGTGCAGATCCAGCTTCGTCATGCGGGACGGGAACAGGCACCGGACCGAATCAGCTGCGGAGAAATATCCTTAGAGAAGGGGACGCATCAGATCTGGATCGGAGGGAAGGAACTGGAACATCTGACCCGTCAGGAGTTTGCGATTCTGGAGCTGCTTCTGGAGCATCCCGGTCAGGTATTCAGTAAGGAAGCCATCTTTACTTATGCCTGGCAGGAAGAATATATGGGTGAGACCAAAACTCTGGACGTGCATATCAGCAATATCCGTAAGAAGCTCAAAAGTCTTACGGAGAAAGAATATATTCAGACGGTATGGGGAATCGGATACCGTTTACAGCCTTCCAAATAATCTTTAGACTTTCTTTACTTTTTCTTGGCGTTATATTAGGAGATGCTCTTTATACTGGTAGACATCATAAGGAAAGGACGTAACAAAAGAATGAATGAGATCTTATTAGAAACCCATGGATTGACAAAACAGTTTCGGCGTTACAAGGCAGTCAATGATATTGATATGCATATCCGCCGTGGAGCAATCTATGGCTTTATCGGAAGAAACGGTGCCGGCAAGACTACATTTTTAAAGATGGTCTGTGGACTGGCAAACCCTACGGCAGGGGAGTATTCGATTTTTGGATGTACCGGGAAGGAGTTAGCTCAGGTAAGACCGAGAGTAGGCTGTCTGATCGAGGCGCCGGGCATTTATGCCAATATGACAGCAAGGGATAACCTGATGATCAAGGCAAGGCTGTTTGGTATACGGGATAAAAAGTATGCAGACTGGATCCTCGATACGGTAGGACTTTCTGGTGTTGGCAGGAAGAAGACAGGTCACTTTTCTCTTGGAATGAAGCAGCGTCTGGGGATTGGTCTGGCGATGGTGGGAAATCCTGATTTTCTGGTTCTGGATGAACCGATCAATGGACTGGATCCTCAGGGGATTGCGGAAGTACGTGATATGCTCCGCAGCCTGGCTCAGGAACGGGGACTGACCATTCTGATCTCCAGCCATATTCTGGAGGAGCTTTCTAAACTTTGCACCGACTTTGGAATTATTCATAAGGGATGTCTTATTAAGGAGCTTTCCCAGGAGCAGCTTCTCCAACAGTGTGAAAAGAGACTGGAGCTTGTGCTGGATGAACCGGAGAAAGCAATGACGGTACTGGATAGAATGAACATCCACAAGTATGAAGCTGTGGACAAAACACATCTGTATGTGTATGAACGTTTAGAGGACAGCATGCTTATTAACCGGGAGTTAGTCACGGCGGGAGTGCTGCCGCGGGAGATGAAGGTGAATCAGGAGGAATTAGAGAGCTATTTCCTGAATCTTACCTCTGCATAGCAGATAGAACATGTTGTTAAAAGTAGGAAAAATATTTGTGATATCAGGGGAAAAGCAAAGCTTTGGAAAGGATAGAGATATGTGTAATACAATACGAATGGAATTATATAAATTATTTCGAATGAAATCATTTTTCGTGCTGGCAATCATTACCATTGCAATGGTGGTTTTGACGGCGGCATTTCTGGTGGACGATATAGAAGAGAATACGCAGGCACAGTCAACCCAGATCATAGGGATCAATGGCACGGAAAACGGACAGGAGGATAACTCTGTGCAATTTGGTATTTCAGAAAGCGTAGAGGGGATGGATGTGGATAATCTGGCGGTATTGGAGATTTATGGACAGCATTTATCTTCCGGCCTTTTTATCCTGTTTAATGTAATCTTTCTGGTTCTTTATGTGACGGCAGATATCAAAAACGGATACATTAAAAATATAGGAGGACAAGTAAAACACCGCAGCAGTCTCATCTGGTCAAAATGGGCGGCGGCAGCGGCATATGTACTGGTGTTTGATGTGGTAACATTTCTCGTGGAAGCGGTCAGCATGAGGATCAGTCTGGGATATCTGCATTGGGGAAGCTTTCAGACGTATCTTCCGTATATTGGCATTCAGGTGGTTTTGCAGTACAGTTTTCTGGTTGCCTGCATGACGATCACCATGGTACTTCGCAGCCGTGCCTTTGGTATGCTGGCGGGAACCTGCCTTAGTATGGGGGTGGCCGGACTGATCTGCACCGGTCTTGATGCGGTATGTGACAGGTTCTTTTCTGTTAAGGATCTTCACTTGGAAAATTATCTGCTTACCACAAAAATGTCGGAGCTGTTGCCGGGAGCAGGGGCGGCCCAGATTCGGAATATTTTGCTTCTGGCGGTGGCCTATCTGGTGGTGTCCACATTGGTCAGCCTTGTATCGGTAGAGAAGAGAGATCTGCTCTGATGACAAGGGCAAAACCAGATAACAATGGAGTGATCCGTGGCGTTGTATCAGTGATCAGCAGGCAGAGAAAGGATGATAGATGGATATGATAGTGACAGGTTTGGCGATAGGTTTTGGGATTCTTGCGGTGCTTCTGGGACTCATCCTGCGAAAGCTGATCTGGCAGATCCGGGATCTGGAGCGGCAGATCAGTTTTTTGGAGGAGAAGCAGAGCAACGGAGATGTGGTCTGTGATATCCGCTTTGGCGGAATTGGCGGGCTGACAGACACCTTAAACCGGGTGTTTGAACAGCAGAAATCCAGACGGCAGCAGTGGATCCGGAACGAAAACCGCATTGCGCAGACGTATACGAACCTGTCTCATGATATCCGGACACCGTTAACGTCTCTGGACGGTTACTTTCAGCTTCTGACACAGACGGACGATCAGGAGGCACAGCAAAGATATCTGCGGATCATACAGGAGAGGATTCATGCTCTGCGGGATATTCTGGAGGAGCTGTTTATGTTTACCAGACTGGAGAGCCGGACGTATGAAATGAAGCTGGAAAAATGTGATTTTAATGCGATTTTGAAAGAAACATTGTTTTCTTATTATGAGGAATGGGAAAACAGCGGCATAGAACCGAAATTTGACATTCCGGAAGGAAAGATGTTTGTGCAGGGAAATGAACCGGCGATCCGGCGGATCCTGCAGAATATTATCAAAAACGTACTGGATCATGGAGGGAGATCGGTTGGAATCTCCCTTTCCGCCATGGAAGGACAGGTGTGTGTCACGGTTCAGAACCGGGTAGCGCATCCGGAGGAAATCGATGTAAGCCGGATTTTTGAACGGTTCTATAAAGCGGATCCGGCGAGAAGCCGGACTTCGACGGGACTGGGCATGGCGATCGCACGGGAGTTGACGGAATATATGAACGGCAGTATCTCTGCTTCGCTGGAGGAAAATATTTTTCAGTTAAAGCTTCAGATTCCGATGGTATAACTTTTCATTATCTTTCATATGATAAAAGAGACGATTGCAAATGGGGGAGGTATCTATGGAAGATAAGCTTGAGGAGATCATCAGACAGTATCCCTGTCAGGTCAGGTCGAGACGACGGACGAGAGGGGCCTTTCTGCTGGAGACCGATCAGGGGCTCCGCCTTTTGAAGGAATGTTCCGCCAGTCAGGCAAGGATTGAATTTGAGGAAAGGGTCAAGGAGCAGCTGATCCGTCAGGGAAATCTGCCGGTAGATCATACATATAAAAACAATCGGGAAGAATATTTTACAAAGGATAATTACCGCAATAACTGGGTGATGCGTCAGTGGTATGCCGGAGTGGAATGTGATATGAAGGATCATCCATGTGTAATGCGCTGTGCCGGACACCTGGGGAGGCTTCATGCACTTCTGGAGCTTGGCGGGGCAGAGAAAGGCGTTTACATTCAGAAGGAAAGCATCCGGCAGGAAATGGAACGCCACAATAAAGAAATGAAACGTGTCCGCAGTTACATTCGCGGCAAAAAACAGAAAAACGAAATGGAGATCTGTCTGCTGGAAGCATTTGATATTTTCTACGGGCAGGCCTGTCTGGCGCAGAGTCTTTTACAGGAATGCGGTTATGAAGAGTTGTGGAACAAAACTCTGGCAAAGGGGCTGGTGCGTCATGGTAGCTATACCTATCATAATGTGCTGTTTATGGGAAAAGATATAGCAACGACAAATTTTGACAAGGCAGAAATCGGCATACAGGTCAGGGATTTATATGATCTTTTACGTAAAGCGATGGAAAAAAATGCATGGCATCCGGAGCTTGGCCGTTGCCTGATCCAGACGTATGACAGGGAGCGGAGTATGGAAGACAGCGAAAAAACAGTGCTTTATGCCATGCTTCTTTATCCGGAAAAATACTGGAAGCTTGTAAACTTTTACTATAACAGCCGGAAATCCTGGATGTCCTCTAAGAATTTGGAGAAACTGTTAAAGATACGGGGGCAGGAGGAACAGAGAACCCGTTTTCTGAAGGAGGTAAAAGGGATATTGATGTGAACGGATGGCTGTGTTAAAATGTTTGCTGGACAGACAGAGCCTGATGAGGCTTAAGATGATGTACAGATTACGATAAGATTGGTTGAGGCTGCCGTAACCGGTGGCAGAATAATGAGGTTTCCTATGAAAAGTAATAAAATCTGGCGCGTCCTGCTATGTCTGGGCGCGTTTTTTATGTGGAGTTCGATGCTGGCGGGATGCGGGCCGGCTCAGGAGCAGCGGACCACGAGAGTGGACCGCAACGGTGGTGCCACGGAGGCACCCGCCAGTACAGAAGGAGTTGTAGTTACCAATGATACGGCGACAAGGCAGCTGACCCTGCGGGATCTGGGCAGTGATATTGAAACGGTCATTGCCTATGATGCCACGGCCACTATGACAGACCGCTACGGTCAGGAGCGGGATGGCAGTGAGATTGAGGTGGGAGAGATCATTGAAGTCAAATATGATCCGTCAAGTGGCAAACTGCTGGCTACGGATATTCCGGAGGACGTATGGGAGTATCAGGAAGTAGATGATTACAAATTTGACAGTGATGAGAGCAGCCTTTCCTTTGCAGACCGCAAGTACAAATATACGGATCAGACGTTCTTTTCCTCTGACGGAAAGCCTATTGAAATGATGGAGATCAATAAGCAGGATGTCCTGACGGTGCGGGGAACAGGATACAACGTGTATTCCGTGGTGAAAAGCAGGGGACACGGATACATTCGATTGTCTCATTATAAGGATTTTATCGGTGGCATGATCGAGGTAGGAGACAGTATGATCTTACCGGTTACCAAAAATATGCTGATCACAGTGGGGGAAGGCTCATATAAAGTGATCCTCAGCAAGAATCATTCTGCAGCGGTAAAAAATGTCACAGTGCATAATGACAAAGAGGTTACACTGGATTTCAGTGATTATGAGCCGGCAGACAGCAAGGTCGGTGTGATCACCTTTGATATCAAGCCGGCAGGGGCAGATCTTACGATCAACGGTACAGCCGTTTCCTATAGAAGACCAATTGCCTTGGCGTATGGAGTTTATCAGGTGAAGGTTGCAATGACAGGCTATACGACCTATACCGGCACGCTGGATGTGGAGGAGAAGGCATCCACTGTCAGGATCGATCTGGTGGAGGAAAAGGCAGATACCACAAAAACCACGGCAAAGCCGTCATCCACAAGCAGCAAAACGAGTACGGATGACACCGACAGTACGACCAGGACCAAGAAAATGGACAGTGACCATACCATTACAGTGTCTGCGCCGGAGGGGGCAGAGGTTTATCTGGACAATGTATACAAGGGACTGGCTCCATGCACCTTTACGAAGGTGATCGGTTCCCAGACCATTACCCTGCGAAAGGACGGTTACACCACGAAGAGTTATTCTGTGGATGTGCTGGACGACGATCAGGATGTGAAATTCAGTTTTTCGGATCTGGGTGTTAAGGAGGAAGCTGCGGAAACAACTGCAACTCCGGCACCTTAGAGAGGGGTATTATCAAAAGATTTACAAAATGGTCACAATTTCTGGTTGACAATATCCACTTTTGCATACAAAATAATAGATGGAAAATCAGGCATATGCCATCACTGATAGGAGGAAAAAACATGGACTACAAAGACATCTACAAGGAGTGGCTGAGCAATCCTTACTTTGATGAGGATACCAAAAAGGAGCTGCAGGACATCGCAGATAACGACAATGAGATCAAAGAGCGTTTTTACATGGATCTTGAGTTTGGAACCGCTGGTTTGCGTGGAATCATTGGTGCCGGAACCAATCGTATGAATATTTACACGGTTCGTAAGGCAACACAGGGTCTTGCAAATTATATCAACAAAGCGGGCAAGGCATCTCAGGGAGTAGCCATTGCTTTTGATTCCCGTCATATGTCACCGGAGTTTGCAGATGAGGCAGCACTTTGCCTGGCGGCAAACGGCATCAAGGCATATGTATTTGAATCCCTTCGTCCGACACCGGAGCTTTCCTTTGCTGTTAGAGAGCTGGGCTGTGTGGCAGGTATTAATGTAACGGCGAGCCACAATCCGCCGGAGTACAACGGATACAAGGTATACTGGGAGGACGGTGCCCAGATCACACCACCACATGATACCGGTATCATGGATGAGGTTAAGGCAGTAACCGACTGGAATACAGTCAAGACTATGGATAAGGCAGACGCTGTGGCAAAGGATCTCTATGAGAATATTGGCGCAGCAATTGATGATAAATATATTGAAGAGCTGAAAAAGCAGGTTATTCACTGGGACAGCATTAAAGAAGTTGGAAAGGATCTCAAGATCGTCTATACACCGCTTCACGGAACCGGTAACATTCCTGCCAGAAGAGTGCTGAAAGAGATTGGTTTTGAGAACGTATATGTTGTGCCGGAGCAGGAGCTTCCGGACGGAGATTTCCCAACCGTCAGCTATCCAAACCCAGAGGCAGCAGAGGCATTTGAACTGGCTCTCAAGCTTGCCAAGGAGAAGGATGCCGATCTTGTTCTTGCAACAGACCCGGATGCGGATCGTCTCGGTGTATATGTTAAGGATACCAAGAGTGGCGGGTATATTACGCTCACCGGTAATATGTCCGGCTGTCTGCTGGCAGATTATGAGATCTCCCAGAGAAAAGAGACACAGGGACTTCCTGCTGATGGAAAGCTGATCAAGACGATTGTTACCTCTAACCTTGCAGATGCTATTGCAAAGGATTACGGCGTAGATCTGATCGAGGTGCTGACAGGATTTAAGTATATTGGACAGCAGATCCTGAATTTTGAGACGACCGGAAAGGGAACATACCTGTTTGGTTTTGAGGAGAGCTACGGATGCCTGATCGGTACCCATGCCCGTGATAAGGATGCGATCGTGGCAACGATGGCACTTTGCGAGGCAGCAGCATATTACAAGACAAAGAATATGACTCTGTGGGATGCAATGCTGGCATTGTATGAGAGAGTCGGATATTATAAAGATGGTGTTCAGTCAGTGACCATGAAGGGGATCGAAGGTCTTGCTAAGATTCAGGAGATCATGACAACACTCCGCGAGAATCCGCCGAAAGAGTTCTGTGGTCATAAGGTAACATCCTTCCGTGATTATCAGAAGGATATCATTACAGATATTGCAACCGGCGAGACAAAGCCGACAGGACTTCCGAAGTCAAATGTGCTTTACTTCGATATGACAGACAATGTATGGATGTGTGTACGTCCATCCGGTACAGAGCCGAAGGTGAAGTTCTATTACGGTGTAGTAGGCACTTCTCTGGAGGATGCCGATGCTAAGTCTGAGGCAATGGCAAAGGCGGTATCAGAAATGGTTGCCAATATGTAAGTTTTGAACCGGCAGACGATATTTGCAGAAGTGATCGTCTTACAATAGAGTTAAAAAGAGGCTTCCTTATTCCGGGGATTTCCGGAGAGGAAGCCTCTTTTGTATTTCTGTGGGAAAAGATGAGATCAGCCACGATCTGTCCGGAAGGCAAAACATCCGGCAAAATGTTTACGATGCCGTCTGATGCATTTTCCGATAGGTGTTTGGAGTACAGCCATACCGTTGAAGAAACATTTTGGAATAGTAGCTTAAATGATTAAAACCGCAGGAGGTGGCAATCTGTGTGATGCTGAAGGTGGTATCACTCAAAAGATTGCAGCTGATCTCCATACGATAATCATTGAGAAAGGAGATCGGCGACTGCGACAGGTACTTCTGAAAGATCTTGCAGCACTTGCTGCGGCTGACCATGCCCGCAGAGGCGATATCCTCCAGAGTGATGTGCTCCTGATAATGCTGGTAAATATAGGATACCATCTGCTTCTGTATCTGGATATCAGGATTCTCCTGGTTGGAGGTTACATTGTCTTCGATATTACAGTTCTCATAGAGAATGCTCCACATTTCATAAAAGTATCCCAGAAGCTGAAATTCGTGGCAGCTTTTGTCCTGCTTCCGGCAAAGACGGATATTCTCAAAAAGCTGTGTAAGCACAGCGCCGGAAGGAGAGTTGTTTTCTATGATCACGATATCCGTGGCATAATTTAAGATAGGGAGTACATATCTTCGGTACATATAATTGCTTGCTTTTAAAAGCTCCGGATGGATCAGAAGCACCATAAACTCACATTCGTGCTGATCATGGTCATATCCATAATGAAGCTGGCGGGAATTTATAAAAATCGTATCACCTTTTTTGAAGAGATAATGACGGCCGTTTACGTCATAGTTCATCTCTCCATCAAAGATATACAGAAGTTCCACATCATCATGCCAATGGCAGAGAGCACGCATATCTGTGTAGTTTGACAGTAATCTTTCCTGAACGGCGTAGGAGATTTCAGGAGAGTCATAATGAATGATTTCCGAAGCGTCCTGCATAATTTCTATATCGATCATTTGTAAATATCCTCCACGAAAAAGATACAAAAGTTATAAATATCGTTACAAAACTGATAGCATTGTCCTTTTATTCATTGTAACATATTTTTATGAAAGAAAGAATACATAGTTGCACGAAGAAAAAGGAGGAAATGATTATGGGACGTAAACGTTTCAAAAAGCTTACCGCTTTGACGCTGGCAGTGGCAATGGTATTTACCATGAACGGAATGAGCACATTGTCATCATCAGCAAAGGTCAAAGCAAAGAAGAAGGCAGCACTCAATAAGACTTCTCTTTCCTTAAAAGTAGGACAGACAAAGAAGCTGACCGTTAAGAATAAACCGGCTAAGGCAAAATTAAAATGGTCTACCAGCAATAAGAAGGTTGCAACCGTGAAAAACGGTAAGGTAAAGGCAGTCAAAAAGGGATCTGCAAAGATTACCTGTAAGGTGACCTACAAGAACAAAGGAAAAAAGGTTACGAAGAAACTGACAGCAAAGGTCAAGGTTACTGCAAAGAAGGCAGCAGCAACCGCTACACCGGCAAGTAGTGCAGTAGTATCCGGTGCACCTGCACCATCTACGGCACCATCTACGGCACCATCTACGGCACCATCTGCTGTACCGTCTGCAGCAGCGCCAAGCCAGAAACCGGCAGCAAAGCCGACAGCTACAGCAGAGCCGATGAATGATCCGGCATGGAAGTCTACGCTGGCACCGGCAGTACCGGATGAGAAGACACAGGAGCTGTTAAAGCAGTCCAATGTAGGTGAGGAGCACAAGTCGGCAAACGGTATCACCACAAAGGATAACGGACTGATGAGAAAAGAGCTTTCCTCTCAGGATCTGATGAGTGTTATGGGTCTTGGATGGAATTTGGGCAACCAGATGGAGCAGTCCAACTGCATGGGCAACTGGAAAACAGTTACGGAATGCGAGACAAGTGCAGGTAATCCGGTAGCAACGCAGCAGACATTTGATGGTCTCAAGAGCTACGGTATAAATACTGTGCGTGTTCCTGTAGCCTGGTCAAACTTTGTATCTGATGATGGCACATACACGATCAATGAGGAGCTTTTCAATCGTGTAGAGGAGGTCATCAACTACGCATTAAACGATGAAATGTATGTTATCATCAACATCCACTGGGATGGCGGATGGTGGGGAATGTTTGGTGCAGAGGAGATCGACGCCAAGGAAACACCGATCCGGGATGAAGCATGGAAGAAGTATAAAGCATTCTGGACACAGATTTCAGAGCGTTTTAAAGAGTATTCGGATCATTTGATCTTCGAGGGTGCAAACGAAGAGCTGAGTGGCCGTCTGAATGATGATTATCAGCATCCGGAGAAAGGTCAGGCAAACCAGACCGGTAAGCTTGCAAAGGATGCCAATGATATTTACAAGATGGTAAATGAGATCAACCAGACATTTGTCAACATCGTAAGAGAGAGCGGCGGAAACAACGCATATCGCCACCTTCTGATTCCAGGTACAGGAAATGAGTCCTGCGTAATCGGTGGATATGCAAGCGATACCTATCAGACAGACGGAACCATGGATGATCGTTACAAGATGCCTAAGGATACAGAGGAGAATGGTCATTCTAAGCTCAGCGTATCTGTACATTATTACGATCCTACGGATTATGGTCTTTCTGCAACCTCTACAACTACATGGGGTTACCGTGACAGTTGGGGAACCGAGAAGGATTATGAGTATATGTCAAACATGCTTGGCCGTATGAAGAAATTCACAGATGATGGCTATGCCGTTATCGTTGGCGAGTGTGGATGCGTTAAGGGTTACAAGGACAACGTCATTGATTTCACAAGAGAGCTGTTTACACAGTGTCTGAACAGAGGATACTGTCCGGTACTTTGGGATGAGGGTCATTATTTCGAGAGAGAAAAGGGCTACTTTGCATATGGCGATGTTGGACAGCTTTTTGCAGAAATGACCGGATCTACACCAAAGATTCCGGATGGCGTTAAACTGATCAATACAGGCATTTCCGTTGTGCCAACAGTGGCAAATCCAAACCCTAAGGTAGTTTATACCTGGACCGGTGAATTTATGAGACATACCGGTGATGGCGAGATTCCGGGAAAGATTTATGCAGAGAGAGGCGATCTCTTTGATATGACATATCACGGCATTGGTTATACCACAAGTATTACGGATAGTAACGGCAATCCGACGGATGCACTGCAGGCACTGATTAACGAGGAATTCTGGAATATTCATCTGACTACAGACTGGAGCCAGATCGAGGAGCCTTGTATCCGCGTATATCCAATGGATAATGAGGTAAGTAAGAGTGCCGATCTTCAGATTGGTTATATGAAGAAGGAGAATGGAAGAATCAGCTTTGATGTAGACTATGACCAGAAGACAGGTCAGATGTGGGTTGGTAAATATGTGAAGCTGGATGCAGATGCCCTGAAAGGAAAGTATCATTGGCTTTGGGTTACAACCAACACATATACCGGATGCTCTTTTGTAAAGATTGAGATCTGTGATGGTGCATATAATGCAGACGGAAGCAGATATGGCAACTAATTAGTGTTTCTTCCTTAAACAAGATGATATAAATTTGCAATGGGTAAGGCAGGGTTTCCTTTTTTGGAACTCTGTCTTATTCATTGACGAATTTCTATCAATCAATTATAATAGTAACACAAGCTTTTTTAGAAACCTTCTATGCAAATTGTGTAGGAGGTTTTCGTTATTTGAGTGTATTTTCGTACTGCGAAATGTGCCGGCACGGCAGGAATATGGCGCTCAGGCCGGACAGGGGGTACAGGTATCGCAAATGTTTCAAATCTGCGATATCTGCACATATAATGATTGGAGGAGACTATGCAGGAGAAGTTAGATCAGTGGATCAATTGGGTGGAATATGATGAATTGCGGGAGGGCAGGCATAACGCCCCTCACAATATTCTTGGATTACATGATTTTGGAAAGGGACAGATTTTTACCGTGTATCGTCCGGAGGCAAAGGCGGTTACGGTGACAGATATGCGGGGAAACCATCCGACCGAGCTGGAGGAGGTAGAGCCGGGCAGTGGTTTCTTTGGAAAGTATGTAGAGACACGCAAAAAATTAAAGGCACCGTATCTTCTGAATATTAAATACGGTGAGGATGACGTGGTAGTGACAGCAGATCCGTACTGCTTTGCACCACAGATTTCCAGCCTGGATCTTTATCTTTTTGCAGAGGGAAAGCATTATCAGATCTTTGATAAGCTGGGAGCGCATCCGATGGAGATCAATGGCGTCAAGGGTACTTACTTCGCGGTATGGGCACCTCACGCCAGAGCTGTGAGTGTTGTGGGTAATTTCAACATGTGGGATGGCAGGCTTCATCCGATGCGTACGCTGGAGGTATCCGGGGTATATGAGCTGTTTATTCCGGGAGTAGAGCCGTGGGCTGTTTACAAGTACCAGATCCTGACCCGTACCGATGAGATTTTGATGAAAGCCGATCCTTATGCAAATTGTGCAGAGCTTCGTCCGAATAATGCTTCCGTGGTAGCAGATCTCAGAGGCTTCCGCTGGACCGACCGGAAATGGATGACCAGCCGCCGGAAGGAAACAAGAGACAGCCGCCGCAAGGAGCCTATGGCGATCTACGAAGTGCATCCGGGTTCCTGGCGCAAAAAGGACGATGGCACAGAGGATGGTTTTTATAATTACAGAGAGCTTGCAGTAGAACTGGCTGCTTATGTGAAGGAGATGGGATATACCCATGTCGAGCTGATGGGGATTGCAGAGCATCCGTTTGACGGTTCATGGGGATATCAGGTGACCGGATATTATGCACCGACACGCCGGTACGGATCCCCGGAGGATTTTATGTATTTTGTGGATTATATGCACAACCAGGGAATCAGTGTCATCCTTGACTGGGTGCCGGCACATTTTCCGCGGGATGCACATGGTCTCGCAAAGTTTGATGGCCAGGCACTTTACGAGCATCCGGACAAACGCCGTGGAGAGCATCCACACTGGGGCACCCTAATCTTCAATTACAAGAAAAAAGAAGTAGAAAATTTCCTTTTGGCCAATGGTCTGTTCTGGCTGAAGAAGTTCCATGTCGATGGTCTTCGTGTGGATGCGGTAGCTTCCATGCTTTATTTGGATTACGGCAAGAATGATGGGGAGTGGCTGCCAAATGAAAAGGGCGGCAATGAGAACTTTGATGCGATCCATCTGTTCCAGCATATGAATCAGGTATTTGAGAAGGAAGAACCGGGAACATTGGTCATTGCGGAGGAGTCTACCGCATGGGCCGGTGTGACTTCGCCGGCACAGATGGGCGGCTTAGGCTTCCTGTTCAAATGGAATATGGGCTGGATGAATGACTTTCTGGAGTATATGCATATGGATCCGTTGTTCCGTGGACCAAATCACGGACGGCTGACCTTTAGTCTGCAGTATGCATACAGTGAAAACTTTATTCAGGTGCTTTCTCATGATGAGGTAGTCCATGGCAAGGGCTCGATGATCAATAAGATGCCGGGAGAGCTGGATGCGAAGTTTGCAAACCTGCGAACTGCATATGGCTTTATGTATGGTCATCCGGGCAAGAAGCTTTTGTTTATGGGACAGGAGTTTGCACAGTTCCGTGAGTGGAGCGAGGCGAGAAGTCTTGACTGGGATCTGCTGGGTGAGGAAAGAAATCATCAGATGCAGGATTATGTCAAGGCATTAAATAAATTATATCAGGAGTACGATGCTCTTTATACCAATGATTGTGATCCGATCGGTTTTGAATGGATCAGTTGTGAAAATGCAGATATGAGCGTAGTAACCTTTGTACGTCGTGGAGCAACGGCCCAAAAGCAGCTTCTGTTCCTGTGTAACTTTACTCCGGTTACAAGAGAAGATATGCTGTTTGGTGTTCCTTGTCCGGGAACCTATAAAGAAATCTTATCTTCCGATGAAGAGCGGTTTGGTGGAACCGGTATTGTAAATCCAAAGGTACTTACGGCAAAGCAGGAGTCTTGCGATGGCAGGGAATATTCAATCCGGATGACATTGCCGCCACTTTCTGTAACTGTGTATGAGTATGACTATAAAGAGAAATAATCAGACAGGGATGAATTTATAGCCGGGAACAGGGAATTGTTCCCGGCTATATAACATAGCGGAGTACAACGGGAATGAATCATTTATTTGTTGATATAGCTTCCGGACACATATCCCGTGATGACAGTGTTTTTCTTGGTGGAGAAAGCAACCCGGTACCAGGTTGCTTTTTTAACCCGTTTTGTTCCCAGCAGAGGAAGTGCTGTATTTTTCGGAATACTGGTGAGCAGCCTGCCGGAGGTGCCGGCCGTTTTACGAAGATTCAATTTTGCCGTGGTGATTCCCTGCGTATAATAGGTCAGACCGGATCTGGTACGGCTGTAACCGTCATAAACCTTAGAAGAAACGTAATAACGGAAATGATGGAACTTGTTGCCGTTCTTGCGGTATGTCACTCCCACATATTCCAGAGGCATGCCTTTTTTCACAGTCATCAGTTTTGCAGATGACTTCAGCGGCTTTTTGTAAAGTACAAAGTTTTTCTTTGTAATACCGGACTGGCAGGATGCCTTTGTGGCGGCAGTGATCAGTGCGTACTCAGAGTAAACGGTTTTGTCGGAATTCTTATGAAAAGCACGGACTTTATAGTAATATTCATGATTCTTGGAAAGACCGCTGTTCGTCCAGGAGGTAGTATCGCCATCTGCAAGCTGCTTTACTTTTTTGTAGGAACCGTTATAGCTGTCCTTACGGTAGATCTGATAGCCGTCGGCGTCCTCGACGTCATCCCAGGAGAGAACCAGTTTCTTGGAGTGGGATTTGGCAGAGAGGTTTTCTACATCGTCCAGACTGTCAATATCATCCGGTGTCGGTGTTGCCGTAGCGATCGCACCCTGTGTAGTTCCGTGGGAAAAAACAGGAGAAGATGGACTTCCGAGAGTATACCAGTAATTCATGTCCACCTTTGTAGAGATTCCATTAACGGAACCGCTGCTGGAGTACTGCCACATAGAGTAATTTCCGTAGAAGCTGGCGGTAGAATTATTTACAATATTATTATATCTGGCAACCCAGATCTCATATTTCTGACTGAGTCCCACACCATCCAGATTATTGTTCAGATCGCTGATGTTGGCGTAGATCATAGGGGTATAACCGTTTTGCTTTACCAGGTCGCAGAACGCCGTACAGATGGTCGTATTAGTTTCCTGGGAGAGTCCGCCGTGACGGCTGTTGCTGTTAAGCTCCCAGTCAATGACAACCGGCATGGTAATAGAAGTTTTGTATGGGGCAAGCTTGTCAACAACATACTGCGCCTCCTGAACTGCCTCATCCACATTGATGGCCTCGGTCCAGAAGTAAACACCAAGAGGCATGCCGGCGGCAATGGCATCCTGCATATATGCGGCAAATTTGGAGTCGGTCACCAGGGAGCCGTTGGAATATCCGCGATAGCCAAGACGCAGAATAGCAAAATCAATACCGGCTGCTTTTACATTCTCCCAGTTGATATCACCCTGGTGATAGGAAACATCAATGCCGTTATAAATATTCAGACCATCGTGATCCGAAGCATGAGTGTAGGTTTTGCCGGTATAGCTGCTGACGGTGGATGCGTATCCCTTTAAACGGGAACCGGCAGGATTTACCGATAGAAATCCGGAGGTATCTGTCGTGCCGGAGGACCGGGTGCTGACAGAATTCGTTTCATTTTCTGTATTTCCGCTGATATTTTCCTCGGCGGCAGGCTCGTAGGCGCCGGAAAGACGCTCGTAGCCGGGATCGTTTTCCTCCGGTGGAAGCTCGCTTGCGGCAGGGTCAGCCTGTGTGGCGATCTGAGCGATCTGCTGATCTGCTGCGGAAACAGTCCGTGGGATGCCGGACAGGGATGAAACGATCATGGAAACACTCAGCAGAGTGCTGATTAAAAAATTTTTTCTCATAAATACCTCCTAAGTATCGTCAAATATTTTCTATGAAAAAAATATTCAATTAAAAATTATTGCGTGAGTTCATATGTATCAGCCTGACGTAAACAAATATAAGTAGAAAAAAAGCCCCAACCCGATAGACATCTATCAAATTAGGACCTTCAATGCGCGATCAGGGGTTCGAACCCTGGACACCCTGATTAAGAGTCAGGTGCTCTGCCAGCTGAGCTAATCGCGCTCACTCGTCTTTGCGACAACGAACTTATTATATACAACCTTATGACAAAATGCAACCCCTTTTTTGAAAAAAATACAAAAAATTGTAAAATTTTTTTGAAGAAGGAAGGGGAAGTATTTGCAATGCATAGGAATCGTGCTATAATTACTCCAAAAATATTAAAAATAAAGAAGGATTTCATATGTATAAAACAAAATTTACAAAGGGCATTCATCGTCTGCTGATGCTGCTTTTATGCGTCAGTATACTTTCATGGCCGGTGGGAAATGTACAGGCCATAGGCAAAACAACGGCAGCCGTGAGCAAACGCACAAAGACGACGGCAGAGCTTACGATCCGGAAGATATCCGGAGTGACAGGATATCAGGTATTTCTTTCCAATTCCCGCAAGGGCAGATATGCGCAGGTGGGAGCCACCAGAACAGCTTCCTTCAAACTCAGCAAGCTGAAGAAAAACAAAGCATATTATGTAAAAGTGCGTGCGTATAAGACTTCCGGTTCCAGGATCGTAACCGGCAAGTATTCCGGGATCATCAAGATCAATAAGTATGTAGTGGTTACCCTGGCCGATAAGTATGCGGCACAGGTACTGGAGCTTGTCAATGCAGAGAGAGCAAAGGAAGATCTCCCGGCGTTAAAGGCCAGCGATGCATTAAATAAAGCTGCCAATATCCGGGCGAAGGAACTGGTCACAGAGAATTCTCCCAACAGACCGGATGGCAGAAACGGCTGCAGTGTTTTGACAGATGAGAAGATTGTCTATGAGACAGCAGGAGAAAATATTGCTTCCGGATGTAAGACCCCGAAGGATGTTGTAGAGAAGTGGCTGGAGGATGCAGGTCATCGTGCCCAGATCATGTCATCCGATTATACCTATATGGGGGTAGGATATTATGAGACCACCAAAGGAGATCAATACTACTGGTCTCAGTTATTTATGGACTGACAGAAACGGGTATTCAAAATTATTGAAAAAATTTGAAAAAAGGGGTTGCATTCTTCTGAAGAATCTGTTATTATAGCAAAGTCGCTTGCGAAAGCACAGCGACATAAGCGCGATTAGCTCAGCTGGCAGAGCACCTGACTCTTAATCAGGGTGTCCAGGGTTCGAACCCCTGATCGCGCATTATATATGGAGCATCTGATATTTATATCAGGTGCTTTTTTCTTTGCAGTAAATATTCCCGTTGTGATTGACGGTGCAGTAAACCATTCCCTTGAAAAAACACAAAAGAATGGTATACTTGTATGTAAGACAAAAGGGCGGTCAGACAACGAAGACCGCATGACGGACATAGTACAGAATGGAGGTTCCGCAATGATAGCAAAGAAGATGGTAAAGTATGTAGAGGGTAGTTCTGTTACCAGAGCAATGTTTGAGGAAGGCAAGAAAATGGCTGCAAAATATGGGGCAGAGAATGTCTATGATTTCAGTCTGGGCAATCCCAGCGTGGAGCCGCCTGTCGCAGTAAAAAATGCAATCTGCGAAATTCTGGAAAAGGAAGCCCCATGTTATGTCCATGGATATATGAATAACTCCGGCTATGAGACAGTCCGCAGTGCCATTGCAGCTTCCCTGAATAAGCGTTTCGGGACTTCTTTTGGGGAGCAGAATATACTGATGACCGTGGGAGCGGCCGGAGGACTCAATGTTGTGTTGAAGACGCTGCTTGATCCGGAGGATGAGGTGATTGCCTTCGCTCCGTATTTTGGAGAATATAATAACTATGTGGCAAACTTCGACGGCAAAATGGTTGTGGTATCTCCGAATCCACCGACATTCCAGCCGGATGTGGCAGAATTTGAGAGCAAGATCACCCCGAAGACAAAGGCGGTTATCGTGAATAATCCAAATAATCCGACCGGTGTTGTCTATAGTGAGGAAACCATTCGGGCGATGGCGGAGGTGATGGAGCGCAAGCAGAAGGAATACGGTACAGCGATCTATCTGATCGCAGATGAGCCATACCGGGAGCTTGCATATGATGGTGTTACGGTGCCGTATCTGACGAAATATTATGACAATACGATCGTGGGTTACTCCTACAGCAAGTCACTGTCGCTGCCGGGAGAGCGTATCGGTTATCTGGTGATTCCTGATGAGGTGGATGATTTTGAAAATGTAATCTGTGCGGCAAATGTGGCAAACCGTATTTTGGGCTTTGTCAATGCACCTTCGCTGATGCAGCTTGCCGTGGCAAAATGTCTGGAAGAGCAGACAGATGTGGCGGCTTATGACACAAACCGTAAGATGCTTCTGGATGCATTGACAGAGTATGGTTATGAGGTGGTCAAGCCGGAGGGAGCATTTTATCTCTGGGTTAAGACGATGGAGGAGGATGACACGGCATTTGTGGCAAGAGCCAAGGAGTACAATCTGCTGGTGGTACCGGGCAGCTCCTTTATGTGTCCGGGATATGTGCGGATCGCATACTGCGTAGATCCGGAGATGATCAAACGGTCCCTGCCTGCCTTTGAGAAGCTGGCGCAGAGCTATCAGTAATTTGTAAGAGCCAATATATTAACTACACAGAAATGAGGATGAGCAATGAGTACATGGAGAGACAACTTACGGACAATTGAGCCATATGTGCCGGGAGAGCAGCCAAATCTGCCGGATATGGTCAAGCTGAACACCAACGAGAACCCATATCCCCCATCACCAAAGGTGGTAGAGACATTAAAGAATTTTGACTGTGACAGTCTCCGGCTTTATCCGGATCCAAATTCGCAGGTATTGGCAGATGCGCTGGCAAATTGTTATGGTCTGCAGAGTGATCAGGTTTTTCTGGGGGTCGGGTCAGATGATGTACTTGCCATTGCGTTTATGACATTTTTCAATTCGAAAAAGCCAATCCTGTTTCCGGATATTACATATTCCTTCTATGATGTCTGGGCAGAGCTGTTTCAGATTCCATATGAGAGACCGGCTTTGGATGACCACTTTGATCTGATACCGGAGGATTATTACAAAGAAAACGGCGGCGTTGTGATCGCCAATCCAAATGCACCGACCGGTGTCCTGCAGAGCCTGGATTTCCTGCGGGATGTGATCGAGCATAACCGGGATGTAGTTGTGATCATTGATGAAGCATATGCGGACTTTAGCGGAAGCTCTGCACTGGAGCTTACCAAAGAATATGACAATGTGCTGATCGTACAGACCTATTCCAAATCCCGTTCACTGGCAGGAATGCGTATCGGATATGCCATAGGTAATCCGGAGCTGATCCGTGCAATGAATGATGTGCGCTATTCCTACAACAGTTATCCGATGACCAGGCTTTCCGTGGCGCTTGGTGCGGCAGCACTGGAGGATGAAGCATATTTCCGGGAGACGGTTACCAAGGTGATCGAAACGAGAGAGTGGACCAAAAAGGAATTGAAGCGGCTGGGATTTTCCTTCCGGGATTCCCAGACCAACTTTATCTTTGCGACTCATGAGATCGTACCGGCGCAGACGATATTCGATGTACTGCGGGAGAAACACATCTTCGTGCGCCATTTCGGACAGAAACGGATCGAGAATTATCTGAGGATCTCCATTGGAACACAGGCGGAGATGGAGCGGTTTATCCGGGAAACAGAACAGATCATAGCTCAGAACAGATAATGAAATATGGCAAGAGACAGTTTTGAGCAAAAACAGACTCGCATAGATTTCGTGCGGGTACAATAATGAAATATTTAAGAGATTGTAATGACGGCAGAGGCATGAAAAACAGTTCCCTCGTGGGAAAACGTGCCGGTGCCGTCATATTTTTTGCAGATCTGCCGTACACTTAGAAGACCATAGCCTGTATGGTCTTTTTTGGTGGAAAGATAAGTGTCCTGTGCTTGCTCTACCACACCGTCAAAACTGTTGTCTACGGTGATGATAAACTGGTTGCCCTGAACCCGCATATGGACATGGATGTATTTGTGGCCGGAAATGGCGTGACGGGCTCCATTTAAAGCATTTTCCAACAGATTTCCCAGCAGGGCAGAAAGATCCGTGTCGGAGATGGACAGCTCCGGAAGTACAGGAATGGCGGTTACAAATTCAATGGATTCCTCCCGGCAGATTCTGTGGTAGTGATGCAGGAGAATATTGATGATCGTATGATTGGAGTATTGAGGAATGGCAAGCGTATCCAGATGTTTTAAATGATCTGCAAGATATTCTGTCAGTTTATTGTAATTTTGTTCCGCCGCAAACCCCTGGATTACAATAAGATGCTGGCGGAAATCGTGTCGGAGACGGCGGTTTTCTTCTGTTTTTTCGATAATATTTTTGTAATATTCGTTCTGTGCTTCCATCTGTTGTCTGGAGTGCTCCAGCAGACGGTCCGATTCGAAACGCTTCATTTCCAGAGCAAAGATCTGGAAGAAAATATAATAGATCAGAAAGGTGCAGAGGATCAGGCCAAGATACAGACAGAGCATGTTGATGCTGTAACGGCCGTTGTCAAACAATGGAATATATCCCACCAAAAGGATCACGAAAAGGATCAGAGCCAGAAAACAAAGCTGCCGGTATTCCCTCTTGCCGAGAAAGCTGCTTGTGGGTATGAACTTTTTCTTCAACAGGAGTATCAGTGGGGGAGGGCATAACAGGGAGGATGCAAGGAAGATTGGAAGGAAGCCATAAGAATAAGGCAGATGATCGGATTTATGTGGATCGGGGATATGAACAAATACTAAATTGCACAGGGATGTCATGACAAAAGCAGCAGTCACAGCAAAAAGAAAGACAAATAATTTCATTTCCGGGATACCAAATGTCAAATGAATATAAAGAAAAAGACATGGGATCAGCAGGAGCATAAACAGAACATTGGAAGTCAGATATTCCCGTTCCGGGGAAACCAGATGAAAAGAATGCATCATTACACAAATGCCGGAGAAAATGCAGGACAGTACAAAAATTCCCAGGATCAGAAAGCGCAGACAGCGGTGATCCGGATATCTGCAGCGTCCCTGAAAAGGATAGATACATAAAAGGGAAAACGGAAACAGCTGGATAAAGCATCCCAAAAATAATCGAATAAATATAATCATAACGAATACTCTCCTCTGGTGATTTCAGATAAATAATGGTGATACTGTTCCTTTAATGCCGCTCGTTTTTTGCGGGACAGGGTAATTTCCAGCCCGCTGTCCATGACAAGATGGTCATAGTAAAAGGCAGTTATATGTGCCATGGATATAATATAGCTCCGGTGTGGCTGCATAAATCGCTGATCTAACTGTTTTGTCAGGGCAGCAAGGGAATCATAGATTGATAATGTCTGATCCGGTGTGTGGATCAGAATACGTTTATTAAAGGATTCTATGTATTGGATTGAAGAGAGAGGAATCGTGATCAGGCCGGAGGCGACGTGAATTGCCAGTACCGGTGCTGCGGCTTCACGAATCTGACAGCGGTTCAGTGCAGTAAAAACATCCTCTTTGGTAAAGGGTTTTACAAGATAATGAACTGCATTCATCTGAAAGGCTTCGATGGCAAAATCGCGGCTGGTCGTGATAAAAATAATATAGCGGGGATGATACTTTTTGGGGATCCTTTGCAGCATGTCGATACCTGAAAGGGAATCCATATAAATATCCGTAAACAGAATATCTGCATGGGGATTTTTTAAAAATTCCTCTCCGCAAAAGAAATTAGAAAATATAATATCGTTTAAAAGCTCCGGTTTGTTTTGAACAAAAAAATCCTTAATATATCCGGCCAGAAGCGGGTGAAGCTCCCGGTCATCATCGCAAATTGTTATTTTCATAAATTTTATCCTTCTCCTGATGTCGTAAATAAGTACAGGTTTCTCCTTTAATGCAAGTATAACATAAATGAAAAAGAATAAAATATTAAATCCGCACAAATGCACACTTTTTTTGACCAAGTGCATAATTTAGGGGATAGAATGCAGGTGATTTGGCAAGATATGGATGGTATCATGTTGACAGGAAACCATTGGTTATTACAGTGCCGCCACATAGACATGTGGGGAAAGGAGTCGATTATGGAAAAGAAGAAGGGAATGAATGAGGAGATAAAGGGACAGGAGGCAGAAGAGCTTGCTCTCGATGATCTGGACCAGGTAGCAGGGGGGTACAGCCTGCGGGATGCCAAGAAGGAACAGACAACAGACATCAGTGCCGGAACGATCAGCAAGATCTGATGGGAGATATCCGGTAAAATCAGGAATAAAGAAAGGCAGGAGATGTATGAAAAAATGGAAGAATTACTGGTCACGGGGCGTGTCGTTTCTTCTGGTGGCGGCGATGCTGTCCACGGGAAATGTTTCCACTGTGGCGGCTGCTGCATCGCAAAAGCAGCAGAAGAATAAAGTAGATGAAGCGCAGCTTCGGGAAGCGATCCGGGATGGAAAACAGATGGTAAAGGAATATCCGAATGGTCTGTTTAATTTCCTGGGAACCCAGATGGAGGTGAAGGAAGGCGATGGTGCGCTGGAGATCGCCGTGATCCGTCAGGGAGGCACTGAGGGAAGTGCAAAGGTTAAGTTTAAGGCAATCGACATTACCAGCTCCTATGGGGATGATTACAAAATTTATGTGGGAAAATCCCGTTTTTCTACGCTGAAAAAAGGCAAGGATGCCTTTCCTCTGATCAAGACCGCCATGGAAAAAAAGGTGGATCTGAGCAAAGAGGATGCGGTGGAGACAGAGACACAGACAGACGGAGAATCCTTGGTAGAGGATGCCATGGATGCACAGTCTCAGGGGAAGCCTGAGGTGCAGGCGGTTTCTGCTGCTGTAAACCCTCTGGATCAGTATCCGGATGCTTCAGCAGACACCGCAGAGAAGAAAACGGATACTGTCAAGTCGGAAAATGCGAAAGCAGACAGCAAAGGAACTTCTTTGAAGGTGCGTCGGGAGACTGCTACCGGAAAGAAATCCGACCGGCCAAACTGGAAGATTGCGGATAATTCCGAAAAGGCAGATGAGGTCAAAGAGAACTTTGAGCTCTTTATGGATTCTGTGGGAGGTACGGAAAAGACATTAAACTTTAAAGACGGAGAATATGTCAAATACCTCTATCTGGTTCCGAAGGATGATAAGATTTCCGAGGGGGAGGAGCAGCTGGTATGCGCACTGCTTCCGGAAGAGGATAGTGCACCGGTTGGAGATTCTTACAATGCATATGTAAATATCAAAGATAATGATGCGGTGGAAAAATCACGGTACACCTTTAGCAGTTCGGAGGTGAAGGCTTCTCAGAAGCAGGCGGTTGTAACTGTCAGACGTACCGCAGGAGAGAATTATTTTGATACGATCTATGTGGGAACCGGCGAGGGAACTGCCAATCAGGGGGCGGATTACAAAGCGGGTCTCAAAAAAGTGGATTTTTATGCCGGAGAGACAGAGAAGAAAATCTCCATTGATATTCTCAAAAATGAGTATCGGACAAAAAGCAGAGATTTTTATGTATTGTTAAGTCAGGATGGCACGTCTTATATGAAGGCATCCTGTCATGTGACAATTCCGGCTGATTCTGCGGCGGATGCCAAAACCTTAAAGACAAAGATTGCAGCAGGTTCTGCCAAGGCGGAGAAGATCAGTCCAAACGGATGGAAACCGGAAAACGGCCAGTGGGCGGTTTCGTCCAAAGATATGCGATATCTGCAGGGAGGAATCTGGCGGCAGAAAGAGGAAACACGCTTTGAAGGCACCGGCGGTCTGCGGCAGATGAAGATCAATAATAATGATTATACTTACGGGGCGAAGGAACTGGAATTTGGTTACTATAATTATGGAACCGGTAAAAACTGGACTACGACTCATAAGAAATGGAGCTGGAAAAAATTTAAGCGGGTTACCGTGACAGACTATCATCATGAGGATAAGTTTGGAACGCAGCTGTGGTATGGTGGCCGGTGTATGTGGAATTATGACGGACCGGTACAATGGGCAGTATGCAATAAGTCCTTTGACAACGGCCAGTGGGGACAGGACGTCACGATACAGAACTGGGCAAATGAGGGAAATCATTCCAACGGATATGTGGGCTGGCTTCGTCTGCGGTTAAAACAGTACAGTGCAAAGTGTGTGGCAACAGCGGATAAATATTATGCGACAACCTATAAGCTGGAATATAACAATAAGAACAAGAAATGTGAACTAAAGCAGGAGTCTGCCAAAAATATTACTCCGGTATTAAAGATTGATTCCATTTCATCTAATGTGCAGAACAGCAAAAAAAATGTAAACGGCACATCTTATAATGTGTATCGCTCCGATGCCATTAACTTTAAATTGGAAAACTTTTCGGATGACTGCATGGAACTGGAAGGAATCGAAGCGTCTGTTGATGGGAAAAAATGGACCATGGTTTCCAAGGGAAGCAATCTTTCCGTTGTATTAAATGCGGATCTTTTTAAGAAATTTGATCTGTTTAGTAAAAGTACCATTTCCTTCCGGCCAAAGGTGTCCCAGAGAACTTCTAAACTGAAGTTTAAGGTTGCCAATAAAGAGCGTGGCACATTTTATGGCGTGGAGAACGGTCAGGAGTATTCCCTGAAACGTGGTGACAGTGTGAAGGGGATTACCGGACAGGGAAATGTTGCGGCATATAATCCGGCATTTTCGCTGGGAACCACCTGGAATAAAAACGATTATAATAGCGGCAGATTAAATTATCGGGCTGCAGCAGATCATACAAACCTGACGCTGGATCAAAATAACACCGCAGGCAATGTTGCGGACGTGACTTTAAAGGCAGAATATAACATTGTAAAACTTGATTACAATGATACCGAGCTGACGGTTATGGCAGATCCTAATACCTACCGTAACACATACACCAATTTAAAGTACACGATTGACGGTAAAACATATGACTGCTCGGATGCAAAAAAGGTTCAGGAAATGCAGGATGCCATGGAGCAGCTTTATGCGAAGGACCGGGATGCGACGGTAACCATGTATTTTGAGTATCTGGCAAATCCAAAGTATTTAAATGGAAATGGCCAGCAAAATATTACGTTTGGAAAGCCTTCCGGTGCTAATGTTAATGTATATGATCAGGAGGGAGTGCTGTTAAATGCTGCGTCCCGTACAGTGAAGCCGGTGGAAAAGAATGGCAAATATACCTTTACCATCAGTGATACATGGAAAAATCTTGGCTGGGTGGATGGCACGAGCTGTACGATCCAGTTTAAGGGGAGAAAACAGACCTCACTTGAGACAGAAGTAGATTTTCTGGCAGGCTCCGGCGGATATGTGACGGTGTCTGACGCAACGGATGTTCTTACGGACAGCAAAGGAAACAAGATGGGAAATCTTGCCAGAGATCTGGTATTTAACAATGTCAATCCATTTACGGATTATACGATGACATCCTATGTATCACCAATGTATATCGGCAGATGGGGCGACTACTCTGTGGATGTCAATAACTCCGGTAATGCAGGGAAAGAGAACGTACAGAAGGCACAGAGGAGGCTGAAGGATCTGGGATTTTCCGAAGATCTGGCAGGAAGTGTCAATATTTACTATGGAAATGTATTCCAGTATAAACCGGAAACCTATGCAAAGAGCAAGGTTTATTATGATTTTGTAAAGAGAGATACCTCTACTGCAACGGATAATACATTACTCGTACAGCTTACCCAGGAGGCCAGAACGGTGATCAATCCAAAGAAGAAGGTGGAGGTGCCTTTGACAGATGCGACGGTAACCTTTGCCGGCATCGACAAGGTTTCCGGGGATGAAGAGGGCTTTTATGAGTCGGAGGGCAGCTATGAAAAGGGTAAGACTTATACGGCAAGAGTGAATCTGGATTCTATGAGCTATATGGTTTCCGTACAGGGTACCGGTTATACGAAAGCATCCATTGATCCGTCCCAGTATATGTTCCCGGATAATTTCTGTGCAACGATCGATGGGGAAAGCACAGGTGTGCGTACCAACGGAAATGCCCTGCTTGATATTGCGGATGGGGAGACAGAGTTTACCTTTGGATTTTCTAATGGATCTGCAGTCAAACCAAATAAGGCAATTGTGACTATTACCAGAAAAGGAAATGAAGTTTATAAAAAGACTGTAAAAAGAGATGACAAGAGCAGCTTGTTTACACTCTCTCTTAACACACTGAAAGCAGGTGTTAAAGGGGGAGATAAAATGACCATACGGGGTGTGTTCTCCGAAAAGGTGCAGGGAAAAGAAGTGGATCATGTATATCCTGCAGTCAATGTGGGGCTTACCTTCCAGAATCAGCTGACAGCTGTCAGGGTGGCTTCCAGCTTTAAGACACCGTTTAATAAGGTGCTCAAGCTGATCGGCAAGGTCAGCACAAAGTTTGATCTGCCGTTAGATTATAATTTAGGAAATCTGGGATATACGACGCCATACACAGATCCGGAGACCGGGGCTGAGATTAATGTGATTCAGGTAGCATTTGGTTATAACAGCACAGTGATGAAGGATTTAAAACAGCAGCAGTTAGAACATCGTGCCGAAAATAAGGGAGAAGGTCTGAGTGGAAGAGATAATATCCGTCAGTATATGGAAAGCCTTATGGGCGACGATGGAAATGATGACGGCGATGATGATAAGGAGGATGATAAGGACGAGAAGCCGACACCGGCTCCAAAGAAAGATCTGAACGAGAGCAAAAAAGCAGCAGAAAAGGCGCAGGAAAGTGCAGCTCCGCAAAAGAGCAGCATGGGTACCAGCAGTTTCAATTTTGATTTCAGTGTGGCAGTGATCCTGACGGTGGAATCCGGTGTAGATGCCGACGGGGAAGCAGACGGAAATTATTATTTTAATTCCCTGGCACTGATCGCTTCTGCTAATGCAGATTTTCAGTATACGGTATCCTATATGACGCCGATCGGTGTAGAAATTATTGCGGAACTGCAGGTAGGAGGAAAAGCCGTTGCGGCATTTTCGGCAGAGTCCTCTAATGGCAGCAGGTATGATGATGTCTTTAACCTGACAAAGGCGGGGGAAGATAAGACAGGAGATTTCCGTCTGAATAAGGATAATTTCTCTCTTTATACCAAGTTTATGCTGGCTCCGACCATTACAGTAGGTGCCGGTGTCGGTGTTGGAAAAGTGATCAATGTCATTGTGTCAGGTACAGCAGACTTTGATTTTGGCTTTACAATGCCGATCATGGGAGAAAATGAATCCTCTGCAGGCTATGGAAATGTCACATTAAGTGCTGCACTGAAATTAAAGATACTTTTTATTAAGAAAAAATGGACCCTGTATAAGGGCGAGAAAATGAGTCTCTTTAATTACGGCGCATCCAGTGTTGGAGAAATGCTTTCAGATTTCACAGAGAATTATCTCTATGAGGATATTGATGATGATTCCAATACAGAGAAATTTGCAAGAGATTATCTGAAAAATCAGAGTAAATGGCAGCCGTATGATATGAGTGCAAAAGCAGTAGATGCCGGAAAGGAAATTGTTCTGCAGGAGGGAGCATATCCAAATCCTCAGTCCCGGATCATAGAGATCGGGGATGAAAAGCTCCTGGCGGTATTTCTGACGGATAAAGGCGACAGAGCTGATATTAACCGATCAGAGCTGGTATACAGTATCTCGAAAGATAACGGTGAGAAATGGTCTGTGCCGGTCAGTGTCAGTGATGATGGCACATGGGATGAAGCCCCGGCTCTTTACAAGGTGGGCAAGGATAAGGTGCTTGTTACCTGGTCTGATGCCAGCCGCGAGTATACGAAGGAAGATGACACGAAGACAGTTCTCTCACAGCTTGATATCAGTGGAGCATGGTTTGACATTGAGTCAGAGAAGATGGGAGATGAATTCCAGATCACACAGACCACAGAGGACGAGGTGATGGCGGATACCGATCCTATGATCGCATACGACGAGGAAACAAATCGTCTGGCGGTTTATTACACCAAGACGGATTACGGGGATACCAGAAGCCAGCTTGACGAGAAAGCGAAGGAGGATATTGTAGCAGACGAAAATGCAGACAGCACCGGAGAGGTTACCACATATGGAGACATTATTAACGGTTACAATGTAATTGCCTGCCGTATGGGAACCCTTAAGGGAGATAACATCGCATGGGATGCAGCAGATCCGGAGCTTCCGGAGGCATATGGACAGAGATTTTTAGATCTTGGTGTGGCCGCCGTGGTATCGGAGAGTGCCATTGAGGTAAATACAGGTAATACAGTAACTGTTGAGGATGAAAACGGAGATATGGTGGAACGTCCGGTTACAGAAACAAGAACGGTAACGGATCTTGTGGTTGACGAAAACAGTGATCCCCGTGTAGTGGATTCTGACAGCATTTCTTACAATGGTCTGTCCATATATGCGTACACCATTGACCGGGATGCAAATCTGGAAACCACAAATGATCAGCAGCTTTATCTGCAGATTTATAACTTTGAGGAGGATACTTTCCATCATCCGATCCAGATCACGGCAGATGCAATGCAGACAGCAAAACCGCAGTTTGTACGCTGCAAGGGAATGACTTATTTATACTGGCTCCATGGTGGAGATATCCAGTATCTCAATGTCAGTGATGTTGTTTCTTCGTTGAATACGGAGAACAGCTATCTGGAAAAGAAGCAGGTTACTATGAAGGATCAGACTACGAGGGAAGTATATGTTCTGAACAAATATAAGAATGATCCGGTTGTGACAGCAATCCGGCACAGATCAGAGACGGATGCCGAGGGCAATGTGACAGAAGACAGGATCAGTGACTATGATGTGCAGGCAAATGATACCAGTATGTATGTGCTCTGGAGTGCAGTGGATACCTCTGTAAAGGACAAAGAAAAAACAGGGGCAGCAAATACTGTCAGGGAGACACAGCTTTATGGCGCATATTGTGAGCCGATGCTGGAAAGTGTGGAAGAATCCTTTGCATATGAGGATACGGATGAACTGACATATCAGTTTGCAGAAGGAAAAGACAACACCACATATCCGATAAGCTTTACAGCACAGAAGGAAATGACTCTGGGAGATGGAACCGTACTATCGCCGGGAGATGTATATCAGATTGATTACAGTAGGGACGAAGATCTCAATGGTCAGACCGGTGTCGTAAAGGCAGGAGATCCGGCGAAGGTGAAGTCCATCCGTTCTTGTGACGGATATAACTGGTCTGAACCAGTACAGATTACAGAGAGTAAGGGAGCCAATTATACAGATGTTTCCTTCCGGGTAAATGAGGACGGATGGATGCAGGCAATGTTTGCAAAGGGACAGCAGAAGCTTAACGACAACAATGTATTTGAGGAGGATGAAGCAGCAAAAGCCCTTTGTGTACAGAATTTTGTGGTAACAAGTGAACTGGTATACGGCGAAATTACCACTGACAAGGAGCTTTATACAAAGAATGAGACGATTGCATTTACTCTTGATGTAACAAATGACGGTCTGAAGCCGGTTACAGGTGCACAGTATCGTATGTATCTCAAAAACGGGGATCAGATTCTCGGAGAGGAGCCGGAATGGTCTGCTCTTGGGGATGTTGAAAAAGCAGACGGACCGGGAGTATTTCTGGGAGGAAATACCGTTACACTCAGTGGAAACGGTGATCTGAATGCAGATCAGATCGATGGCACAACGATTGTTGTGGAAATTAAAAACGGAGATCAGGTGGATACGTTAGAGAAGAAATTGGAAGAAAAAGCAGTATTAAGTATTCAGACAGATAATGTACAGCTGCTGGATGCAAAGACCGCCTCTGTTAGTCTGCAGATTGCAAACAGTGGAAATAAAGATTTCAAGGGTGATCTGATGATCAAAGATGGAGATCAGATCCTTGCAGAGGAAAAGGATTATGAAATTCCATATGGAGAGAGCCGGAGTCTGGAGAAAACTATTGATATCAGCACATGTAAATTTGGCGAAATCATGATACAGGAGGATGGCAGCCGGAAGGATGCGATCACGCTGACTGCAGAATATGGTGATATCTGGCAGCAGTTTGAGGTGAGCAGAGGGGTATCCCAGTGGGAAGGAATTGCTGCGGATGCTGTAAAGAGTATCAGCATTGGTCAATATGAGATTACAAAGGACAGTGCCTCTACAGACCAGAGTGTGCTTGATGCGATCGGTTCTGTACAGCCGTTGCAGAAGGTGGATGGAACATTGGAGATGACAGAGGATCAGGTTATGAAGCTGGATACTATTTATGACGTGGATGATTCCAACGGGGCAGGAAGCGACCTGAAAAAAGCAGGTTTGGATGCCAAGGGAATTCTGAATACAACCTGGTCTGTATCAGATGACAGCATCGCATATGTTGATGAGAACGGTGTTCTCGTTCCGTTAAAGGAAGGAGAGGTCAGCATTACCGCCAAGACATATCCGGGTGGTGAGATCACCGCAGCGGATCCGTTTGTTCCGACAGGGATTGACGGGGAGGAAATTGATGACTTTGGCACATTGATTCAGAGCGAGGGAGAAGGCTGGTTCCGAAAGGACAGAGCAATGTACCAGGTTCCGGAGAGTCTGATCCGGACCACTACGATCAAAGTGAAGGTAACAAAGGCTGCTGCGAAGCCGACGGAAACACCGGCAGTACCGACAGAAACACCAACGGCAGCACCGGGGGGAACACCGACGGCAGTACCGACAGAAACATCGGCAGCACCGGGAGAAACACCGAAAGCAACTCAAAAGCCGACAATGACTTCGGCGAAAAAGACAACGCTGAAGGTGACTGTTCATAAGAAAGGTGACAGGGTTACGGTGCAGTCTCTGCCAAAGGCAAAGATCACAACGGTTGTTTATAAGAATAAAAAGACAGCCTTGAAAGGAAAGAAAGCCGGAAGACTCCAAAAGTATGGAGTTGTTAAGGCTAACAAAAAAGGTAAGATCACGATCAGGCTAAAGAAAAAATTGAAAAAGAAACAGGCTGTCCGGGTAACTGCTGTTAAGAAGCCTTACAAGCAAAAGACAGTGGTCAAAGTGAAAAAATAATGTATCTGATCAGTTTATACTGACCGGATGTATCAGCAGTCCGGCGGGTCACTCTGCCGGGCTGTTTTTCCTGACGGGAAAGGAAAACAGAGATGTATGAAAAAAATAAGATAATGAAAGAAAAAAGGCAGTTTGCCGGAATAATTATGGCATTCCTGCTGTTATACATCATAGGAATGGGAAATTCGTTGTGCCTTCCGGAAGCGAAGGCGGAGGAGCAGTCTCAGTGGTATGAAGCGGAGGAAGGACTGAATGCAGCAGGTGATGCAGCGGAAGAAATTGTGATCGCTGTGATCGACACCGGTGTGGATACCGCCCATGCTGCGTTACAGGACTGTCTGTGGGTGAATGAAGCGGAACAACATGGACAGGACGGAGTTGATGACGATGGAAATGGCTTCGTTGATGATGTGCATGGTTACAATGTCTGGGCCGGAAATGGAGATATTACGGATTCCGATGGACATGGAACACATGTGGCGGGAATTCTTGGAATGAAAACAGAGCAGGGCCGGAATTTCGGTTACGGGGCACATATTATGATCGTAAAAGCAGGAAACAGCCGGAATGGATTTTCAGCAGAAAATTGTGTGAAGGCGATACGATATGCCGTTCAAAATGGAGCAGACGTCATCACCATGTCCCTGGGGGCAGACTATCTGGATGAAAAACTGGAAAAGGCCATTCACGCGGCTTCCCGTAAAGCAGTGATCGTGGCAGCAGCGGGAAATGAAAGCGCGGCAACCGGTGAGTCCGGTTTTTCGGACTCGACAAACATATTTCCGGCGGGGCTGCCGGATGTACTTGGTGTTATGGCATATGACAGTGACAGAGATCTTGCGTGGTTTTCCAATTGGGATTATGCGCCGGGGACTACGGTGGATTATGAGATTGCGGCACCGGGGACGGATATTTATTCTACATGGCCGGACGACCGGTTTAAAAAGCAGTCCGGAACATCCATGGCAGCACCGATCGCAGCCGGAGCCTGCGGAACACTGGTGCAAAAATGGAGAGAGAACGGAGAATATGAGCCGGCAGCTATGATAGGCCAGCTGGTATTTACGGCGGATCAATATGTCCGGCTGACAGACCAAAAGGGAGAACTTCATTTTTTTCCGAGGATCAATCTGGAAAAAGCATTGGAGGTAACACCGCAGCCGCGGGTCCATATCCGGAATGTGACCGTTGACGATAACACAAGGTGGGGGACTGCCAATGACAAAAATGGAATTCCGCAGAAGGGAGAAACCTTTCAGCTTCCGTTGGAAATATTTAATCTATGGGCAAGGGCACAGGATATAGAGCTTTATGTTACAACAGAGGATAAAAATGTTTCTGTGGAGCTGCCGGATCAGAATGTGGAATCTCTGGCAAGCAGAAACAGTGTTTCTGTGACAGAGAAACAAAATGCGGTAATCACTTTTTCTGACAATATGGAAAAGGGGCAGCGTGTTTTGATGGATATTACATTGCGGTACAAAAACGGGTACACAGAGGATGGAAAAGAATATATTACAAAAGGAAAGCTATTGCTAAGGGAAGGAGAAAAAGAACTTTTATATTACGAGGAGCAGTTTGGAAAGGAGGAGCAATTACCGGAAGCAAGTCCGGCAGCATCAGGGACACCAAAGCCGGAAGCAAGTCCGGATGTATCGGAAACACCAAAGCCGGAAGTAAGCCCGGATGTATCGGGAACTTCTGAACCGGAGGAAGCTGTGTCACAGGGACCGGGGCAGAGCCCGGCGATGTCCACAGTGCCATATTCACAGCAGCCTCAGACGGTAACCGCATCTGTGACAAAGAAAAAAACGAAATTATATCGTATTCGCATTAAGAAAAAAAGACTTTTGGTTGTTACAGAACCAAAAGCAGAAATTGTTGTAAAAATCTATCCTAAAAACGGGACAGTAAAACAGGAAAAAAGAAAAAACAGGTTTTTTGTTTATTATGGAAAGGCGGATAAAACAGGAAGGTATGTGTTGAAAACAGACAGGATAAAAAAGAAATATAAGATACAGATCCGGGTTTGTAAAAAAGGAAAAGCAGCAGTGATTCAGAAATGGAGATTATCATGTTGACAGATATAAGAAGCGTATTGATGGAAAATAAAACAAATGCAGAGGAGACTGTTTATGCAGAGCTTCCGAAGGCGATTACGGAGTATCCCCTTACCATTGGGGATTTCAATACCGTGATTTCAGGACAGGAAACGGTGGAACAGTTTTCGGCATTATTGGACAGCAAAACCCATTTTTTTACAAAGCTTGATTCGATTACCGAATATGCACAATGTGAGGAGCAGGTCAGAAAATTATCAAAAGCTTTGAAAACAAAACAGGGTTCCGCGCAGATTCTTGACTGGGAGGAGAGAACAAAGTTAAAACAGGAGAAAAAACGGCTGGAAAAAAGAAAGAAGGAAATTATTCAAAATCTGGAAAAAGAAATGATTGCGGAATATGGATTTGATTTTCAGACAAGGAAAGCAATTTTATATAAAAATACAGTTTATTTTTCGTGGTTTGATGATCTGCAGAAGATGTTTCCGGCACTGGAACGGATCAGGACAGAGGATATCCGGCAGATTCCTCTTTTTGTTTCCCATCTGGAAAAGCTCAGGGAGGCGGTCCGTCATAAGGAGCCTGTCGGATTTGTCGGGGGGCCATGTCTGTTTGGAATTGATGAAATGCTCATTGAATTTCAGAGACTGGATGGACATAACGAAATATTTGATTGCAGCTGTGGACGCCGATGCGTGGCACAGGCAAAAATATGGGGAGAGGAAAGCATAGAGGATTATCTTGCAGAGCATGGAGATCAGGTTTGTTCCTTTCGTTTTTTAAACCGGAAGAACGGGGTGACAAGACAGGAATATGACAGTATCCGTTATTTGTTTGCTGTAGCGGAGATCTTTCACGGAAAGGTCGTGATCCCTTTGCCGGATATGTCATATTTTAAATATATGGAGAAATCTCTGTGGAAGCTCCCGGAGTTTATGGTAAAAAGGATTATGAAAGAATTTTACCGGGAATGTTACGGCATCACAGATAAATATATCCGGATGATCGAGAAAATTGCACAGGAATATCCGCAGATAGAATATACGGTGGTACATCATCGGAACCGGGAGTTATGCAGGCTGTTTGAGCAGCGCAGAGAAAAATATATCAAAGAATCTGCTTATATGCGCAAGATTACCGGCAGAGATCAGAAGAAAGAGGCGGTTGTGGATTATATCACAATGCTGGCACTTCCGTATTATATTTATGGGACATCGTATGTAGTGCAGGTAGACAGTGTTGATGAAACGGATTCCGGAAGAAAATGTAATAAAATTCACGGAAAGGATATGGAATTGATCCAGATTCTATATCCGGAGTATTTAAGCAGTGATGGGAAGCATACAATATACAATGCGTCTCTGGAGTACAAAGATTATCTGGAAATGGAGGAACGAATTGAAAAAATATAGATGGGTCGGATGGACAGCAGGAGGAGGGCTTATCGCAGCTGCTGTGGCACTATTTCTTCTGCATTATTTTAACCCTGCAAAAGGTGTGTACCAAAAAACGGACACATTTAATCTGGTAATCCTTGACAGTGGCGATTACTATTATTCCGATGATGGTATTGAAAATGGGATCAGGCTTGCATTAAGGGATTTAAAGGAAGAGCATGGCATTACCATAAAAGTAAAACGTGTTGATGACGGGGGCAATTATGTAAATGGCATTTCTCTTGCAAAGGCATTGTCTGAGGATGATCAGGTGGATGCGGTGATCAGTTTTCAAAATTTCGAATCCATCGGAGCCGAGGCGGATTTTTTTGAACAGGCACAGAAGCCATTCATTGTTACTATGGGATGCTATGATGAGGTGGCAGAAAAGGGATATTCGTATCTGATCACCGATTTTTTAAGTGGAAAAATGATCGGTGAACGGATCGGGGAATATCTCAAAAACAAAAAGAGTTGTCGTGTTGCATTGTGTCATTCGGATACAACCTTTGAAAAGGATGAGATGAAGGGAATCCAATCCGTGATCAACGGGACAGATCAAATGGATATATATCATACACAGACCGGACCCTTTGACGACTCCGGGCTGGCACAGCTTTTGACCGATTGTGACACATTGGAAATTGACGCTGTGGTAGCAAATTTTTATACCCAGACAGACAGTGCCTGGCTGCTTTCCAGACTTCGGCAGAAACGACCGGAGATGATGGTGGTGGGGGATTATGCACTGGACAGCTCGGAAATATTGAAGGAATATGGGAAAGATTTAGAGGGAGTCGTGATCGTTCCGGTGTATCCGTATCAGGAAAGTGAAAAAATGGAGAGGTTTATCAGACGTTACGAAGAAGAAAGCAGCGTGGAGTTTTCCACGGCAGCCGTGCAGTATTATGATCTGTTCCGGATGCTTGGAGAAGCAGCAACAAAGCAAAAAGAAACGGGACGGGCGTTGATGAAGAAACTGAAAAATAAAAAGGGCTATGAAGGCGTGGCAGGCACCATCACATTTGACGGGAAAGGACGTCTTTTTGTAGAAAAATGTCCTGTGTTTATCTGTAAAAACAGTAAATTTGTGCGAGGAGATTAGAATGAAACAGGGAATATTTCAGGAAAAAGCAGTGGAAAGCCTGTCAACACCGGAGCAGCTGGATCAAAGAATTAAGATTATTCCATCTGGGGGATGGATCATGTTTGCCGCTATTGTGATCGGCGTGGCTGCGGCACTGTTGTGGGCGTTTTTTGGGACAGTCTCCAGCGGTGCCAATTATCAGGGCGTTGTATTTGACTATAATGATGTCTTAAGTGTGCGGGCACAGCAGGATGGTCTGCTTCGGGATGTATTGGTGGAGGAGGGAGACCAGGTTGCACGGGGAGATATTATTGCGGTCATAAATAATGAGGAATCCCTGCGGCGGATCAGCGATCTGAGGAACAGGCAGAAGAATGTTTCAAAGGGATCGGCGGAATATGAAAAAATAGAGGAGAAGGTTCGAAACTATCAGGCAGGGTATATGCTGCGAAGTACAGTAGACGGGGTGGTGCAGAAAATTCTGCTTTCAGGACAGGCAGTGGAAAAGGGAGATGTCGCTGCGGTGATCGTTCCACAGGATGAGTATAGTTATCAGGAGGTATACATATATGTGCCCAAGGAGGATATCGGTGCACTGTCCATCGGTATGGAGGCGCAGATTACCCCGTCCTATGTGATGCGGGAAGAATATGGGTATGTGGAGGGAGTGATTTCGCATATTGATGAAAATATTATGACGGAAAATCACATTACAAAGCATATGGGTACCATGGATTATGTAGAAGAGCTTCTTCCTTCCAAAAACTGTGTAGAGGTGACGATACAGCTTAGTGTCCGTGAAAACGGACAGGGAGGATATGTCTGGTCTAATCCGAAGGGGGAGGCACTTAGTATTAAATCCGGCGATCGGTGCAAGGTCCGGATCATCAAACAGGAATATCACCCGTATGAATTGATCATAAAAGAGAGGTAATGGAGGCGGATATGAGAAAGATAAAAAAAGTACCCGTAATCCTGCAGATGGAGGCAGTGGAATGTGGGGCTGCTTCTCTGACCATGATCCTGGCATATTATAAAAAATATATTCCTCTGGAAAAGATGCGGATCGAATGTAATGTGACCAGAGACGGAAGCTCTGCAAAATATATTGTGAAGGCTGCGATGCACAACGGGCTGGAGGCTAAGGCTTATAAAATGGATCCGGAGCAGATCCGGCAGAGGGAGGATTTTCCCATGATCATTCACTGGAACTTTAATCATTTTGTGGTTCTTTGCGGATTTGATGGGGAGGAGGCGGTGATCAATGATCCGGCTTCCGGCAAAATCAAGGTTGCGGCGGATGTTTTTGACCGGTCCTTTACCGGTATTGCTATGTGTTTCCGGCCGGGAGAGAAATTTCAGCCGCAGGGAAGTCCGAAAACGACGAAAAGTTTTCTGGGACGGGAGCTCGCGCGGATGAAACCGGCATTGTTTTTTGTGACGATCCTGGGGATTATCTACAGTCTGATTCAGATATTATCTCCGGTATTTTATAAGATTTTTACAGACCGGATTCTTTTGGGAGGAGCACCGGAATGGATGGAGCCGTTGATGCTTATTATGCTGGCGGCAGCAGCTGCTCTTTTGGTCAGCGGATGTCTGAAAAATCTTTTTTTGCAAAAAATGATGGCGAAATTCCGGATCTGTAACACTTCTCGGTTTTTTTGGAAGATTCTGCGTCTTCCTATGTCGTTTTTTGATCAGCGTTTCAGTGGGGATATTGTATCGCGGGAGCAAAATAACGAAGAAATCGCGGCAATTTTATTTCAGAGGATCGTTCCGTCGATTATGGATCTGGTGCTGGTGTGCTGTCTGATGTTTCTGATGTTTCTGCTGGATCCCCAGATGGCAGGAGTTGTGCTTGCGGCAGGAGTAATGCAGTTATTATGTATATTGGCATTGACGGAAAATTACGGAAACTTAAGCCGGGGGCTTGGACGGGATGGAGGAAAATTGTCCGGGATCAAGCTGTCGGGGATTTCTATGATCGAGACGGTAAAGGCCAGTGGCGCAGAAAGAGGAATTGTTGAAAAAATTTTGGGTTATCAGGCAAAGTATGACAATGCAGCACTGAAAATGGCAAGCAGCCGGATTTATCTGGAAACCCTGCCGGGACTTCTGGAGGGAATCTGCAATGGTCTGATCCTGATCTTGGGCATACAGGCTGTATTTCAGGGGAAACAGACCATCGGTACTCTTGTGGCATTTCAGGCATTTCTGCAGCTTTGTTTTGCTCCCATGGCGTCTCTGGCCGGATGTATTCAGGCATTGCAGGAGATGAAGGGAAGTATTGAGCGGGTTCAGGATGTATTTGAATATGAGGAAGAAATAGATGAAACAAAAATATTCTGCGCGGCACAGGAAGGAAAGGAGCGGCTGGAAGGGAGAATTGATATGAAAAATATCACGTTTGGCTACAGCCCCGCCGCCCCACCGCTGATCCGGGATTTTGATATGCATGCGGAACCGGGACAGGTGATCGCTCTGGTGGGAGGCAGTGGAAGTGGAAAATCGACACTGGCAAAGCTGTTATGCGGTTTATATCCATGCAATTCCGGGGAGATCCGATATGATGATATCCCTATTGGTGAGCTGGATCATTATCTTTTTCATTCCTCTGTCGCAGTGGTAGATCAGAACATTTCATTGTTTGGAGGAAGCATATGGGACAATATTACCCTGTGGAACGAAGAAATCAGTCAGGAAAAGGTGGTGGAGGCGTGTAAGGATGCCTGTATTCATCAGGATATTTTGATGAGAAAAAATGGGTATCAGTATGAGATCAGTGAAGGTGGCTCTGATTTTTCGGGAGGACAGAGACAGCGGTTGGAGATTGCCAGGGCATTTGTTATGGAGCCCGGGGTCATGATCCTCGATGAAGCGACGTCTGCGCTGGATGTGATGACAGAACAGAAAATTATGGGAGCTGTCCGAAAAAGGGGACTCACTTGTATTATTATTGCCCATCGGTTATCGACTATCCGTGATGCAGATGAAATTATTATGCTGGAGCAGGGTGTGGTAAAGGAAAGAGGAACTCACGAGGAATTGATGAAACAGGAGGGAGCTTATGCGGCATTGTTACATTCCGATTAGCGAAAGGAGAATGGCTTGAACCAGATAGAAAAGAAAAGGGAACGGGAGAAACAGATGCTTCAGGAATCCTGTCTGCGGCTGTATGATCTCCTGGAAAATGAAAAAGAAACGGCGGGTGGTGTGGACCGGGGAGAACAAAGCCAGCTCCGGCGGGTTTTACAGTATTATCATCTGCCCATAAAGGAATCCGCTGCAGGTCTGCAGCACGAAAATATAGAACATATGCTTCGACGGAGTGGTCTGATCACAAGGAGGATCACTCTGGACGGTGCATGGTGGAAGGAGGCGTCGGTACCGCTTCTGCTTACGGATGAGGAAGGAAAGCAGTATACGGCAATTCCTTCCGGGGGAGGGAGATATTGTGTCTGGAGGGATGGAAAAGAGCAGCGCCTTAATTCCCAAAATACGACAGATTTTCAAAGTATAGCCTATTGCTTTTATAAGCCATTTCCATCGGATCAAAAAGGAATGAAAATGGTATGGCGTTTCCTGTGGGAGAGCATTTCCGTATGGGATATTTTTGTGATTCTTGGAATCAGTCTCATGGTGGAGTTATGTGGTCTGATCCTGCCATACATTAACAGTGTTGTGTATAACACGGTTATTCCCTCCGGCACATCTAGACAGATTCCGGGAATTGTGGTGCTGGTGATCAGCACAGTATTCTTTTCTGCTTTGATCTCACTATATAAGGAAATCTCTGTGGCACGGATTGGGGAAAAAATGAAAACTGCCGGACAGAGTGCTGTCTGGTGGCGGCTGCTGCAGCTTCCGGCATCTTTTTTTAAGAGGTATGATTCGGGAGAATTATATCAGAGAGCCGATGCTATAGAGGATATCTGTAAGACGATCGGAGGCAGAATGATTCCTTCCGCTCTGACGGCAGTTTTATCTTTGATCTATCTGTTTCAGGTATCCTTTTTTGCAGAACGGCTGTTACTGCCGTCTGTTGTGATCATTTGTGCGCAGATGATCAACATTGCTCTGACCGGGATTTTACAGATCCGTCTCAGGGAAAAAGAAAATAAAGTACATACGCAGGTGACAAGTATTTCTTTTCAGTTGATCAAAGGAATTCAGAAAATAAAAACGGCAGGAGCGCAGATCCCGGCATTTGGCCGGTGGGCAAAGGTATGGGAAAATATGCCGGTGATGGGACATCCATGGATTACGATCTCTCCGATTATTGGTAAAGTAATAACGCTGGTGGGAAGCATTGCGTTGTACTGCATTGCATGGAAAAGTGAAATATCTGCTTCGAATTATATTGCATTTCAGACGGCGTTTTCGTCTTTTGTGGTGTCTGTCATGATGCTGGCGGATTTTGGATTTCAGTTTGGAAGTCTGAAACCGGCGGTGAATATGCTGCGTCCCCTGATGGAGGAAAGTCCGGAATTATATGAGAACCGGGAATATGTAGAGCAGTTGAACGGACAAATTGAACTAAATCAGGTCCGCTTCCGCTATATACCGGATATGCCCTATGTGCTGGATGGTCTTAATCTGCAGATTAAAGCCGGAGAATATCTCGGAATTGTGGGGGAGTCCGGCTGTGGTAAATCCACTTTAATGAGGATTCTCCTTGGCTTTGAAACGCCGGAAACCGGCTCCGTTTATTTTGACGGACGTGATCTGGGGCAGCTCGATCTTCCTTCTCTGCGGCGCCGGATCGGAGTGGTACTGCAGGATGGAAAATTATTTGCCGGTGATATTTTTGATAATATCGCGATCTGTGCCCCGTGGCTTACCATGGAGGAGGCATGGGAGGCGGCAGAACGGGCCGGTTTTGCGGAAGACATCCGTCAGATGCCTATGGGAATGTTTACGATGATCTCGGAGGAGGGGGGAGGAATCTCCGGGGGGCAGAGACAACGGCTGCTGATCGCCAGAGCCCTTGCCAGTGATCCGGGGGTTCTTCTCTTTGACGAAGCCACGTCAGCTCTGGATAATGAAACCCAGTCAAAGGTGGTGGACACCCTGAAAAATATGAATTGTACCAGAGTGGTGATCGCACATCGTCTGTCCACGATCCGGGACTGTGACCGGATCATTTATCTGGAACATGGCAGGGTGGTGGAACAGGGAGACTTTGAAGGACTAATGGAGAAAAACGGGAAATTTGCAAAGATGGCACAACGTCAGCTGCTATAGAAAGAAATGAGGTGAAAATATGTTTACCGCGATCAAAAAACTGGAAATAAAACAGAAGGATATCATTTTCTTGCTGTTATCCCTGCTGCTGTTTGTGGCAGGAATACTGCAATGGTGGTGCTTTCCGCAGACATCTTCCTTGAAAGAAGTCATAGAAAATCCGTACTTTACCACCAGGGATGAGCAGGGAAATCATTATATTATTAATAAGGGGAAAAGTGAAGTGCTCAAGGTGTCGAAGGAGAACCGGATCATGTCAAGGTTATCCTGGGACAATCACGAAGCAGACTGCTTTGGGGAGGCCGATGAAGTTGCAGTAGACCGAAAAGGCAATATATATGTACTGGATGTTATATGGAATGACACCGGTCTGGGGCTTGCGATGGAACGGGTACTGCGTTATACGCCGGATGGAAAATTTGACCGGGTTGTATTTGAAAAGGACTATTCCAAAACCATGATCACAAAGCGTCATCTGTTCTCTCTTGTCCGTATCGGGGACGAGATACATTTTGCAGAGGTACATCCGGATGGAAAAGGATTTTCTACCTATATATTAAAGAGTGGCTGGAATAAGGCTGAGAAGTCTGTGGAATTTGACTGGGACAGTGCGATTGAAATTCAGGATTTTGCGCTGGATAAAAAGCTGGGTTATTTTGTGATCAAAAATGGAACAATTTATTCCTTTGACTCTGCAAAGATCCGGGTTGCCTATCAGGTGGCAGACAGACAATATATGCTTCCCTACAGCCTGTCCAGTCAGAATGGAGTCCTTTATTTTTCGGATATCTGCAATCAGGCGGTCTATCAGCTGGATGGCAGCAGGGCGAAGCTTCTGTATGGAAAAGAGGATTTTGAAAAAATAACTTCCGGCCAATTAGGGCAGGATATTTTAGAAACCATAAACGTGACAGGAGAAGGAAAAGAACAGATCCTGTCAGTAACCTGGAATAACCGGGTGACAGAAATCGGGATGAACTGCAGTCAGGATGTCAGCCCGTCGTCAGAAATGAATTATACCCGGACTTCTGTCCTTCTTCTGGGACTGCGATATTTTTGCCTGGGGATAGCGTCAGTCATAGCGGCATATTATCTGGCAGTTCTGGTAAAATATCTGATCGTGTCAGGTATCTTTCTCCAAAAGAAATTTACGATTTTTATGATATTGGGAGTCAGTGTTTCTGCAATGGTTGTAATGATGAGCATGCTACAGAGATTTAAGGAAAATTATGTGCAGGAGCAGATCAGCAGCATGTGTACCGTGACCCAGATCGCATCCGAAATTATGGACGTGTCAGCATTAAAGCATGTAACATATCCGTCGGATTATGGATCAGAGGATTACCGGAAACTGCAGGAGTGTATGAATGATCTGATCGATGTGACCAGTGAGTACAGCGAAAATTTATATTGTAATATCGTAAAGGTATCCGGGGACAGGGCATATGCTCTGGCGTATCTTGATAATTCCGTGGGTGGTTATTTTCCGTTGGATGAAGGAGAGGCAGCAGAGGCAAAGAAAGTTTACCGGACGGGGAAAAAACTGATCAATGATGGCAAACAGGATGCAACAGGTTCGTATGTTTATGTAAAAACACCGGTAAAAGATAAGTCAGGTAAAGTGATCGGCATTATAGAAATCGGTATGGTGTCGGATACCCTGTCGGGAATGATCGACTCCATAAAAACGAAAATTATGGTAGAGATCGCATTGATGGTGATCATTGCCGTCTTTATTTTAAATGAATGTCTTGCATTTATTGAGGATCGCCGGGAATGGACCGGTAAAAGAAAACAGCAGGGAAAGAAAAGCTTTCCGATTCCGTACCTGCGGATCATTACATTTTTTGTATTTGCCGCTTATAATATGCCTACCAGTTTTTTGCCGGTGTATATTGAAAAGTTTTACCGGGAAGATTTTCCAATTTCCAGAGAGCTGGCGGGTTCATTGCCCCTGACGGTTAATTTTGCCATGATCGGCATATTGTCAATATTTTGCACCGGACTTTTGCGTAAATTTGGTTTCCGGCTTGTCATGGCGGCGGGGGCTCTGTGTTGTGGTATTGGGGAGATTTCCATGGCATTGGCAGAAAATTATGCCATGGTTCTGGGCGGATTGATCATGGGAGGTGCCGGCTGCGGTCTTGTGATGAATGGTTTGTCTATTATGGCAGCGAATCAGGAGGGGGAGGATCAGACAAAAGGATTTTCCGTGATCAATGGTGCGATATTATCCGGAATGATCTCCGGTACGGTGATCGGAGCCGCTCTTGCAGAAAATCTGGGTGAATCACGGATGTTCTTTTTCTCGGCGGCAATCTGGGTAAGTATGCTGTTATTGATCTTTGTTATCGGCGGAGTCTTTCATATGTCAGAAGAAAAACGGCAGAAGCATACCGGAAAACTGGCATTTCTGTTTTCCGGACCGGTGCTTGGCTACTTGCTTCTTGTGGTGGTTCCTTATGTGGTCATCAATGGATTTACCAGTTATTTTCTGCCGATCTTTGGTGACAGCTATGGCCTCAGTGAGTCTCAGACCAGTCTTTTGCTTGTCATGAATTGTCTGGTGGGAATTTTCCTCAGCGAGGCATTGACGGGTCTTACCATGAAATATCTGGGAAGAGGAGCCATTTATCTGTCCAGTGCTCTTTCCTTGGGGGCAGTGCTTCTGTTTGGATATTTTCAGAACCTGCCTATGCTGGCTCTTACACTGTTTCTTTTGGGAGCTTCCAAAAGTTTTGGAGCGGCAGGAAGGGAAATTCTGTTTTGCAGACAGCCTGTGGTGGCACAATACGGAGAGGATGAGGCTATGGGATATTATAATCTGGCAGATAATCTGGGCGAATCCATTGGAACCATGGTGTTTGGTGGAATGCTCAGCATAGGACTTGTGACAGGTATGTGGATCTTTACGGGGATCTCTGCTGTGACTCTGGGGATATACACCTTGATGGGAAAGAAAATGGAATAAATTTACTTATAAGTTATAGAAAAATATAAATTGCTGACTTGAAAATATAAATTGAAAAATAGGTATTGCAATCGCGTGAAAAATGTTGTAAACTATTGATTTGTGATACGTTTATTTTTCCTTGTTCTCTCCTGTCGGGGCAAAGCATGCAGGGACATGCCGCAGTCGGTTATCACACGGAGGCGGAGCCATGGAGAGAGCCAGAGACCAAAAGGAGGTACAGACAACTATGAACAAGTATGAATTAGCGTTAGTTGTCGATGCTAAGATCGAAGAGGATGTAAGAGTAGCAACTGTCGAGAAAGCAAAGGACTATGTAACAAAATTCGGCGGTAACATCACAAATGTGGATGAGTGGGGCAAGAAGAAGCTTGCTTACGAGATCCAGCATATGAAGGAAGGCTACTACTACTTTATTCAGTTCGATGCTGAGGCAGATGTTCCGGGACAGCTTGAGCAGGCAGTCCGCATTATGGATCATGTTCTCAGATTCTTATGCATCAGACAGGAAGCATAGGTGAAAGGAAGGTGTTTCCTAAATGAATAAGGTAATTTTGATGGGTCGTCTGACCCGTGATCCGGAGATCAGATATTCTTCCGGAGAAAATCAGACAGCAGTTGCAAGATACACACTTGCAGTCGATCGTAGATTCAGACGTCAGGGAGATGAGCAGACAGCAGACTTTATTAACTGTGTTGTTTTTGGCAGAGGTGCAGAGTTCGCTGAGAATTATCTTCATCAGGGTACCAAGATTGTGGCAACCGGACGGATTCAGACAGGAAGCTATACCAATAAGGAAGGCAACCGTGTTTATACGACCGATGTAGTTGTAGAGGAGCAGGAGTTTGCCGAGAGCAAAGCGGCTGCAGCAAACTACAACGGAAACAGAGATGGCTATCAGCAGGCTCCATCAAGACCTGAGCCGACACAGGCAGCAGGAGATGGATTCATGAACATTCCGGATGCCATCGAAGAGGAATTGCCATTTAACTAGACTTGGATGGCGGAGATTATGATTAGGAGGTTTTATCATGGCTTATAATAAAGGCGATAGAGACGGTGCTCCAGCAAAGAGAAGACCGATTCGCAGAAGAAAAAAAGTTTGTGCTTTCTGTGCAGATAAAGAGCATGATTTCATTGATTACAAGGATACCAACAAATTAAAGAGATATGTCTCTGAGAGAGGTAAGATTCTTCCTAGAAGAATTACCGGAAACTGTGCAAAGCATCAGAGAGCTCTGACAGTCGCTGTAAAGCGCGCTCGTCACGTAGCACTTATGCCATACACTACAGACTAATAGTCAGACAGACTTATGAGCGGCAGCTCTTTCGAAGTGATTCGGGAGGCTGCCGTTTTTTGTCAAGAAAGTTTTCATTGTCAAATCTTGCATTCTATGAATCGACGGCTTGAAAAAGCCGCCGATTTGTGCTATTCTGTCCAGTACAGCGAATGATCGATCTGGCAAAGATTTCATTTTCGCTGTACTATATGAGCGGTATTCGGAGAGAAACTGCATCAGGGAGAGCGGCTGGAGCCGCGAAGGTTAGTGGTATAATGATATGACAGACGATAGTGGAAATGATTTCAATGAGATTTGAAGCGGCTGCTTCTTATCACCACAGGGAGGTTTCCTATGAGGATCGGAATAATAGGAGCTGGAAAGGTCGGAACGACATTAGGGAAATACCTGTCCATTCATGGAAAGAATGTCACCGGATTTTACAGCAGGACGCATGAAAGCGCTGACGAAGCAGCGACTTTTGCGGAAACAGAGACATATTCTTCTCTTTGTAAGCTGGTGGAGAAGAGTGATGTTATTTTTATTACAACGCCGGATGGCGTGATCCATCAGGTGTGGGGGGACCTTTTGCATCAGGACATTTCAAATCGCATTATCTGTCATTTTAGTGGTTCATTATCATCTCATGTATTTTCTGGTCGAGAAGAGGCAGGAGCCTCAGGTATCTCGATGCATCCGATGTACGCGTTCAGCGATAAATTTCATTCATACGAACAGTTTCATACAGCGTATCTGACATTGGAGGGTGACCCGGAGGCGGTTGCAGTCATGAAGCCCATGTGGGAAGCGATTGGTCATCATGTGCTGACTTTGAAGGCGGAGGATAAGATTAAATATCACGCGGCAGCGGCCATGGCGAGTAATGAAATGCTTGGCCTGATGCAGGCGAGCCTTGATATCCTGTCAGAATGTGGCTTCTCCGAGAAGGATTCTATGGCACTTCTGACACCGTTGGTACAGGGGAATATTGCTTCTATGCTGGAAAAGGGATGCGTGAATGCGCTGACGGGACCGGTAGAACGTGGTGACGCACAGACGGTCCGGAAGCATCTGCAGGCACTGGAGGGCAGCAAGGCAGGAAAGATTTATCAGAGCCTTGGAAGCACCATGGTAGAGCTTGCAAAGCGGCGCAATCCTGATCGGGACTATACACCGGTCCGGACGTTGTTTGAAAAGAGCATGGATTAAGAGTTTTAACAGACAACATCCATCTGTCCGTAAAATGGAACAGAACAGAAATCGTTACTGGTTACGCACAGACGTGAACAGTGACAGGAAATGCGACTATCAAAAGATAGCGGATATTCAGAAAGGCTGGTAATCAAATGAAAAACACAGTACAAACATGGAGACAGGCAAAACAGGACGGCGTAAAGATCGCAATGCTCACCGCATACGATTACTCTACGGCAAAGCTGGAGGACGAGGCTGGAATTAACGGGATTCTGGTAGGAGATTCCCTTGGGAATGTAATCCTTGGATACGAGGACACACTTTCCGTTACTATGGAGGATATGATCCATCACGGTGCGGCCGTTTCCCGTGGAGCCCAAAACGCCCTTGTGATGATCGATATGCCATTTATGTCATATCAGACATCCGTTTATGATGCGGTTGTCAATGCAGGACGTCTGATGAAGGAAGGCCGTGGTAATGCAGTAAAGCTGGAGGGAGGCAAGGAAGTTTGTCCGCAGATCAAAGCCATCGTGGACGCAGGAATCCCGGTATGTGCCCATCTGGGACTGACCCCACAGCATGTCAATGCATTTGGTGGCAATAAGGTACAGGGAAAGAGCACAGAAGCTGCCCAGAGTATTATTGATGCTGCACTTGCCGTACAGGAAGCAGGAGCATTTGCGGTTGTTCTGGAATGTATTCCTGCAAAGCTCGCACAGATCATCACAGACAAGCTGGAAATTCCGACGATCGGTATCGGTGCCGGTGTGGGCTGCGACGGACAGATCCTTGTATATCAGGATATGCTTGGAATGTTCTCGGATTATTCTCCAAAGTTTGTAAAAAGGTTTGCTGAGGTCGGAGAGGTAATGAAGGAAGGCTTTGCCAAGTACATAAAGGAAGTACAGGAAAGCACTTATCCGGCACAGGAACATACCTTTAAGATAGATGACGATGTATTGGACAAGTTATATTGATTGGCGTGAAAGGAAGTAAGACAAAATGAAAATTGTAAATACAGTAGCAGAGGTAAGAGAACAGGTAAAAGAGTGGAGAAAACAGGGACTGACGGTTGGATTGGTGCCAACTATGGGATATCTCCATGAGGGACATAAAAGTCTGATTGACAGGGCTGTAGCAGACAATGACCGTGTCGTTGTCAGTGTATTTGTCAATCCGATGCAGTTTGGACCAAGTGAGGATCTGGAAAGTTATCCAAGAGATATGGACAGGGATGCAGCACTCTGTGAGGATGCAGGAGCAAGCCTGATCTTCCATCCGGAGCCATCGGAAATGTATCATGATGATTTTTCAAGCTTTGTGGATATGAGTACATTAACAGGCGGCCTTTGCGGGAAGACAAGACCTATTCACTTCCGGGGAGTTTGTACCGTAGTCTCCAAGCTTTTTAATATTGTGACACCGGACAGAGCATATTTCGGACAGAAGGATGCCCAGCAGTTGGCAGTGATCCGTCATATGGTATCGGATCTCAACTTTGGCATTGAGATCGTAGGATGCCCGATCATCCGTGAGGAGGATGGACTTGCCAAAAGCTCCAGAAATACTTATCTTAGCCCGGAAGAGAGAAAAGCAGCACTCGTATTATCACGTTCCTTGAAGCTTGGTAAAAAGCTGATTGAAGATGGCGAGAAGGATGCCAGGAAAGTGATTGCAGCCATTCGCGGGGAGATCGAGAAGGAGCCTCTGGCAAAGATTGATTATGTGGAGATTGTAGACTGGAATACTCTGGAGCCGGTAGAGAGCACGGAGGGTGAAATTCTGACGGCCATGGCGGTTTATATTGGCAAAACAAGACTGATCGACAACTTTATTAAATGACCCGCCAAACATCATTAAATAACGACGAATTACAAAGAGACAGGCAGAGTGGTGCAATACAAATTGTTTGCTGATTGCAACACACTGATGCAAAAAAGGAGATTGAACAACATGCAGATTACAATGTTAAAGGGCAAGATCCATCGTGCCGTGGTACAGCAAGCGGAGCTTAATTATGTGGGAAGCATTACCGTGGATCCGGAGCTGATGGAGCAGGCGGGAATTCTGGAATATGAACTGGTTCAGATCGTGGATGTGGAAAACGGCAACCGTTTCGAGACATATACAATCGCCGGAGAGCCGGGGAGTGGCATGATCTGTCTGAACGGAGCAGCGGCAAGACAGGCGCAGGTAGGGGATCATGTCATCATTATGTGCTATTGCCGGATGACGCCGGAGGAAGCGAAGGATCACAAGCCGAAGGTGGTATTTGTGGATGAACAAAATCATATCAGCCGTGTGACAAATTATGAAAAGCACGGACAGTTATCGTAAGGATGAAATGATCTGACATACTATACAGCAAGGAGACATGAACATGTTAAAGGGAAAAACGATCGTATTGGGTGTGACGGGCAGTATTGCCGCTTACAAAATTGCAAATCTTGCAAGCATGTTGGTAAAGCTTCATGCGGATGTACAGGTGCTTATGACAAAGAATGCCACCAATTTTATTCACCCGACGACATTTGAGACGCTGACAAGCCACAAGTGTCTGATCGATACATTTGACCGCAATTTTCAGTATAGTGTAGAGCATGTGGCTCTGGCAAAGCAGGCGGATGTGGTTCTGATCGCACCGGCCTCCGCCAATGTGATCGGCAAGCTTGCCAATGGTATTGCGGATGATATGCTGACCACAACGGTTATGGCATGCCGCTGCAAAAAGATCATTTCTCCGGCGATGAACACGGCTATGTATGAGAATCCGATCGTCCAGGACAATCTCAAAAAGTTAAAACATTACGGTATGGAGATCATTGAGCCGGCTGTGGGGTTGCTGGCCTGTCATGATGTCGGGGCCGGAAAGCTGCCGTCAGAGGATATTCTGCTGCAGTATATTCTCAAAGAAGCTGCCTGTGAGAAAACCATGGCAGATAAGCGGGTTCTTGTAACAGCAGGGCCTACAGTGGAAGCGATTGATCCGGTCCGCTATATTACCAATCATTCTACCGGGAAGATGGGATATGCCATTGCGCGGGAGGCGATGCTTCGGGGCGCAAAGGTAACGCTGGTGACCGGTCCGGTAGCGATCGACCCGCCAATGTTTGTGGATGTGGTGCCGGTGACGAGTGCGGCAGATATGTTCGAGGCTGTGACCGGCCGGGCACAGGAACAGGATATTATTATTAAGGCGGCTGCGGTTGCAGATTATACGCCAGTTACTACAGCAACCGAAAAGATCAAAAAGAAGGATGGGGACAATGCCATTGCACTGACCCGTACCAAAGATATTCTCGGATGGCTGGGAGAACACCGCAGAGAGGGGCAGTTCCTTTGTGGTTTTTCTATGGAAACACAGAACATGCTGGAAAATTCCCGTCAGAAACTGACAAAAAAGAACGTGGATATGATCGTTGCCAATAATCTTAAGGTGCAGGGTGCCGGATTTGGCGGAGACACCAATGTGGTGACGCTGATCACAGCAGATGGAGCAACGGAGCTGCCACTGCAGTCCAAGGAGGAGGTAGCAGGAAAGCTGCTGGAAGAGATTATGAAGAAAATGCAGGGATGATGCATGGGGCTCATATCAGGAGCTTCTTTGGAACTCCGTCATGCGCAAAGATCGCGTGATTGTCAGTACATTACTTCCACCAGAAACAGCCCCGGTGCCGGAGCGGTAAAACCTGCTTCGCGGCGGTCAAGGGACTGCAGAATGCGGGGGATATCCTCTGCGGATCTCTGGCCGCTTCCAACCTCAAGAAGTGTTCCGGTCAGGATACGCACCATATGATATAAAAATCCGTTGCCGTAGAAATCCAGAGTGATCCGGTCGTTATCGTTGGCGATCCGGATATCCCGGATCGTACGGACAGTGGATTTTTTCATGTGGCGGTTATCACAAAAGCTTTTAAAATCATGCTCCCCCGTCAGATACGCAGCAGCCTTTTTCATTTCTTTTATATCATAGGGGATGCGCGCTTCGTGTCCGGAAGGAATCCGGGCTGCGTAACGCCGTTCAAATACATTAGGCACTATTGCATTGTCGATCACATAGCGGTAGTGCTTTTCCTTTGCATTGAGTCTGGCATGGAAGTGTGTGGGTGCTTCCTCTACCGAAATGACGCGGATATCCATCGGAAGGGCATGATTAAAATAATCCCGGATATAATCGGTATCAGCAAGTTTTTTCTCACAGCGGAAATTGGCTGTCTGTCCCAAAGCATGGACACCGGCGTCTGTCCGGCCGGAGCCATTGACATCGGTTGGAGTACCGGTGAGCTTTCCTGCAATGGTTTCCAGCTTTGCCTGTATCGTGTTGTCTGTATTACCCTGCTTTTGCCAGCCGCTGTAACGGGTGCCGTCGTATTGCAGGATCAGTTTATAGTTATTCATAGTAATCCTCATTTCCGGTGATCTTTTATATGTCACGCATCAAATCCTAAATCTGAAATTATGTCATGTCACAATTCTATCAGAATACATTTCCCGATTCAAGAATGTATCTACTGTCTATGAAAGCCGGTCATATCTTCACAAATCTTTCATATATTTCCATAGATTCTCTGTTGATGAAATATCTCATCAGGTGTAAAATAGAAGTATCAAATTGTACGACAAATCTATCTTGTCGATGGAATTGTCAGATTTTAAAGGAGGGTAATATTTATGGCAAGATTTACGTTACCAAGAGATCTGTATCACGGCAAGGGGGCATTGGAGGCCCTGAAGGACTTTGAAGGAAAGAAGGCAATCATTTGTGTGGGCGGCGGTTCCATGAAGAGAAATGGGTTCCTGGATAAGGCAATCGGTTATCTGAAGGAAGCAGGTATGGAGGTTGATCTGATCGAGGGCATTGAGCCGGATCCGTCTGTGGAGACGGTAATGAAAGGCGCAGCCAAAATGCAGGAGTTTCAGCCGGACTGGATCGTTGCCATGGGCGGTGGATCTCCGATCGATGCTGCCAAGGCAATGTGGATCAAGTATGAGTATCCGGATGTGACCTTTGAGGATATGTGCAAGGTGTTTGGTCTGCCAAAGCTTCGTACAAAAGCAAAATTCTGCGCAATTTCTTCAACTTCCGGAACGGCAACAGAAGTTACGGCATTTTCGATCATTACAGATTATGAGAAAGGTATCAAGTATCCGATTGCTGATTTTGAGATCACGCCGGATGTAGCAATTGTGGATCCGGAACTTGCAGAGACGATGCCAAAGAAACTGGTGGCACATACCGGTATGGATGCTATGACTCATGCGATCGAAGCATATGTTTCTACGGCAAATTGTGATTATACAGATCCGCTGGCACTTCATGCGATCAAGATGATCCAGAGAGATCTGGTAGGCTCCTATGAGGGAGACATGGAAAAGAGAGACAGTATGCATAATGCACAGTGTCTTGCAGGAATGGCATTTTCCAACGCACTTCTTGGTATTGTACATTCTATGGCACACAAGACCGGAGCTGCCTTTGCAGACTATGGCGCACATATTATCCATGGTGCGGCCAATGCGATGTATCTGCCGAAGGTTATTGCATTTAACGCAAAGGATGCCACAGCAAAGGAACGTTATGGAGAGATTGCAGATTTTATGAAGCTTGGAGGCAGTAATGATGATGAAAAGGTAGAGCTTCTGATCAAATATCTTCGTGGAATGAATGATGCGTTAAATATTCCTCATTGTATCAAAAATTACGGACCGGACAGTTATCCGACAGAGGAAGGCTTTGTACCGGAGAAAGTATTTCTGGAGCGTCTGCCGGAGATTGCAGCAAATGCGATCCTGGATGCATGCACCGGTTCGAACCCTCGTCAGCCATCCCAGGAGGAGATGGAGAAGCTGCTGAAATGCTGCTATTATGATACAGAGGTAGATTTCTAAATATAACCTTTCACGCTGACATAGTTATGGAGCACCGGAGGTTATTGATAAATTTTCTCGCTTAACACAAATGAGAAAATTGAGTTAGTAAGGTTTTCCTCTTGTAAAAAACAGAAAATTGTATTAGAATGTGGTTATACTAAGAAAAGGAGGATTTATAAAATGGCATATGTTATTGGAGATGATTGTGTAAGTTGTGGCGCTTGTGCAGGCGGATGTCCTGTAGGAGCTATTGCAGAAGGTGCTGAGCACTATGAGATCGACGCTGATTCTTGCATCAGCTGTGGCGCTTGTGCTGGTACATGTCCTTCTGGAGCTATTTCAGAGGCGTAATCATTACACATGAATTACCGGACTGTCCTCGATGGCTTCACCGTGGACAGTCTTTTTCCTTTTCAACACAAACAATGAGTTTTTTAGAATGATATACAGATCCGGCAGAGAGCCGGATATTGTATGAGATGGAGGATTAACATGGACGCTAGAGTAAATAAAGATATGATCATTAGTGATATGCTTCAGATCGATCCGGGTATTGCTGCTGTATTGATGGCATCCGGTATGCATTGCGTAGGCTGCCCAGCATCACAGGGAGAGAGTCTGGAGGAGGCCGCTATGGTTCATGGTCTCAATGCGGACGAGCTGATTGAGAATGTAAACGGCTATCTGGCAAAGAAATAATTATGAAATCAAATGAATACAAAATAAAAGACCTGTTACAAACGGCTGCACCGGTTTGTAACAGGTCTTTTATTTTGTATAGAAACTGCTCGAAACATAATAAAAAAGGGCAAAACCAGCGTTTTGCTGCATTCAGATCAGATACTTGCCAGTACCTGAAGCGCGTGCTCCTGGATTAATGGCTCATAATGTTCTTCATAATAAGAATGGCTTGCATACATATTGTGTACCGGTCTGCCATATTCGCCCATAATATTACAGATTTTATTGAACTCCTCCGGACTGTGTTCGGATTTATGAGCGATCAGATAATATAAGCCGGTTTTTTCATCCTTGTAAACAGTGTTGGAACCATAATAGGTATATACCAGATATTCTGCCAGATCGGTAAGATCCTGAAGATTCCGGAATGAGAATATCTTGATCACGTCGCGGCTTGCAGTATAGTCCTTGGTTTTTGGACGGCGTTCCATGCCTAATGCTTCAGACAGGGAAATGAAGTCACCGTCGGATGTGCTGTGACCGGCATCGTCCGGCAGAGTGGTGGAAGCAGGATCAGATGCCGGAGGTTCCGGTTCCATCAGAATGTCACTGTCAAACAGATCCATATCTGACATATCATCCTCTTCAATAGTAAAGACATTATCTATATCATCCATATCTGTATTTTCAAAATCGGAATCATCATCGGTAAAATGAGAAAATCGTGTATCAAGTTCATCCGGATCATCCACCTTGGTAATCACAAGAACAAGGCTGTCCGGATACATAGGAATCGCCTCTACCATCAAAGGGATATCCTCTGCCTCAAAACCGAATTCGTAAGATGCCTGCTGCATCATATCGCGAAAAAGAGCCTTTGCTTTTTCGCTGCCATAGGCGAGCTCGCTGATTCGAAGTTCCCGGTCACTTAAGTCCTTTTGGTTTAAGGTACAGCGAATCTGATGATCATTAATTTTTTCGATATGCATAGGCTCACTTCCTTTCCATGATTTTTTGTAACAGATGGAGTAGTTTTTATTAAAGCGAACAATCCTTCTGGTTAGTTTGATTATAGAATATTCTTACGCATAAGTCAATTTTGCGTTCCTCTTTATTTTTTGTTGATTTTCACTAAGAAATACTGGCATTTTCTTGTGGGTTTTCTATTATTTGTATTTTTAAATACAATACTGAATAAAAACTGATTTTTCACACTTCTGTTATGTGAAAAAATGACAGAACAGAGAGTGGTATTTCGGCGCGAAACGCCCTGTTTATGGGTTGTCACGACGGATTATGACGGAGTATAATAGGAGCTGGAGAGACGGTCTTGAAAATGAAGAAAGGAGGTTATAAAAAGTCAGACGAAGGAAGACACATATCCAGCGTATCAGCGAGATGTTTCTCCAGTCAACAATAAAAGTTTATTTCAGGTGGGATGATCAGGAAAACGTATCACAAATTTGTACTTCCGTATCATCCTTATCATAGGAGGGTGTGTCGATGAAGGAAAATACAGGTGATTTAAAAGAGCAGATGTATTCGTGGATATTGGCAGAAATGGAGCAGGCGGAGGCTGCCGGCTTAAGCGTTTCCGTGGATGGAAGACCCTATACTCTGGCAGAGACGGACAAGCTCCATCAGATGATGGAGGAGGCGTATTATATGAAGGATTATGTCGGGGATCGTCAGGGACGGATCACACAGATTGATTTTGATCACTTGGAACATGTCTGACAACGATGTATGGTGTATGGCAGATATATGCCGTTTAAAGCGAACCAGTATTAGAACCTTTTGATCAAGCAGATGTGCCGTCTGGAAACCGTTGGCCCGGGGACAGACAGGCACATCTGGTTTTTCTTTTTCCGAATACTTAATGATATGATCGGGGCTTTCCGCTCTGCATAAAATGCGAGGATTGATTGTGCGTTGGAAAAGTGATATACTTTTTTCAAATATATGCATTTGATGTGGTTTGATTTACGTCATTTATATAGAAAAGAGGGACTGAGCCATGAATAAACAAAAGAAATTGACGCTGACCTTTATTGCACTTCTGGTTCTTGCCATTGTGATTGCAGGGATTGCTCTGCTGGTGAAAAGGTATATGCCGAGCAACAGGGAGATGGCACTGACAGATTATTTTAAGGTGTCAGAAGGGGAGATGCAGGTGATCCTGCAGGATCAGATTTATGACACAAAAGCTCTGTATGAGAATGGGCAGATTTATGTAGATTATGGGATGGTTCACGATTATCTGAATTCCCGTTTTTACTGGGATTCCAAGGAGAACCAGCTGTTATATACTACTTCTACTGCAGTGATATCCGCTGCGGCAGACAGTCAGGATTATTATACCAATAAAAGCAAGGCTTCTATGGATTACCCGATCGTAAAGGTAAAGGGTGACACGGCTTATGTGGCACTGGATTATGTAAAGGAGCGTACAGCACTGGATTATAAGAAGTACGATAAACCGGACAGAGTGGTGATCACTTATCGTTATAATGAGAAGGCAGATTATGCCAAGGCAAAAAAGAAAGCCAGAATACGTTATCGTGCAAGCATCAAAAGTGATATATTAGTGAAGCTGAAGGAGGATGACCAGGTACGTGTACTGGAGCAGGGAGACAGTACGAAGTCGGGCGATGGCAATGAATCTTCTTTTGATAAGGTAATGTCTGTGGATGGTGTTGTGGGATATGTCCGCAGAAAAGATCTTGGAAAGATCTATCAGTCGGAATACACGACCGATTTTAAAGAGGAGCAGTATACTCATATTTTGAAGGATGGGAAGGTTAATCTGGTATGGCATCAGGTGACCACAAGCGCAGCCAATGATGGGGTGCTGAACCTGCTCAATGCGACGAAGGGTGTCAATGTGGTAGCACCGACATGGTTTACGGTTTCCGGCAATCATGGTGAGATTACTTCTCTTGCCAGCGATGCATATGTGTCAAGGGCACGCAGCCTCGGAGTTGATGTGTGGGGGGTATGCAATGATTTCAGCAATGACAGCAAGATTGGCAAGGTACTGGAACGGACAACGACCAGACAAAAGCTGGAAAAAAATCTGATCGCAGAAGCGATCAAGTACAGTCTGGATGGCATCAATATCGACTTTGAGCACGTCAGGAAGGCCAATGGGGATGATTTCATCCAGTTTATCCGGGAGCTTGGCATTATGTGCCGCAATAACGGAGTCGTTTTATCAATTGATAATTATCCGCCGACTTCCTATTCTATGTATTATAATCGTAAGGAACAGGCTGCCGTAGCGGATTATGTGATCACAATGGCATATGATGAGTATTATGCAGGCTCTGAGAAGGCAGGTCCGGTGTCTTCTCTGAATTATGTGACAGATTCTACAGAGAATACATTGAAGGAGGTACCGGCGGAGCAGACGATCATAGCATTGCCATTTTACAGCCGTCTTTGGAAGGAAACGACAAAGGATGGAAAGGTTAAGCTGAGCTCAGAGGCATATGGAATGCACTTTGCGAAGGAATCTATGATCGATGCAGGAGCAAAGTTTGAGTGGAATGATGAAAGTGGCATGAATTATGCAGAGTACACCAAGGATGGTGTGGTTTATAAAATGTGGCTGGAGGATCAGACTTCTCTGGAAGAGAAGATGAAGGTGGTTTCAGATCATCAGACCGCCGGATATGCATTTTGGAAGCTGGGACTTGAAGATTCAGCTGTATGGGATATGATCATCAAATATATGTAGTTATTCTATCTGGTTTGGTATATTCATAATATGAAACAAAAGGATATACCGGAGCGTAGAAGCATGAATAACAAAATAAACAGAGTGATGAGCTTTTTGATCCTGGGACTGGCATTTGCAGCCATGATCTTTGAGACAGGAAATGCTGTTTATACATGGTCGAAACAGGCAGACAAAGAGCAGCGTTATACAATTGTGATCGATCCGGGACATGGAGGGAATGATCCCGGCAAGATTGGAATAAATGATGTGCCGGAAAAGGATGTTAATCTGGCGATTTCCCTAAAGCTGAAGGATATTCTGGAACAAAATGACTGCAAGGTGATCATGACGAGAGAGACGGATCAGGGACTTTATCAGGACGGGGATACCAACAAAAAGATAGCAGACCTGCATGCACGCTGTCGGATCATTAACGACAGTGGAGCAGATGCTGTGATCAGTATTCACCAGAACAGTTTTACATCGGAGAGCTCTAAGGGAGCACAGGTTTTTTACCAGACAACTTCCGAAAAGGGAAAGGTTCTGGCAGAAATACTGCAGGAGCAGCTGGTATCCGGACTGGATCCGGAAAACAACAGAGTGGCAAAGGCAAACAGTGATTATTATATGTTAAAAAATACTCAGGCGCCGATGGTGATTGTGGAATGTGGTTTTTTATCAAATACGCAGGAGGCAGAGCTGTTGACGCAGGAGGCATATCAGCGCCGGGTGGCATGGACAGTTGCACTTGGGACGCTGCAGTATGTGAGCGGAGGTCATAATTAAAATGAAAACGATAATGCAAACGATAAACCCGGAGAGCTTTCAGGATGAAGAGCTGCAGGAGGCGTGCAGGATTTTGCAGAACGGAGGTCTGGTGGCATTCCCTACCGAGACGGTATATGGTCTGGGTGGTGATGCACTTCGACCGGAGGCTTCTGCGAAGATTTATGAAGCCAAGGGACGCCCTTCGGACAATCCGCTAATCGTGCATATTGCAGATATGGAATCGTTGGAGGAGGTTGCACAGACGGTTCCGGAGGAGGCTGCGAAGCTGGCACAGCATTTCTGGCCGGGACCGCTGACAATGATCTTTCCAAAGAAAGAGAAGGTACCGGGGTCTACAACGGGTGGGCTGGATACGGTGGCAGTACGAATGCCAAGTCATCCTGTTGCAAGGGCACTGATCCGGGAGTCCGGCGTTTATATTGCGGCTCCAAGTGCTAATACATCGGGAAGACCAAGTCCCACGAAGGCAGAGCATGTGCAGGAGGATCTGGACGGAAGGATTGATATGATCATTGATGGAGGAGCAGTTGGAATCGGTCTGGAATCCACGATTGTGGATATGAGTACAGGTGTTCCGACAATTCTGCGTCCCGGATATATAACAAAAGAGATGCTGGAGGAGGTATTGGGGCAGGTGCAGGTGGATCCGGCGATTCTTTCCAGAACCATCAATCCCAATATCGTAGCAAAGGCACCGGGAATGAAATACCGTCATTATGCGCCTAAGGGACAGATGACTATCGTGGAGGGTAAAACCGAAAAGGTGATCGGGGAGATCAACCGCCTTTGCCGGGAGAAGATGCTGGAAGGACATTCCGTAGCGGTAATTGCTACAGAGGAGACCGAAACAAGATATCAGTGTGACAATGTACGGAGCGTGGGATCACGCAGAACGGAGGGGTCGATTGCGGCCGGATTATATGATATACTGAGAGAGATGGACCATATTGGTGCGGAATATATATTTGCAGAGAGCTTTGAACAGGATACGCTGGGAAAAGCAATTATGAATCGGATGTTGAAGGCGGCTGCATATCATGTGATCAATGTATAGAGAGGGGTACTGATTATTGGATTATTCAAAGATTATTTTTGTCTGTACGGCAAACACATATTTAAGTCCCGTGGCAGAAGCTATGTACCGGCAGTTTACAGAAAAGGAAAGAGAACAGGCGAGAGAACGCGGAGAGAGGGTACCGTCCTTTCCGTCATGCTGTTCCAGGGGACTGGTGGTTCTTTTTTCAGAACCCATCAGCCCGAAGGTAAATGTTTCCTTGAGTCAGCATGATCTGCGGCCTTGTTCCCATGAAAATTCTGTGCCGTTAGAGCAGTTTGATATTGGGGAGGATACCTTGGTACTCACGATGACTTTCAGTGAGAAGGTTGCATATCTTGAAAAATATCAGGGCGGTGAGGTATATACTTTAGGAGAATATGTTGGAGAAGATACGGATATTACAGATCCTTATGGCGGGGAAGAGGAGCAGTATGATATGTGTTATCACGATATTGCCCGGCGGATCCGCAAGGTGATACAGATTTTAATGAAAAATGAGAAAGACGAAGGAGGACAAGCAGAATGATTGCATTGGGAAGTGACCATGGTGGATATGGATTAAAACAGGAGATCATCGGATATCTGGAGGAGAAAGGGATCGAGTATAAGGATTACGGATGCTATGATGAAAGTCCATGTGATTATCCGGTATTCGGTAAAAAGGCAGCACAGGCGGTAGTTTCCGGAGAATGTGAAAAAGGCATTCTGATCTGTGGGACAGGCATCGGGATTTCTATTGCAGCCAATAAGATCAAGGGCGTCCGCGCAGCATTATGTCATGATGTATTTAGTGCCAAAGCAACCAGAGAGCATAATGATGCAAATATGCTGGCTATGGGAGCCCGTGTGGTTGGACCGGGTCTGGCATTGATGATTGTCGATACGTTTTTAAATACAGAGTTTTCAAATGCAGAGCGTCATCAGAAGAGGATCGATATGCTGGAGGAGTAATGGCGCAGGGATGTGAAGCCCCGGACAAAATACATCCAAAGCAGAAAAGATACCCTTGACACTCTTCCTATCAAGTATTAAAATTGGATTCAATGAATCAATCGTATACATGCATGGAATGTATACAGAATGCAGAATGGAGGAATAGTTATGGCAAAGAAAGATATCGATTGGCATAACCTTGGATTTGGTTATGTAAAAACGGACAAAAGATATGTGTCCAATTTCAAAGATGGCGCATGGGACGATGGCGCATTGATCAGCGATGATACGATTACAATTAGTGAGTGTGCCGGAGTTCTTCAGTATGCACAGACTGTATTTGAGGGTCTGAAGGCGTATACCACAGAGGACGGTCATGTGGTGTGCTTCCGTCCGGATTTAAACGCAGAGCGTCTTGAGCAGTCAGCAAAGAGATTGGAAATGCCGACTTTTCCACAGGATCGTTTTGTAGATGCGATCGTACAGACAGTAAAGGCAAATATTGATTATGTACCGCCTTATGGTTCCGGTGCCACTCTTTACATACGTCCGTATATGTTTGGAACCAATGCAGTCATTGGTGTAAAGCCGGCTGATGAGTATCAGTTCCGTGTATTTACTACACCTGTAGGCCCATATTTCAAGGGCGGCGCAAAGCCAATTACAATCCGTGTTTCTGATTTCGATCGTGCAGCACCTCATGGAACAGGCCACATCAAGGCAGGCTTGAACTATGCAATGAGCTTACATGCGATTGTAGATGCACATAATCAGGGATTTGCTGAGAACGTATATCTGGATGCAGCAACCCGTACAAAGATTGAGGAGACAGGTGGAGCAAACATCCTGTTTATTACAAAGGATAATAAAGTCGTTACACCAAAGTCTAACAGTATCCTTCCATCTATTACACGTCGTTCTCTGCTGATCGTAGCCAAGGAGTACCTTGGTCTTGAGGTTGAGGAGAGAGAAGTATATCTCGATGAGGTTAAGGACTTTGCAGAGTGTGGTCTTTGCGGTACAGCTGCAGTTATCTCTCCGGTTGGCAAGATCAATGATCACGGTAAAGAAATCTGCTTCCCAAGTGGTATGGAGGAGATGGGACCAATTACCAAGAAGCTGTATGAGACGCTGACAGGTATCCAGATGGGACGCATTGAAGCTCCTAAGGGCTGGATCAAGGTGATCGAGTAATACAAAATATAAAGCAAGTCAGCCGGAAGGCAGATGGAGGCTTTGAAAAATAAAAGACATCGAATGTGAACTATGTTTCTCGGAAACAATTTTAGGAGAGACACAGAGTTATATTCGATGTCTTTATTGTTTTATCAGACAATATGTTTATTTTATTTATCGCAGTAAAATGGAAAAATAGGGATATTTTTTTTTGGGGTGCATCATACGGAAATTACAGCCCATCCACCTGTTTTGCAAGCAGCAGACGATCTCCCGGATGAACTTCCTCTGAGGTGAGTCCGTTAAGCTCCATAATACTTTCCGGAGAGGTCTGGTATTCTTTTGCGATATCCCAGAGACTACTGTTATCACTGACGATAAAGCCTACGATGCCGGGCATTTTCTGAAGACGTTCCAGATCCTGGGGAGCTTCTTCAATCTGTGTGATGACGTTACAGCCGGCAGAGGTGAATACAATAGCACTGACACTGAGAACCACCTTTGCTTCAATTTCCGCCGCATCCAGCATGATCACACTGATCTGGCTGATGTCGGTCTGGAGCAGATAGTGATCCTCAGGGGAAATCCCCTTGATCTCCATAAAATGCTGGAATGGAATAACAGCATTTAAGCTGCCCAGAGGTTGATCGTCATTTTCGGTGATATACAGGATATCCAGAGCAACGATGCCTTCCAGAGCAATGCCGTCTTCCCGGATTTCCTGTTCATCAATCTGGACCCGGCCGGAGGCGGTGCAGATCTGAAGAATTCGTTCCTGTTTGTCATCCGGTTTGATCTGATCAGAAACACGGATAACATTTTGTGTTTTAAGCAGGAGCTGTTCAAAGGTAACCGGTTTTTTGGATAGTGTCAATTCGCAGGCGGTCGAATAGGCATCCTTGAGGATCGGAAGCTTAACATCCTCGTAAAATTTCATAGTCATGTTTAGCGGCAGTTCGATCTCAAGAATACGTTGTTCCCCGTCTTCGTCGGGTTTGACCTCCATAGAGCCGCATCCGGGCTGGAATATAATATCAGGAATCATCTGCTCGCTGCATTGGTCGCATTGTACGATACCATCAATGGAAGTCTCCGTTTCCAGATATTCCATCCGGCGCTCCTCATCCACCGGTATATACAACACAAACACATGCAAGTCTCCGGTAATGCGGATGCTGTCCTCCAGAAGACGTGTCTGGAGATTTACAGGGGTCATTTCATAGTAAAGGATCGTGTCAATATCCGGTTTTCCCTTTGGAAGGGTGAGCTCATCTTTGATGCGGAAAACATCCTTCTGCCGGGGAGTGGACCGGGTATAAGAGATATCGTCGAAACGTTTATGAAGTCCCTCCGGGACAAGAGCGTCCATTCCGGCCCGGGCGGCATCGTCCGAGATAATATCGACTCCCGCAGGATAACTTGTTTCGTCCTCTGCCTGACAGTGGAAGCCGGCAATTGCACGAACACTGATCTTGCGGGAGTGTATCAGTTTAATCTGACAGTCCTCCAGATCATAGCTGCAAAAAACGGTATCTGTGTCGGATAAGCCATCCATATTTATCGTTTCTTCAAAGGGAATCTGTCCTTTCATGTTATGTATCGGGCGGATATCATCATTGCTGGCATACAGCAGCTCGAATTGGAGCTGTCCATGTACAATACATTTATTTTGTTCGCAGGTGATCTCAGTAAGCTCCAGGCAGCCATGCTGCTTTATGATAAAATCAATGTCCGGCTTTGTGTCCGGCACATTTACATCATCTTCCAGAGTGGTCTGGATACTGCCGTGGCATTTTATCTGGTTTGTAATCATAGTTTCTAAGGATAATTTCATGGGAATTCCTCCATATATGTGATTTGTTGTCCCGTATGTTTCAATATATGAAAAAAAGAAAAGAGATATTCTAAAAAATAGGGAAAAAGATTGGACAGAAACATTTATCTGATTTATAATATTGTTATATTTTCAAACGAATTCTATGAAATATGAGGAGGGTAATTATGGCTAGAAAGAGAAGGAAAGAGAAGAAAAACGGCAGCAGCAGACTGCGGATCAAAATCATGCTGGTTGCTTTGCTTCCAATGATACTGATGGCAGTGATCGTGGGGATTTCTGCTACACGTAATATGAGAGAGGGTATGCGTCAGGAGATGATGTACGCACTGGAGACACAGACACATTCTCTGGAGCAGTTGTATAATGCGGTCAACAGTGATACATATTCCGTCAGTGGCGATAAGCTGATGAAGGGAAGCTTTAATATTACGGATGAGACAGATTTTCTGGATTCCTTTGTGGAAGGAACAGACATGCAGGTGACGGTATTTTATGGGGGCACCCGTATGGCAACGACACTTAAGGATCAGTCAGGGAATCGTCTTACCGGGACAAAGGCAGATGAGTCCATTACAAAGGCTGTGACACAGGATGGAAAGACCGTCGAGAAATATAATATTACCATTGACGGAGAGGAGTATTGTGGCTGTTATGCGCCATTAAAGGATTCCGGAGATAAGGTGATCGGCATGGTATTTGCCGGCAAGCCTGTGACAGAAGTACAGGCATTGATCCATGAGCGTACCAGTCATATTGTTATTGTGGAGCTGGTAATGATCGTACTCGCTATAATCGTGATTTTCCTTTTGACCAAAGGCATCCAGATGGGACTGCAGGCAGCGGAGAAAGCCGTTCACGGTTTGTCTAACGGTGATCTGACAGTAGCAGTCGAGTCGAAAGCCATGCGCCGTAATGATGAGCTGGGAGATATGACGAAGGGTGTGGCAGTGCTTATGAACCAGCTTCTTGAGGTGGTGAATCATATCCGCACTTCTTCTGAGCAGCTGTTGAAGTCCGGTACGGATCTTAGCAATATGGCAACGCAGACCAGCTCCACCGCAGATGATATCAGTAAGGCGATTGAGGAGATTTCCCAGGGAGCCGTATCTCAGGCAGATGAGATAGAGAGGGCATCCCATGAGGTGGATACAATGGGTCAGTTGATCGGACATATTGCAGATAATGTGGCAGAGCTGGATCAGGGAACTCAGGAGATTAAAGGCTCCAGTGACCGTTCAATCGATATTATCCGGGATCTTACAGAATCCAATGACAGGAGTATGGAGGCTGTTAGACATATTTCCCGTCAGGTTAACGCAACGAATGAGTCTGCATTAAAGATCCGGGCAGCTGTTGATCTGATCACTTCTATTGCAGAAGAGACCAATCTTTTGTCTTTAAATGCTTCCATTGAGGCAGCCCGTGCCGGAGAGCAGGGACGTGGCTTTGCTGTGGTAGCGGGTCAGATTCAGAAACTTGCAGAGCAGAGTAATGAGTCTGCCGGAAGCATTGCCGATATTATTGGAGAGCTTTTGAAGGATTCTGAGAATTCCGTACAGGTCATGGAAGAAGTTCAGAAGATTATGAACGAGCAACAGGAGAAGCTGCAGGCAACCAGAAAGCAGATTGCGGAGGTTGGTGATGGTATCAGTGGAGCTGCCCAGGCGGCAGGTATGATCCGCCAGCAGACAGAGCACTGCAATAGTGCACGTGCCAATGTGGCAGATGTAATCTCAAACCTCTCTGCGATTTCGGAGCAGAATGCAGCATCCACAGAGGAAACAACGGCTTCTATGGAGGAGATGAATGCAGCGATGAATCTTCTGGCAGAGTCAGCAAGGCAGCTTCAGGAGCTGTCCAAGTCTCTGGAGGAGGATATTTCCTTCTTCCGTGTTGATAATATCAGAGAAAATATTCATGGTGTAATCGGGGAGTGAAACGATTAATATAGCAGCAAGAAAGGGACGACAAAATGCTTACATATACAGATGAGATTACGGTGGAGGAGTATAATGACCTGCGACGTTCTGTAAACTGGATCACCGTAAAAGACAAGAGAGCTCAGAAAGCATTGAACAATTCTTTCTATAAACTCATCGCCCGGAAGGACGGCAAGCCGGTTGGAATGGCGAGGATCGTCAGTGATGGAGGCTATACTTATTTTATTACTGATGTGATCGTGCGGCCGGAGTGTCAGGGAGAGCATATTGGTACGGCTCTGATCGACAGGCTTCTGGAGTATATCAAGCGGGATGTAATGGATGATGAGACTGTGATGGTCAGCCTGATGGCGGCATATGAGAGAGAAAGCTTTTATGAGCGCTTTGGGTTTCATACACGTCCTTTCGGCAATCATGGTCCGGGAATGTCTATGTGGGTTTCGCGGATTGCAGACGGAAGTATCATTACTTCATAAGAGCTTTATGATTTTGTTATTTACAGAATTGGCACAAGTGAATAAGTGCCCCAATATTTTGAATTAAACTTATAGTATAAACAGAAAACAGCAGTTTTGAACGGATATCACAAATTTGTGATTTCGTATCAAAGCTGCTGTTTTATTGTTTAAAGCCGGGCAGAGTATCCGAAAAGACAAAAGAGAACTTTCCGGATATAATCGATACGTCAGATAAAGCGGTTGGTGGCAGCGTTATAGCTGTAATCCACTGTTTTTAATTTGTCGCAGATCTGCTGCTGGTCTAAATCCAGTGATTTGCACAGCTCTTCCAGATTTGGATAAAAATCCCGGAGCTGTGTGTTTAAATAACTAACTAACATCATAGGATCATTTGGAATATTCATGGGAATCCACCAATCTTTCGAGTTCGTTGTATCATTATTTCTTTTTATTTTTTGCAGAGACGTTGATCAGTTCCACAATCTTTTCAATGGAATTGTTGAGCTGGCTTCGCTGCATTGCCTTGATAAAGCGGTCTTTTTCTTCAAAAGCGGTATTTACGGCATTCAGGAGCTTTTCGTTGGTCAGCTCCTCCTCCTGGATCACGATGCTATAGCCCTGTTTCTCGAAGGAGGCGGCATTCAGGATCTGATCGCCGCGGCTTGCCTGAGCGGAAAGCGGGATCAGGATGTTTGGCTTACGAAGGGCAAGGATCTCGCAGATGGCATTGGCTCCGGCGCGGGAGATCATAATATCTGCGGCAGCCATAAGATCTCGTAATTCTTCCTTTATGTACTCAAATTGTACATAGCCCTTTGTGTCCTTGAGGGAATCATCCATCTTGCCTTTGCCGCACAGATGGATGATCTGGAAACGCTCCAGAAGCTGTGGCAGGATTGCACGAACAGCCTCATTGACCCGGACGGCACCAAGACTGCCGCCGATGATCAGGATAACAGGCTTCTCGTCGGTAAAACCACAGAAAGCAAGTCCCTTTTCTTTGCTGCCCTGAAAAAGCTCCTGGCGGATCGGAGAGCCGGTCAGAACGCCTTTGTGCTCCGGTAGATGCTTTAAGGTCTCCGGAAAGTTTGTACAGACTCTGTCTGCGCAAGGGATACAGATTTTATTGGCAAGTCCCGGTGTCATGTCGGATTCGTGGATCACACATGGGATATGACGGGATTTGGCTGCAACAACCACGGGAACGGAAACAAAGCCGCCCTTGGAAAATACCACATCCGGACGGAGGAGCTTTAACAGCTTTCGTGCCTGTCCGTAGCCGCGAATGACTTTGAATGGATCACTTAAATTTTTCGGATCAATATAGCGGCGCAGCTTGCCGCTGGAGATACCATAATAAGGAATACCAAGCTCCGGGATCAGACGGCTTTCAATGCCCTCGTAGGAGCCGATGTAGTGGACTTCGTAGCCCTGCTTCTGAAGCTCTGGGATCAGGGCGATGTTTGGTGTTACATGGCCGGCTGTACCTCCGCCGGTAAGAACTATTTTTTTCATTTTATATACCAATCCTTTCTTGAAGAATAAACCGATTATTATCTAATTTATTATATTAGTATTGGAGTATTTTATCAACTGAAACTTCGTTTCACAATTTGAACACGGCTTCTACACTTTTTCAACAAGAAATTTGGGTATGATTTGGAACATATTATTCGATTTATTTGTTAGAAAGGTAAGGTGTCATATGAAAAAGAAACGTGGGAAAAAGTTTAAGGTGATTGTCTGTGGAGGTGTTGTTTTGGTTCTGGCAGGAGGGATTCTGGCAGGAAGACATTTTCTTCAGGCAAAAAAAGCCTCCTCGGAGGGAGTGACCGGACAGAGTACAACAACCCTGGCCAAAATGGATCTCACCGATTCCATTAGTGCATCCGGAACCATTGAGAGCCGGAAAACACAGACGGTATCGGCTTCGGTGAATGATGTGACCGTGAAAAAGATTTATGTCAAAGTAGGGGATAAAGTGAAAAAGGGGGATAAGATAGCTCTTTTTGATTCGGATAGTCTGGAGAACAGTCTGGAGGAAGCACTGGATGCTTTATCGGAAGCACAGAGTTCTGCTGCGTTGGAGATAGAATCTGCGCAGGAGCAGTATGACACCGCGCTCAGTGACCAGAGCTACAATAATATGAGGGCTGCCAAAAATGTGAAGAAAGCGCAAAAAGCAAAGGAAACGGCTGCAAAAGCATTACAGACTGCCAAAAATAAAGTAAAGAAGCTCCAAACCGGTGCAAAGGGGAAGAACAGTCAGGAACTTACGGCGGCAAAGGAGGCTCTGACGAAAGCCCAGGAGGCATATGAGCAGGCAAAATCCGCGCTGGAGACAGCAAAGGACAATCAGACAGATACTGCAAGACAAAATAAATCCTCTGTGACCCAGGCAAAGAGTTCCGTGAGCAATGCCAGAAGCAATCAGACCAAGAGCGTCAAAGAGGCACAGAAAAAGGTTGAGGAAGCGCAGGAGTCACTGGATAAAGGTACAGTGACAGCTCCTATGGATGGTGTTGTGACAACGTTAAATGTATCTGCGGGAGACACATATACCGGCGGAACCATTGCAGAGCTGGATGATACCAGCGGATATACAATTACTACAAGTGTAGATGAATACGATATCAGCGATGTGAAAAAGGGACAGCGTGTGGTGATCCTGACGGAGGCGACAGATGAGGATGAGCTGGAGGGTGTTGTAACATTCGTGGCGCCGTCTACCGGCAGCAGTTCCTCAGCAGAAACCACCGGAAATGCCGGGAATACAGGAAACAGCAGCAGTGATGGTTATGAGGTCCGCATTCGTTTGAAAACAAAAGACAGCCGTCTCAAAATGGGTATGACCGCTAAATGCAGCATTATTAAAGAGGAAGCAGATGATGTATATGCTGTACCATATGATGCGGTCAGCGAGGCACAGGATGGCAGCTATTATATTACAGTGGTAGATAACGATAATACCGGTGATCAGAAAACGGAAAATAATACAGACCGACAAAAGAGTAATGACACTGGCGGACAGGGCGATGACGCCGGACAGATGAATGGAAATCCTGCGGATGATCAGAAGGGGCAGAAGCCACAGGACAGTGACAGTAAAGAGGACAGTGGAAAGAGCAGCAGCCAGACCCGGACAAGTCAGATCACAGTAACCAAAGGAATGGAGACCGATTATTATGTGGAGATTTCCGGAGATGATCTGCAGGAGGGATTGGAGGTTTTGGTTCCGACTGACAAGGTTTCTTCCGGAAGTGATTCCTCCTCAGACAAAAACAGCAATGCTCTTGGCGGGATGGGAGGCATGAACGGAGGCGGTATGTCGGACGGTGGTAATATGGGCGGCAAAGGCGGCTTCGGCGGCGGACCGGGAGGTGGAAAATAAATGGAAAAGCGACAAAAGGATTCCTCTGTAATCTCTTTGCATGGGATTGTAAAACGATTTTATATCGGAAAGCCGAATGAACTGGAAATTCTTCATGGGATTGACCTGCAGGTGGAGCAGGGCGAATTTGTATCCATCGTGGGGGAATCCGGTTCCGGTAAATCCACGCTGATGAATATCATTGGTGCGCTGGACCGCCCTACGGAGGGAGAATATTTTCTCCGGGGAAGAAATGTGGGAGAGACGGGAGATAAAGAATTGTCCATGATACGAAATCAGGAGATCGGCTTTGTGTTTCAGACATATAATCTGATCCCACGGACCACCGCTCTGGAAAATGTGGAGCTGCCGATGTTGTATGGCAAGGTGAAAAAGACAGAACGCCGTGCCAGGGCAAAGGAGCTTCTGGAATTGGTGGGGATGGGAGAGAGGATGTTTCATAAGCCGGAGGAATTATCCGGAGGCCAGAAACAGAGAACGGCCATTGCCCGTGCCATGGCGAATGATCCTTCTATCATACTGGCCGATGAGCCGACAGGTGCCCTTGATTCCGAGACCAGCCGGAAGATTATGGATATTTTCCATGAGCTTCACAAGGAGCAGGGAAAAACGATCGTACTGATCACACATTCCGGGGAGCTGGCGGAGGAAACGGACCGGGTTATCCGGATTTCGGATGGCAGAATATAAAAAAGGAGGCAGAAAATGCTGATTTGGGAAAATATCAAGATTGCATGTAAAGCATTGTTTTCCAATAAGCTTCGAGCGTTATTGACGATGCTGGGTATCATTATCGGTATTGGTTCTGTCATTGCGATCATGACGGTGAGTGAATCATTGACCACATCTATATCCGACAGCTTTCAGGAGATGGGAGCCAATAACATTACGGTAGGACTATCCGCCAAAAGTGAGGAAGAAGAGGTTCGTGCCGACGGAATGAGATTTGGAGCCGGTAATCGGAATGCATCTATTACGGAGGATGACAGGATCACGGATGCTATGCTGCAAAAAATGAAAAAAACATTTCAAAACCGGATTTCTGCGGTGGCGATCAGTGAATCGGCAGGATCTGCTACGGTAGAAAAGGACGGTGATTCTGCCAGTTTGAATGTATCGGGCGTAAATAAAGATTATTTTCGGAGTGACAAGGTTACCCTGCTGGCGGGGCGTTCTATCAAAAAGGCTGATCTGGAGGGAAATAAGCATGTCATTATGATATCGGATCAGATGGTGGAAACCCTGCTTGATGGAGACAATGAAAGTGCATTATGGCAGAAGATCAGTCTGAATATTGATGGGAATTATCAGGATTTCTATATTATAGGGGTGTATCAGTATGAAAGCGAGGGAACGGTCAGTGATAGTTCGGAGGATGTTACGACAAATGCGTATATTCCGCTGACAACCGCCAAGGAAATCATGCATTCCGATGATGGCTATACGCAGTTTACCATTGTGACAGACACTTCTGTTTCCAGTGTATCGGATTTCGCAGATCAGATCGAGACGTTTTTTACACCTTATTATATGAGTAATGACAATTATGAGATTGCCACATCTACAATGGAGTCAATGACGGAGTCTATGAGTGAAATGATCCGGACCGTGTCCCTGGCGATTTCGCTGATCGCGGGTATATCCCTTCTGGTGGGCGGCATTGGCGTTATGAATATTATGCTGGTTTCCATTACAGAAAGGACAAGAGAGATTGGAACAAGAAAGGCGCTGGGAGCGACCAATGGATCGATCCGTCTTCAGTTTATCATAGAATCCATGGTACTTTGTGTGGTGGGTGGCTGCCTGGGAATCGCGCTGGGACTGATCCTTGGATCTGTGGCGGCATCGGTACTGGGATATTCCGCAACGGCACCGGTGGCAGCAATTATGATTGCAGTACTGTTCTCTATGGTCGTCGGGGTATTCTTTGGATATTATCCGGCCAACAAAGCGGCCCGGCTGGATCCCATCGAGGCATTGCGATACGAATAAAGCGAATAGAATTTGCCTGGCAACTTTGTGCCTGCGCCTAAAGTTTACAGCGATGCTGCGCAACAATAAAAAAGGGCAAAACCAGCGTTTTGCCCTTGCTCACTCTACGCTACGAGCATTTTCCTATACACTAAAATAACACCTTCGAAAACGGCTCCAAACGCTGCTTTCGAAGGTGTTTCTTTATGCTTTCTGTTTCTTTTTACGGTGACTTTCAAAGGAATCTTTCCAGATGGCAGGATGGAACAGGATCAGCAGCGGAAACAGCTCCAGCCGGCCGGCCAGCATATCAAACATCAGTACAAGCTTGGAAAAGACATTGAAATGTCCGAAGTTCTGTGTTGGTCCTATCTTGGAAAGACCGGGTCCCATATTATTGATGGTGGTGAGAACTGCGGTAAAGTTGGTGACCAGATCCTCATCCTCGAAGGAGATCGCAAAGACGGAAAGAGAAAAAATAATCATAAACGTAATAAAAAATACATTGATGGAACGGACGACCTCGTGGTCCACCGGTTTGCCCTCCACATTAATTTTGCGGACGCTCTTTGGATGGATATAACTGTTTAATTCCTTTAAAACAGTTTTAAACATAATGACAATCCGCGACACTTTAATACCGCCGCCGGTACTGCCTGCGCAGGCACCCACAAACATCACAATGATCAGAATGGTCTGGCTGGTCTGCGGCCACAGGTCAAAATCAGTGGTGGAAAATCCCGTGGAGGTGGCAAGGGACGCAACCTGAAAAACGGAATGTGTCATTGCTTCAAATCCGGTTGGATACATGGTACGGACATTTAAGAATATAATCGTTACGGCGATCAGGATCATGGCGAGATAATAATGAATCTCCTCCATAGATATCGCCTTGCGGAAATGACGGTACAGGATATAAAAATAAAAGTTGAAGTTGATACCAAACAATATCATAAAGATGGCAACTACCCATTGTATATAGGGTGAATAGCCCATTATACTGTCATTTTTGATACCGAAGCCTCCGGTGCCGGCAGTACCAAAGGCGGTAGTAAGCGCATCAAAAACAGGCATTTTGCCTGCCAGCAGAAAGATAAACTCAATAACCGTCATGCCAAAATAGATGGTATACAGGATCATTGCGGTATAACGTACCTTTGGTACCAGTTTGCCCACAGATGGTCCGGGGCTTTCTGCACGCATCAGGTTGATACTGGAGCCGCCACTCAACGGGAGGATTGCCAGAAGAAAGACGAGAACGCCCATGCCGCCGATCCAGTGTGTAAAGCTTCGCCAGATCAGTGCAGTGTGCGATAAGCCTTCTACATTGCTGAGAACCGTGGCTCCGGTGGTGGTAAAACCGGAGATTGTTTCAAAAAGTGCATTTTCCCATTGGGGAATCTCGCCGCTGATCCAGAACGGGATCGCACCAAAAAGACTCAGAATGATCCAGCTTAAGGAGGTGGCAAGACATCCTTCCTTCAAATAAAAGACCGTGTTTTTGGGTTTGCGGTATGTCATAAGCACGCCCAAAAGCATACAGACACAGGAGACGAGAAAGAAATAGCGTCCTTCTTCCTCATGGTAAATAAGAGATGTAACACAAGGAAGCAGCATAAACGCTGCTTCTATTTTTAGTACATAACCGAGAATATATTTTAATATCGAATAATTCATAACCCTTCATCCTTTATTTCAGAATATCCTGAAGATCATTAAAACCGGTATGGGTAGTTACTACCATAACCGTATCTCCGACCTGAATGGAATCAGAACCGGTCGGGATCAGAATGGATCCGTTGCGGCTGATAAAGCAGATTAACAGATTGTCCTTGAGAGACAGATCCATTAAAGGTATATCTGTGACAGCAGATAGTTCATTGACGCGGAATTCAATGGCTTCTGCACGGGAATCAAACATATGGTACAGTGTTTCGATATTGCTGCCCATAGAATCCTTTTTGGCGCGGACGTATGCAACGATGGTCTCGGAGATGATATACCGGGGGTAAACAACGCTTCCCAGATCCAGACGGCTGATCACGTCCTTAAAATTCATCCGATTGATCTTTGTGATGACTTTCGCTTTAGAAATCTGTTTGGCATGGAGAGTCAAAAGTATGTTCTCCTCGTCAATACCGGTCAATGGAACGAAAGATTCAATCGAATCAATGCCTTCCTCTTCCAGCAGGTCTTCGTCTGTGCCATCTCCGTTGATAATGGTAGCTTTGGGAAGAAGCTCACTTAAGGCTTCACATCGTTTCAGATCCTGCTCCACAATCTTGACGGAAACGCCCATCGGCAGGAGCTGCTTTGCGAGATAGTATGCCGCTTTGCTGCCGCCAATGATCATGGTACTTTTTACCTGATTTGTTTTGATGCCGATATCCTCCAGAAAAAAGCGACCGTGTCCCTTCGGTGCGACAAAGGAAATCTTATCTCCGCCCAGAAGAAGGGAATCGCCGGATGGGATGTACATGGCACCACTGCGCTCAATGCCACAGATCAATACACTTGTGTTGATCTTTTTACTGAGCATTGCCACGCTCATTCCGTCTAATATATTATTTTCGGGGATTTGAATCTTGATCAGCTCAGCCTGTCCATGGGCAAAAGAATTGACTTCTAATGCGGTTGGCAGATACAGGATCCTTGCAATCTCTCTGGCAGCCTCCAGCTCCGGATTGATGATCATGGCAAGTCCAAGCTTGTCCCGGAGATAACTTGCCTCTCCGCTGTAATCCGGTGTGCGGACGCGGGCAATCGTGGAGCAGTTTGCAACCTGATTTGCCACGGTGCAGCACAGAAGATTTAATTCATCCGATTCTGTTACAGCGATCAGCAGATTCGCAGAGGCAATACCGGCGTCCATCTGAACACGGTGGCTGGCACCGTTTCCGGCTACGCCCATAACATCATAAATGCTTCCGACTTCCTGGACCTTTTTGGCATCCTGATCAATGATCGTAATATCGTGTCCTTCTTTTACAAGCTGTTCGATCAGTGTAAGTCCTACTTTTCCGCAGCCAACGATAATAATATTTAGTCCCTGTTTCGCCGGCTTCTTTGCGATCAACATAAATCTTACCTCCCAAAACAAATACCCGGACGACACACAAAAAACGTGGAAGACAGGGTGACATATCTAAACACTCTATACTATATTCTTTTTTTACACAAGTTTCAAGAAAAATTTGTCCGGAATCATAAGAAAGAATTTTCTGCATAGGATGAAGTAAGGTATGAAATGAGGAGAAACACTCAGTGGAAAAGAAAAAATATGAAAAATATCGGTTAGGTTCATTGTCAGAATGTCTGGAGGAACGTGCCGTTTTGCTGGCACAGTATATGATCGAACATAAAGCAACGGTCCGGCAGACAGCGGCAGTATTCGGGGTCAGCAAAAGCACGGTACATAAGGATCTGACGGAGAAGCTTCCGGCGATCAATCACGCTCTGGCATCGCAGGTACGGGAGGTACTGGATGTCAATAAGTCCGAACGCCATATCCGGGGAGGACTTGCCACGAAAGAAAAATATCTTCTAAAAGAAAAAGAACAGGAGAAATTCCGGAATGCTTATTAAATGCATGGAAAATTCTCCTGCTTCAGGAAGCTCTCTGTCAGAGCTTAAAAACTGTATTATGACTGCTTCTCATTGATGGCACGGATCGTTTCCTGGATATCTTCCCAGGTCAGCTGGTCTGTGCTGAATGAGAGAATGGAATGCAGCGGGGTATCATTATACATTGCCCGCATCATCATTGCTGTTCCGCCACCCATACTGTCATTCTCTTTGTCAGCGGAATCAATAAAGCCGCTTTTGACCATCAGATCATCAAGAGGAGACGGATCGTTTGCGTGATCATATACATCACCGCAGGAGGTAATATCTGTTACGATAAACGGCAGTTTCTGCTCATTTTCCAGATGAAGCGTCAGACGCTGACGTACATCCCTGGAGGAAGCGGAGAGTAACAGATCATAGTCTCCGGATGGTGCATACCAGTCATGGATCTGTGTATTGTAGTAGGCAAAGGAACGTTCATCCAGCTCCAGGGTGATCGTTTTGGTTTCGCCCGGCTCCAGACCGATCTTGGTGAAGTTGCGCAGCTCCTGTTCCGGACGGATGGCATCGCATGCTGCATTTTTTACATAGAGTTGGACAACCTCTTTACCGTATACATTACCGGTATTTGTAATATCTACAGATACCAGGATCTGATCCTGCGGTTTTGCCGTAATGGAAGGAATCACATTTGGCTCGGAACCCTCTGCATTATTTGTGGCAGAGCTGCTGACAGACTGGCCGTTGACGATGAGCTTGGCATTGGAGTACCGGAAGCTTGTGTAGCTGAGACCGTATCCGAATGGGAAAAGGACATCCATTTCCCGTTTATCATAGTAACGGTATCCTATAAAAATGCCTTCGCTGTAATGGGACTCATTCTGTGCTCCGGGGAAATTCAGATAGGTTGGATTGTCCTGGACACGGAGCGGGAAGGTTTCCGCAAGCTTGCCGGACGGATTTACTTTGCCGTAGAGCAGATCTGCTGCGGCAGCACCGCTCGCCTGGCCGGAAAGATACATTTCCAGTACGCCCTTTACCTCGGAAAGCCAAGGCATACGGATTGGAGAACCGTTGTGCAGGACAACGACGGTGTTTGGCTGTACCTTGCAGATTTCATGGATCAGATGGTTCTGGCTTTCCGGCATATCCAGATGGGTCCGGTCAAAGCCTTCACTTTCAAAGGAATCCGGCAGTCCCGCAAAAATCACAGCGACCTCAGCAGCCTTTGCTGCGTCAACCGCTTCTTTTAACAGAGCTTCGTCTGTCTCATCCTGTTCAGAACAGAAGCCCTTGCTGTAAGTAATGTTTGAATTATCCTTCAGGGCCTCCAGTGCACTTTCCACGCGGAAACAATTAATATGACTGGAGCCGCCGCCCTGAATACGGGGGATTTCCGCAAACTCACCAATGATGGCGATCTTCTGGGATTCCTTTAGAGGAAGGATTCCATCGTTTTTCAGAAGAACAGCGCTGTTGCCGGCCATTTTGCGGGCAAGCTGATGGTGGGCTTCCTTATCATAGGAAGCATTTTCTTTCTTATTAGAATAATATTTATCTACCGCAGTCAGGATCCGTTCTACGGTTTTGTCTAAAGTATCCATAGAAACGGTACCTTTTTTGACTGCTTCTACGATCTGTTTGTCAGTTTCTCCGTGACAGTCAGGCATCTCCAGATCCAGCCCGGCATTTAAGGATTTCACGCGGTTATTCATGGCACCCCAGTCTGTCATAACAAGACCCTCAAAGCCCCACTCATCCCGGAGGACTTTGTTTAACAGCCAGTCATTTTCGCAGGAATAAGTGCCGTTGATGCGGTTGTAGCTGCACATAATGGTCCATGGCTGCGCTTTTTTGACAACCTGCTCAAAAGCGGTCAGATATGTCTCACGAAGCGTACGCTCGTCCACCTGGGCACTGACATTCATACGACGGGTTTCCTGATTGTTCGCAGCAAAATGCTTCAGGCTGGTTCCGACATTCTTTTCCTGAACGCCATTTACAAAGGCCGCACCGATCTCTCCGGCTACATAGGGATCCTCGGAGTAATATTCGAAGTTTCTGCCTCCCAGAGGGGATCGTTTCATATTGATACCCGGTCCCAGAAGAACGGCAACATCCTCTGCCTGACACTCTTCTCCAAGGGCATTGCCTACCTCCCGGACGAGATCGCGGTCAAAGGAGGACGCCATAGAGGAAGCAGTAGGAAAGCCAACGGCGAGAATGCTTTCAGCCCATCCCATATTGTTTCCGACCTCTTCCTGCTTGCGAAGTCCGTAAGGTCCGTCAGAAACCATAATGCTCTTTAAGCCGACCCGGTCCACCGCTTCGGTGTGCCAGAAATCTGCACCGGAGCAAAGGCTTGCTTTTTCTTCCAGTGTCATATCCTGTATCATTTTTTTGATGTTCATATATGTCTCCTTTCTTATTATATACAAAAATTTATAGAAAGAATTATTCAATAAAACGGAAAAGCTTGACAACCATCAGATTAGATGGTAAGATGGAAAATGCACTTATTGTGGCAGATTATAAACTCAAACAGGTATAACGTATATTATATCATAGTTTATGAGGATTGAAAAGCCACAAAATACTCTACAAAATTAAGGAGTGAAACGGCGATGGAGAAAAACAGAATACGTCCGGTAAAAGTAGGCAATGGTGTGAGAATGAGTTATGCCCATCAGGGAGAAGTTCTGGAGATGCCAAACCTCATTGAGGTGCAGACCAATTCTTACCAGTGGTTTTTGGATGATGGTCTGAAGGAAGTATTTCGGGATATTTCCCCAATCTCTGACTTTGGCGGTCATCTCAGCCTGGAATTTGTTGATTTCAAGCTTTGCAGAGACGAGAGCAAGTACGATATTGACCAGTGTAAGGAGAGGGATGCTACTTATTCAGCACCTTTAAAGGTTAAGGTTCGTCTGCACAACAAAGAGACTGAGGAAATCAAGGAACACGAGATCTTTATGGGTGAATTGCCTCTTATGACAGCGACAGGTACCTTTATCATCAATGGTGCTGAGCGTGTTATCGTAAGTCAGTTAGTACGTTCCCCAGGCATTTACTATGCGATCGGTCATGACAAGATCGGTAAAGAGTTATTTTCATCTACAGTAATCCCGAATCGTGGTGCGTGGCTGGAGTATGAGACGGATTCCAATGATGTCTTCTTCGTCCGTGTAGATAGAAATAGAAAAGTTCCGATCACTGTATTCCTGCGTGCTCTTGGACTGGGCACCAATGCAGAGATCAAAGAGCTTTTCGGTGAGGAGCCAAAGATCCTTGCAAGTATCGAGAAGGATACAACAGAGAATTATCAGGATGGTTTGCTTGAGCTTTACAAAAAGCTTCGTCCGGGCGAGCCGCTTTCCGTAGACAGTGCCGAGAATCTTCTCAATGGTATGTTCTTCGATCCAAAGAGATATGATCTGGCAAAGGTCGGAAGATATAAGTTTAATAAGAAGCTGCATTTCAAGAACCGCATCGTAGGATGCAGACTGGCAGAGGATGCAGTAGATACTGTGACCGGCGAGAAGCTGGAGGCAGGTACACTGATCACAGAGGAGATCGCAGTCCAGCTTCAGAATGCTGCAGTTCCTTATGTGATGGTTGAGCATGAGGAGCATGTGACAAAGGTTCTTTCCAACCTGATGGTTGACCTTCGTTATTATCTCCCGGATGTGGATCCGAAGAGCATTGGTGTGACAGAGGATGTATATTATCCACTGTTAAAGCAGATCCTGGACGAGAACGAGTCTCAGGAGGATATCATCGAGGAGATTCAGTACAATATCTCTGAGCTGATTCCAAAGCATATCACCAAGGAAGATATCTTTGCTTCCATAAACTACAATATTCATCTGGAGTATGGTATTGGTAATGATGACGATATCGATCACCTGGGTAACCGTCGTATCCGTGCAGTAGGCGAGCTGCTTCAGAACCAGTATCGTATCGGTTTGTCACGTATGGAGCGTGTTGTTCGTGAGAGAATGTCCACACAGGATCTTTCTTCCATCACAGCACAGTCTCTGATCAATATTAAGCCGGTAACGGCAGCCGTTAAGGAGTTCTTCGGAAGTTCCCAGCTGTCACAGTTCATGGATCAGAATAACCCGCTGAGTGAGCTGACTCACAAGCGTCGTCTTTCTGCATTGGGACCTGGTGGTCTTTCCCGTGACCGTGCCGGATTCGAGGTACGAGATGTCCATTATTCTCATTACGGACGTATGTGTCCTGTAGAGACTCCTGAGGGACCAAACATCGGTTTGATCAACTCTCTGGCATCTTATGCACGCATTAATGAATATGGTTTTGTCGAGGCTCCTTACCGTAAGGTGGACAAGACAGATCCTGCAAATCCTCGCGTAACCGATGAGGTAGTTTACCTCTCTGCTGATGAGGAGGATAAATATACTGTTGCACAGGCGAACGAGGCACTTGACGCAGAAGGTCATTTTGTGCGTAACAGTGTATCCGGTCGTCGTCGTGAAGAGACATCTGAGTTCCCGAAGAAGGATATCGATCTGATGGACGTATCTCCTAAGATGGTGTTCTCTGTGGCAACAGCCATGATCCCGTTCCTGGAGAACGATGATGCGAACCGTGCCCTGATGGGATCCAACATGCAGCGTCAGGCAGTACCGCTTCTTGTGACAGAGGCTCCTGCGGTTGGTACCGGTATGGAGATGAAGGCTGCGATCGACTCCGGTAACTGTGTGATCGCAGAGGCAGATGGTGTGGTTGAGCGTTCCGCTTCCAATGAGATCATTGTGAAGGAGACAAACGGCACCATTCATAATTATAAATTAGCGAAGTTCCAGCGAAGCAACCAGGGAACCAGCATGAACCAGAGACCTCTGGTCAACAAGGGAGACGAGGTAAAGGCAGGTCAGGTCCTTGCAGATGGTCCTTCTACCTGTGGTGGTGAGATCGCCCTTGGTAAGAATCCGTTGATCGGTTTCATGACATGGGAAGGTTACAACTACGAGGATGCGGTTCTCTTAAGTGAGAGACTGGTTCAGGAAGACGTTTATACTTCTGTACACATCAGCGAGTACAATGCCGAGGCAAGAGATACCAAGCTGGGTGCAGAGGAGATTACCCGCGATGTGCCGGGCGTTGGTGACGATGCACTGAAGGATCTGGATGAGAGAGGTATCATCCGTATCGGTGCTGAGGTTCGTGCCAATGATATTCTTGTCGGCAAGGTTACTCCAAAGGGAGAGACAGAGCTGACCGCAGAGGAGAGACTTCTTCGTGCGATCTTTGGTGAGAAGGCAAGAGAAGTACGTGATACTTCCCTGAAGGTTCCTCATGGTGAGTTTGGTATCGTTGTGGATGCCAAGGTATTTACCAGAGAGAACGGTGATGAGCTTCCACCGGGAGTAAATGAAAATGTTCGTATCTACATTGCCCAGAAGCGTAAGATTCAGGTGGGTGATAAGATGGCTGGTCGACACGGTAACAAGGGTGTGGTTTCCAGAGTACTTCCTGTGGAGGATATGCCATTCCTTCCAAACGGACGTCCTTTGGATATCGTGCTGAATCCTCTGGGTGTGCCTTCCCGAATGAACATCGGTCAGGTCCTGGAGATTCATCTGAGTCTGGCTGCCAAGGTACTTGGTTTTAATGTAGCAACTCCTGTCTTTGATGGTGCAAACGAGCACGATATCATGGATACATTGGAGCTGGCAAACGATTATGCCAATACCCCGCTGGATCAGACAGAGCTTGAGGCAGAAAAGGCAAAGGCTGCAGCGGATGGCGTAGAGTATCCGGCAGACGTTGTTCCTTTCGTTGATAAATATAAAGATATTCTTGATCCGGAGGTTATGAACTATCTGGTAGAGAATAAGGATTACCGTCAGCAGTGGAAGGGTGTACCGATCCGCCGTGATGGTAAGGTTCGTCTTCGTGACGGACGTACAGGTGAGTACTTCGATGGTGAAGTTACCGTTGGTTTCATGCACTACCTGAAGCTGCATCATCTGGTTGATGATAAGATCCATGCACGTTCTACCGGTCCTTACTCACTGGTAACACAGCAGCCTCTGGGTGGTAAAGCCCAGTTCGGTGGACAGCGTTTCGGAGAGATGGAGGTATGGGCGCTGGAGGCTTATGGTGCTGCATATACACTTCAGGAGATCCTGACTGTGAAGTCCGATGATGTGGTTGGACGTGTGAAGACATATGAGGCGATCATCAAGGGAGAGAATATCTCTGATCCTGGTATCCCTGAGTCCTTCAAGGTACTCCTCAAGGAGCTGCAGGCACTTGCTCTTGATGTAACTGTTCTGGATGAGAACGGTAATGAAGTACCGATGACGGAGAGTGTAGAAGAGGATAATGCTGAGGACATCAAGCCATTGATCGATGGCGATGCCAACTTTGCATTTGGCAGTGGTGAGTCCTTTGAATCTGCCGGTTTTAAAGAGGGAACTGCAGAAGAGTTAGAGAATGACGACATTTTTGGTGATTTTGAAGCTTCAGAGGAGCCGGATCTGTTATAAGACGAAACTTCGGATTTACACAACCTGGATGTGGAAGAATGGAGGTTACTATGATCGATAGTACTGTAAAGGAAGAAAAGCATATCACATATGATGCGATCAAGATTGGTCTTGCATCTCCGGAAAAGATCAGAGAGTGGTCCCGTGGTGAGGTAAAGAAGCCGGAGACCATCAACTACAGAACATTGAAGCCGGAAAAGGACGGACTGTTCTGTGAGAAGATCTTTGGACCGAGCAAGGACTGGGAGTGTCATTGTGGTAAATATAAAAAGATTCGTTATAAAGGCGTTGTCTGTGACCGTTGTGGTGTCGAAGTAACAAAGGCCAGCGTACGTCGTGAGCGTATGGGTCACATTGAGCTGGCAGCACCGGTATCACATATCTGGTATTTCAAGGGTATTCCAAGCCGTATGGGTCTGATCCTTGATGTGTCTCCAAAGAACCTGGAAAAGGTCCTTTACTTTGCGTCATATATTGTACTGGAGGCGCAGGATGGTATTGGTCTGCAGCAGAAGCAGATCCTCTCTGAGGCAGAGTATCAGGAGGCAAGAGCAAACTATGGCAATGCATTCCGTGCCGGCATGGGTGCTGAGTCTATTATGGAGCTTTTGATGAGCATTGACCTTGAGGAAGAGTCCAATACCCTCAAGGAGGAGCTGAAAAACGCATCCGGTCAGAAGCGTGCACGTATCATCAAGAGACTGGAAGTGATCGAGGCATTCCGTGGTTCCGGAAACAAGCCGGAATGGATGATCCTTACTGTTATTCCGGTAATTCCACCGGATCTTCGTCCTATGGTACAGTTGGACGGAGGACGATTTGCAACATCTGATATGAATGATCTGTATCGTCGTATCATCAATAGAAATAACCGTCTGAAGAGACTGCTGGAGTTAGGTGCGCCTGATATTATCGTCCGCAACGAGAAGAGAATGCTCCAGGAGGCAGTGGATGCCCTGATCGACAACGGTCGTCGTGGACGTCCTGTTACAGGTCCCGGAAACAGACCTCTCAAGTCTCTGTCTGATATGTTAAAGGGTAAGCAGGGACGTTTCCGTCAGAACCTGTTAGGTAAGCGTGTTGACTATTCCGGACGTTCCGTTATCGTCGTTGGTCCTGAACTTAAGATCTATCAGTGTGGTCTTCCAAAGGAGATGGCTATTGAGCTGTTCAAGCCTTTCGTTATGAAGGAACTGGTAGCAGACGGAACAGCACACAATATTAAGCAGGCCAAGAAGATGGTTGAGAAGCTTCAGCCGGAGGTATGGGATGTGCTGGAGGAGGTTATCCGTGAGCACCCGGTTATGCTGAACCGTGCCCCTACACTTCACCGTCTTGGTATTCAGGCATTTGAGCCGACACTGGTAGAGGGTAAGGCAATCAAGCTTCATCCACTGGTATGTACCGCGTTCAACGCCGATTTCGATGGTGACCAGATGGCTGTGCATCTGCCGTTGTCCGTAGAGGCTCAGGCAGAGTGCCGTTTCCTTCTTCTTTCACCAAACAACTTGCTGAAACCGTCCGATGGTGGTGTGGTTGCCGTTCCTTCACAGGATATGGTACTTGGTATCTACTATCTGACACAGGAAAGACCGGGTGTAAAGGGCGAAGGAAAGTTCTTCAAGTCTGTCAATGAAGCGATCACAGCTTACGAAAACGGCGTGGTTACACTTCACTCACGTATTACAGTCCGCAGAAGCGGTGTTAATGCCGAGGGACAGGTTGAAATCAAAAACATTGAGTCTACTCTGGGACGTTTCATCTTCAACGAGATCCTGCCGCAGGATCTGGGCTTTGTAGACAGAAGCAATCCGGACAATTTCCTGACACTGGAGGTAGACTTCCATGTAGGTAAGAAACAGTTAAAGCAGATTCTGGAGAAGTGTATCGATGTACACGGTGCAACAGGTACTGCTGAGACAATGGATCATATTAAAGCATTAGGTTATAAGTATTCTACCCGTGCAGCAATGACCGTATCAATTTCTGATATGACCGTGCCTGCTGCAAAGAAGGATATTCTGGCAGATGCAGAAAAGACAGTTGAGACGATCACGCGTAAGTTCCACCGTGGTCTCCTGACCGAGGAGGAGCGTTACAAGGCAGTTGTCAATACATGGTTCGCAGCCGATGATAAGCTGACCAAAGCTCTGATGGCTGGTCTGGATCGTTATAACAACATCTTCATGATGGCTGATTCCGGTGCCCGTGGTTCTCAGGCACAGATCAAACAGCTTGCCGGTATGCGTGGACTGATGGCAGATACATCAGGACGTACTATCGAGCTCCCGATCAAGTCAAACTTCCGTGAAGGTCTTGACGTATTGGAGTACTTCATTTCCGCTCATGGTGCCCGTAAGGGTCTGTCCGATACAGCCCTTCGTACCGCCGATTCCGGATACCTGACCCGTCGTCTGGTCGATGTATCTCAGGAGCTTTCAATCCGCGAGGTAGACTGCAGCGTGGAACGTGATGAGATTCCGGGTATGGAGATTGGGGAGTTTGCCGATGGCAAGGAGCTGATCGAGTCTCTGGAAGAGCGTATTACAGGAAGATTCTCCTGTGAGAATATATATGATGACAATGGTGAACTGATCGTAAAGGCAAACCATATGATCACACCAAAGAGAGCAGCACGTATTGTCAAGACAAAGGCAATTATGGATGCCGGTTCTAAGGCGAGAGTCAAGATCCGTACAATCCTGACCTGTAAGTCACACATCGGTGTCTGCGCAAAATGTTACGGTGCCAACATGGCAACCGGTGAGCCGGTTCAGGTTGGTGAGGCTGTTGGTATTATTGCTGCACAGTCCATCGGTGAGCCTGGTACACAGCTTACCATGCGTACGTTCCATGCCGGTGGTGTAGCCGGTGATGATATCACACAGGGTCTTCCTCGTGTCGAGGAGCTTTTCGAGGCCCGTAAGCCGAAGGGACTTGCAATTATCGCTGAGTTTGGCGGTACTGTAAGCATCCGTGATACCAAAAAGAAACGTGAAGTGGTAGTAACCAATAAAGAGACAGGTGACAGCAAGGCATATCTGATCCCTTACGGTTCCCGTATCAAGGTGCTTGAGGGACAGGAGCTGGAAGCCGGTGATGAGCTTACAGAGGGTAGTGTAAATCCACACGATATTCTTGCAATCAAGGGTGTCCGTGCCGTGCAGGATTATATGATCCGTGAGGTACAGAGAGTTTACCGTCTGCAGGGTGTAGATATCAACGATAAGCATATCGAGGTTATCGTTCGTCAGATGTTGAAGAAGATCCGTATCGAGAATAACGGTGATTCCGATTATCTGCCGGGTGTTATGGTAGATGCTCTTGACTATGAGGATACTGTAGAGGCACTGACCAAGGAAGGCAAGGAGCCTCCGGAGGGAAGTCAGGTTATGCTTGGTATTACCAAGGCTGCACTGGCAACCAATTCCTTCATGTCAGCTGCATCCTTCCAGGAGACCACAAAGGTTCTGACCGATGCCGCGATCAAGGGTAAGATTGATCCATTGGTAGGTCTGAAGGAGAACGTTATCATTGGTAAGCTGATTCCTGTTGGAACGGGTATGAAGAGATATCGTTCCGTAAAACTGGACTGTGATGAAGAGGCAGAGCGCGAGATTGCAGCAATCCGTGCTGCCAAAGCTGCAAAGTCTGAGGATGAGGACAAGAAGGACGACAAGAAAGATCGTGCAAAAGAGAAAGAGGTTGTGATCGAAGAGGAGCCTGCAAAGGATTTTGCTTCTTCTGACGGAGAATTGGTATATTCTACATCCACAGAGGATGATGGCGATATCGATGCATAATTATTCATAAAATTTTAAGGGACATTTTATCTGCGGATAGAATGTCTCTTTTTTGCTTTATAGAATATTTCTATTATTTATGGAATGTTCCACGCTAAATTGTGAAATGCACCATTTATCAGGGGTTGCAATGAATCTGTAATGTTGCAAACTGCATAAAAATGTGTTAGTATGAACGTATAGGTATAGTGGTTTTGCCTATAATGCAAATTTATATTTTAATAAAAAGGAAGGATAATACAATGAGGAAATTAAAAAAACAATTATTGGCGTCTTTTCTTTCGTTAGCAATGGTTGTGAGTTCCGTAAGCGGAATCGGCATTGCATCAGTGAAAAAGACCGTCAAGGCAGCAGAAACGGATGTGCCAAGTAATATTGGCGAGGAACGTACATTGCCAAGTGGTTTTAAGACCAGGGACAATGGCGAGATGAGAGACAATATGGATTCCGCCGCTTATATGAAAGAAATGGGACTTGGCTGGAACTATGGTAACTCTCTGGATCAGTCTATTGATACCAGCAGTATGACTGAGGATGAAAAGAAAAACGTAGACGTAAATTATTGTGAAACATCTGCAAACAATTCTGCATTGACACAGAAAAATGTAGATACGATCAAGGCATATGGCTTCAACAATGTCCGTATTCCGGTGGCATGGTCCAATCTGATGGATATTTCTGAGGATAAAATGACATATACTATCAATGAAAAGTATTTGGAGCGTGTGGAAGAGGTCATCAATTACTGTCTGAATGACGGATTATATGCAATCGTCAACATTCATTATGACGGTGACTGGTGGGGACAGTTTGGTGACAAGGATCCGTCTGTTCGTGAGCAGGCATGGGCCCGTTACAGACAGATCTGGACACAGCTGAGTGAACGCTATAAAGATTACTCAGACCGTTTGATCTTCGAGTCTGCCAACGAAGAGCTTGGAGATCGTCTGAACGATAACTGGGTTAAACGTGACACCAGCAATAAAACAGGTGTATTGTCCGTTGATGAGCAGTATGAGACAATGAACAAGATCAATCAGGAATTTGTAAATATTGTTCGTAAATCCGGTGGAAATAATGAAAAACGTTATCTGTTGATCGCAGGCTACAGCACCAATATTGAAAGAACCTGTGATGTTAGATTTAAAATGCCGACTGATCCGGTTAAGGGAAATGGAAACAGCAAGCTCAGCGTATCTGTTCATTATTACACTCCTTGGAACTACTGTGGTGGAAGCGAGTATCACCAGACCGAGGGTAGCGCTCCGCGTCTTTTTGACTGGGGTACGGATGCCGATATCAAAGAAATGCATGATAATCTTGATATGATGAGCAAGTTTACGGAGCAGGGGTATGGTGTAATCCTTGGCGAGTTTGGTGTCCAGACAACTGCAGCGGATGGTATTCCGAAATATATCAGTGAGTTTGGAAAATATGCAATCGAAAAAGGAATGGTTCCGGTACTGTGGGATAATGGTACATGGCTTGACCGTGAAAATAATGTGATTGCATTTGACAATGTAGCAGATGCCATTATTTCCGTAACAGGAGCAGAGGGCACCTTTGCAAAAACGGATGTAAATACAGGTAAACCAAAGTATACAGAGCAGACAGATGAAAGTGCATTAACCAAGATCTTTACCTGGGAGGGAAGCTGGAAGAAGAATGGTGGAGACAATAATACCTACTGTAATCCAAAGCTTTCCGTACAGACCAATGATGGAACAAATGACTGGACGTTCCACTGTAATACATATGGATACTGGGCTGTTATTTACTCTGAGGCTTTAAAGAATGTAAAGCATTTATACATTCGTGCAACCTGTCAGGACAATGATATTGACAATGCGGCTCTTCAGCTTGCACCGGCAGAATTTAGAGCCTCTTATCCTCCGGAAAAGGGACTGTTCGATGAAAATGAAGAGATGTTTAGTGCAAGCAAGGCGGCTCTTGAAAAATGTAAAGCGGGAAAAGCAACAGATGTCAGCGCGGAAGATGAGTGGAGTGGTAAAATCTTTGCGCTGGAAGAGGGCTTCCTGCAGGGAAATGGGCTGTTATGGATTTCTGCCAGTAACAAACCGGTTTTCACAAAGATTGAGCTTTTCACAACGGATGATTTAACACCGGCAGAGTCTAATGCACCGGTCGAAAGTCCAACAGTAACACCAAGTCAGGTGCCATCTGCCGTACCAAGCGCACCGGCTGCACAGGGGCCATCTGCCGCACCAAGCGCACCGGCTGCACAGATTCCGACCCAGACAGCAATTGCAGCTGCACCGGCAAAGGGCGATGTTGTAAAGGACAAAAATGCGTCTTATACGGTTTCCGATGTTAAAAATAAAACGGTAGAATATAAAGCACCTGCAAGCAAAACAAAGACATCTGCGGCGATTCCGGCGACAGTTAAGGTGAATGGTGTATCTTATAAAGTAACCTCCATTGCCAAAAATGCGTTTAAGAATAACAAGAAGCTGAAAAAGGTAACAATCGGTGCCAATATTACATCAATTGGTGCCAATGCATTCTCCGGTTGTAAATCACTGAAGAATGTTGTGGTGAAATCCAAAAGCCTGAAGAAGGTAGGAAAGAATGCCTTCAAGGGTATCCAGAAAAAAGCAGTATTCAAAGTACCGGCAAAGAAACTGAAAGCATATAAGAAGCTATTTGGAAGCAAGGCCGGTGTCAAAAAATCAATGAAAATTAAAAAATAGTTTATATTAACGTAAGGCTAGGGACCTGGCAGAAGGATGCCGGGTCCCGTTTTGTATATTAAGAAATATCATATATACTATAGACTAAAATGCTTCAGGAGGAAACGATCATGTCAGACAACAATACCAACAGAAACAATCCGCTGTGGGATACTGGGAAAACTATGGAAGAAAGACTGGATTATCTGGTAGAGGAATTAACTTTAGAAGAGAAATTCTCCTGTCTTGGTACAGGCAATCCTGCGATCGAACGGCTGGGTATTCCATCTTTTTTCGTGGGGTGTGAGGGTGCCCACGGTTTGCAGATGCGCCATGATCAGAGCTTTGATCAGGGAGAGCCGCAGCCAACGACGATTTTCCCAAATCCTATTGGGATGAGCGGTACATGGGATCCGGAATTGATCCAAAAAGCCGGAGAAGTTGTAGGAACAGAGGCGAGAGCTGTCTTTGAAAAGGACGGACGAAGGGGCGGCTTGTGTCTGTGGGCTCCAACCATTGACATGGAGCGCGATCCCCGTTGGGGGCGTACCGAGGAGGCGTACGGAGAGGATCCGTATCTGACGGGAAAGATAGCATCCGCCTATATTCGCGGGATGCGTGGAGAAGGAGATAATATACGTTGTGGAGCTACATTAAAGCATTTTTATGCCAACAATGTGGAGGATGGACGTGTCTGGAAGTCTTCTTCTATTGATCCGCGGAATAAACATGAGTATTATCTGGAGCCATTCCGTCGCGCCGTAACAGAGGGTGGCGCCGAGGCAATGATGACCTCTTACAATGAGATTAATGGTGTACCTGCGATCCTGAATCATGAAGTGCAGAAAATTGCCAAGGAGCAATGGGGAGTACATCATGTGGTGTGCGATGGCGGCGATATGAAACAGACCGTAGACTGTCATCAATATTTTGGATCTCATACGGAGACCATTGCCGAGGGATTGAAGGCGGGCATTGACTGCTTCACGGATGATATTGATGCTGTGATCGAGGGGGCAAGAGAAGCTTATGAGCTGGGGATGATCGATATGACAGATATTGACCGTGCTTTGCGGTGTCACTTTAGCACTCTGATCCGGCTTGGCCTGTTTGATCCACAGGAGACTAACCCAAATTACGGACTGAATCTCCCGGAGTTTCAGAAGCTGGCGAGACAGGTCACCGGGGAATCCATTGTGCTGCTTAAGAATGACGAAATCGACGGACAAAAGCTGTTGCCATTGGACTGCAAGCAGGTGACATCCCATCATAAGCTTGCAGTGATCGGACCTTCCGCCGAAGAGTGGTTTCTGGACTGGTACTCCGGCATTCCGCCATATGCCGTGACGCCGCTGCAGGGCATCCGTGATGCTGTCAATAATCCGGAAAATGTAATCTTTGAGTCTGGTGTGCCAAAGTTAAAGATCGCCTGCGGAGATAAATATCTGGGGCTTTTGGAGGATGGAGAGACTCTTGGACTGGTAGAAGAAGAGGAGGCCGAAATCTTTGAGTCCGTTTTATGGGACAAGGAACAGTTGACATTAAAGGCAGAAAGTAATGGACGATATCTGACGGCTCTGGATGGCTGTGATGAAGATGAGATATATCGTGGTGGTATTTTTAAGGCTTCAGCAGACAGAGCATTTGGATGGTTTGTCAAAGAGGTATTCCATGCACAGATAAATATTACGGATTTAAAGGAGTCAGAGGAAAAGGAAATGTCTCTGGCTGTTGGAAGCCGGTTTGCAGAGCTTCTGGAAAATGAAGAAGAATTTCTGCTTAAGGCATGGAATGGAGCAGGTCTTTATGTGGACGAGCAGAACCGGATCCGGGTTATGGACGAACAGGGCTTTGTAGAGGATGGAGAAGTGCGTCGTATTGTCAGCTGTACAGATATCCAGGGGCACCAGGTATTTGCAGGGGATTTAAAAATGGACAGAAGGGGCGGCATCTATGAGACGGTGACAGGAAGAAAGTACCGTACTCTTCCGGCACTTTGTCCGGTTCTGGTCAAAAATGGTGTCAAAGAAGCGCAAAAGGCAGCAGCTCAGGCAGAAACGGTGGTTTATGTAGGTGGAGCGCATCCGTTGATCACCTGTAAGGAAGAAGTGGATCGGAAGGATATCGATTTTCCGGTGTATCAGAGACAGCTTCTGCAGGCGGTGTACCGGGAAAATCACAGGGTCATCGCAGCGCTTGTTACCAGTGTGCCTTATGCCATTGGCTGGGAAAAGCAGCATCTGCCGGCAATCCTTACGATGGCAGGTGGCGGTATGGAGCTGGGAAATGGTCTGGCAGATATTCTGTTTGGAAAGGAAGCGCCGGCCGGGCGGTTAAATATGACATGGTACTGTGATACAGAGCAGCTTCCGGATATGGATGATTATGACATTATTCAGAAGGAAAGAACATATCAGTATTTTAAGGGAGATGTGCTTTATCCTTTTGGTTATGGCCTGACATATGCACCGACAGAGATAACAGCACTTACAGCAAAGGCTTCTGAGGATGAAAAATATATTGATGTCGCATGCACTGTACGGAATTTGGGACAGACGGGCAATGCACTTCCGGCACAGGATGAAGTGGTTCAGATATATTATACGAAGAAGGAGCCGGTTGTGAAACGTCCGATCCGGACTCTGGCTGCATTTGAAAGAGTGAAGCGGATGGAAGCAGGGGAAGAGAGGAGAGTTTCATTCCGGATTCCGGTTGAGGATCTGATGTATTACGATACGATCCGGCGAAAGAAGATTTTGGAACCGGGAATTTATGAGATTCAGGCAGGCCATTGTTCTAATGATATAGACGCTGTGGTTACGGTTGAACTGAAAGGGCAGGAGAGAGGATTCCGGGATGGCGGAAGCTGGCAGCCGGCAGACCACTATGACCGGTCACAGAATGGATTTTTGTGGGAAGGTCACATGGGGTATGACAGTGTTGCACATACAGCGGATGCACATGCACCGGAAGATTTATTTGAAAAAGTAGGCGGCATGTGGCAAAATATAAATGAGGTGACCAGAGAGGAGAAGGCCGGAGAACGGCTTGATGACTGCCTGATCCTGGAGTATGACCGCGTCTGCCTGCCTATGGAGACGGCATATCTTGTTTTGGATGCAGATGCCGTGCCGGAGAGCACGGTGGATGTATTTATCAATGGGGCGCATAATGCAGCATATATTGTGCCGGATTTTGAGGAGCTTTCCGGTGCCGGAGATAATCCCGGATGGGCGGCGGCAGCGACAGCAAAGAATGCACCTCACGGCAGAATATTCCGCCAGTTTATGATACCGGTAGAGAATCTGGAAACAGAAAAGGAACCTGTAACTTTACGACTTCGCTGTCAGGGAGATCTAAAGATCTGCCGATGGAGGTTTGCAAAAGAAAGTACAAAGTAAGTTTAAATCACATGATGTGTAGAACGGAGGATGATATGGAAACAAATTTTATCTGGAAAGAAAGAAAAAGAAATGCGCTGGGTCTGCCATGGACATTCACGAAGTATGCCCTGACGGATGACAGGCTCTTTATCACAAGCGGTCTGTTAAAGACTGTGGAAGACGAGGTGCGTCTGTACCGAATTATGGATCTGTCCCTGAGCCAGACACTGTCCCAGAAGATTTTTGGGATCGGAACCATTCAGGTTTCCTCAGCGGATAAGAGTATGAGAGACTTTGAGATAAAAAATATCAAGAAGCCAAGAGATGTCAAGGAGCAGTTATCCAAGCTGGTAGAGGAAAACCGTGACAAAAAGCGTGTGACAAACCGCGAGTTTATGGGAGAGGATGCCGATTTTGACGATGATGATGACCGGTAGAAATGATTCCCGTTATAAAAAATGTCAAAAAACTCTTTTCATACGTGGGAGGAGTGTGTTATACTAGAAACAGCGATGTGGCAGGCCGTGGGCGAAGTGCGTCCGTCTGTCGATATCAACAATACAATTACAAATATAGGAGGTAACTTTACAATGGCAAACAAATGGGTGTATATGTTTAGCGAAGGCGACATGACCATGCGTAACTTACTTGGTGGTAAAGGTGCGAACCTTGCAGAGATGACCAACATCGGTCTTCCTGTACCACAGGGTTTTACAGTAACTACAGAGGCTTGTACACAGTATTATGAGGATGGTCGTCAGATCAATGACGAGATCATGGCTCAGATCATGGACGGCGTAAAGAAGATGGAGGAGATCAATGGCAAGAAGTTCGGTGACTCTGAGAATCCACTTCTCGTTTCTGTTCGTTCCGGTGCCCGCGCATCTATGCCTGGTATGATGGATACAATTCTGAACCTTGGTCTTAACGATGACGTAGTAGCTACTATGATCAAGGGTAACCCGGATCCAACATTCGAGCGTTTCGTATATGATTCATACAGACGTTTCATCCAGATGTTCTCTGATGTCGTTATGGAAGTTGGTAAGAAGTATTTCGAGCAGCTCATCGACAAGATGAAAGAGGAGAAGGGTGTTAAGTATGACGTTGATCTGACAGCTCAGGATCTTAAGATTCTGGCAGAGCAGTTCAAGGCTGAGTACAAGAATCAGTTAGGTAAAGACTTCCCATCTGATCCTGTAGAGCAGATGAAGCTGGCTGTAGAGGCTGTATTCCGTTCATGGGATAACCCTCGTGCAAACGTATACCGTCGTGACAATGATATCCCTTATTCATGGGGTACCGCAGTTAACGTAATGCCTATGGTATTCGGTAACCTGAATAATGAGTCCGGTACAGGTGTTGCATTTACCCGTGACCCTGCAACAGGTGAGAACAAGCTGATGGGTGAGTTCCTGATCAATGCACAGGGCGAGGACGTAGTAGCCGGTGTTCGTACACCAATGCCAATCGCTCAGATGGAGCAGGAGTTCCCAGAGGCATATGCTGAGTTCGTTAAGGTTTGTGATACTCTTGAGAATCACTACCATGATATGCAGGATATGGAGTTTACTGTTGAGAACAAGAAGCTGTACATGCTTCAGTGCCGTAACGGTAAGAGAACAGCTCCAGCTGCATTAAAGATTGCTTGTGACCTTGTAGATGAGGGACATAAGACAGAGGAAGAGGCAGTAGCAATGATCGATCCTCGTAACCTGGATACACTTCTTCATCCACAGTTCGATGCTGCTGAGCTTAAGAAAGCTACTCCGATCGGAAAGGGTCTTGGTGCTTCTCCGGGAGCTGCTTGTGGTAAGGTCGTATTTACAGCAGAGGACGCTGTAGAGTGGGCTGAGCGCGGTGAGAAGGTTGTACTTGTTCGTCTTGAGACTTCTCCAGAGGATATCACAGGTATGAAGAGTGCACAGGGTATCCTGACTGTTCGTGGTGGTATGACATCACATGCAGCCGTAGTTGCCCGTGGTATGGGTACATGCTGTGTATCTGGTTGTGGCGACATCATTATGGACGAGGAGAACAAGAAGTTCGAGCTCGCAGGTAAGACTTATACAGAGGGTTCAGAGATCTCTATCGATGGTACAACAGGTAACATCTATGATGGTCTTATTCCAACTGTTGATGCTACAATCGCTGGTGAGTTCGGCCGTGTAATGGCTTGGGCTGACAAGTATAGAAAGCTTAAAGTTCGTACAAACGCTGATACACCTGCAGATGCTAAGAAAGCTCGTGAGCTTGGTGCAGAGGGTATTGGTCTTTGCCGTACAGAGCATATGTTCTTCGAGGAAGACAGAATCGCTGCTTTCCGTGAGATGATCTGTTCTGATACAGTAGAAGAGAGAGAAGAAGCACTTGCTAAGATCCTTCCATATCAGCAGGGAGATTTCGAGGCTCTTTATGAGGCACTTGAGGGTAACCCGGTTACCATTCGTTTCCTGGATCCTCCACTTCATGAGTTCGTTCCTACTGAGGAAGCTGACATCAAGAAGCTTGCAGAAGCTAAGGGCAAGAGCGTAGAGGAGATTAAGGCAATCATCGATTCACTTCACGAGTTCAACCCAATGATGGGTCATCGTGGATGTCGTCTTGCTGTAACATATCCTGAGATTGCTAAGATGCAGACAAGCGCTGTTATCCGTGCAGCAATCAACGTAAAGAAGAATCATCCTGATTGGACAGTTGAGCCGGAGATCATGATCCCACTCGTTGGTGATGTAAAAGAGCTTAAGAATGTTAAGGATGTCGTTGTAGCAACAGCTGATGCTGAGATCGCAGCAGCAGGCGTTGAGATGAAGTACGAAGTTGGTACTATGATCGAGATTCCTCGTGCAGCACTGACAGCTGATCAGATTGCAACAGAGGCTGAGTTCTTCTGCTTCGGTACAAACGACCTGACTCAGATGACATTCGGTTTCTCCCGTGATGATGCCGGTAAGTTCCTGGATGCTTACTATGATGCTAAGATCTACGAGAGCGATCCATTTGCTAAGCTTGATCAGACAGGTGTTGGCCAGCTGATGGAGATGGCTGTAGAGAAAGGTAAGAAGGTTCGTCCTTCACTTCACTGCGGTATCTGTGGTGAGCACGGTGGAGATCCTTCATCTGTTGAGTTCTGCCACAAGATTGGTCTGGATTATGTATCATGTTCTCCATTCCGTGTGCCAATCGCACGTCTTGCAGCAGCACAGGCAGCTATTGCTGACAAGTAGGGCATCGTCTGATGTGATACAGTTTTAATATTGCAATAATAGATTCCCATTCCGAGCTAAGATTTAGTTTGGAATGGGAATTTTTGGCATTATCACAGAAACAGAGGGATTCGTAGTAATGCCTGAAACAATCGGAAAATCAAGGCTTTCCAAAATGCATCCGGGGCAACTCCTCACCGCAGGGGCTGCCCCTTTTCTAAAAAATCTCGCATTCCTCCTGACACGAAACCACATACAGTCCCAAATGTGGTACCTTTAATTTTTTTTGCATTCTGCACTTTCTGCACGTCAAAATTTCGCACCTCTGAGCAACAGTAGCACATCCGCCACGTCACCTAAAAACAAAATTGTTGGGTCTTTGTTTAAGGGTACAGTGCTAAAATCGAAAATAGGACGAATTATGAAGAGGAAGATTTTAAGGAGAGAATATAGAGTGTGTCTGTGTTGGAATGGGGACGTGGATTCGTGGTTTTTAGGGATAAGAAGTATAAAACATATGCAATAGACTAATTGTATATGGTATAATACAAATGGATTAGAAAGTAAAAATCATTAAAGTGTATTATTGCTATGTATACAATTTCAATGCTTGTAAATCATAGCTGAAAGGAAATGCTGAAATATGAAACAAAAAGAATATGGCTTATATGATAAATTTATAGATTGTAACAGGGAAGAGGAATTGAAACATGAATTTGCCTCTTTTTTTGGATATAGAATTGATGCTCGAGATGATATTGATTTATATACCGAAGAAATACTATATGAATTTAAATTTGACATAAATATGAAAAATGTAAAATCTAGGGCAAAGGCAATAGCTCAGGCATTGTATTATATTAGAAGGTTAAAATATGGAAGGGATATACGTGTTCCAAGTTATAGAATTTGTGTGATTGATAAAAAGGAAGCTGTATTAATAGAAACAGTAGCATTAAAAGACTATTATTATAGCTCGAAGGCGACTTCATATGATTGGGATTTGCAACCAAGTAATCCGTGTGTGAAATTAGTAAGGGATTTATGTGAATGTGAAGCTATAAGAAATATGCATATATATGAATTAGATAAGTTAGAAAGTGAAAAAGATTTTATAAGAGAAATTTATATTTGCCAACAGGGTGAACAATTAAGTTTATTTGGAGATAAAAAGATAATTAACGAGTACAATTTCTATGAGATTTTTCAGTACTGGGAATCTTTATTTGGTAGTTATGTTGAAAATGGAAGAAAAAGTTCAGAGTATTTTATCAAAGATATAGACAGGGGAGGCTCAAAATTAATAGAAGGAAATCAAGTGTTGTTTATGATGAATGGTGGTGATAATGTAACGAAATCGTTACCTTTATCAGAATATACACATTTTTGGAATACATATGAAAAAATAGATGATAAACAGAAAATTATTTGTATACGTCAAAAAATGGATATAATGACTGAGATTAAATTACGAAGATTTACTGGAGAATTTTTTACGCCTATCTCATATGTAGAAAAGGTTATTGATTATCTTGAAAGGACAGTTGGAAAAAATTGGTGGAAGAAGGGGGAGTATCGATTATGGGATATGGCTGCTGGAACAGGAAATTTGGAATATTTACTGCCAGCAGAAGCAATGAAATATTGTTATATTTCAACATTATTACAGGATGATGTAGATTATTGCAAAATAATGTATGCAGATGCTACGGTTTTTCAGTATGATTTTTTAAATGATGATGTAAATTTTTTAGCTCATCCAGAATTGTCTGCAATGGGGGCTATTCCTAAAATGCCTAAAAAATTAGTTGAAGATATTGGAAATCCTAATATTAAATGGATTTTTTTGTATAATCCACCATATGTAACAAGTAATAATTTGACAAGGAAAAATAGGACAGCAAATAAAGAAAGTGTTTCGATGACAGAGATTCAGAAATTGATGAATGAGAAAAAAATGGCAGAAGCAAGTAGAGAGCTGGCGACTCAATTTTTATTTCGACTTAATATGCAGTTTAGAGGAAGAAATGCATACTTAGCGGTTATTTCAAAAATTAAATATATAAATTCTAATAATGATCAGAAAATAAGAGATGAGTTTTTTGACTTTTATTTTAAAAATGGTTTTTTGTTTTGTTCGAAGGAATTTGAGGGATGTAAGCCAAGATTTCCAGTAGGTTTTTTGATTTGGGATATGAGCAGATTTAAAAAACTAGAAGAGCAGAATATAGTTGTGGATGTATATAAGAAAGCAGAGAAAATAGGGATAAAAAGAATAGATTCACGGAATAAAAAATATTTTTTAAGCAAATGGATAAAAAGAGAACGAAATATCGGAGGTGTATTTCCGCCATTTTCCAGTGCACTTAATATTGCATATGGTAAGAAAGATACAAGAGATAAGATTGCGGAGGGTTTTTTGTTTTCATTGATGAGTAAGGGTAATGATTTTGCAAACCAAAATTATAATGCTTTATTTTCTGGACCATATGTTAGCGCTGGTGGGATGTCGGTTACTGAAAATAATTTTGAAAAGGCTATGATAGTTCATGCTGTAAGAAGAATTCCTAAAGCTTCGTGGCTTAATGATAGAGATCAATTTATGCAACCTAAAGAAGATGTAATAAAAGACAATGAATTTGTAACACAGTGCGTTATATGGGGATTGTTTTCTGATTCGAATAATACGGTGTCTATCAGTAATGTTAAATATAAAAATGTCAATTATCGTGTTAGAAATCAATTATTTCCATTTTGCATTGAAAGAATGCGCAAGTGGAAAATAAAGAATAATGATATATTAAATCAATTATGGGGAAAACATTCTGATAGATTTGTTGCAAAATGGTTAGTGAATAGAAAAATTACAGGAGATGCTATGAATGTGCTGGAAAGTGGAGAAAAAATATATAAGTATTTTTATGCTCACTTAGATGAAATTGCATGGCCTAAATATGAAATAAAAAATTGGGATGTAGGATGGTGGCAAGTGAAAATGTCATTGACAGATACTGGTATAGGATTGGAACTGCTTAGTGATTTAAAGGGAAAAATGAATCAATTAGAAAAATGTATATTAGATAAAATATATCAGTATGAATTTCTACTGCCAGCTATACAGGAAGTCAATAAAGAATCATGAAAGTAAAAAGTTATTGTTGAGTAAAATAATTAAAGGTGAGAAGGGTGAGAAATCTTTCTTGAGTGTAAATGGGTTAAGTGTTATAATTAAAATAATATAGGGAGTATTTGCTATGGAAGAGTTTTTGAAAAGAATGGAGTATTAATTATGGAAAGAATTATGCTTTTAGACAAAGATATGCCTAACATAGGATTAACGTTTAGAATAACAACAAAGGGGGATGAATGCGAGTTAGTAAGAGAATTTGTTGAATTCTATATAGATATGTTCAAAAGAATGAATAGAAAGAGTAATTTAGCAGTGTTTATTGAGCCGAGAGTAGAAACTGGATTTCCTGATATAGTATTTGCAAAATATAATCCGAGCATGATAGAGTCTTGGAACGATAAAAGAAGATGTTTGGTTACAAATGATTTAAAAATATTATCGCAGTTAATATATTCAAGAGGATGTTCAGGTGAACATTTGCTAAAATGTTTAAAATTATCAGAAAGACAGACATTGGAATCTTTAGAACGGTTACTAGATGCAGATATGATAGTGCGTAAAAATGGAGTATGGAGAGCACAAAGTTTAAAGAAAATATATGGCATAGAACGATTGATTTCGGTTGAGGCCAAAATGTGTGATATGAAAAAGGTTCTTGAGCAATCGGTAAAAAACACATGGTTTGCTTCACAGTCATATATATTGACAGGTGCTAATAAACCTAAGCAAGATACAATACTGAATGTTCGAAAACAAGGTGTAGGGCTTTATTGTAGAGGGGAAAAATTTAAAAAGGTGGTAGAAGCAAAAAAGCTGGCTTTGCCATCGAGTTATCTGTCTCTGCAATTTAATGAATGGATTGGTAATGCTATGGCTTAGAAAGGAATTATAATGAAGACATTTGAAAAATTAAGCGAGGAATATAATAATATAAATATGATAAAACGTGGAGGTCAGAAAATAGTATTTTCTGCGACGAAAAAAGAGTGGGGGCAATGTGTGATAAAACTTTATTTTGCCCAAAATGATCCACGCTCGCTTAGAGAAATTGAAATTGAGAAAAATATCGATTTTCCAATGATACCTAAAATTTTTGATACAGGAATTGTTGAATATGAAACCACAGAAACCTTGTATGTAGTGGAAGAAAAAATAGAAGGAAAGGAATTAAGAGAGGTTTTAGACAATGGTAAGATTTTTTCATTAAAAGAAGCGGTTAGTTTTCTTGAACAAGGACTAGAATTTATAGCATATATAGAAAAGAAAGGGATAGTACATAGAGATATTAAACCAGAAAATATTATTGTAAACAAAATGGGAAAAATATTTTTTATAGATTTTGGAATAGCACGAATTATAGGTGCTGATTCTTTGACGAAAACAGATGCATTAATAGGACCACATACTCCTGGTTATGCTGCGCCGGAACAGTTTAATAATTTAAAAAGGGAAATTGATTCAAGAACAGATATTTTTTCATTAGGGGTTGTGACATATGAATGTATTACAGGAAAAAATCCTTTTAGAGAGAATGCTGCAAATGCATTAGAAGTTTTACAAAAAACAGAGACAATTACTCCGGTAAATTATTCTATTAATGGAGACACTCAAAAACAGTTTATGGCGTTATTGGGTTCTATGATGGGGAAATATCCATCTAGGAGACCTAAAACTGCCGAGCAGGCGTTAGGATGGTTGCGAGCGGCTAAGTCTACTTTTGTAATTTGATGATATAGCAAATTGAGATAGGAGAAAAAAGTATGGATTTATTTTTGCAAATGGGACATGGAATGCAAGGAGTGGCAAAGGAATTAATTAAAAATCAGGGGACAGGAACGGTTATTATTAGTCCAATGAACATTAAACCAACAAGTATAGTTAAATTTTCAAATGATATACAAAAATTAGGGGGAGAAGTGTTGTTTGATCCACAGTTGTATTATCCACGTAAATTCCAAAAAAATTTAATGTTATATGACTACTGGCCAAAAGGGGATTTTACAGCACTTGAGGGAGGAAATTTTGAACAGTTGGTTTCAAAACTATCTAAGTTGAATCAAGATATTGGGACAAATAAAATGATTTTGCCGGCAATAACAACAAAAAAAATTAATCATCTATGGAATAAGATTCAGAAAATATGTATTGAAAAAGCTGATGATTATGCACCAGATTTGGAAAAAATACATACGATTGCATTATCTTGTGAGGTATTAGAGGATGAGGAGCAGATTGAGTCAATAATTGCATATGCTGAGGAATGGAATATTGCTGAAGTTTATATTGTTTGTGAACATCCGCAGAAATTATATTTAGTGGATCGCCCATTATGGGTTACCAATTTGTTATCTTTAGTAGCAGGGTTGAAGAGACAAAAAAAGAAGGTTATCGTTGGATATGCTAGTCATCAATTGCTTTGTTTGGCATTAGCTAAGTGCGATGCTATTGCTTCAGGAAATTTTTTGAATCTTAGATGGTTTCAACCAGAACATTTTGTTACTGTTACAGATAATACACCAAGTAGGAGAGCTATTTGGTATTATTGTCCACAGGCATTGTCTGAGTATAAAATCCCTTTTTTAGACATTGCTAAGAGAATGAATTTGTTAGATAGACTTGAACCAGCAGAATCTATGAAAAGTAAGTATTGTGACATGTTATTTAGTGCAGCTTTGCCATCGTCTTCAGGTTTTACAGAAAAAGAAGCATTTAGACATTATTTGTATTGTTTAAATGTACAATGCAGAGAAAGTGTTAGAGAAACATACCATGAAACAAGAGATGCACATATAATGATGTTACAGACTACGGAACAATTGCTAAATGGCTTAAACGAAAAAGGAATAAAAGGACAAAATAGAGATTTTATAGAGATTTTAGATGTAAACAGAGCTGCAATTTCGGCATTTGATATGTCATACCAGTTTCCAATGGAACAGGAATGGAATAGTTTGTAAATGAGAATCTGATAAATGCCCTTCTAATGTAACCCTCCGCATAGGCAGCAATCGCCGACAAGTAGGATTAGTTTGATATTTTAAAAAGGAAATGTTGTAAGAGACATTTTAATGAATGAGTGCCTCTGCCATTGCTTTGAGTAGTGGAAGAGGTACTTTGTTTTTTATGATATGTAAGAAGAACGTGATTGGAAAAACAAAACAGCAGAATATATTTGGAAACAGAGTTGGTGAAGGAATAGAAAAGATAATAGCGGCGATTGCCTTTTGGATACCAATGGCAATTTCTGATTTTTCAAAATGGAAAACAATAGGATTGATAGTACAGATTATATTAGTGATATTGGGGATAGCCTATACATGCTATGCAATATATTATACATGTCGTGTTGTTAGAAATCCTTTTAACAAAGATAGATTACATCCACATTCAATTGTCTTGATAAAGGATACATTTCATTCAAATGATAATCGGTTTTTACTTTATTATGATGCCAGATGGAATTAAAAGTTTCACAGGATAGTTTAGAGGGCGCTGTTGCTTTTGAAAAAGTACACGAAAAATATTCTGTTAGTGCAAAGGAGAACAGGTGTTATCGTCATAGATTTTATCAGTTTTTAATTAAGGAGTTTAATGAAGAAATAGAACAGGATTCGTTTGAAATCGATGGAAAGAAATTTTATTGGATGTCTATTGCAGAAATGGAACAGGATAAGAGAATCATGGAAGTGAATAGTGACATTGTCAGTATGGTGAAGAAAGTAGCATAAATTACAGAATATTGCAATTCCAAAAGATGTTAAATGGATAGGAAATAAAGCATTTTACGGTTGCAAAAATCTTAGATATATTTTGATTAAAAGTAATCAATTGAACAAGAAACAGATTGGAAAGGATTACAAATTTAATATGGAAAAAATGAATAAAGAATATCCGATTTTAAGTAATTGGAAGTTTGTGTTTCATGAAATGTACAGCTTCGATCATAAGTATCCATGGTATATTGCAGTACGGTCAGTAGCAGGATTTCTGGCTCCGTTTATTGCAGCGGTCATTCCAAGTGTTGCGATTAGTATGGTTGAAAAAAGGGCAGATTTTTTAACCTTTTTTGGTACAATGTTTTTGTTTGTGCTTGGGAATATGATCATGGGAATCATTTCTACGAAGTATGATTTTATAATAAAAAAGAAAAATTATAAGGTACTGTTTCAATCTGTTCAGAAGAAAGTGATCAGTAAAATTATGACAGTGGATTATCAAATTCTGGAGAGTGCAGAAGGAAAACGATTGGCGGATGGTGCAAAATACAGTTATTCCGTGGAATGGAATGGCTGGAGCCGCATTATGGACATGTTTACGCCCTTTGCATTTAATTTGTTGGGGATTGTTGTATATACGATCATACTGATTCCAAGATGCCCGTGGGTTCTGCCGGTTTTTGCGGTTATGAGTATTATGAATGTGATGATTGAGAGAAAAATTGCGCTCCAGGGTTACCGGAAATACAGAAAAACAATCTGGGAAACCGATTCCAGAGTGGAATATTTTTTTCAGAGAAGTACGTCGGCTACGGACGGTAAAGATATTCGGCTGTATCGTATGGAAAAGTGGTTTGTAGATGTTATGAAGACGTTGGTTCAGAGGCGGATGAAGGTATGGAAACGTGTGGAAATGTATTATTTTCTGCCGCACCTTTCGGACACGATCTGGTCGTTCGTGCGTGACATCATTGCGTATACTGTGTTGGTGAATCAGTTTCTGGCAGGAGAATTGAATGCGACCACGTTTACATTTTATCTGGGAATTATTACCGGATTTGCAGGCTGGTTAAATGGTGGCAATATGGGAGACGGCTTTGTGCACGCCAACAGTGAGATGATCCGTTGTAACTGGGGAATTAACGATTATCGGAGTTTTATGGAATTGCCGGATTCGGAATATACCACAGATAAAGAGAATCAGGGAAGCTTTTATAATGAAAGAAAGGCAGATCAGGAAGAAACTTCAAAAACAATCTATACCAAAAATGGGACAGATAAAACAGAGAAAGGTGTCACGCTTGAATTCAAAAACATATGTTTTCGTTATCCCGGTGCAGAACAGGATGTGATACATAATCTGAATCTTAAGGTGAGTGCAGGAGAAAATATTGCACTGGTGGGCGTAAATGGAGCCGGAAAGACTACCTTAGTGAAACTTTTATGTGGTTTTTATCATCCTAATAAAGGACAGATTCTTATTAATGGCAGAGAAATTTCTGATTATCCGGAGACGGAGTACCGTAAGTTAGTGGGTGCAGTATTTCAGGATATGATGGTGATGGCCACTTCGGTAGCAGAAAATATTGCCTGCGAAAAACAGGAAAATATCAACGAGCAGAAGCTGCAGCAAGCAATGAAGCTTGCGGATATTGAGGATAAGATCTGTTCTTTGCCCAAGAAAGAAAAGACGGCTGTCACCAACTTTTTGGATAAGGATGGCGTATCGTTTTCAGGAGGAGAATTGCAGCGTATATTACTGGCACGAGCTTTATATAAGGATGCGCCGCTTTTATTGCTGGATGAGCCGACAAGTGCATTGGACCCGTTGGCGGAAACGGCGGTTTACGAGCAGTATCACCGGTTATCACAGGGGAAAACGACGATTTTCATTTCCCATCGTCTGGCGAGTACCAAATTTTGTGACCGTATTATTTATTACGAAAATGGTCAGGTGAAAGAGGATGGAACGCACGAAGAACTGATGAAAGAAAACGGTGCGTATGCCAGAATGTTTGAGATACAAAGTCAGTATTACAATGAGAAAGGTGGTGATTCCAATGAGTAAGCATGCGCTCAGTAATGAAAAAGAATCTGCAGGAAAAATTTTGAAGAAATTTATGCATGTCATTGGAATCAATCACAGACTATGCAAGTGGATTCTGCCGTGTAATCTGGGGAAAAACATTATTATGGCGGGGCTGCCGTATGTGGGGATCGTATATGGATGTGATATCTTAAATGCATTGGTGGCACAGGATACAAAAAGTAACATTATGAGTCTGGTTTATCAGCTTTTGGGAATTACTTTCGTTATGACACTTCTGTACCATATTTTGGACAAGGCAGGAAATGCTATGCGGGATAGTATCCGTTATCGAATTAAGGCAGATATATCGGGTAAAGCGGCAAGTCTGGATTATCAGGAACTGGAATCGCAGGAAAGTATGCAGCTTTTGACCGCAGCATTAGAAGGTGAGAAAGAGAGCGGTGGCATTTATTGGTTTTCAGATAAATTGGGAGTACTGATTGGCGATGCTGCTTCCATCTTCTATGCATTTATTGTACTTATTCCAATATTAACAAAGAAACAGAACCTGGTTGGAAATGGTGCAATGCAGATTCTAAATTCGAAGTGGATCATATACCTTATTTTTCTGTTGAATTTGTGTTCCATGTTCCTTTTTATGTGGATATCCAAGCGGGGCAACAAAAAGCAGTACGAAATTTATGAGGAAAGTCTGGATGCAATTCGTAAGGATGACTATTTTTACCGGGAAATCCTCAGCAAATATACGACAGGGAAGGAAATTCGTCTATATGCTTTAAAGGATTTACTGCTTCGTGATATGACCGGAGTGTGGAATGAAAAATGCGATATTCAGGATCGAAAGCTGGATATTCAGGAAAAGATCCGGATTCGTTATCTGATCGTTCAGGCACTGCTTCTGGTGATTTCCTATACGGTGATCGGTGTCAGGGGTGTCAATGGAATGATCACAGGAGCGGAAGTAGTCAAATATGTTTCGGCACTGACAGCACTGGGAGGAGCCTGCCAATATATGGTGGATCATTTTGAAACGGTACTGCTCAATATGCAGTATTTGCATCATTATTACGAATATCTGCAGCTGCCGGATCATAAAAAGGCGGGGGATCAGTCTACTGAAGATCTGAAACCACAGAAGCTGGTGATTACTTTCGAGGATGTAAGTTTTCGATATCCCGGATGCCAAAAGGATAGTCTGAGGCATATTAATCTTACATTTCATTATGGAGAAAAAATTGCTCTGGTAGGTCCAAATGGTGCAGGAAAAACAACCTTGATCCTGCTGTTATGCAGGCTGTATGAACCGACGCAGGGACGTATTTTGTTAAATGGTATGGATATTCGTGAATACGATTATGAAGAATATCTGGCAATGTTTGGTGTGGTATTTCAGGATTTCAAGTTGTTCGCTATGACGGTGGCAGAAAATGTTGCGGCAAGTGAAGAGTATGATGATCAGAAAATAGAACAGGTTTTGCAGAAATCCGGTATATGGGAACGTGTCCGGAAAATGAAACAGGGAATCCATAATCCATTGTATAATGTTGGTATAAAAGGTGTTGAGGTTTCCGGGGGAGAAGCACAAAAAATTGCCATTGCGCGAGCATTGTATAAGAATGCACCATTCATTATTCTGGATGAACCAACCAGTGCATTAGATCCTATGGCGGAGTATGAGATTTATTCAGGCTTTGATCGTTTGATCCAGGATAGAATGGCCGTTTACATATCCCATAGAATGTCAAGCTGCCGGTTTTGTGAACGAATCATTGTACTAAAAGACGGACAGGTGCAGGAGCAGGGAACGCATGAAGAGTTAATAACTCAGGATGGAATATATGCGATGATGTGGAATGCACAGGCACAAAATTATCAATAGGATGAAGGTGATCAGGGCAAGCATCTGTAACGGGGAACAGGTCGCCGGGTTTAAGGATATCCATACAGGCAGGATAGAAGAGGTAATGTTGATAAAGAGTCCGACGGATCTTGAGGCGTTTCAGAAAATGTACGGTATTGATGAAGAGATAGAAAAGGAATACTAAAATGAAAGAAAATTGACATATATTTTCTGCAGCAAGCAAAATGAGGTATGCACAGAAATGAATTTGGAAAACTCGCTGGCATATGACAATTTTATTAATGATCTGGAAGAGGACGTTATGCCATTTGTGGAAAAGACCTTTTCCATCTCAAAAGGTACAGAAAATACAGCGATTGCGGGATTTTCTATGGGAGGCAGGGAAGCGTTATATATTGGCATTCAGCATCCGGAACAATTTGGCTATGTGGGAGCGGTATGTCCGGCACCCGGATTGGTTTCAGGTACAGATACATTACAGCATCCGGGCCAGCTGAAAGATGATGAGCTGAAATTTGATAAAAACAATGGATTTCCATATTTGCTATATCTGGCAGGGGCCAGAGAAGATGGTGCTGTTGGTGATACACCGTCGCAGCTGCATGATCTGTTAAATAAGAATAAAGTAGATCATGTCTGGCAGCTGCTTGATGGGACGGGACATGATGAGAGCAGTGTAGAGATTTATCTTTATAACTATATGCAGATGATTTTTAAATAATATATATATTAGTACAGCGAATCATTAACAAAACTTTCTAATTTTTATTGTATCAGGAGTGACGATTTTATGGAGAGAAAGAATAAAAAATCCTTCCGCAGTGAGGAGGTATATCAGGCACTGCTTGATAAGAAATTTCCGGAAGAGTTATGCCGTGAGATTGCGTACAAATATATGACGACAGACTATACCGCAACAAGAATGCTGGGTTATTTGTACCGGATCACAGATCCCAGCATCGAGATGGTAGTCGATGAAATGCTTGCGATTTTGGAAGACCGGGAACGGTTTCGTAAGAAGCATGAGTCTGAGACAGCACAGGCGGCAATCACTCGTTTTTACAACGAAGGCATTGTTGAGCGATAAGAGAGTAGAAAACTTTAATGTGAAACTGCAGGGAAAGTGAGAAAGAAAAGATGAAATTATACCAGCCGGATTATTATGATAAATTTCAGTGTACCGCATCGGCATGTCCTATGACATGTTGTATGCAGTGGCGTATTGCGGTGGATGACGAGACGCTTTTTCATTGGCAGGAGGACTGGAAAAAGCATGTGAAAGAGGTTGAAGAAGGACACATTATCCGGTTAAATAAAGATGGCATGTGTCCATTTCACAATGAGGAAAAATTGTGTAAAATTGTATTAAGCCATGGAGAACAGGCAATTTCTCATACCTGTCAGACTTTTCCGAGAGAAGAGCACAGGTATAATGAAAGAATAGAACAGTGTCTGACTCCCGGATGCCCGGCGGTACTGGATCTGATGTGGGAGCAGGATGACTTTCATATTTTGGAAAAAGAAATTAAGGAAAAGAAAACTCAGACACAGAAAATTTGTGGACAGAAAGTGAAAGAAACGTCCCAAAATGAAGAAATTTGTGAATTAAATCCGTTGTTGTTTGAAATCAGAAATTGGTTTTTGGAAATTGTAAATGACAAGCAGCTTCCATTAAATACGGCATTGGAAATTTGTTTTTTGATCGCATTGGATCTTTACGAATTAGAGCAGAAGGGAGTTCTTGAGAAGGAATTTTTACATTATAAAAATATAACGGATCTTCAGAAAATTAGGGAAGCCATTGGAGCGAACGATCAAATGACAGAAGACCGTCTGGAAGAATATAATTTATTGTTTTTAGATATTTCTGAGATATATCGGAAACAAAATATTTATGCAGATTTTCTGGTGCCCCTTGCAAAAGAGGCGGAGGATCTGGATTGTCAGAAAATAGAATACTGGAATGAGTTTCTGCCAAAGCTCGCGCAATGGAAACAACATCTGAGGAAACTGTTTGCGGAAGAAATGTCATCGGCTGTTATTACACCGGGCACAGAGCATGTGCAGGATATCCTCGTAAAATTAGAATGGATGGCAATGGAGTATGCCGTACTTTTGCAGGTGTTATTTTTGCATGGGTACAAAGGGGAGATAACCTATGAAAAATTAAGGGAAAGTGTATGTGTTATTTTTCGGATGATGGGATATGCGGATGACGATATCTGGGAGTATATGGAAAATTGTTTCGATCAGGTGATCTGGCCGTGGGAATATTATGCGTTGTTGGTGTAGCATAATGAAATACAAGACTGCCCGCACAAAAATATGTGTGGGCAGTCTTTTTTGATAGATTTCCGTATTTTTATCCGTAGTAATAAGTGTAACACAAATATCCGGATAAATTGTCTGTTGGTGAGGAAACGATATGAAGATAAACGAAGAAAATTATATGGATCAATTACAGAAGCATAATGAAAAAGCACTGCTTTATGTGATTGATGAATACGGGGGACTTTTAAAAGCAGTGATCTCCAAAAGTCTGTTTCGTATGCAGAGCTATCAGGAGGAATGCATGAATGATGTTTTGCTGACCATATGGGATCATATAGATTCCTTTCAGCCGGAAAAGAACAGCTTTAAAAACTGGATCGCGGCGATTGCAAAATATAAAGCGATTGATTACCTGAGAAAATATCAAAAGGAACAGATGGAAGTATCGCTCGAAACGGCAGAGTGTGATCGTATAATGGAATCAAAACTGCCTGTCGTGGCAGACGCAGATGAAATATCAGAGGAGATGGAGGCATTATTATCCTGTTTATCGAAGCGGGACAGAGATTTGTTTCTGCGTTTATATGTAGAAGAGGAATCGGTAGAAGAAATCAGTCAGTCAGCGAAATTGAGCAAGCCTGTTATTTATAACAGACTTTCCAGAGCGAAAAAGAAATTGCGTGCCAGAAAAAAAGAACAAAATAAAAATATTGTTAATGTCCACAAAAAGGGATAGCCGTGAAAATATCACTGATCAGAAAAGAGGGATTATAATGAATAAATTATATGAATTATTAAATGAGGTATCTGTTGATTTAGAGGAATATGAAGGGAAGAAATTATCAGAATTGGAAACAAAGCGGATCAAAAAGAATGTATTGAATGAGATAAAGGTGCGAAAGAAGCAGAATAACACAAAATGGACCACCCTTGTAAAAGCCTGTGCCTGTGTTGTGCTGATTCTGGGAGCAGGAAGCGCCGGGATTGCTGCAGCGAATGGACAGCTCCCGGAAGGAATAAAAAATCTGTTTGGTATCCATTCAGAAAAAGAAATTCAGATAGCAGGTAAAATGGGAAAAGCATTGGACATTACTTCTCAAAATGCAGGAATTAAGATTACAGCCGAAGGCATTATGCGCGACGCAAGACATGTGGGTATTGTTTATAAAATAGAAAAGTCCGATGGGAGTATGCTGGATCAGAAGGGCCGGAAGTGTACCGGAGCAGAATTTGTGGAGGATGACTGTCTGGGCATTGGGGGAAAGCTGTGGACCAGTGGAAGTCAAGACTGTTTGAAGCAGGAATGGAATCGTTATAATATCAGATATTATACCATTTTTAATTATGATGAACAGATAGGAAAGCATCTGCAGATTACCATATCAGATCTTAAATTATGGTTTGGGGATGACATGTCCCAGGTTGACATTCAGGGAAAATGGACGTTTGATGTGATGACAGATTGCAAAGATTCTTCAGTGAATCTTGCACAAGGGCAGGAGCTGCAATTTGGAAAAGAAAAAGCGACCCTGAAGGAATGCAGTATTTCACCGATGGGATATTATCTGGAAGTCACTTCCGAGGAGAAATTTAATGGAAACAAAATTATTAAAGGGGTGGAAGAAAATGCTTCTTTGTATTTAAAAAATGGAGATAAAATTGCATTCGACGGAAGCAGCGCACCGGTGCTTCATAAGGATGGGACATGGTCTTTTAAAATAATAGGCACCTTTGATACATGGATCATGCCGGAGGATCTGGATCAAGTAACCATCGGTGATTATGAGTTTAAATATGAATCTGCGAAGAGGGATTCCTGATATTATCTGAGGAGAAATAAATACGGGCATAAATAAAAGAAATGGGATAGCTTTTCCTGTGGATTTGTGATATGCTGAGCTTTAAGGATGCAATCCATTTAATTACAAAATGAAGGAGATTATTTATGCCAAAAAGAGACGACATTAATAAGGTTTTGATCATTGGTTCCGGTCCTATCGTGATCGGTCAGGCGTGCGAGTTTGACTATTCCGGAACACAGGCCTGCAAAGCACTTAAGAAATTAGGATACGAGATCGTGCTGGTAAATTCCAATCCGGCAACGATTATGACAGACCCGGAGACAGCAGATGTTACATATATCGAGCCGTTGAATGTGGAGCGTCTGGAGCAGATCATTGCGAAGGAACGTCCGGATGCGGTTCTTCCGAACCTGGGAGGTCAGTCCGGTTTGAACCTGTGCTCTGAGTTATATAAAGAGGGGATTTTGGACAAATACAATGTTCAGGTTATTGGTGTTCAGGCTGATGCCATTGAGCGTGGTGAGGATCGTATCGAGTTTAAGAACACCATGGATGAGCTCGGCATTGAGATGGCACGAAGCCAGGTGGCATATTCTGTGGATGAGGCTCTTGCGATTGCAGATGAGCTGGGATATCCGGTTGTTCTTCGTCCTGCTTACACCATGGGCGGTGCCGGTGGTGGACTTGTTTACAATAAGGATGAGTTAAAAACCGTATGTGCAAGAGGTCTTCAGGCCAGCCTGGTAGGCCAGGTGCTCGTTGAGGAGTCTATCCTGGGGTGGGAAGAGCTGGAGTTGGAGGTCGTTCGTGATGTGGAAGGAAATATGATCACGGTCTGCTTCATTGAAAATATTGATCCGCTGGGTGTGCATACCGGTGATTCTTTTTGTTCGGCTCCGATGCTGACAATTTCAGAGGAGACACAGAAGAGACTGCAGGAACAGGCATATGCCATTGTAGACCGGGTTCAGGTTGTGGGTGGAACCAATGTACAGTTTGCTCATGATCCTGTTTCTGACCGTATTGTTGTAATAGAAATCAATCCGAGAACGTCCCGTTCTTCGGCATTGGCTTCGAAGGCAACCGGTTTTCCGATTGCATTGGTATCCGCAATGCTTGCATGCGGACTTACCTTAAAGGATATTCCATGTGGAAAATACGGAACTCTGGACAAATATGTTCCGGACGGAGATTATGTGGTAATCAAGTTTGCACGATGGGCGTTTGAGAAGTTTAAAGGCGTAGAGGACAAGCTGGGAACCCAGATGCGTGCAGTCGGCGAAGTGATGAGCATCGGTAAGAATTACAAGGAGGCTTTCCAGAAGGCAATCCGTTCTTTGGAGACGGGACGGTACGGCTTAGGACATGCCAAAAATTTTGACAGCCTGACAAAGGAAGAACTGTTAAAGAAACTGATCACACCGTCGTCTGAACGTCATTTTGTGATGTATGAGGCTCTTAGAAAAGGTGCAACAGTTGACGAGATCTTTGAGATTACAAAGGTAAAAGCGTACTTTATCGGGGAGATGAAGGAATTGGTGGAGGAAGAGGAAGCATTGCTTGCGGCAGGCAAGGGCAAGCTTCCGGCAGATGACGCACTGATCCGGGCAAAGAAGGACGGTTTCTCTGACAAATATCTGAGCCAGATCCTGGAGGTCTCTGAGGAGGATATCCGCAATAAGCGTATCGCACTTGGCTGTGAGGAGGCATGGGAAGGTGTTCATGTATCCAGTACACAGGATAGTGCATATTATTATTCCACCTACAATGCAAAGGATGAATCAAAGGTATCAGATAACAAAAAGATTATGATCCTGGGTGGCGGTCCAAACCGGATTGGTCAGGGTATTGAGTTTGATTACTGCTGTGTCCATGCAGCACTGGCTTTGAAAAAACTTGGATTTGAGACAATTATTGTAAACTGCAATCCGGAAACGGTTTCTACCGATTATGATACTTCTGACAAGCTTTATTTTGAGCCTCTGACTCTGGAGGATGTTCTGGCGATTTACAAAAAGGAAAAGCCGCTGGGCGTGATCGCACAGTTTGGTGGCCAGACTCCTTTAAATCTGGCAGCAGAGCTTGAGAAAAACGGAGTAAAGATTCTGGGTACATCTCCGGAGGTCATTGATCTGGCAGAGGACAGAGATCTGTTCCGCGCCATGATGGATAAGCTGGAGATCCCTATGCCGGAAGCCGGTATGGCAACGGATGTTGAGGAAGCAGTCGCTATTGCAAACCAGATCGGATATCCGGTTATGGTACGTCCATCCTATGTATTGGGCGGCCGTGGTATGGAAGTCGTATATGATGATGAGTCTATGGCAGATTACATGAAAGCAGCCGTCGGTGTGACACCGGATCGTCCGATCCTCATTGACCGCTTCTTAAATCACGCACTGGAGTGTGAGGCAGATGCCATCAGTGACGGAGAGCATGCATTTGTTCCGGCGGTTATGGAGCATGTGGAGCTGGCGGGTGTTCATTCCGGAGATTCCGCTTGTATTATTCCTTCGGTTCACATTTCTGCAGAAAATATTGCAACGATCAAGGACTATACCAGAAAGATCGCAGAGGAAATGCATGTGCGTGGCCTGATGAATATGCAGTATGCCATTGAGAATGGAACTGTTTATGTATTGGAAGCCAATCCAAGAGCGTCCAGAACTGTTCCTCTGGTTTCCAAGGTATGTAATGTGAGAATGGTGCCGTTGGCAACAGATATCATAACCTCAGAGCTCACAGGAAGACCTTCACCGGTTCCGTCTCTGAAGGAAAGCAAGATTCCATATTATGGTGTGAAAGAAGCAGCCTTCCCATTTAATATGTTCCAGGAGGTTGATCCGATCCTCGGACCGGAGATGCGTTCTACCGGAGAAGTGCTTGGCCTTTCTCCTTCTTACGGAGAGGCATTCTTAAAGGCACAGGAGGGTGTCGGCTCTAAGCTTCCGATGTCAGGTAAGGTATTGATCTCTGTAAACCGCAAGGATAAGGCAGAGATTGTGGATGTAGCAAAAGCATTCCATGAAAATGGTTTTGAGATTGTTGCTACGGGCAATACCTATGAGCTTATCACAGAGGCAGGTGTACCGGCAGAGAAGATCAACAAGCTTTCCGAGGGCAGACCAAATGTGTTGGATGCCATTACAAACGGGGATTTCGATCTGATCATCAATTCTCCTGTGGGTAAGGACAGCATCAACGATGACAGCTATCTGCGTAAGGCTGCTATTAAGACAAGGACTCCTTATATGACCACGGTGGCAGCGGCCAGAGCGGCTGTTGAGGGTATCTCATATCTGAAGAAGCATGAGAGCTGTGATATTAAGAGTATTCAGAGTCTGCATGCAGAAATAAAATAATGATTGGGCTGACGTCCGTTTGAGATCATATTTATTAGGGCGAAAGCCCATAAAAAAGCCTGTTACCGGAATGGTAACAGGCTTTTTAAGGATGGTGCTTGGCTTATTTAGTACGATATAGAATAATGATGCAAGGGTCAAATTATCTTTTGATCCCAACATTACCAAATCAAAGAAATAATTTGAAAGGACAGGTAAGTTTAAATTATGGAGGAGTTCGGTCAAAAACTGCGGGAAGTAAGAATTGCGAAGGGGTATACACAACAGACTCTTGCAGAAAAGCTTTATGTCACACGCCAGACTGTGTCCCGATGGGAGAGTGGAAACCGTTATCCTGATCTGGAGACTTTAAAAAAGATATCGGTAGAGCTGGAGGTGAGTGTGGATGAATTGCTGTCAATAGAACCTCATCCTGATGAGCAGAAGGAGATGACAGCAGAGGAAGAAAAGACAACGGATGTTTTTGAAAAATCAAAAGAAAAGAATATTATAAACAGAGTGATGGCAGTCTTATATATGATCATCATTGCGGGCCTGACAATTTATCTGCTGGGAAATCTTAAGGAAAACGGTATTTTTGATGGAAACTGTCCTAATCCGGAGGCATACATATATATTTTGCTCGATTGTTTGATCAAAATATCAGTATACTTCATTGGGGCGGTAGGAGCCGGGCTTTATTTTCGCAGAAAACATGGCAGAATCTGGGGAGGAATATTGATTTATGGTGTGTCTGCGTATGCGATCTGTTCAAACTTGAAGAGCATTTTCTCTACGATTCATGTCATTCAAGAGAATTCTCAGAGTATGGCCAGCGGGACATTGAGGTTAAATGTATTGTATTTTGTAATTTGCGCTTTTGTCGTGACGGTATTTTGCTGTCAGATTTTGTTGCAAAAACCTCCTCATGTGGACAATAAAATTGAAACTTTTCCGTCGTAAAATCCTACTTATAGGACAGAGTAGGAAAGGAGAAAATACATGGAAGATTCCGACATTATAGAATTATATTGGCATCGTTCGGAGACGGCTATCCTGGAGACGAAAAAGAAATATCATAAATTGTGCAGTCATATTGCCGATAATATATTGCATTCCAGAGAGGATTCCGAAGAATGTGTTCAGGATACTTATCTGGCAGTATGGAACCGGATACCGGAGGAACGCCCCCATTATTTCCGGGCATTTGTCTGTAAGATTACCAGAAATATTTCATTGAACCGGCTGGATCACAAAAGAGCCGCCAGGAGAGACGAAAAAAACACGGTATCCTTTGAGGAACTGGAAGAGACCTTTTCCGTTATGCCGAACTTTTCAGAAAATATAGAATGGGAGGAGCTGACGACAGAAATAAACCACTTTCTTAGTGAATTGCCGGTCAACAAAAGAGTCATTTTGGTAAGGCGGTATTTCTTTGGCGATTCCATTGCAGAGATTGCGTCTGATCTGAATATGAATATCAATTCCGTGAAAACGATCCTGCGGAGAGAAAACCGGAAACTCAGAGAGTATTTGAGGAGAGGGGGCTACGGTAAATGACAGAAAAGGAAGTGATATTACACGCTTATGGAGAGATTAAAGAATGTTTTATCGAAGAAAGTCTGGAATTTTCCGGTACTTCAAAACGTATTTCTCCATGGCGGTGGATTGCAGCAGCGGCTCTTATGATTTTGTTATTTTCGACAGCGTACCGGGTAAATGCACAGTTTCGCAAATGGATCATTTCCATTGTGCCGGTTACCACCAGAGAACAGATCAAGGAAAAGAATACTTCTCCCGGACAACGCGGATCAAAAAGGAAACAAGAAGGGATTGAAATCTCTGAAGTCAAAGAAATTGAGAATATCTTGGAAGCACAGTATATAACGGCGAACCATTATGTAGAGCCGTATCAGGATATTTATATTTCGACAGAACAGGGGAAAGAATCTTATTTTTCCATCAAAGGAAATGCCATCGTGCCGATTTCGAATATTCGTCATATCAAACGGAAGCTTCACTGGAAAAAGCATACCGGATGGATCAATGCGGATATGGTATCGGATCAGGAAAATCAGTATGTCTATAATCTGACTCAGGAAAACGATGTACCAGATAACGGACAGTATACTTTTTCTCTGTCGCAGGATGATGCCGGAGAATATTGGGTTACTGCATCGGCGGAGTCACAGATGGAGCCGTATTCTTATCCGTTAAAATATAACGTAAACACCAAAAAGCTTACGGACGTTTTTGGTGACATCATGATCAGAAACAAGAGCCTGCAGAAATATCATGTGGTGACAAACTGGGGAAAGCTGTCAGATTACCTTTGCTGTGTGCTTGTGGGGGATACACAGAAGGATGCAGTATATTATCTGATCGATATGATAAATCATACAGCCGTGTCTATGGAAAAGCTGACAAAGATGGACGATATCTGTTTTGTTCGAGGACTGGAGCATTCTGTAATATTTGGAACGATATCGACGGAACAGCACAAAGACAGTGGGGATGCGGATGGAGGTCTGACGGCTGAAAATGAAATACAGGATTATTATGATTGTTATCGCCTTGACCTGCAAACGGGGAAGCAGCAGGAATTGTATTATCACGTTCGGATCTGGTCAGAGGATCCGAAGGAAGATGACAGTGACAGAGTGGCATTTACCGGGGGAAGATATGATCTGTTGGAGCAGAGGAAAAAGGTTTATCTGGTAGATGAATTAACGGGGAAACGCACAGAGATCGAGAAATTTGACGGAAATCTGGAAATGGGATCTGTGCTGGTGAATGATTCCGGAGATAAACTTCTTTTTTTCGGAAAATTTACAGAGAGGTGTGTGAGAAAAATCGGCGTACTTGATATCCCAAAGAAAAAATTATATCTGATTGACAGGGAGAATCTCACAAGCTATGATGAAAATGCCATTAGCTGGAAGGATGACACAACCTTTGTGATCCAGGCGGACAGAAAAGGGCAGCAGGGGAGTGCGCTTTTCTGCTATCATATAAAATAAAGAAAAGAGAGAACGATGATACAAATTATTTTTTATATTGTTTTAGTCTAATTTCAGTAAAACAGTATTTCCCTCGTTCACCTCTTTATCCTCATATGGGCGGATCGTAAGCTCCGTATCCGTCAGCTCATAGCCGGAGAAATAATATGGAAGTGTGATTCCGGTTCCGGCAGGGATACAGGTGTCAGGGGAAATTACATCGTAGCCCTTGATGTCATCATAATAATCATAATTACGAAACGAGATAAAATTATCCTCATCCTCCTGAAATGCAGAGAGATAAGGCAGATTAAGCTCCTTAGAGTAATAGTTGTCGATCTGCAGAGATACCGTATAGTAATCATCGGCAAAACGGTCGATCGCCGGAGGAACATCCTTTTCAGCCACTTTTTCCGGTTCTGTGACAGCCTTTAACGTGTAATTTGTCGTAAAATGATAATCCGGTCCGTTATAATCTGTATAGAAAAGGCTGGCAGGAATCGCAATGAAAATAAGCAAAAGCAATATTCCATTGATTCCCAGCTTTTTATAGGTTGTCGTTACAAGCTTTTCAATGAGGAAAGTTACCCCTTTCATAAAGTGCCTCCTTTGATGTGAATGTAATAAAGATTATTTTTTTTGTTTAATTCCTGTGATGAGATAAGAGGCCACTAATGCATCCGTATCGGGATTCATCTGATTGACCAATATCCCCTTAAAATCATTTTTCTTTACCATAAAATAAAGGAATCCATCCTGAGAATCAATGGTATCTCCGATGCCTTTTTTCTCCCGTTCATTTTCTTCCAGATTTTTGACGCGGCTCAGATCATATTCCGAAATGGGTTTGACGTAACGGCCGCTTTTGGTGACGCCATAGGACAGGACGGTGCCGTACATCCAGTTGGTAAAAAGGTGATTCTCCTTTGCCTGCCCCGGGTAAATATCTAAAACCCCGGATGGAATATCGACGTGATACCGGACCGTCAGGATCTCATAGCCATCCGGTGTTTCAAAGGTTTTGTCTGTGTCACGAGTGACCGCGGTCATAGAAATTTTAAAGTCCCCGTTTTCCGCTGGGATCGTAAAAGTCTCCGAACCCTTGAGGTTTTCACAGATCGACGGGTCTGTCAGGATCAGCTCTTGTTTCTTGTCATGGAAAACATATGTAGAGTAACTGTATGGAACAATAATGGCCAGCGCAAGGATCAGTACCAAAATAATGGTTACCACCCGGCTGCTGCGGAAACGCTGGATCGGAGTTGCGGTGTTTTGCAGTGTTCGTTGTTTCGTATGCTGTTGTTTCTGGGAAACAGATTCCGGGGAAATCGACGTAGAAGTATTTCTATGAGGTCGTTCTGTAGAATGTGGTCTGGGAGCAGAGACAGGTTCCTGCGTATGACCGGTGGAATCCGGCCGCATATAAACGCCACAGTGTGGGCAGAGACCGGCATAGAGATCGTAATCAAAACGCTTTCCGCAGTTTGTGCACTTTATTTTCATAGATTCCTCCTGAGTATCTGTAAATATAATTATATCTTATCATTTTACAGCAGTTTTGTAAAATATCTCTTGACAAAACCAAAATGGAATAGTATACTAGACAGGCAGTGTGAATTTGCCACTACGATTCAGGGGTGTAGTTCATCGGTAGAATAAGAGTCTCCAAAACTCCAGAGGAGGGTTCGATTCCTTCCACCCCTGCTAACCGATCCCATAAATGACAGAGATGTCTTTTATGGGATTTTTGTTTTACAGAAAACGCTGAAAGTTGAAGCGGGTTTGCCTGCTTTGGTCTTGAATACAGGAAAGGCATAGTGAGAAATGAACAGTAGAAAATCGATTTATGATATTAAGTCCTTTTACAATAAGAAAGCCGTGTTAAAGGCGAGCTTTCAGGGAATGCGTTATCAGCTGGAGCAGTATAAAGATCCGGAGCAGGAAGAGGCGGAACCGGTGCTTCGTGTGACGATCTGGCCGGAGCCGTTTTGTTTTGAAAAAACACCTGACAAGAAAAAGACTGTAAAGGAGTTTGTTTATACAGAGGATGGACTGGACGAGGCCTACGACTGGCTTTGTCAGATCTATGATGAACGGATCGAAGAATGGACTGAAGCAAGGGATAATCCGTATAAGGGATTGTTTTAGTCCGGGAGAAGTTCATTAAGGGCCCGGAGCAGAGAGTCTTTTAAGTCAAAATCAGAAGCCTCTACCTGACGGATCAGCTCCTGAACCTTTTCCGGGTGATGCTCGGCGAGATAAATTTCTGCCAGTGAGACATAGGTATCCTTAATATCGCTGCCAAGCGAAAGGGCACGTTCCAGAATGATTTTGGCGCGGGTATCCTGCCCCTCGCAATTATGGTGAAGGTAACTGCCCCACAGACCCAGATTACGAATCAACAGGATATAATTCTGATCATACATGGAAAGCTCCGGAAAGTTGGCTGTGCCGTATGCAAGCTTGATATCTGCGTTACTCATGCCGGAGAGATTAAGGATTTTACATGATAGTGTGCGGCGTACTTCATCCTGCCGGTATTTTTCTTCTCCCCCGGCAGTATCGGAAAAGGGAAGTTCATCCTCAGAAATGGTAATATAATCCAGATTGCTGATATCCTTTTTGCGGACAAAATTGGCCTCCCGTTCCTTTTCCCAGTAAGAGGTGTCCCATTTAGAGTTGTCTGTGGCTCCGCGTTTGGTCTTGACGTTGACCCAGATTATGAATAGAATAAAGAATATGAGTATAATTGGCATAAGATATCATCCTCCTGTATGGGATAAGCTATGTAAAAGTGCCAAAGAAAGGAGTGCCGTATGAACTTTTTTAACAAAAAAAATCAGCAGAGAATTGCGATGGTTATCTGTATATTACTTATTATTGCCATGGTCCTTCCTATGGTTCTCGGATACTTAGGTTAATTGTTTTCATCGATAAATGAGCAGATGTATTTCATCTGCTTTTTTCAGTGTATAGGAAAATGCTGGTTTTGCCCTTTTTCAATATACATAATGTACGAAAAATTGTCAAATACGGGGAAAATCTTTGACTTGCGATTTGCCTGTAATATGATTAAAATAATGTAATAAGCAAAAATAAGGAAGAGACGACATTATGAAAAGAAACAAAGCATTGACGGCAATTTTTGTGGCAGGCTGTATTGCAGTAGTTGCGATTGCAGGTATTGTAACACTGTTTGCAAAGGATAATTTTGGTAATAAAACACAGATTTGTGATGGGGTATCCATCGGTTCCATTGATGTGGGAGGACTTACGAAGGAGCAGGCGCAGAAGAAGGTTGAGACCTATATTGCGGACAGACAGCAGCAGAGTCTGGTGGTTTCGGTGCAGGACTATCTGGTAGAAGCCACAGCGCAGGAGGCTGGATTGACGATCCCGGAGAAGGATTACGCCGGAGAAGCGCTTCAGATCGGAAAGAAGGGAAATCTCTGGGAGAAGCTTCAGGAGATCCGTAAAGCTGAGAAGGGCGAGAAGGATGTTGCACTGGAGCCGGAGATTGATGAAGATACGTTAAAGAGTTTTGTAGAGACAAAGTGTTCTGCATATGATATTAAAGCAAAGGATTCCCGTTTGAAATTTAAAAACGGTGCGTTAAAGGCGACACGATCAAGGGAAGGTATGGAGGTACAGGTTGAGAATACCTCTGATGCCATTAAGAAGGCACTTTTAGACAAGAAAGCAGCAGAAAAGGACACCATAGAGGTAAACGCAGATGTTCAGGTGACACAGCCGAAGTTTACACAGGAGGAAGCATCCCAGTGTACGGATCTTCTTGGTAAATATTCTACTACCTATGCAACGTACCAGGTAGAGCGTTCCAGTAATGTTGCCACGGCAGCAGGCAGGATCAATGGAACAGTGCTGGCACCGGGAGAGACATTTTCCACGATCAAGGTGATCAAGGACAGAACAGAAGCCAATGGCTACAAATCAGCACCGGAGTATTCCAGCGGTAAGGTTGTTTCCGGTATTGGCGGAGGAGTTTGTCAGGTCTCAACGACACTTTACAATGCCGTACTGAATGCGGAGCTTAAGGTGGTTGAACGGTCGCCTCATTCCATGGTTGTCGCATATGTTCCGGTTTCACGGGATGCGGCGATCTCCGGAGATTATAAGGATTTCAAATTTAAAAATAATACAGATTATCCTATTTATATTATGGGAAGTGCATCCGGTGGGATTTTGTCCTTCCGTGTGTACGGTCATGAAACCAGAGAGCCCGGGAGAGAGATTTCTTTTGAGTCTGAGATCACGGATACGATTGAACCGGGGGAAGAAGTTGTAACAGAGGATCCTGACCTGCCGGCAAGCTATCGTTCTGTGACACAGTCCGCCCATGTAGGTTATAAAGCAAAGCTCTGGAAGATCATCAAGGTTAATGGGGTACAGACCGATAAGGTACAGGTCAATACCAGCGCATATAATGCTTCTCCACAGTATGTGACAGTAGGAAAGCGGCCGGCAACACCGGCACCGGGATCCGCAAGTCCGGCAGCAAGTTCATCTCCGTCGGATAAATCAAAGAAAAAGGATACCTCCAGTGCCAGTCCAAAATCTGCGACAGGTTCACAAAGCAGTGGAAGCAAATCATCCGGCAGCAATACAAAGAAAAATACTTCCGGTACATCAGGAAACAGTACCGGGAAAAATACGACCAATACAACGACAAACAAAAATACTACAGAAAATACCAACAAAAAAAATACAGCGAAGACATTGGAGAGTACCGGTGGAAAGGCTGTTGCAAGATAAAAACAGGATTTAAGATACAAGACTGAAGGATGACGAAAGTATAGAAGGTCTGCAGTTCAAAGTCTGCGGACGGGGAAAGGAATGTAAGATTATTATGGAGATAGGAAAGGTACCTGAGAACGTACTGAAAAGAGCAGTGTTTAAACAGATCAAGCATCTTCGTCCGGAGGTATTACTGCATCCGGGTGTGGGTGAGGACTGCTCTGCCATCGAGACAGCGGAGGATGAGGTGCTTGTTTTTTCGACAGACCCAATTACAGGGGCATCCAAGGGGATGGGAACACTGGCGGTACATATCACTGCCAATGATCTGGCTTCCAGTGGTGCAGAGCCTGTGGGAATCCTTACATGCGTGATCCTGCCGCCACGGACCCGTGAGAAAAAGCTGCACGATCTTATGGAGGAGATCATATTGGCTGCAAATCGTCTTCATATTGAAGTAATGGGCGGTCATACAGAGATTTCAGATGTTGTCAACCGGCCGGTTATTACAGTAACCGGAGTTGGAAAAGTAAAAAAAGATAAGCTTGTTTCTACAGGAGGGCTTCGGCCGGATGATGACCTTGTTATGACGAAATGGGCAGGGCTGGAAGGCACTTCCATTATTGCAGAGGAGAAGCGGGAGGAGCTGCTGACACGGATACCGGAGCAGATCATCGATGCGGCAGCGGCTATGAGAGATTATATTTCGGTGGTACCGGAGGCTGCAGTCGCGGTAAATGCCGGTGTCACAGCAATGCACGACGTTACCGAGGGTGGCATATTCGGTGCATTGTGGGAAGTAGGAGAGGCATCCGGCGTAGGGATCATCGCTGATCTGGACAAGATACCGATCCGGCAGGAAACCATTGAGCTGTGTGAGTTTTACGATATCAATCCATACATGCTGATCTCCAGCGGAAGTATGCTGATCGGGACACCGCACGGTAACAAACTGGTGGATGAGCTGGCAGAGCAGGGGATACCGGCTGCTGTTATAGGCAGAGCCACAGAGGGCAATGACCGTATTATTCGAAGCGGAGAAGAAACACGTTTTCTGGAACCGGCAGGTAGTGATCAGCTTTATAAGATTTATCAGTAGGAAATAAGAATCAAATGAAAGGAAAGGGATATTGATATGATCAAGAAACAGATATTAGATGCGATCAGTATGAATAGCCGCCGGTCTACGGAGGATCTGGCTGCGATGTTAAATACAGGAACAGATACCATTGAGCATGAGATTAAAGAGATGGAGGATAACAAGGTGATCTGCGGTTATCCGACCCTGATCAACTGGGATAAAACAGATTGTGAGAAGGTTACTGCCCTGATCGAGGTAAAGGTAACACCACAGCGCGATATGGGATTTAATAAAGTAGCAGAGAGAATCTACAAGTTTGAAGAGGTAGAAAGTGTTTATCTGATGTCCGGTGGCTTTGACCTGACCGTAGTCATTCAGGGAAAGAGCATGAAAGAGGTTTCCCGTTTTGTAACGGAAAAGCTGTCTACACTGGAGTATATTACAAGTACCGCGACATATTTCGTACTTAAGAAATACAAAGAGCATGGTCTGATCATGACCGATGAAAAGCACGATTCAGAAAGGATGTTGATTACCCCATGAGAGACCCATTATCTAAGAAAGTACAGAGTATTGAGCCTTCCGGCATCCGTAAATTTTTTGATATCGTCAGTGAGATGAAGGATGCGATCTCTCTCGGTGTAGGAGAGCCTGATTTTGATACACCATGGCATATTCGTGAAGAGGGAATCTATTCCCTGGAGCAGGGAAGAACCTTTTATACCTCTAATGCCGGCTTGAAAGAGCTGAAGGAGGAGATTGCCAATTATCTGAAACGACGTTTCCGGTTATCTTATGATCCGGCAGGAGAGATTTATCTGACAGTCGGTGGAAGTGAGGCCATTGATGGGGCACTTCGTGCCATGCTTGATCCGGGAGATGAGGTTCTTCTGCCACAGCCAAGCTATGTATCCTATGAGCCGTGTATCGTTCTGGCGGATGGTGTGCCAAAGATCATTGAGTTAAAGGAAGAGGATGAGTTTAAGTTAAGGAAGCAGCAGCTTCTGGATGCCATCACTGACAAAACTAAGATTCTGATCATGCCATTTCCTAACAATCCGACGGGAGCCATTATGACCAGAGAGGATCTGGAGGATATTGCAGAGGTGGTCAGAGAGCACGATCTTTATGTGATCTCAGATGAGATTTATTCTGAGCTGACCTACAGCGGAGACCATGTATCCATTGCGTCTTTGCCGGGTATGAAGGAAAGAACTATTGTGATCAATGGATTTTCCAAGTCTTATGCTATGACTGGATGGCGTCTGGGATATGCCTGTGGACCGAAGCCCATCATTAAGCAGATGCTCAAGATCCATCAATTTGCGATTATGTGTGCACCTACCCTGAGTCAGTATGCAGCCATAAGCGCTGTGCGTGACGGGGATGATGATGTAGAGCGTATGAGAATAGCATACAATCAGCGGAGAAATTTCCTGATGAAGTCGTTCCGTGATATGGGGCTGAAGTGCTTTGAACCGTTTGGTGCATTTTATGTATTCCCAAGCATTAAGGAGTTTGGGATGACATCGGATGAATTTGCAACAAAGCTTCTGGAAGAAGAAAAAGTAGCAGTTGTACCGGGTACTGCCTTTGGTCGTTGCGGGGAGGGGTTCCTTCGTATCTCCTACGCGTATTCCATTGATGATCTGAAGGTTGCACTGGAGCGGATAGAGAGGTTTATCGAAAGACATAGAAAGTAGTATCGGAGTGGCTGTTTAGAAAAGAGGAAATGTATGATAAATATTGTACTTCTTGAGCCGGAGATACCGGCCAACACCGGAAACATTGGCCGTACCTGCTGTGCGACCGGCTCCAGACTTCATCTGATCGAGCCTCTGGGGTTTCAGATCAGCGATAAAATGTTGAAAAGAGCGGGAATGGATTACTGGGATAAACTGGACGTCACAGTCTATGACTGTTACGAGGATTTTCTCGAAAAGAATCCACAGGCTGCCGGCAATATGTTTATGGCCACGACAAAGGCACATCAGACATATACAGATGTTTCTTATCCGGAGGATGCCTATATTATGTTTGGAAAAGAAAGCGCCGGTATACCGGAGGAAATCCTTGTGGACAATGAAAAAAATGCCATCCGCATTCCTATGAACCATAATATCCGTTCGCTGAATCTTTCCAATTCCGTTGCAATCGTATTGTACGAGGCATTACGCCAGAACAGCTTTCTGGAGGCAGAGAGAGACGGACAGCTTCACCGGCTGCATTGGCACAATAAATAATAACAGAAAAGGAACTGGTACATGAATTGTTATCAGTTTCTTTTTAGTTCATAAAATCTACCGTGATGGCTCCCATACTGCATTTGAGGGTTACATCGCCATAATTCTCAGTAGATGTGTTTTCGGACTGTGAGTCCTTTTCGAAGGTAATGTCTCCCATGGTGGTATTTGTACTGAAACTATAATTACTTTTTCTTCCGGCCAATGTCAGATCCAGATTACCGGTAGAACATTTTAATGTGCTATTTCCCGTTAGTTTGCCTGTGATTTCAGTGTTTCCCATGGCTGTTTCAGAATTCAGATTGTGAATGTTGGAAACGGTATTCGTTTTTCCAAGTTCCAGATTTCCCACACCTACTTTTGCAGTACACTGGTCTGTAACCTGAAGGTTGTCGATAATACCTTCCCCGGCACCGATTTTGATATTTAATCTTTCTGACTGCAGCTGCGTTGCGCTTAATGCACCGGCACCGATCTTAATAGTAGTTTGTCCGGCTGTCAGGGGAGTTTTGATACGACATTCGCCTGCGGCTAAGGAAATTTTTGCCTTGTCAAAGGTTACATCAGAAGGGAGTGTGATCGTATAGGGACTGGCATTTGCCTTTCTATGTCCAAAAGGAATGTAGACGGTGTGGTCGAGAATCGTAACATTCGCCCTGGCATTGTCAGGAGTTTCTACATGCCAGATACCATCTTTGATGTAGGAGTGATAGCGGTTATTTTCATTATCATTCTCTGTTTCAATGCCATAAGAATCTCCGGACTGGATCACGACCTCCTGTGCCTGGATATCGAAATCGAATCCTGTGATCTGTGAACTCTCTTTATCCGACAGAGTCATGAAGCCGCTTTCTGTATATGCCTTTGATGATGTTTTTGGGGTCAGATGAAAGGAAAAAAGAGTTCCTCCCATGTGAATTCCTGCAATGATACACAATATGCCAATGAAAAATATTCCGGACAAAATAAACAAAAATATATTTCTTTTTTTCATAATTTACACCCGTCTAATAAGACTGCTCCTTTCCTGTAAGCTTTCCTGTGATCCAGTCCCAAAAATGTTGAAGTTGTTTCCAGAGTAACGGAAATAATCGGATGACAAGGAATATTCCAAGGTAACAGAAAGCGGAGCCGAGAGAAAATAACAGACATCCGACGCCGATAGTAAGGATGCCTCCGGCTGTCTTTCCGGCAATGATACCGATGATCCCGCCTATGATTGCGGCGACGCCTCCGATGGCAGACCCGGCACCGCCAAAGATCATTGCGGCGAAGATGCCGATAACTGCACTTACAATACCTAAAAGGATACCGGCAATACTAACCAGTGCGGTTCCCCAGATCGGTGAGGTGATGACTAGCACAACAATCATTATGAGAATATTGTTGTGGTCCATTCTGGCAAAAAAGCCGGATTTTTGCTGCTCTGTCTGTTGATAAGCAGCTTGATCTCCATTTGCGTTATCATAATTGCCGGAAGTCTGATTCCATCCGTCATTGCTTGACGAACAGGTATTTTGTGAGCCGGGCATTTTATGCCAGCCATCCTCCGTCTCGGAGGTATTCTGTGTATGTTTATTCTGCGCATGTTCTGATGTCTCGTATAGCTGGGGAGTATCTGTAGCGCGAGAAACAGTACCTTCTCCATAGGAAATATTTTCGGTGTTATCATTTTTGATCTGCTCTGCGATTTCCACTGGTGAACCCAGCTCCGTCAGAACCGCTTGCTCGTTATCTTCTCCGGCATCGGCGAAGTAATCTTCATAATAATGCAGGGCCTGTTTGCGTTCTTCTTCCGGAAGATCCGCTAATAAACGGCTTAAATCTCCTAAAAATTCATATTTGGTCATAGTTTTCCTCATTTCTTTTCATTTATAATCTTGTGTCCGATGAAGTGTGCAAAAGCAGTTGACTGATCTTGTGGGAATAATTGTGCCATTCTTGCCGATAGAGGTTTAACTGTACCCGGCCTTGTTCTGTGATCTGGTAATAACGGCGGTTTCTGCCACCGCATTCCTTATCATATACAGAAAGGCAGTCATCCTTTTGGAGTCTGCGCAGAACCGGATAAAGTGTTGATTCAGAAACATCTATAACGGAACGGACGTCCTGCGTGATCTTATAACCGTAGGTTCCCTCGGAGGAACGTTCCACAACGGCAAGCACAATGGCATCCAATAGCGCAGAGCCAGTGTTAAATACCATGAAAAACTCCTTTCGTGCTGTTGGTTAGCTAACTTTACAGTATATAATACTATATACCATATAATATGGTGATATTATACGCCGTATAATATGTTCTGTCAAGACGAATATGAACAAAAGAAAACCGGTTTTCAAAGATTGATATATTCCAATCTCTGAAAACCGGTATAAATTTTTATGTAGAAATAATGTTATTGCTCAAAGGAGATGGACGCATTTCCCTTTGAGGCATCTACGGCAACAGTACCGTAAAGTTTTGTATCATCCTCATTTGTCTCTTTAGCGGTGGATGCAACAGACTCATGGATTAAAAGATTTGCATTGGCTGCCGGAAGTGTGTAATTGGCATGGGTGCCATATAAGGCTGCCTCAATATTTCCATGGTTACTTTGCAGAGAGGAGTTTCCTGTCAACTTACCATACAAAGTAATACCACCACGTTTATTGGAAATGGTTGTGTTATTCATCGTATTGTCCTTTGCTGCGCCGGAAGTACCGATGCTCAGACGCTTATTGGCAGATATATTTCCATTTATTGCAATCTGTGAAGAAGCGGCATCTAATGTACCATCTACCGAAACAGATGCGTTGTCGGCAGAAAGCAGCTGGTCAATCTTTAAATCTCCATGTTTGACATTGATATTAATCTTGCTGGCGATCAGGGAATCACATGTGATATCACAATGGTTTGTGTTAATGGTGATCTGATCGAGCTTTGCATCCGGAGGAATGACAAGAACATAACTGCCATAACCGCAAATCCATTTTGATGGGACATTAAATTTCATTCCTAAGACATTTGCTGTTCTTTTGGCTTCTGTGGCACCTGCATATAATATGCCATTTAAAACATAACCATCAAACTGACCGCTGCCGGAGAGATCAAAGTTTTCGCCGGATTTAATGGAAATCTTGCTGGAAAACAGATTTAATTCGATGGAACGTATATCGCCGGTCTGCACATCACTGATGGCAGCAGATCCTTCCGGAAGGTTCTGGTCTGAGAAAATGGCAGGGATGGATGATGGGCCGCTGCCCATAACAAAACCCGCTACCATGACCAAAATGCCTATAATGCCGATTGCAATAATGATTTTAATTTTATTATTCATGCGATTCTCCATTCTGAAGCAATGATCTGCTTCTATCTATCAGATTATTTGAGAGCAAGACGAGCAAGTCTTGCTTTGATTCCGTTAAATAATACCTTGATACTGAAGTATGCACCGGGAAGGATTCGTGTCGCCAGCTTGTAGCCGAGAAAACATAATCCACATCCCGCAGCAAACAGGAATAATACACTTCCCAGTGTAAAGATACCGGTTGGAATCTGAACGGAGAGCAATGCTAAAAGTGTGAGAGCAATGGATGAAAGGCTTGCGGCAAAACATCCAATGCCGGCAAGGATACATCCGGCCACAGCACATACTCCGAGTAAAAATACTCCGAGTATGACACCCAAAAGCGTCAGCCAGATCGGACATGTGATCAATAACACAATGCCGATGACCAGTTTTTTGGAACTGCTGTACCGTTCGGCATTATTTGCTTTTTCGATAGCTGCATTTCGTTTTGCTTCGGTTTTGGATTGTTTTTTATTTACCTTGGAGGTAGTGGAGTTGATTGATTTAATATCAACTTTTGTTTTATTGCGCTTTGCCAATTCTTCTTCCGCTTTCTTTTTGTCTTCTTCAGTATCATCGCGGAAGATAGAGTTACGCATGGAAGATGCTTTAGATGGCTGTTCAGATGATGCTGAAGCCTGTACCGCAGCCTGAGCCGGTGTCTGTGTGCCGGAGAGGGAAGCAGCAGCCTGAGCCGGTGTCTGTGCGCCGGAGAGGGAAGCGGCAGCCTGAGCTGGAGTTGGTGTAGCTGCAATGGAAGCCGCAGCTGCCTGAGAGGCTGTCCCTGCCTGTCCAAAAGTTTGTGGTCTCTGAATCGTAGGTGCATTTTGCGGCTGTGGAGGCACCGGATTTCCCGGTGTTACCGGAGCCGCAGAAGCTCCCGACGGCATGGTCGGTGTGGAAACAGCCTGTCCTGATATTGGGGCGGTGGCAATTGAAGCGGCAGTCTGAGCCGGTGAAACCGGTGATTTTGTTTTGACTGTAGGCGTCTGTGTTACAAATCCGGTTGAAGTAGCCATAGAAGCATTTTTCTGAGCCTGTGCGGCAAGCTTTCGGGAGTATACCGGTGGTTTGCTGGCCGCCGCCTGTGCTCTGGCCGCTGCTGCCCGCTTTTCTTCTTCTTGTACGCTTGCCTGTGCAGCAGCTTTTTGTCGTTGTAAAGATGCTTCCCGAAGCTGTTCTGCAATATAAGCCGGAGAGATAAAGTCACGGATGATTTCCTGCTCTTTTTCCGGTCCGGCATCTGCAAAATAATCTTCATAATATTCCATCGCCTGTTCGATTTCTTCCTGCGGAAGGTCAGCGATCAGACGGCTTAAGTCGCCTAAAAATTCGAATTTTGTCATTTTTTCCTCCCCTTTTTTGTATAAAATACGGTTTTATACAAGTATCCATTGCCGGAAAGCAATGGATACTATGAATAGGTATATGTTATATCATTTATTTATTATTGTCATTCTCATTGGTAATCAGGTGTGCCTGTAACAGACGACGCTTGAAATCATCCATAGGAGCTTCCTCTGGTTCAACAGCAGCTGCCGGTTCAGCAGCCTCCGGCTTTGGAGTAGCAACAGCTTTTGTTTCAACAGATTTTGGTTCTATCGGTTTTGCCTCGGTTGGCTTTGTGCTGATTGCCTTAGCCTCTAAAGGCTTTGTAATAGTAGCAGTGGTTTCCACCGGTTTTGCATTTGGAGCGGCAGCCTTCTCTTCAAAGGTCTTTGCTGCAGAAGGCTTATGCACCTGTGGCTCAGAAGAAGATGTCTCTGATACAGGAGTTTCAGAGGAAACTCCTGCAAGAGGCTGTGAGCTGGAAACCATTCTCTGCTTGAAAATCTTTGGTGTTGCAGATTTGTTTTGTTTTCCTTCCATTAAAAGATCTGCTAAACCTCCAACTGCATCGGCATCAGGTACTTCGCGGTAGCTTGATCTGGATACCGGTTTTGACTGGGAATTCTCTGCCTTTGGAACAGGTTCAACCGGTCGGGATGAAGAAAATGCCCGGACAGGATTGGAGGAAGAGAACGCCCGTAAAGGTGTTGATGAAGAAAGTGACCGCAGTGGGTTCGAGGAAGATGTCTGCTTTGGAAGAGGCACAGAACTTGACATTGCAGAGATATCTGCAGCAGTCGCTCTGAATTCATCGGCAGCAGAACGCGATTTACGTCCTTTCTTCTTGGAGGAAGAATCATCTTCCTTTAAGAGATCTACAAGACTGTTGACAGAATCGTCACTGTCCGGATTGCGGACCTCCTGCATTCTTGAAGAAGAAGTAGGAACCGGTGAGGACTCGGATTTCGCTCTAACCTGACTTGGTACCGGTATAGGTGTAGAGGATGATCTTGGAGTATCTGCAATAAATTCTTTTGAAACATTTTTCTTTTTATTACGTCCAAAGAAACCACGCTTCTTTGGCTGGTCATCATCCTTTAAAAGATCTACAAGGCTGTTGACGGAATCATCGGTTTCTTTATTACGAACCTCTGCATATCGAACCGGAGTAGAGGTTGATTCCTGCGTAGCAGTATGATCTTCGGCGGAATCTGCTTCAGATGGATTTAACATTGCAGCAACCGCATTGATATCATTGATATTTAAGTTAGAAGAAGCATCTTCCGTAGCGACTTTTGGTTCTGGATGAGCTTCCATAACAGATTCGAAAGAACGCAGCTGTGTCAGCATGCTTTCCAATGCGTTGATTGTAGCAATGTCAGACACGGAACTTTCCAGTTCCGGAAGATCTTCTTCTTCGTTTTCTTCGGAATCACCCATTGCCATTTCTGCGAGAAAATCTGCCTCATCGTCCTCGACAGGTTCCTCTGAGACGCCGTCAGCGGCTATTTCCTCTATCGGAGCATTCATATCGATTGTTTCCGTGGCAAGTTCATCGGCAGGTTCCTGATAAACAGGCTGCTCTGCATTCATATCAATTGTCTCGGTAGCAAGCTCATCGGCAGGTTCCTGGTAAACAGGCTGCTTTGCATTCATATTGATCGTCTCTGTCGCAGGTTCATCGGCAGGTTCCTGATAAACCGGAGCTTCTTCTACAACTGGAGCTACAGATTCTGCGTTCGGTGTTGTTTCCATTACAACAGGAGCAGGTTCGCTGATAGGCTCCTGATAAACCGGAGCAGCTTCCATAGCAGGAGCAACAGGTTCTGCAATCGGAACAGCGTCCATTACAGCAGGAGCAGGTTCACTGACAGGCTCTTGATAAACCGGAGCAGCTTCCATAGCAGGAGCAACAGGTTCTGCAATCGGAACAGCGTCCATTACAG